>Ga0208044_1000607_pt1 | contig 24750 bp, 54 predicted proteins | sample Sb_taG_8_FD_187712 | JGI IMG/M metagenome (GOLD analysis project Ga0208044, IMG submission 187712) | Peat soil microbial communities from Weissenstadt, Germany - Sb_50d_c_BC metaG (SPAdes) (version 2) | ecosystem: Environmental > Terrestrial > Soil > Wetlands > Peat | place: Germany...
TCACGACAAAGATCTCGGGCCGCTTGTCGAGCAGCACAATCGACGGGTACCGGGGGAACGACCCTTCCATGCTCATCCGCCTTCCGACGCCACTGACGATCGATCACACCGAAAGTGGAAACGCCACACGAAGATCCGCTCCGCGAGGTCCAACAGCTCGAAATAGTCCTGGTCGGCGGCCTTCCCGAACTCCCGCTCGTACGCCTCACAGACGAGCTTCAAGTGCTCGCCGATCGATAGAAGCTCTCCAGCATCGCCAGACCGCCTCACGTCTAGACGAGGCACGCACCACATGCGCTCACCCATCGCGTTCACAGCACACCTCGTGTTCATGGTTCCCTCACTTCGGTTTGTTCAATTCGGCGATCTTGTTGAGGAGCGATCGGATCTCCACGTCACGCGCCTCCACTTGGCGCACCAAACAGTCCGAGAGCGCGTCCCAAGCTTTATTGAGATCATCGACAGCGTTCGCCAGATCCGCGACATGGGCTACAAGCTCAGGTTTTCCGAGGAGACATTCCGTCACACGCTCCTTGGCTCTCCAGACGTCGCTGTCGTAGCTCACGTGATACCTTCCTTCGCGCGCACGCACATGCAGTTCGGGAGCACGTAGTCGCATCGCGGGCACGCCGCGTACCCGATGAGCTGCGCCACGAGCCTCAACGAGTCCGGGTTAGCCCTCGCAGCGTCCGCGAGGATCATCACGGCCTCGTGCCTCGACATGCGCATCATCTGGACGAGGCGCTCAACCGTCACCTCGTCGATGTCATCGCGCTTGCGCTGCTTGATGAAGTTCCGGCCGTGCGGCACCGAGTGGCTGCTGCCATCGAGGAGCCGCACCTGCGGGAGGCTCCCGACGGCGTACACGTCGAGGATGGAGCACCCGACGCGCTCGCCCTTGAAGTCGCGCGGCACGATGAGCCACGAGTGATCGACGCCGCCGCCTATCTCGGGGAGGAGTGAGTAGACGCCGTCCTCGTGCTGGAGCCCGAGGAGCTTGCCGACGGCGCGCGCAAGCTCGTGGCAGCGGATCGGAGAGTCGAACGCGCTCTCGTCGACGCGCACGACGTACGCCCTCGCGCGCTCGAGGAGCGAAAGCTCCTCCGGCGTGAACACCTTCGTCTCGCTATAGCTCCTCATCGGAGAGACCTGTTCATGACGTCCCGCCCCACCTGCGCAGGCTCCGTCCGATGTTCGCGCGCGCCTTCGCCTCCCACAGATCGCGCGCCGCCTTCGTCCAGAAAATCTCTTCACGACCAAGGAAGCTTTGCATCACCTTCACGCGTCCCGCGGCGAACATCGCATCGGGCACGACGCTGTACTCCTGCCGGATCGCATCCTCATACCGATCGAAGACGTCGTCCTCAGCGCCAAGGATCGAGAGGTCCGCGTCGATGACGGCGCAAGCTTGCTCGGTCAACTCCCAAAAACCCCCGTGCTCCGTCGCGCGGATCATCAATCGAGCCTTCTTGAGCACCGACTCGTCAACGCCCGCGCGTTTGCCCTCGTCCATCAGGAGCGCCGCGCTCCGCTCCTCGTTTTCGCCGGCCCGCGCGAGCGGCTCGTAGATCGCGTCGTGGTAAAAGAGCGCGAGCGCGACCTCCTGCGAGCGGTCGGTCGAGATGCGCTCGATCGCATCGAAACACGCACCGATGTGCGACCACGTGTGGTACCGACGGTGCGGCTCGGCGTAGCGCGGGATGAGCCGCGTGATCATGCTCGTCGGGATCTCGCTCATCACGACCCCCACTTCTTGTATCCGCCGACACCGCCGGTCACGATGCAGGCGACCGAGGAGAACAGACCGAGCGCAAAGGCGTTCCCAGAGAGCAGGCCGTGGCAATGGCTCGCGACGTTCCAGCTCACCCATGCCACGGCTCCGCTCGCGCCGCACCAGACGAACCAGATCGTGCTCTTGTGCCACGGCGCCTTCGGCGTCTTGTACTCCACGTCCTTCACTTCTCCGTCCCTATAAGGTGTGTCGCTCATCGGTGATCGTTCCTCCACTCACACACGAGCACGGCTCCAGCGCCGCGAGGTAGAGCCGCTGATTCGTGAGGGCGTTCTCCGACATCTTGAGCGCGAGCCTCGCCGACTTCGCCATCATGTGCGCCATCACGCACGCAAGGAGGCACGCAAAGCTGAAACCGATCGAAAGCAGCACGACCATCGCTGCGCTCGATCTTAGCTCTCGTCCTCGTCGCCTGCGTCCTCACCGTCTTGGGTTCCCGTCTTTCCCGGCGTCGTCACGGGTCCCGTCCCCGGAGGAACGACGCTCGTGACGCCGGACGGGACGTCTTCAGAGACGGCTTCGTCTTCCTTCCCCGCCCTCGCGCGCTTCGGAGTCGGGTACTGCACCACCGCCACGGGCGCGAACGGGGCCGTCCTCGCCGCGACCCCACCCACATCCGGCGTGCGAAACTGGTCCGTCATCACACCGCGCATGCCCGCGCCGGCCGCACTCTCGTACGCTGCCTGCGTCGCGACGCTGCGCGCGAGCTGCTCTTGTCGCCACCGGGCTTCCTCGACCGTCTCGAGGTTGATGCCGAAAAGGGCCGAGACGCGCTTCATGCACCTGTCGCACAAGGTCGCGGCCCAGCGCTCATCCTCGATCTCTGGCGCCGTGAAGGGGACGCCGTAGAGCGGGTGCGAGCCGGCGACTCGCGAGAAGCGCGAGCCGCGCAGGACCAGCTCGACGGAGCAATGGCTCCTGCGCCAAACGGCGGACTCCTCCTCGGATTTCGTCCCACAAAAGTCGCACTGAAAGATTACCGTCTCCATGTTCGTCTTTCCTTTTTCTTTTTTCCGGTATTCGTAGCGTCTCAGTGAAGGAGGCCGTTGATCTCGGCGTAGCGCCGACGTTCCTTGCGCGGCACAGTCGCCGGGATGTCCTTCTCGTGCATGAGGGCCGTGATGTTCGCCGTGGCCCAGAACTCCTCGCGAGTCTCCTCGCTCGCCTCCAGCCAAAGCTTCTGCGTGAGGAGCACGTCGCCGACGGGCACACCCGACGGCTGGATGCAGAACTGACGAATGATCGAGCCCTTCTCGTCGATCTGCTTGACATTGCCATGGCTGCCGCGGTCGATGCGGTAGCGCTCCACTTTCTTATCTCCATCACCGCCACGACCTTCAATCTCGACGTAGAAACACTTCTTCGTCTCGAGATCCTCGATCTGCTTCGGCGTGAGGCACAGCCGGAGCAAGTCCTCCGCACGCTTCTCGGCCATCCGCGCTTCGGCGGCTCTCTTCTCGGCCTCCTCGCGCGCCTTCTTCTCCTGCTCGAGGGCCGCGAGAAGCTCGGCCTCGGAAAGCTTCCTCCGCGAGTAGCGCTGGATCTCTGCGGCGCGCGTCCCGGCCTCATGGATGCGATCGTACCGATCGTTCCAGACATTCCAGGCGAAGTGGTTGATCGCACTCGTATTGTAGCCCGCAGTGGTGCCTTGCATGAACGGCCAGTTGCCGTACTTGGTCACGTAGTTCGTGCAGGTCGCGGCCCCGGTGCCGCCCCATGCGAGCGTGTAGACCTGGTTCCATTCGCGCCATGTCTCGATGTCCATCGTCGTCGCTCCTGCCGTATTGGTCATGTTGATCGTGTTGCCTTCGGCCACGCAGCGTGTCGTCGTGATGATGTCCGCCGTGTTCGGGATCGACTGCGCGATGATCAGCGTCTGGCCGTAACCGACTCCGGTGCCGCCGTCGACCTCCACCCACTGATACCCAGCGCCAGCACCACCCGTTACCGGATCTGATGTGATCATCGCCTGGTTAAGGGGCATCAGCCCCCCGCTTGAGGCTTCGTGAAGATGATCCTCTCGGCGTCGGGATCGAACTCGTTCATTTGCTCACCGGGCTCGCCAGCCTTGCCGGTGACGCGGAACGCCGTGTAGCCCTTCTTCCGCATGTCCTTGAACGTACGACGGGCGTTCTCGACCTCGTCTTCATTGTCCTTACTCCACATGACCTTGGTGTCACCGGTCTCGTTCGTGATCGCCATCCAATGCTTGCCGTCGGGCGGAGCGTCGAACGCATCGTGAGTGAGTTGGGATGTCATCTGTTTTCTCTCTTTCGTTTTTCCGAAATTCGAAACTTGGATTTCTAGTCGTCTGGTCGCACGAAGCGCTTGGGGATGCGGATCACGATCGGGACTTCCCAGACTTCGTCCTGATCCTCCACGTCGCCGATGATCTTCATGAAACCGCCGCCCGTCTCGGCTTCGAGGCCGACGCGCTCGACGTAGCGCTCGATGGTCGCGTGGATCCTGTTACGCTCGTCGCCGGTCATTTGGCACCTCTCGTCTCGAGGGCGCCCACCATCTTGCCGATGCAGCACGTGCCGATGCGGTAGAAATATTTGCGGCTCTTGCGCTCCTCACGATCGCCCTCGGGCTCAAACGTCGATCTGATCTGCGGGACGCCGCCCGTGATGTCGGCTTCCCGGATGCGCACGCCGCGTGGCGAGTCGTTTTTACAGAACGAGCACCATCCGTCTTCATCCTCGTCGTGCTCGAACGTGAGCAGCACCGGCGTCATGTGATGCCTGCCGGGACCGGGACTTGCCACACGACAGGCGACGGCTCGTTCACAAGCGTGCCGTTGCCGTTCCACAAGATCAAACCGTGTTGCCGACTCCTCATGGTGCGATCCCCGAGAAAGTCGAGAAGCGCGGCGCCGATCTGCGCAGTCATGACGGAATCTCGGACTCCGTCGCCGCCATTTCCGAACGGGTTTTTGAAGATGTACCTGTGGCGCCCGAGCGCCGTGGCTTCGTTGCGTAGCCAAGGCTCGCGGTGTCTCAAGATGAGCATCGCGGCGAGCACTTCTTCTTCTGGAGGGACCAGCCAGTCATGAAAATGCATCGTCTGGCGATCATCGAGATCAAAACACATTCGCGTGTTCTTCTGCGCGATCGGCGAGTTCCGGTGCGCAACGAGGTAGCGGTGCCCCGTGATGCCGCCACGCGCGATCACGAAGCGGTGCTTCTTCCAAGACTCGTGCTGCTCGCGATCCATGAAGGCGAGCAGAACCTCCGTGGCGGGCTTGTTGACGTCTTCCGAGACGTAGCAGTCCGGGCAGCACGGCGTCGGACGCTTCACGGTCGCGGCTGCCGTCGCGTCGTCTTTCTTGGCGAGCGCTTTGCTCTCCTCGCTCGGCTTGCTGTCGTCTTCTTTCTTCGGCGAGTCTTTCGGCCTGGGCGGCGAATCACTGGGCGAGCGATACGGCTCCGGCTTCTTCGCGCCCGACACGCTCGTCTCGCACACCTCGATGCGGCCGTCCTTGAACTTCACCGCGGTCAGCACGTTCGGGCCGGGCTTGCAGAGCGACGCCACTACCGGCCCGATGTCCGTGATGGGCGCCGGGATGCGCACGCGGGTCTTGAAGAAGCGCGAGGGCTCCAGCATCTTTCGGCTACCATCGCTCTCGGTGCCGAGCCCGAATTTATCCGCAAAGATCTTCTGGAGCTGCCCGAGGATCTTCCGTTCGTCCGGCGTCGGCTTTTCGATCATGAGGAGCGAGTGCGTCTCGGGCTCATCGGGATCGGGAACGATCCTGAAGTCACCGTTCCACGCGGGGATGTACCAAGCGGCGATCATGGCGCACCCGCCACCGCCATGACGGCGCTACCTGCAAGGGCCAAGGTCTCGCCGACGATCGTGGCCGATGCACCGTTGCTCCCGACGCTCTCGATTACGTCGTGAGCTTCGTGAGCTTCATGCGCCTCGTGCGCACTCGCCGCGTCTGGGACCTCGCCCATGAGCTTCTTCTTGAGCGCCCTGGCGATGTCGTCATGCCCTTTCTCTTGGGCAAGCGCGATAGCCGCCATGAGCTTGTCCGGCGAGTTCGCCTGCGCGCTCATGATCTCGGGCACGAGGTTCACGAGCTGCCGGATCGCCGAGGCCCCGAACTGCTCCGGGTTCGAATAACTCGTTGGGTACACGACGCCACTGCCACCCGAATAGTTCGTCATCATGGAGCCGCCTACCGCTTGCCCGGTCATGATCGGCGTCGGCATGCCACGGGTGAATTGCGCGCCCGGTCCCCTGATCGACATGAAAAGCTCACGCGCCCGAACGGCGACCTGCTCGACCTGCGTGAGGTTGTCTTCGAGGTCGCCGTCGAGGAGCGCCCGAAGCTCCGCGCGGACCGCGCGCACGAGGGCCTTCGGCACCTCGCGGGGGACGAGCGCGTTCGTGCCGACGTGCTCGGCCTTCATCGTCTTGATCTTCGCCACCTGCTCGGCCGCCACCGCCGCAGCGAGCTGCGGGGCGAGCGGTCCGGGAAGAGGACCAACCATCGCTACCATCATCCACCTCTCTTCTTCATGTACTTCTCACGCTCACGACTGAGCCCGCGTGAGGTGAACTCCTTCGAGCCGTACATCCGACGAACGCACAGCCTTACGGCCGTCGAGATCGTGGCGCCGTGCTCCTCTGCGAGAGCCTTGAGCATCATCTTCTCGTCCTCGGAGAAACGAACCGTGACGGCATAGCTACGGGCTTTTGACGGCATCCGTGAGCGGTGACGTTCTCATAGAATTCGTCACCTCGCAACCGGAAACATCAACGCGCGTTCTTGCCCGCCTTGTTCGCCTTCCAGGTCGCCGTCTGCTCGGCCCTATGCTTCTTGGCGAAGGCCTTGAGGGGCATGCGCTTCCCGCTCGCCTTCCACGCACGCTTGATCTGCATGCTCACCTTGCCCTGGCGCTTGCCGGGCACGCCGCGCGGGCCACGGGGCTCGGGCTCCGCGGATTCCTGCGCCTTCGACGTCCTCACGGTCTCTTGCGGCAACGCCGCCATCTCCTTCACTTCTTGGGTCTTCGCTTCCCGAGTCATTTCTTCCTTGCTCATCATCTCTCCTTCTTAACGCTTCGATTCCTGGACGAACCGCGCCCGCGCCGCGAGGATCACGTCGATCGTCCGGCGCTCCAGCCCGCGCGCCACGCCCGTCCAGACCTGCTGCGCCTTGCCCGTGAGCTTCTCCCACGACACGGCGACCTCTTTGTGACCCATGTGCGCCACGAACAATTCGTACGCGAACTTCCCGTCGGGCTGACCCAGTTCTGCGGCAAGTGGTTCGGCTTTCTTAGGCTTCGACACCACGGGCTGCTTCGGCATCACGACCAGCCCTCGTCGCTCCGCTCCGGGCCCGGCTGCTGGCACTTCGCGCTCCAGCGCCACGGGCCTAGAAGAATTCGGATGCGCAGTCATCGCCCCACAGTGCGGACATCCGGGATCGAGGGGTGCCATGTCATCGACGTCAAGGTTCGTCTTCATTCTCTTTCTCTGTTCACTCACGCCGCAACGCCAATCGGCAGCCGGCCTTTGAAGTCCCCACTGATGAAATCCCAGTCGATCTCGACGCCGAACATCTTCACATCGAAGATGGATCCCTGGTACGCGCTCCAGCCGCACTCGGGCCCCGCCTCGACGCCCGTAATGTCGACGACATGGCTGCCGGACTTCCAGTAAAGCTCGAAGCCGAGCGCGTAGAGCTGCACGCTCGTGAGGAGCGATTGGTCCCCCACGTAGACCGCGGGAATGTAGCCGCCCGCCTTGATCGCCGACGCGTACGCGTCGAGGTGTGCGATGAGGTTCGCGACACTCCCGGCGCCGCCACCCACACCCTCGAGATCGAAGAACACATGCACGCCCGCGGGGACGCCGAGCCGCGCGAGGTCCGTGAGGTCCCTCTTGGCGTCGAGCGCGCCCTCCGCCGCCGACGGGATCCAGCCCGGCAGCCGCGAGTGGTTGACGAAGTAAAGGATCAGGCTCGAAGAGGTGATGGTCATGACCTCCATGAGAGTGAGATCCGACAGGTAACGCCACACACCCCTCACCCCCCATGCACGCATCAAACCGCACGCGCCAGCGCTGAGCGGCTCATCGACGTCGACACAAAGGTCGCCACCCTGGGCCTGCTGGAACCTCATCGCCTCGACCCGCAGAGCGCGGCAGAAAACTCTCGGGTCTCTCGGCTCGTGTTGAGGACGAACATCGTGAGCAAGATCCCCACGACGACGTCGAAGCTGATCGCGATACCGATCGCGTCCTCCACGAACGCCCCCGCGGGGATTGAATTGATTCCGAAAATCAGATCGTTCCCGACGCGCAGATCGTTGATCACGAAATGCGGAGCGACGTCACGCGCGATGAGCATCCTCGTGCAGCGGAACGGGAACTGCGGCATCACTTGGAAGAACGTCGTCGCGTTTGGCGCGACATGCATCGGGCCAAACGCCATGAACACTTGATCGTTGAGGCTCCGCGCGGCAGTGGCGGACGGCAACGTGCGCAAATCCTCGGTCCTCCCCCCATAGAACCCAGGCGGAACGTAGGCGCGCACTCCACGCGTGATCTCCGCGATGCGCAGATCCTCCGCGTACGGATCTCCCCAACCACCCACGCCACCCGCGTAAGAGGACGACTCGTCCCTCGCGATCTTGCCATCCTCGACATCGATCTTCCGGATCAACTTCCCGTAAGATGACGACTTCGCGATCTTCGCGGCCTCGCTCAGCGCGGTGCGCGCTTGACCTCCTTTCCACGCTGCCAATCCTCGACGCGAAGACTCCTGCTTCGCAGCTTCGATCCGTTGGATGATCTCCTCGCGTTCCGCGAGGAACTTCGCGCAATCGTCCCACGCGTGCTTCTTCACCTTCTCCGTGAGCACGACGAAGCTCGTCATGAACCCGAGGTCAGGCGTCGGATCATCGAGATCGTACTTGCGCGCGTCCTCGTCGAGCAGCGCGAGGAGGCGCTCCTTCGGCATCGCGGAGACGTCGTTGTACTCGAAGTCGTCGAGAATGCGTGCCTGTCCCACGGATTTGACGCGGAACGACTCGACGCGCGCTTCTTCCTGGCAGCGCATCGCGGGACAATAGACGCGGTCCATGACCCCGAGGCGCGCGCCGCACGATCGGCAATAGCTCGGCACGCTCATCGACCTCCACCTCCGACCAGCACCAAAAGTGGAGGCGGCTCGCACCCGTCGATCACGAACGCGACGCCCGCGCACTCAGTGCAGGGTATCCATTCGCGCGGCCCGACGATCCCGGCGATCACGCACCTCATGATGTTCTCGATGACCCACCGTCCCTCACGAGGATCGAGGTACTCGCGATGTTGGAAATGCGGGCAATGGCACTCGATCGTGATCACGTCATCACCCGCCCGCGAGAGGACGAGCGTATCTCGTCGTAAGCAGCGACACGCGCCAGTGCGTAACGTTACCGTCCGGCTCGACGACCGCGCACGGCCTGTCGCCCTGAAGACCCAGCCTCTCGCCGACTTCGATCGCCGCGACGCTCGCGAACGGTGCGTCGATGATCTCTTCGTTCTTGTTGTCGTATAGGACGCGATACTCCACGGCACGCCTCTTTCTCATCGCTCGGTGTCTCACCGCCCTTCGGCGGCCCGCTCGGGCCGCGTCTCCTCACCCAATCGGATTCGCGGTGCGTACACGATAAGGTATGTGACCAGAACGGCCAAGAAAACTGCGAGAAGAATCGACAGCATTTGATCGCGCAAGAACAAGACCAGCCGTTTCACAGCTTCTCCCTCCGACCTTGAAGTATCCCTTCAGGCTCTCCAGTGCAGACTCCTCCTTTAAGGAGGAGGCGGACCTCTTCGAGCAGCTCCGTGCACCGCTTCTGCGTGCGGGAGAGGGCATCAGTCGCCATCTTCTTCTCGTTCTCCGCGCGGAAGAGCGCGCTCCGAAGACAAGCGTTCTCGGTTCGCAGATGCTCGGGCCCCTCGGTCGTGAGGTAAACGCGAAGCTCGTCGCGCTCCTCCTTCACGAACGCGAAGCAGCGCTCCAAAGGATGTACGAACCCGCTCCTGCCGTGCTCCAGCACGGCGGCGTCCGAGTACTCCTCGCCGCAGCGCTCGCAACGGACGATCACGTTAACCTTGCCGACTTCCACGGGCGGGACAAGATCTCGAGCGCGAGCGGCACATGCTCGCTCGTGAGCCCCACGTGGAACGATGTCTTCACGTGGCGGTCCTCGTGCGGCGCGATATCCGAGTCGTCGTCGAGCACGACGAACGACTCGATGTCGTCCACCTCGCTCCACGCCCTCAGCCACGCGTCGATCTCGTGGCCGCGGCCCTTGGCGATGATGAGCGTCCGCTTGGCTTCTTCTTCCGTGAGATCCATGCCCTGCTCGGCGAAGGCCGTGGCGAGCCTCCCATTCGCGATCTCGTGCGGCAGCGGTGTCGCGTCTCGCACGACCGCGGTGCACCCAGCTTTGAGGAGGATGTCCTTCAGCTCGCCGAGGCTATGACCGTAGCGCCACGACGACGAAACCACGATCACGGCGCCGGTCTTGCCGCAAATGTAGTTCACGTGCGCGACAGCCTTCGAGTCGATGCCCGCGACGCCGTTTCTACCTTGCAAGCGTTCCTCGAGCATGAAGAGGTGCGAATTCAAGACCCCGTCGAAGTCCAAAAACAAGACTTTCATCAGAGCGGCCTAAGCCCCTGAACGATCGAAGCCGCATTCGTCTTGAGCATCGGCCAGAAGCCAATCGCAGTCACCGAGCCCGGCGCGACTTCCTTCAGGCCGATATCGATGACCGGGATCGCCCCGTCGAGGTGGCAGATCGTTTTGAATTCCTCGTCGCCAGCGCCGAGGACGATCTTCGCGTAGCTCGACTCGAACCAATCAAGCATCCTTCGGCAGTCCGCCCGATCCGACCCGTGCAGCTCTTTCATGCGCCAGTAATCCTGCATGACGAGCTGAACGGCATGACCGCAAGTCGCGCCCACCTTCCCGGCGCTCATCTTAAGCGCGCGCGGGATCACGATGTACATCACAAGACGACCCGTCCCCATCTCGCCGTAGAGCGACGAGACCTTGAGCTTCACCGGGTGGTCGCCGCTCACGACTTCATCACCCTGTTGAACGTACCAAGCAACCAGTCCGTAACGAGGTTCTCCCCCGCGCGCTGCACTTCCTTCCGCGTGAACTCCACCGGCTCCCCGCTCTCGTCGAGCACGAACCGCCCGCTCGGCGCGAACGACGCGAGGCCGGCGCCCACGAGGGCGAGCATCGCTTCCGAGTCAAGGTGTTCGAGCTTCCCGCCCGCGACGCGATGCTTCACGACGTCCGCGAACCTGTCAGAGAGCGCGCGCGCCTTCACGAGCGAAACTCGTTCCCGTTCAAGGGCACGCTCGACCGCCTTCTTCGAGCGCGGTCGCGCAGGCTTCTTCTTGCTGGCCTTCTTCGTCATAGGTTCTTTTCTCCCCACCACATCTCGACAACGAACCGACCGACGTCGCCTTTTTTCTTCACCTTGTTTTTCTTGTGCAACACGCTCTTCGGTGCCCAGATCTGCCCGACTTTGCCATCGCGAAGCTTGCCCTCGACGAGGATCGCCTTCGGCGTCGTCTTCACGCACGTCATCCGCCCGACGTCGTACGGTTCCGCGCCCTTCGAGAAATCGCTATCAGGCGACACGAGGCCCATCTGCCGGCCTCCTCTCGTACGTCATGAACTCAACGTTGGACGTCTCCGTCGCAGGCTCCGAATGCACGCAGCGCCAATGCCAGGGGTTCGGGTAAAGGCCAGGGAAAAACACCACGTTCTCACCACTAAGACCTTGCTCCTCTTTGCGCGCGACGTACGTGACCTCGAGCTTCGTCGCGAGCGGGAGCGCAAGCGCATAGATCTCAGCGCCGCCGATCACAAACGGCTCCGGGTCCACCTTGTATGCCGTGTCGAGCGCGTCCTCCATCGACGATCGAACGACGAGCGGCGGCGAATTCACCGTCACGTCGGCCAAGACTGCAATGGGATCGCCTCGCGTGACCACGATGTTCGTCCGATTCGGGAGCGGCTTGCCGATCGAGTCGTAGGTCTTCCGGCCCATGATGATCGCGTGGCCCGTCGTGAGCCGCTTGAACCGCTTCATGTCCTCGGAGACGTGCCACGGGATCTTGCCGTCCTTGCCGATGACGCCGGCCGGTGTCATCGCGACGATAAGCGTGAGCGATTTCACGATTTCCTCTTGAGCGTTCGACGCCCGGCCTGCATCGACGCCCGCGCGGCGTGGCCCGCGTCGGGCAGGGGATTCTGACACCCGAACCACTTGACGTGCATCGGGTGACCGCACGACTTGCAACGCGTCCGCGCCCGCGTCCTACCTTTTTGACCCTTGAGCGCGTGGTCCAGGATCGACGCCAGGTAGACGAGCTTCCTGTCCAGCAACTTTTGTTTGTTCGGCGCGAGCTTGCGGAACGCGCGGAGGACGGCCTGCACGTCTTTCTGCTTGTGCGCGAGGAGCCACGCGATCGTCTTCTCGATCTCGGGCTTCGAGATCTTCACCTTCGTCGTCGCGCTCACGGCAGCTCCCAAACCTCGACGACCTCACGCGGTCTCGGGACGACGATCTCGCCCTTGATGAGGATGCGCTTGCCGTCCCAATACGCCGGGTCGGCCCCCGGAACGGTCGACGAGAATTTGCGCGCGGGTTCCCCATCTTTCTCAGCCTTCGCCGCCCGCTCAAGCTCACGCTCAAGCTCCTCTTTCGTGTACGCCTGCACGTGCACGTCGCCGTCATCGTCGCACGAGATCTCGTAGTACTTGGACTCGCTCATGATGAACCTGTGCTTTTCTCGAGATCGAATCTGCCGGGAGCCGTCATCGCGTCCTCGGCTTCTCAGGGGGCTCTTTGCCTTCCTTGTAGGCGACGTTAGGGAGCAAATCCCAACCGTCTTGGGAGCCCTCCCACTCCGGGTCCCCGAGCATCCATTGCCAGACTCGACCCTTCTGGTCGAGCCCGTAGAGCACGTCCGAGGTCACGAGGTCCTCGGGACCCCTGCCGAACGCGTTCGAGACCGACGTGATGATCTGCACGAACGCCGGCACCGTCAGCTCCTCCATCCTCGCCTCGCTCTCGACGAGCCCTTCTTTTTCTTCACTCATGCGCCTTCCTCTTTTTTCTGTTCCGCCTGTTCGTCTTGTCGCGCCTCGCGGAGCTTGAGATCTTCTCCGCAGAAATCCGTGACCGCCTTCGAGAGGTTCACGCCGTAGCGGTGAAACTCCAGCACCTTCGGGTGCACGCAGTAGGGGTCCATTTCCATGTCCATCGCGCAGTGCTTGCAGGTGGAGCACCGCCCCGGCTCTGTCCACACGTGAAACTTGCTCATGTCTTCTTCATTCTCTTCTCGTGCTTCTCGTGATGCCGGACAAACTCGCCGGGTCCCGCGAACGCGAGCTTGCGGTCCGCCAAGAGCATGAAGAGCGTCTTGTCGCGCGGCAGCTTCCCCACGTTCGCGCGGTAGATGGCCGCTCCCGCACACTGCGGGCCGATGATCGCGTGGCAATCGATACGCGCTTCGCCGTGGAGCATCGCCACCCACTCTTCTGCCGAATTGTCGCCAAGCCAACCGGAGAGCGCGGTCCGGGCGAAGGGGCAATCCGTGCACGGCCGGCCGTGCTGGATGTTCGAGTACGGCGCCTCATCGCTCGTGATGCATTGGCGCGTCACGTCTCACCCCCGTACATCTCTGTCCTCGTCTCGCCGCGTTTCGTCGAGGATTTCTCTGCCTTGATGAGCCCGTCACACGCAGCTTCCGCAGCCTGAAGAGCCCTCTCGTGCGAACGCGCATAGCCAAGAGCCTTCGCCCACTGTACCGCCCGCCTCGGACGCTGCGTGAATTCGAGAGGCGTGACGGAGTAGCGCCAGCGTACGCCGTTCGCGGCCTTCGCCACGTAGAGGTAATAACCGTCGCGCACGCGCTCGCACGAGAGCGTCGCCCACGAAGTCGACTTCATGGCCCAAGCTCCTTCTGCGCGAATAACGGCCCGTCGCTCGGGGCAGAGCCCAAGTTCGGATTCTTCTCCTCCGCGAGATTCATCGCTTCGAGGAGCATCTCTTTTTTCTCGAGAATGATGGCGACGCGCTCGTCGATCGGGTGCAGGCCGTTCAGGATCGTGATGACGACGCCGCGGTCTTGGCCTATGCGAAGCTCGCGGTCCTCGGCCTGGAGGTTATTCGCCGGCACGAAATCGCGATCAAGGAAAAGCATGTTCGCCGCCCGCGTGAGCGTGACCCCGACGCCCATCGCGCCGATCGTGCCGGCCAGGCCCTTGAGCGCGCCTTTCTGGAACCTCTCGACCAACCCCGCGCGCTCGCCGTCCGCAGTGCTCCCCGTGATGCAACCCCAGCCCTTCCTCTGGCCGAGCGCGATGATGGGATCGCGATGGTACGAGAAGACGACGAGGGGCTCGTCCACCTCCTCGTACTCTTTCACTAGCTTGAGGAGCGTCGGCAACTTGAGATCCGCAAGCTCCTTCCTGAGCTTCGAGAGCGCCCCGCCCACCGCGCACTCCGCGAGCACCTTGTCGTCGGACCACTCGCGGAAGAGCAGCATCAGATTCTCAGTGAGCATGGCGTCCTTCGAGAGGGCATGCTTGCTCACTGGCACGTCGATGTACCGCCGCGTCTTCTTGGGCAGATCCGGCAGGACGTCCTCGCGCATGCGCCTGAGCATGACCGTTCCGAGGCACGCCCGCGCTTCGGGCGACGCGAAACCGGGCTTCCACTCGTAGCCGCGCGAGACGCCCCCGATGACCTGCTTTCGGCCCCCGAACATCTCGACGAACGCGCTCCATGACCCGAACGTGTCCCACGCCCCGTCGTCGAACCTGCCCGTCTGGCCGGGAAAGAGCTGGCAGAGAGACCAAAGCTCCGGTGGTTGATTAAGGAGAGGAGTGCCCGTGAGGAGCCACACCGACGAGCTTCGCCCGACGGGTCCAGACGCGCATGCGGCGGCGATGGTGCGCGTCGCAACCGTGCGCTGCGCGTCGCGGTTCTTGCAGTAGTGGGCTTCGTCGACAACGAGCTGGACTGCGTGCTTCGGCAGCTCGCCCGTCCACACCCATTCCGGCCACGCTCCCGTGTCCTGCTTGAATCTCCTGATCCCAGGTTGCCCGTCAGCTTTGAGGCATCTCCCGCCTCGCTCGGGATCGCACTTGTCCGTCCAGGGCACCTGCCTCGCGGCGAGCTGCTGCACCTCCTCGTCCTCGAGCGGCACGATGGAGATCTGTTCGCACCACGGGCAGCGCGACCGCCTCTCCATGTTCTCGTAGGGGAGCTTCGGGTACGTCACGATGTTCACTTCCCCAGGCTCGGGGAAGAGCGGGTACGGCGGTTTCCAGATCGTGACCCTCAGGTCCTTACGCCAACGGAGCGTCTCCTTGAGCCAGTTGTCCCGCACGACGGAGGGGGCGATGACGAGCGTGCCCTTCTTCTTGTCGAGCGCCACGAGCGCCTGCGCGGTTTTCCCGACGCCCATCTGGTCGGCCAGCATCGCGCGCTTGCGCGAATGGAGGTACTCGGCCCCCACGCGCTGGTACGGATACAAACTCTCGTTCGTGCATTTCCACGCCGACGCCCGGATGGTCTCCGGGATCTCCTTCTTCGCGCGAAGCTCGACGCCGTGCTTCTGGAGCACGCCGCACGTGCGGAGGGCTGCGTGGAGCGGCACGATGTAGCCCGAGCCCTGCCGGAGACCGTAGGGTCCGAGGAGGCGCCGCATGGGGATCGTGATCCCGCCGTCCGGCGTGAAGAGAGCAAGCCTCTCGCCGCTAGCCGTCTTCCCCAGCGCGACGCTCACTGCCGGGGCCATGGATCACAACGCCTTGTTGCCGTGCTTGAACGGTCTCGATTTGTTGTGCTTCATCTTCTCGATCACCGCGCGCCCGATGTCGATGCCGTGCTCACCCGAGAAGTCGAGACAGCGGATGATGATGTCAGCGATCTCACTCGGGACACCTACCGGCTTGTGGGAGCAGTCGCCAGATCCGTCATCCGGCCAACATCGCGGCGAGCCATCGTGACCGCAGCCACCCTTCGGATGCCGGCATTCGTACCGCATTTCCGCAGGTCTCGCACCCTCACGGAAAGCCTCGAACGCTTCGCCTACCTCCGACGTGATGAGCATCAGCCCGTCGCCGACGGTATGCCCGTTATCGTGAAAGCCGTGCGCCTTCGCGTTCCCGTACGCCGCGTCGCGGAGCCCATTCAAAGACGCCTCGAACACCAACGACTCCGATTCATTCATGGCTGCGGTCCGTCCTTCTCGCGATCCAGCTCTTCTTGCGCGAGCGCGATCGTGGCGGACGAGTGGAGAGTGGAGTTTGCCGGGTTCCCCCTCTTGATGTTGACCTTGGCCATCTCCACCTCGCGAACGAGGTAGCCCTGGAACTCTTCTGCGCTCGGCGTCCACTTGGCGCGCTCGTGCCAGTCCTCGTCGCGGCTGCGCCGCGTCGCGGGCAGCTCGTGTTCGGAATTCCTGTCTTGCGCCACGTTCATCCCGCCGTTCTCCCGAGGTCCTTGACGATGTACTCGAGCGCGTCGTCGTGCGATTGGAACCTATAATCAGCGAGGTCCGAGAAAATGCACTTCTTCGACGAGCCTGACGCCACGACGATCACGTCCTGCACTGAAGCCTCGTCCCAGTCGCGGACGCACTTCCTGTAGATCTCCCGCCGCGTGATCGCGGCGCCAAGCTCCACCCACGCCCCCGTCGACGTCGACGTCGCGTCCGGCTGCACGAGCCACAGGACGCTGGCGTCGGCGACTCCCTTCAAGTCGGCGAGCGCCGCGCCTCTCCGGATCTCAGGATCGTCGGGCGACGCGTTGCCGACCTCGCGCACCTTGGCCGCCCAGTCGAACGTAATGATCCAGCCAGCGGCCCGGAGCATGTCCCGGTACTTCTCGATCAGCTCGATCTGCGCGGAGGCTCCGGCGACGTAGATCCTCTTCTCCATCTCCGTCATCATCCACCCGCCTGAACCGTCTTCCGCATGAAGCTCGTGTAGTCCACCCCCGACGCGTTGAGCGCGTCCACGATGAGCTGCGCGTTCGCCTTGTCGTAGCAAGTCGAGATCGCGTTGTCGCTCGCGATGTCGCGAATGCGGTAGCGCACCCCCGGCGTCGGCCCCGACGTCACGGAGGCGTCCTTGATCACTTCGAAGTCGTACTTCGCCGCCACGTGAATACCTTCTCAGTAGAACCCTGGGAGAGCGGACGGGGAATCGAACCCCATCTTGGCACGACACTCGTGCACCGTCAGGCCGCCTGGCCGCTCGAAGAGGAACGCACGGGGCCAGCGTTGACCGACCCCGTGCATCCTGCCTACTGCTTTCCGGATCAGGCCTCGGCGCCGTCGACCTGGAACGACGGATCACCCGCCATCGCTTCCGACGCCGCATCGTTCACGCCTTCGACTTGGCTGATCTCGATGTGACGGAGCACCTTGTTCGAGACGCGCGGGGGCTTGATGTCGTACATCTTGCGTCCCTTGCCGATGTCGCGGCGCGGACCGCGCGTGATGATCACCTTGTGACCGGCCTTCGCGGGCCAGAGCCCCGCGAGCAGTTTCCACTCGGGAACCGCGACCATGGTCCCCTTCTGGACCTTGTGCAGTTTCCCGTCGCCCTTGGCTCCGGGAACCTTGTCCGACCCGCCGTTCTTGACGTAGTCGGCGCCGTCGGTCACCTCGAACACCAACGAGTTCGACTGGAGCTTCTCGCTCCGCGCCTTGTCGATGAAGTTCACGAGGATGCCCGTGATCGAGGCCGTCACATCCGGGGGAGGTGACCACCAGCCATCGACGTTCCCGCCGAACTGGCCATGCCACTCGGACATATCGTCGTCGTCGGGATTCGTCGCCGGGGCGCCTGCGCCCGTGGTTCCTGCCGGTGCTGCTTGCATCTTGTTTTCGTTCGTTTTAGCCATGATTGGGATTCTCCAGATTTCTCGTACCAGACCGTGGCTAAGGGTGTAGCCACGCACACCGTAACGGGCCTAGTTGCCTGTCACGACTTCCTTGGGCTCGGCGGTCTCGTCGCCCGCCACAGCCTCTATCGTCACGCGCACGCGCTTTCCGACAAGCGCCGGATCGACGAGCATGCCCAGCGCCGTCGCATCGATGTAGTACATGATCTCGACCGTGCCGCCGAGATTACGAAGCACACCCTCCACCTTCACGGCGTGACACTTGCGGCAGATGAGGAGCTGCGCGGTCTCGGTGAGCGGCGGGTGCATGCAGGAAAAGGCCATCACCAGATCACCTCTTCCTTCGCGCCACTACCCCACCCGCCCTTGGAGGCGAGCACACCCATGAACGCATCTCGCATCTCGAGCTTCGTGAGCGCGTCGCCGAAGATGCAATCGAACTTCTCCGCGAGGTACTCCATCTCATAGTGCTTGGGAGCAAGCTCCGTCGTGCCAAAGTCCACGCCCTCGGCGTGCATGCGGGCGCACACCTTGATGTACTCGGCCATGAAGCCGGCGAACTCGATGAACTGGTGGTGACCCACGCGCTGCGCCGCGACGTAGAAGGAGTCCTTGATCTCCGTCATCCTCGCGAGCATGCGCTCGCGCTCCTCGACCGAGTACTCGGAACGGAGCACGTCGCGGTCTGTCGGCACGGGCTCGAGCACCGCTGCCGGCGTGGAGGTGGTCATCGTCATGTCGATCGCGTCGCTCATAATCTGTTTGCCGTTTCTTTCAAACTAAATAGTCCGGGAACGAAGAGCTTCGATTCGAATTGGTGGGAAAAGGCTTTGCCTGACTGCTGAGTGCCATATCGCTGTCTGCTGAAGACTGCGAAATCGTCAGCTCTTTCTCCGTTCCCATCTCTCTTCCCTCTTTCTTCAAGCGGCCGATGCCGGCGCCGAAACGCCGTTCGACTTCGAGAACTTCGCACCCTTCGTCTTCGCGATCATCTTCGACCCGCGCGCCTTCGCAGAAGTCTTCACCTTCGCCGAGGCCTTCCCCGTCGCCGACTTCCCCTTCACTGGCGTCTTCCGCTTCTCCGACGTCTTCCGCTTCTCCGACGTCTTTCCCTTCACCGGCGTCTTCCCCTTCGCCGCCGCGAAGTATCGCGTCGCACGCTTCTGACCCTGCTTCGTGAGCAAGCCGCTCGCGAGCGCTTCCGCGATGGGCCGCGGAAGTTCCTTGCGCTCGAGACCGAGCATGAACCGGATATGCTCGGCGGTCGCGCCGTCGTCGCACTTCCTCACGAACGCGACGATGCTGTCCACGATCTCGCGGATGTCCCCCACGGTACGGCGAACGCGCCTGCCGCCCGTCTTCGTCTTCTCGACCGGGTGCGCGACCTCGCGAGGACGGACGGAGGCGGGGCGACCGACGGACCTACCGTCGCTCTTCGAGAGTCCGCTCGAAATCTCGGCGAACTCGCCCACAGATAGTTTGCCCAGCGCGACGACGAGCTTCACCGCAAATTCGCCCGCCAGATCTGTAATCAGTTTGTTGAGGACCGACATGTTCCACCCATTTTCAGTCATAGTTCTTGATGAGAAGCTCTTTCACGATCGTGCGCGACTTCGCCGACGCTCCGACCATGTGCTTCACCGAGACAGGAACGATCGTAAATTGCTTGTAGAGCTGACGAATCGTGTCCGAGTCGCCCTGACTGCAAAGAAACTTGGCGCCCCGCTTGTGCACATTGCCGAGCGCGTTGGCAAGGCGCTCATGATCCTTCTCACCGAATTTGTCCGCCGTGTACGACGTGAAGTTCGCCGTCTTCGATCGGGGAAGGTACGGCGGGTCCGCGTACACGAAATCGCCCTTCTTGGCCTCCGCGAGACGGTAGAGGAAATCCTCGGAACACAGCTTCACACTCTTCAAGGCGTGCTTCCAAGTCTCCATCACCTCCGGCTCCACGATCGTAGGGTTCTTGTACGAACCGATAGGCACGTTGAACTTTCCGTCGGCATTGACCCGGTAGAGACCGTTGAAACAAGTCTTGTTCAGATAAACGAACCGCACCGCACGCGCGAGCGGCTCCTTCTCCTCCTTCGCTCTGATTGCATAGTAAGTTTCTTTAGAATGTTTCTTGGCAAGCGACTGCAATCTACGAACCAAGTTTGCAGTCTCCGTCTTCACCACGAGGTAAGCGTTCATCAACTCCGCGTTCACGTCGTTGAGCACGGCCCAAACCTGGTCGATCCTCGGCGACGAGCGCAGCGACATGTAGAGGGCGAGGAACACGGCACCGCCGCCCACGAAGGGCTCGTGGTAGAGTCCCGTGAACGGCGGTACGTGCTCCATGATCGTCGGGACGAGCTTCGTCTTCCCGCCGGCTGCCTTGACGAAAGGCTTGGAATTCAAATCCCCTTCTGTTCCCGGCCACCTAGTTGCCGGTTCGCGGAAGCAAGGTCGCCGCCACGCATCCGTTCCTCTACCGGCTTTTTCAGAGCCTCGTCAAAAGAAATCGTCACGCCTCCGTCGCGCGATCGACGCCCTGCATTCACCGCACGCGGGAACTCCGCGCGGCTCTCCTGGACTTGGGCCAGCCTAGTTCAAGGATTCCTTCAACACGATTTTTTCTTCGACGCCAACAGGATCGCCATCGAACTCGAAGATCTCGTTCATCGTCACGAGCCGCACCTGGCAGACGATACACCCGCACGAGCGGCAGTGCGCGAGGAGCGCCTCGCGGGCACGCTTCGCCTCGGCGCGCGAATCGCGGTAAACTAAATATGCAATCGATGGCCAACGGCTCATGTCACTCTAATCTTCGAGAAGAGTTTTGCAGGCATCCATCCACTCGTCGCCCTGGAACAAGTAATCGAGCACCCGCTCGGCCTCGTACCTCATCGACTCACGTTCGTAAGCCTCGACGGTTCCGGAATACGTAGGCGGAGTATTCGTGAAATCATAGAGACCGGCCTTCTCCCATGAGCCGTCTTCCGGCGACAATCCCGTCACAGCGAGCGCCTCGTCGTACTCATCCTTATTGCTCACCTCCACCAAAGGGCTCTCTTCGAAAATCGCCAGCAATCTCGGCGAATCCGGACCCTTCTCTACGACAGCATATTTTAGCTCTTTGAGCGCATCATAAAATTCCCAACGCGGTGCGGGATTCTCCACTTCGTACGATCTGATCTCCTCAGTAGCGACGACACGATCCCGTGGACCTCCTGTCGTCATCACCAGACCATAGGACAATCGGTAAAGCCCCAAGAAGTGCGCGTAAGCATAGATCCTCGTGCCGCTCGCCTCCTTGAGCCATTCCCTGAGCCTCTGCGTCTTACGTGCCGATAGCGACTCCAATACATCACTCACAGCGTCACCCAGGCTCCTGCCTGAGCGCATCCCGGCAAGAATTTCACGAGACGCCTCATCACGGGCGTTCTCGAGACGCGGAAGCAGGAACCCACGAAAAGCTTCGACCTGATCCGGCTCAAAGCGGACGCACTCAGGCTCGTGCTCGACCTCGTCGGTGTCTATGTACTCGCCCCTCCCGATCTCCACGACCGTCATAGTGTCACCGCGTCTCGGGATACCAGACGCCATTGTCTTCCAGATCCTGGATCGCGTTGTCCAGCTCACGCTTCGACGCCAAGTCGCCGAGCGAGAACGCGTGCACCCCGCTCCAGGCGATGTCGTCGAGAGCCGCGACGATCGTTTTGTAGCTCCCGTCGTCGCGGGCCTCGCGCGCTGCGGACTTCATCAACTCTTCGCACTTTGACTGCGCCCGCTTCGCCGTCAGCGCCACGGCCTGCATCGACGGGTCGGAATCCCTCCACCACGCTGCCGCCGAATACACCGTCGTGTTCTTGTTGATCTTGGCCATAATCCACGCCTCCGCGTCGCCAGCTAGTTTACCCTCAGAGCTTCTTCTGCCCTAATTCAGCGATATTCTTCTTCTCCATCACCGTGAGACGCACGAGGGGTCTCCCCTCCGCGTTCGTGATGCGCACCCTCGGTCTCGGCAAGGGCGAGATGGTCGCTCCCGGTATCCACCCCGCGGTGTCGTAGTCCCACATGACGCGGTCCGTTCCCCGCGGCATGCGGAGACCGAACACGAGGAGAGCGTGCGCAAGCTCCTCGCGGTACGCGTTGTCGGGCAAGAGCACCAACCCGTAACGCTCCCAGCGATCGGCGATGACGTCGTAACGCTCGACGTTGAACGCGTAGGGCTTTCTGAAGAAGAGGAGCTTTCGATGATTCATCATCGGTCTCCCCAGATCGCCAGACCGAAGCTCACCCCGCTGACGAGCATGTTGACGAGGCCCACGGTCATGAGCACGGCCCCAAAAATCGGCCGCTCGGGATACCGGAAAAACCCGTACCCCGAGAACGCGATCGCGATAAGCAGACTCGAGACACCGTTCCTCACGCACTCGGCACGAGTAAGCCGAGCGCTCACAACGACACCACACGGGACTCGAACGCTGCCAGACAAGCCTCGCACGTCGCGAACTCCGCCTGCGCCTCCGAACAGAAATCCGTGTCCGGCACGAACGGGCCATAGAACAGCTCCACGCATGTCGCGCCGCACCACATCGTCATCGTCATCGCGGAGCTTGGGCTCGCAGCCTCGTTCAGGATGTGGATGATCGCGGTCTTGGTCGCCGTCACGCCACAATCGTACGACGTCCGTGCTTCTCGCAGAAGTCCCAATCTTCGTGCACTGGCGCGAGGCAGTCCCCCTCTTCGCAGGTCACTACGTCCGCTGCGTCATCAAGCATGTCGACCAGCTCGCGCGGGAGCACGTCGTAGAACGGGGTCACGTTCCCGACGATGTCGTTGCGGACCTTCCGCCACCGCATGCCAAGCTCCTCCACGAACGCACACACCTGGTTCACGTTCTCGCGCAGATCCTTTCGCACGTCTTCACCTGCGCTCTGCCCCATCCAGATCCTCGCCATCACTCGCCTCCGATCCCGCTCTTCTTCGGATCCACACCGTTCGCACGGCACATCGCTGCGAGTGACCGGAAGAGCCCCGGCTGCCGCACATCGAGGTTCGCGAACCACTCGCCCATACCCTCTTTCAGCATGAGCCCCATCCGAAGCATGATCGACGGCGTGTTGCGACGCTTCTGATCGATCGCCCACCCGACGCACGGCCTGTGCTCCGACTCCGGGAGCTTGCGCTCCTGGTGGCATTGGTAGATGCAGCCCTTCGACGACGCATCCATCACGAGGAGCTTCACGAACTCTTCGCGAGCCCAGAGTTTTCGGGGCGCGCCCTTCCTGTACGGGCACGACTCGCAGGGCTCGATGCGATCGTACTTCATCGCGCGAACCCTCGGACACGCACTTCTCTCTCGGCGCGCACCTTCGCCTCTTCGGCTGACTTCGCCTTCGCGATGCGGACGCACGAACAGCGCAGATCCTGGTAATCGAAGATCACATACGAGTACACGTTCGCCTGAGCGCCCCCGTCGCGACCCTTGACGACCATCGCCTCGAACCGATCATCAAGCCGTGGCGTCCGCCAATAATTCAGCCCCAGGTTTCTCCACTCGATCGCTTCCACCGTTCGGCGCTTCGGTACACCGATCGCTGGCAGCCCACGACGAGGTTCCGGTGCGCCCGTAGACTTCGACGATAACTTCCCACAACGCAGCATTTCGATGTTGGTGCGCGTGAGCGCGAGCGCGCGCGAGATGTCGCTCATCAGGCGAACCCTTCGAGGCGGAGCACCTCCACGAGCTTCTTCACATCCCAAAGAAGCTCCCAGTCCACCGCGAGGTCGTGCTCGTAGTCCACGTCTTTGCCATCCTTGCATCGACGCGCCGTCACGTAGCTATCGACTCGCTGACCCGTCTCGCCAGATCGTCCCCAGGGATAAAAGCCGTAGCCACCCTCGATCCACATGCGCATCGCAGGCGCACTCAGGTAGATCGTGCCGCCGATCGCGGTACCCATCTGATTCGAATGCACGCGAAACTCGTCCTTCTTGAGCCCAAGCTCTTCCGCCGCCGCGCGGAGCACGGCTTGCGCGTCCTTGTGCAAGCGGGCTTTGCTATCTGGGGTGCCGTCCCACTTGTCGAGGAGCGGCAACTCGCTTCCCTTCGCCTTCACCCGCGCGCCTTTCACGCGCGCCTTCTTTACCGACCCCTGTAACGCGTCGCTCATGATATTCTCTTTATTGGAGAGCTTCTGTAGTGCGAGATGCGTAGCGACGCTCTTCTTGGTTGAGTTGCCTCGCGGCCTCGCGGGCCTGTTCCCGCGTGGACCAATCGCTCACGAGGCCCACGCCGGAATCGAGGCGTTCGAGCACGCACCACCGCGAGTCGAGCTTCCGCACCGCGAACGGGACCCGCCACCGACGACGCCCCGCGATGCTGGCGACCCTCGCCTTCTTCATGCCGACGTCTTCTTCCGCGTGAAGCGCACGTGGAGCGAATCGATGCACCTCGTGTGCACCCCGGCCACGGGATCCCAATCTTCCGGACGCGTCACCGGGACGATCGCCCACTCGGTACGAAAACCCCCGCACGCGACGCAGATCAAGTCGGTTCGCGTCATCCGTTCAAGCGCAATCTTCACATGCCTATGCTTCGCCATCAACTCTCCGTACGACGCGCAAGGATCTCGAGCAGCTTCATCCGCTCCATGTCGAGCTTGAACCCCGGCAACTTCGCGGCCATCTCCTCGGCGTGCTCGATCGCCGCCTGCGTGCAGCACGGACCGCACCACGCCTGCCCGCACCCGTGGACGAACGCGAGCGCGCCGCCTTCGGCGACGAACCACGACGTCGCTTTCCGGACTCCGCACTTGACGCACGGACCTTTCGGCGACCAATCATAGGCATAGGGATCCGCGTTCATGTCGACGGAGTTCACGGTCTCGAAGCGCGTCGTCGGAAGGTTCGTCATCGGCCTGGTCCTCCTCGCGGCATGGTACGCGCTAGCTTACTTGAACTGCGCGAGCGGGGAGACGATCCAGCGCTGACCAGTTCATAAGGCCGCATCACGCCCTC
>Ga0208044_1000614_pt1 | contig 24643 bp, 31 predicted proteins | sample Sb_taG_8_FD_187712 | JGI IMG/M metagenome (GOLD analysis project Ga0208044, IMG submission 187712) | Peat soil microbial communities from Weissenstadt, Germany - Sb_50d_c_BC metaG (SPAdes) (version 2) | ecosystem: Environmental > Terrestrial > Soil > Wetlands > Peat | place: Germany...
ATTACGTTCGTAGATGAAAAACATCGGAGTGTACGCTGCCGTGCTCGGTTCATATAGGTGCGCATTGTCATTGTAAGACGTCCCCTGAATATTCAGGAAGGGTTCCGCCAAGTCTCCAGATTCCTCGGCGAATGACCTGTGCATTAACTGTACGGCGAGTATTTTGTCAGTTAGTGCCAGCGGCGGAGAGACTTCGTAGTCATCTACAGTATTGATGCCATTGGAGCGATTATAAAGCAGTCCGCTGCTTGACGGAATTTGATGCACATTCTGCCAGTTCTGATTAGTTGCAGGTGTTGGCGTCCACTCGTTGGTATCTCCATTAGCGCTCGAAATAGCACAGATCACCGAGGAGTCTCCGGCAAAGGTTGTCAGGTCAGTGCCGTCATCCGGGTTTACAAGGTAGTAGTCATCGAAGAAGTTAGCCGCACCGCCACCTGCACCCAAGAGCCAGACTGTGTTTGCGCCGGGCAGCGGCGCGCCATTCGTATCCACGACGGCACTGAGGACGAGCTGCCCGTTAATGTAAACTTGGTTCAACCCGCCACCTGCCGCGAAACTGGTTAGCCACTCGACATAGCTGTAAACATTAGATTGAAGGACTGCACCTGAGGAATCGGAGGTCGCGAGGATTGCGCCATTCGCACGCTGTTGCACTCCGACTGTGCCGTCAGCCAGCATTACAAGTTGGCACTGGACTACAGAGTTCGCAAGGCCGGAGCTACCGATGCCTTGTGTAAAAGCGAAGATCGGGCCGCCAGAGCCGCTGGTCATGAAGGCAGCACCTACAATCGCGTCGAATAGGAGCGTGCCGGTGTTGCGCGCTACGCCTCCAGGGCTGGGACGCATGGCACCTACGCCTGTGCGCGCCGGAGTGCCAATGCTTGCTGCGCCAAAGATGGCTTGGTCGGACCAGTAGAGGCCGAGTTCGCTTGAGACGTAACCGTCAAAACTGTCGCATTGCAAGACGCTCAAATGATCGCTCCTCTCTCTCGGCTGACATCACCAAACGGCTGCACTACACGGTAGGGTTTGCTCCTACCCCAGCCTCCTACCCTAAGAGCGGTGTCCTTCACGAACAGCCTGAAGCCGCTAGGGGAGGTAAGGGAGTACTGAACCTGCTTGGCTTTCATCGCCTGGAGGACCAGATATTGCTTCTGCTGGAACAGCGCACCGGCCGTGGTTGGGGGGATCACGTACACGAAGTTCGTCCCGTCATCCAATCGCAACACGTTGAAGTTCACAGGAGCGCTGGCGATCAGGCTGAAGTACCCGTCGCGGTGGTGAAAGAACTCCTCGAAGTCTAGCGTAGTACCTTGAGTGATCCAGTTGGTAGCCAGGTCCGGGGCGGGCTCCCAGATCCAGCGGATTTTGTAGGTGCGCCATTGGTTTGAATCTGTCGGTACAAGACGGACGAGCTTGCTAACGAATGGGGGATTGAATGAATAAACAAGCTCCTGTTGATTGGAAGCGGCAAAGTTGAGGGCAGCGACCGCCACGCCCCCACCGTCAAGCTGGACGTTGAGCGTACGCACCGTCGAGAGCGAGTCTCCATGAATCACCATCCCTTGGAAGAATTTGCTACCTGGCCTGCCGTCGTCGGTCCAGTCGGTCGCGCGCAGGACCGTGACTTCGGGGCGCGGAAGAAAAGACGGCTCCCAGAAGTAGAAGGCTAGACGTGAGCCTGAAGTGGTCCAGTCAAGCTCCAAGCCAACGTTGGTCGCGTACTGACCAAGGCCTGAGGCGATGTCCATGATCAGCGGGTGGCGTCCGGTCAGGTTGGTGCCGCTTAAGGTGAGGACGGAGAAGAAGGTGAAGTTGTCGAACCCTGCAGTAACATCCAGAGTCTCGCATTCCGTATCGAGGTCGAGGTAAATGTCGCCGTAGAGCTTGCGTGGGCGCGGGTCCTTTTGATCGCGCGCCGCCGTGCGAATGCGACCAGCAATAGGCGTACCGTTATCACTCGTGTTGGGACTGAACTGGTAGAGGTTACCATCGGTACCACACAGGACCACTTGATGAATGGGCGTGGAGTTGGCATAGTCGTCACCGCCTACATATTCGTACACACGGTTCATCGGCGGGGAGTAGGTGTCGCGAGAGACCCAGCCTCCTGTGTCTTCCTCCATGACTAAGGTGCGCTTAGCGCCAGCTTGATCGACGTAGGTGTAGTAAACAAAGCCGTCTGTGTAGTCCAGGCGTTGATCTGTTTCCTTGGTGTCGTCGGGCGGAGAGAAGGAGCCACCGAATCCATTGGGTGAGATAGCCTGACCGTCTGCCACAAAGCTAGAGGTCGAGGACTCGTGCGGGAAGATCGAGTAGAGGTCAGGATCGGTCACTGACTCTGGCTCGCCGCCGGTTGTCCGGTAGATTCCGTCACGAGCGCGGAAGTAGACACCTTTCTTGCCTACGCACAAGCACCATCGCATGAACAGCCCTTTGGAGTTGGGGACTTCGATTGCGATGAAGTCAGTCGCCTGCCCAAAGGTCGGATAGATGGTGAACAGGCGCTCGGAGCTGAACACCCACCCGGTGCCACCGTACATGCAGCCGTTTTGTAAGGGCTCGCTAGGAGAGGTGATCACTAGACGGTTGGCGTCATTAGCGGAGTCTACGTCGTTGCCGTTGGTCCACTTCAAGGAGCCCAAGTCGTTCTGATCGCCACACGCGAAGACGAAGGTCCCGGCAAAGCCTCCGCCGAATGGACCCCAGACAAATGGGAGAGGCTGATGCCAGATCTCAGGACTCGGCAGGGTAAAGTTGCCTGAGCCTGGGCTGTTGGGAGTCTCCACTACCTCGACTTGAGTTGCGGAGGTCGGCGCGCGGTAGAAGGTGAACGCCTGCCCGTTGATGATGATCTGATTGCCAGCACCGTAGTAGGGCTTGTCCAGGTTGGTGGGATCGTAGAACAGGAGCGCCGCGCCGCCAGTAGTCGTGACAATGCCGCCACCTCCTGCCTGGGCTGCGATCGAGCAGGTGCCCGTGCGTGGTTGATCGAAGGTCGGGAAGGGCTGGAATTTGGTGAAGTCCAACAAGGGATTGCCCGCGAGGACCGCATCACTCAGGGTGTCTAACATGGAAGCACCGGCGTTGTTGTCCACCGAGCCGACATAGGTCCACTGGGTCAGGTTGCCACCGAAGCGAAAGATGTCCAGGATCCTAACCGAGGGGTCCGGGTGGGCGGTGACGATCGTGACCCTGATGTTTTGTTGGTGTGCGCTGATCCCGGCCGGGTTGCCCGAGGCGTCCAGGTTGCGGATCGACGGACCTGCGTTGCCTACCGCGCCGGTTTGGAGGTCGTTGGACTTGCGGCCGCGGTAACAGTAGACGTAAGGAACGCCGGTCGTGCCGATGTCTGGGCCGTTGGTGTTGGCGCCGGCGAGCGCGGCGGTAGGGGGGTCGTTGGGCGGCGAGACTCCCCAGCTTTGGGCGACCTGGAACGCCGAGGACTGGGAGCGCATCTTGGCAGTGTCCGCTACGTAGATCCACGGACGAATGGAGAACAGGGGCTTGACGATCACGAGACCAAGAGGGTTGCCGCTAAAGCCAGTGTCAACCAGGTGGTTGAGCGAGGGAATGCCGCCAGGGCCAGGGGGGATGCCGCGACGGAGCTCGGTACCGTCGCCGATGTACAGGCAAAACTGGTTGAAGGCACCAGGGAACTGATTGGGTGAGGGGATCGGATCGTTGAGGAGCGCTATCGAGTGGATCGAGCTGACTTTGAAGGTGGACGCGGGGATCAGACCGGGACGCCCGATGATCTGGCCTTCGCCGTAGGGACGGGTGTTTTCCAGGGCGCGGTATTTGTTGGGAGGTAGGAGATCGACGGGGACACTAAGGTTCATGCCCTTGCAGACAAATTTGTGAGGATCTCGCTCCCACTTTGGTACGTCAATGCCCACGCACGAACTCCTTGGAACCTTCCACTAGTTTCTCAGCCACACGCTTGGCATCCCCCAGGCCTTTGAAACGGCCGCTGGACACCGGTTCGTAGCCGAGGGACGCATACCAGCAGCAGCCGCGCTTGGTCACCCGGGCGAGGACTGCACCTGAGTCGTTGGTTAGAATATGCTCAGTGCCGTAGTCTACCCAGCGGTTCACACTCCACCTTCCATCTCGGACCCGACAGGCTCAGGCTCAGGCCGGTCACGCCGCCTCACTTCGCTGAAGTCCCGCTTGCTCTTGTTCATGTTGTCACCGGACTGCTTGGATACGGCGCGCCACCTCAGGTTCTGCTGCTTGGCCAATCGTACCATTCGCTGGTAACTGGGCATGGTCGCCATGAACTCCGCGCCGGACATCTTGAAGCTAGCCAAGTGCTCGGAGTAGTCGGTGATCACGTCAAGCTGCTCCTGGCCGACCTGTACGATATCACTGTCAGCTACAGGCACAGGAAAGTTGCGCAGCACGTCGAGCTGGACGGAGTGAGGCGAGGAGTTGGGCGGAGGGTCTAAGGCGATCAGGTTCATGCCTCCCATAGCCAAGGTGCCCGGAGTGCCAGGGCCGTCGTTCTGCCAGTTGGTCGCGTGACTGGGATCGCAGTCGAGGTCAAAGAAGCTGACCGGCGAGACCTGGACGCCATCGAGATAGGCGAACATGATCGTCGCGGTCAGGCGGGCTAACTCCACGCCCTCACGCCAGCGTGCTTCACAATACTTGGCGCGGAAGGGGTCGCTAGGCGGGCCGTCTTTGGTCAGGAGGTCGCATAGGGCGCCCCACTTGACGACCCATGCCAGATCGTCCGGTACGCCCAGCACCGTACCGCCGCCAGTTGGATTGAGTGCCACGCCGGAGTTCACGGTCACTAGGTCCAGGGTACCGGATACTGACGGGATTGGCGCAAGCTGCACGGCCACAGGAGGCGTGGCAACGACCGAGTAGGCCTGCACGGGTCCGGGGTTGTTAGACCAGCCTTGCGAGTAGGCAAAGAGCTGATTCTCGTCCACGCGCCATAGCAAGGTGAACAGGCCGGAAGCGTCGAAGAAGGCCATCCGGCGCACGTCGATCACGGAGGTAGAAAGGCCAATGCGTCCGGTGGCAGGCAGGCCAGTTGAGGTAGTGGAGTGCGTGAGAACGCAGCCGGTCTCGAGAAGAAACTGGTCACGGCGTTGTTGAAGAGCAGTGGTCAGGTCCTGCGCGTTGAATTGTTCAGATCCGGTCCAGGTGCCCGGGGTCACAGGCTCCAGCAAATGCGACTCGATCGCTTGGAATAGCGACTGATCAGTTACCGTGCGGGGAATAAGCGAACCGGATACGGAACCGAGATCGTAGAAGGGAGTCGCGGAAGTGGTATTGAAGACCATGCGGTCGCGATACCAGGCGGCCATGATATTCCAGGTGCGCAAGGACTCCTGGATGTAGACGATGAGTTCGGGCTTAGTCCAGAAGACAAAGGTGGGGTCTTGTAAACGCGCGGCGAGGACATTGACGAGCTGGACGAGACTAGGCGCGGTGTAAGGCACACGCTACGAGCTTCCAATCCGCTTGGCGGTCACTGTGTAACTATACTGCATCGGCGTGCCGCCCGTGGAGGCATAAGTGAAAGTGTAGGTGATGTTCTGAGACGCAGCCGAGTAGACCATGATACAGCCAGTCAACACATCACCTGCGTTATTGGAGGCGTCAGCCTGAAAGTTGGGAACGCTGGTCGTGTTCAGATTGGCTGTTGAGCGCGCCGTACCATCGTTCCATGAGAACTTGGGAGTGAGACTAGAGGAGGAGGTCGCGGCTTGGGTAATGACGGCGTAATAACATAGCTCGTATGTTCCTGCGGGTGCGCTGGCTACGGCGTTCGTGGGACCTACGGTCGCAGCTTGTGTTGTGGCCAAGGTAGGTGCCGCAAGGATGGCGGGCATTCCCTGCCCGGCAAGCGTCTGGCCGTTATAGGTGGAGAACACGCCTGAGGTGCCGGGGCATGCGCCTGCACCGCCTCCGATAACGGGATTGCCAATGCCAAGAAGCGAGGAGGACGCAAGGACTGTGGAGCTGGTCCAGCATTCAACGCCGCCTGAGGTCCCACCAGTCTGATTGGTACCTCCATTGGCCACGGTCAAGGGAAGTGTAGCGGAGCACAAGGCACAGGTCTCCCAGTCCCATCCCACACCTGCTGAGGAGTTGGCCGTCATGATCTTGCCGTCTGATCCCACGGCGACCCGGACGTTGTTGGTACCGTTGAAGCCGAGCTTGTCGCCTTTGGTGGTCAAGGGGCTGAGATTATTGAAGGCCGTCTGCACGGTTGTCGCGTTCGTGCCACCCTGCGCTACAGTGAACGGGAAGGTCAGCGCCACATTGCCTGCGGTGTTGACCAGGGGCGCAGTAAAGGTCAGCGCCGCGCCCTTACCATTGAACGTAGACCAGTCGGTGGAGGACAAGCAGCCGCGCACAGTGGCGGAGGCTGTGGGGCAGTTGATCGTGATCGTGGCGCCTGATGGAGCCACACCAAAGTCAGTGCCACTGGAACCTGAGGCAATAGTGAGCGCGCCAGTGAGCCCGTTTAGCGAGACGACTGCACTGCCTGATCCCAAGTCGGTCAGCTCGATGTCCGAGTAAGTGATCGTGCCGGTGATTCCACCTCCGGTCTGGCTCACGTCGTAGCGGTTGTTGGGCGCAGTCGAGCCGGCATAGAAGAACCAGAAGCCAGTTGAGGTAGCAGTGAACGGATTGGCGAGTGGAGTGTTGCTGTTGTCGCTGAAGATCGTGGCGAGCGTGAGGGTTCCTGTATTGTAAACAGTGATCGTGCAGGACTTAAAGGTCTGGAGGAAGAAGTTGGTGGAGAGAATGCCGACGGTCTGGACTTGCTGCCCGCCGAGCTGGCACCAGCCAAATGCGCGCTGATTGGCCTGGGCTACCGGCGCCAGGCACACCAGTAGCAGGATTGGCAGAAGGACCAGTCTAGCACGCCAAGGCATGCGGCATTCAGTCTTTCTTGGCGTGTAGTCCAGAGATTCCTTGCTTCTTCGAGCCGGCCGTGTAGAGCGTGTTGTTGAACGGCGTCTCGAACTTCTCCGGGTTGGGATCTAGCGCCTTGCCACCCTCGTAGAACTTCTCGCTGATCGTGTCCTTGCCCATCGAGTGGGGCTTGGACAGGATTGGAGTACGGTTCTTGTCAAAGGTGCCTGGGTTGCCACTGTTCGATGAAGGAACCTTCTCGTGGAGAGGATTCTCAAACGGGGTGTTGATGCTGGCCTTGCCACTAGTCTTCATGTTGTCTCCTTTAACCCCTGAACGCCCCGTTGCCGGGATAGCCAAGCTGGACTACTTTGCCGTCAATCATGCGTTGATACGGCCCAAGCCCCACCTTTGGCGGATGAAACCCAGGTATTGCGTTAGGTCCAAGAGCAGCATGGATGGCTGCATCTTCATCCTTTTTTTCCGAATGCTCTTTTTTCATTTGCTACCTCTCTTTCGCTCTGCCCTTCTTTGCCTGACGTTTGGTCAGTACCCGCTCGCCTTTGTGGAGCTTGGCAGGCCCAGTCTTCTTCACCTTGCCGCCACGTTTGTAGGAGGGCAGCATGGGGTTCATCATGCCGCCGCGTTCAGATACTCGGCGTTGAGGACGCTCTGCGCCCATGCCCATACCCATGGACATTGGAGAGCCTACAGGAGAAACCGGCATCCCGCCGCCGCCTCCCATGTTTTGTCGTGGTGGAAACATCTAAGCCTCCTTTAGATCATGCTCTATAAAAGCGCACTTGGTCAATCTGCACGGTCAGCTTGTCCTTGGCGAACCAGGAGTCCTTGCCGCGAATCACGTCCAAGTCCTCAATCGGGAAGGACTCGTAGTAAATCGCGCCCCCAGTTGGGTCTGTATCGGGAGACTCGGCGATCGCCAGGATCTCCAGCCACGCCTGCCAGTCTACAGGGACAAGGGGATTAGGGAACTTAGTCGCGTTCGGATCGGTGGCGTTGAACGAGGAGAACTGCCAGGGCTGGAGAACCACGGACTCAAGTGTTGGACGGAACATGGGCTTGCCAACACGGTTCTGCAGGACCCACCAGATTCCGCGCCGCGCGTCCTGGGATTGATTACGGCCCTCGCGCCACACGCAGAGTGCAGCCAGAAAGTAGGGATAGAAGTCGCCCAGGGCTGACATCAGCGTCTCTTGCCCTTGCGTTGAGGAATGCTAGCTCCGGCTTTGCGCGCCTGCGAAAGTGCGATCGCCACAGCCTGTTTACGATTGCGGACTTTAGGACCGCGCTTGGAGCCGGAATGCAGAGTCCCGCGCTTGAACTCGTGAAGAGTAGTTTCGATCTTCCCTTTGCCCTTACTGCTTTTGCGCTTGGCCATTCCCGCCTCCCGTCAGCTTGCTGTGATTGGTAAACCAGCCGAGCAGCGCAACTACAACAGCCGCTACCAAGTTGCCGATCTGCTGCGGGTCGCCTTGCACGAGCTTGTTGTAATCGATGTTGGCCGCCACGATGCCGGAAAGCACGAAGCCCAGGCCGGTCGTGCGAGGTTCGCTCTGAGCTACCTTGTCCACGACCGTCTGGATCACCTTGCCTTTAATGAGTGAAGTCAGGCTCACACGAGTACTCCTACTTACCTGCGTGCGGCAGGAGTTTGCCTGCGGTGTTGAGTGCTGCCACGTTGCGGTCGATCATGTTGCCAACCTTGGCGGTGACCGTCTCGGGCGCGCCGGACGCCACGACTGCGTCTGTGACGACGGCCTTTTTAGCAGCTCCACCACCTGCGCCAAATATTGTCTCAACCTGCAGGATAAGCTGCAGGATCTGCGGCGCCAGCTGAATCAGCGCCAGAGCGTCTTGTAACCAGTTCATTTGTTCGTGTCCTTTCTAGTCCCAGCCCATGCCGGAGTACATTATATCCACGTCGTGTGATTGCATGAAGGCCGCATCGACCGGGAAGCCCAGGTAGGAGCCCTTGGGGATGATCCAGGTGTTCTTGAAGATCTCCATGTCCTGACGGCGGGCTTTGATCATTTCGGCCAGGTACTGCTTCTCCTCGGATTGCTTGACCTGGAACCACGGCACGCCTTTGAGGTCCGGATGGCGGTTGATGTTCTTCATGGCCCAGTCTGCGGACCAGTACTTGGCGCGGGTCATCACCAGGGACGGGCTGATGGTAGCGGGGATGTCCACGGCGGGCATCACGCCGGTTATGGTCAAGGGATTGGAGTAGCCGCCGCGCCGCTGGTAGATCGCGATGTAGGGATTGCCATTGGTGGGGCCGGGCCAGAGTTCGTGGACTGGCGTGCCGGTCGTGGGGTTCGTCTTGTAGGAGCCGAGGAGGTAGGCATCACCTTGGCTTCCGCGTTGCGGGTCCATCCGGTTGAGCTGCTCCTGATTGAAGGTCAGGAACTTGCCGGTGATCGAGTAGGCAAAGAAGATGTTGGTGATCGACATGTAGCGGAGGAAGTCGTTTGGTGTGGCGGCGGGAGTGGGCGGGGCGTAGTAGGAGCGGTAGATCTGGTAGGTCTGCGTGCTGACGGAGACCTCGGCGTAGGGGCGGTCGAGGGTCAGGGTGTTGACACCGTCGAAGGCGATGATGTTGTAGATGGGACCGGCGCGCCCCACGCGGAATTGACGGCCTTGCCCAAGGGTTGGTGAGGCCAAGGGAGGATTGGCAAAGGCGAGCGGTAGCCAGGCAGCAGCAGCGGCAGCGTCTCCGACTACGGCCGGGGAACCAAGCGTGACTGTGGCCGTGCCTGCAAAGACGACGTTAGGAACGGCTAGGGGAGCCTCGGCGGTAAGCCAGGACCACAAGCCCTCGTCACAGATGTCCTGCCAGGCTTTGAGGACATGGTTCCGGGCCACGAGGATGTCGAGGCCGGGGTACTCACCAATGAGTTCCCCGGCTAGTTGGTCGAGTGGCGTATCAGCCTCCCCGGCCTAGCGCCCAACAGCGCGAAGTTTGGCCGTGAAGGTAGACAGGTTGGTTGTACCTGTCTCCTCAGCACCCGTATGCGCAATCACCCAAATCAAGGTGACCTGAGTAGCCGCGCCAGGGCCGACGCATGGGATGACGAAGTACTTGCCAGACTCGTCTAGCGAACCGTGGCACTCGTTGATGTACTTCAAGCCGAACGCGGAGGCTGGAACGATCTGACCTCCGGTTGGACCAGCAGGCGGCGTGCCTACGGTGACTTGCGTATAGCTGGACGGCCCGGTGAGCTTGATTAAGCTCTCCATTCGATCACCAGTACCGAATAATCCGATAAGAGATACGCTCATGTGTCGTCTCCCTTCAGCTTACTCGTTCCAGAACCGTGGGTATAGCTGGACCACCGAGTTGGTCGCGCTAATTGGCGCGGCTTCAGCTACTCCAAGGATCGACTTGAACAGCGTGTAGGTCGTGGCGAAGGTCGCCTGAGTCGGATCATCGGCGAAGATGCCAGAAGTTGAGGCCGACTGGTCCACGATGACGACGTCGCCGATAGCGGGAGTGGCGGCAGTCAGGCCGGTCTTGAACAGGACGTTGGCGCGGCCTGCTACCTGAATCCAGCCGTAGTTGCCCTTGGTGATGGCGGCGAGCGCCACTCCGGCCCAGTAGCCGAGGACACCAGTGCCAGAAGCGTCCGGCGTGACGACGTAAGTGCCAGGCGCGGACCAGAGGACAAGCTGCCCGGCCGCTACCGTGTCCGTCGAAGTCAAAAGGAACTTGACGTACTGATAGATGCCAGAGTGAAACTTGAGGGTAGCGGGAGCTGAGGACATGGCATTGGCTTCTGCCTCGGTCAGCTCCATGAAAGCGCCCAGTTGACCTGGGTAAGGATCGGCGCCGGTGCCCGTGGACGAGCCTGAGCCGATGAAGGCGTCGTTGATCTTGTCCAGGTACGGCGAGGACAAGTGAGCTATTTCAGTGTGTCGTGGCATGTTAGTCTCCTTAGCCTCCAATCCCGTAGATTTGCGCGTTGAGCCTGGGAGCAATACACTCCAGGTTGATGGCGCACTTGATCTGGCCGACTACGCGCGTGTTGTCCTGAGCAGGAACGAAGCCCGAGAAGCCCATGCCGTACTCAGGATCGTCCGCCATACGCAACAGGAACTTGCGGGTGTTGAACCACACGAAGACTTCGCCCACGGTCAGGGTGCCGCCATTGGGGAAGTTGCCAGGGTTGGTTGCCGACGAGGGCGAGGTAACGGTGCCGGTGAGCCAGTTGCCGATACCGGCCTGATTCTGCCCGTACTTGAGCGACGGGAAGTAGTCGTCCTTCAGGATCATCGCACTGTTCATGCGCATCCCGTAAGCGCCCCAATAGGGGTCACGTTCCTGGGCGAACCTTTGCTGAGGTTGCATACGCTCCTTGATTCCCGCGTACGCAGACTTGTTGGTCACGCCGAGGTCGGGCTCGTCAGCGCCTACGGCGGCGGTCTGGTAGGACTCCTCCAGGAGCTGATAGGTTATCGGCGCAACCGTGCCGTCCGAGTTGCCTGCCCAGATCACGTTGCCGTTGAGGGTCTTGGCGATCGCGGCGTTGCGGGCCTGAGTGCCGTAGGAGGTGACGATATTGCCGTCCCACCCGGGCACGATGCCATCGTTGATAGCTTCGACCCATCCGTTCAAGTCGATCGTGCGGCCGGCGGTCTGGCCACTCAAGGCTAGTTCGACGGCCAGGATGGCGCTGATGGTTTGTACGCCATTCTGCATGTCGATGTCGATCAGCCGGAAGACTGACAGGTCACCCTTGTTGAGGACCTGGATGTCTTCCTTGTACTCGACCACCGAGACCTCGTAGTACTTGGGATCGAACTCAGTGCCGGACAAGGTCTGCGGCTTGTTGATGTTGAAATTCTGGCCGCGAGCGTACGGACCACCAATCAGCGGAGCGTAGATGAACACGGTTTGCATGAATGCGCCTCCGGTGAAGGGCACCATGCACTTGCGGCGGAGATGCGCCATGAACGGTGAGTCGAGGAAGAAGTTATCCTCTACGGCGTCAGGGTAAATCTCCTTCAGCGTCGTCAGGTTAATTTCGTCAAGAATTGGGTCGGACACGTAGCCACCCTTAAATGCAAGCGGCTGTGATCTGCGACGAGTCCATTGATACGACTAGGTTATTCGCGCGACTTCAGCTACTGCGGGCTATAGTCCACCAGACTTGGCAGGTGCTTCCTGCCCCAAGGGAATACCGGCGGCGCGGCGGTCCACGTAACTATGGGCTGCCTTCTGCCAGCGTTCCTCTCTATTAGCAGCGCTTGAGGGAGGTGGCTCAGTTTGTTGCTGTTGACCCTTGTCTCCATTTGCGGCTGCGGCGTCCCGCTCGGCAGGCGTGCGCTGATCGCGCTTCTTGTCGAACAGGACTGACTTCGGCTGGTCGGCGAGAGGAGCCGCACGCCCTGGTGTTCCATTGAGGATTTCACTTGAGAGTTTGGTCTTGTATTCGGCGTCGAGTTTCCCACGCTCCTCAGAGCGGATGGACTCGCGGAGCAGTTCCTGACGTTTCTCAGGGACTTTGAAATCAGTTTCCCAGGTTTCGCGAAGACTCATGGTCTTGCCGGGGTTTCGCTGATTGAACTCCGATGCCTTTGCAACCAGTGCCCGCATGCCCACGAACCGATTACCGCGTTGGTCGGTATACTCCAGCTTGAGCGGCTTGCCGAATAGTTCCTGATGCTCGGTCGCAAGATCAAACATCTCGGCCTGGAGTAGCGGGTTAGCTTGCACAACTCGATTGAAGTCCTCGCGGGAAACGACTTTGCTTGGGTCAAACGTAGAACCACCTCCATTACCGCCGTTACCACCACCTCCGCCACTATTGGCGGCGATGACTGCTTCGGATGAGGCTGCCCTGGCTGCCGGCAGTCCCTTCATCAGTTCCGCTACGTCGATGCCGGTTTGATCCGAGATCGTCTGCATACGTGCACGAAACTGCGCGGTCGTGGTCCGCTCGGAGTCAAGGTCGCTATAGGCTTTCTGTAGCTGGCCGTCCACTCCTTGCTTCCACTTGGCCAGGTCAGCGCGTTCGGCCAGGATCTCGTTTACATCCTGCTCGACTTGGGCGCGTTGACTGGCTAGCTCCTGAGTTTTGCGGGAGTAATCCCGCTGCATCAGGACCTGGTTCTTGAATTTGCTCGAAACTTTGTCCTTCCCCAGGATTGTACTCAGGGATTGGATCTCCTCCTTGGATAGCGAACCGTCAGCGGAAATGTCTGACAGCCACTGGTCCAGCGTGAAGTCGTCTTGGTTAGTCTGTGGCACTTAGTTGGCTCCGTTCTCCGGTGGGGCTGGAGATTGTGGAATGGTGCAAGGTGGAGCTGTTGCGGACTTCCGCATTCCCACTGCCTTGCTCGATAAAGATTGTCATCCTAAACTCTGTGGAGCGGGAGGCTCAGGCACCGCACCCGGCCTCGAAACCGCCTTCTGCATCATTTTGCGCAGGAGATTCTTGATCTCCTTGACCTCAGGACCCACGTCGGAGCCCTCGGCTGCGGCGAGCGCTGTTATGAGCTGCTCGACTTCGCGATACCGCATCATTTTGGCGCGGAGCACGCCTTGAGGGTCTTGGTTGGAGGGCTGGCCCTGCTGACCAGACTGGCCGAGTAGGGCGTCCATGCCGGGAGGCTGGCCAGGAGCGGGTTGAGGGGGGACTGGGCCGCCACCAGCTTCAGGGGAGCCTGGAGCGCCAGGAGGAACGAAGCCGCCGCTGAAGGGAGTTGCTACACCACCCATTGGACTAGCGCCCCTTGCCTCCAGTGATCCGCTTCATGAAGGGCGTGCGAACCTTGCCGCCGGTCTTCATGTGACCCTTGCCTTTACCGCCACGCATTTTCTTCATAAGTTTGGCTGGCCAGCTCCGGCAATCTAACAATGGCCTAGCTCAGTACCGCCCTCGCTTGCGACGGGGAGGACGCGCTTTACCTCGACGTGCCACCTGTTACCGCTTTTTGTGACGGCCGCGCTTGCGTTCAGCCGTGTCGTACTTGCTGATGCCAGTAAGCATAGTGAACTCCTTTCCCCGACCACCCAGGTTGTTTGTGCTCCCAAGCTATCGGTACCGGAAGTACATGTCACAACTTTTCAAATACCTAGCCAGACCTTGCCGGAGCTGGCACACGTCGAGTTGATAGTACAGCGGTTAAGGCGGGATGTCAAATGTCAAGCGGGATTATTCCTGCGTGGAGCGACTGATGCCATGTTCGTCCAGCGCGGTGACAGGTTGGCGCCCACGGGTGTACATCTGGAGACGAGTAGCCTGTTTGGGCGCCACCTTCTGCATGCTGGCAAGATATTGCTGACGGGCTGCCATGCCTTCGTCTTGGGTCAGCCCCAATGAGCCAAACTGGCCCGCCACGAGACGTGAAGCAACTTCGCCGGGGATGTTGACGGGGGAGTAGCCGGCTTTGGCGATCGCCTGGGTCATTTTGTTGCGCAGGGGATCGGGGAGCTGCTGATAGAGAGCGTCGAGAGGCAGGCCTTTGGTATAGGCGTGAACAGCTTCATGTAAGGAAACGCCGGGTTCGGTGCCAGGAGAGCCACCTGGGCCGCTGACCGCTTGCTCAGGAGGTCGGATCACCGATACTGGTTGGCCTTGGGAGAGTAGAGCAGCGACGGGATCATGGAGAGAGCTGACGTTCACTGCGCCAAGGTCCCCACGGTTCATGAAGGTCGCGCCGTAGTCGTGGCGGAGTGGATTGTGCAGGGGATTGTCCAGCTCCTCGAACTGTTGAGGGGTTCGCGCGTAGATCATGGGCGTGCGACCAAGGCGGGACTGCGCGTAGCCTTCATAGTTCTCAGGTTGGCCGCGGAGCTTGTTGATCAACATAGCCAACGAGGGAGAGAGCGGTGGGAGTGAGGAGTCGTCAGGCATAGCGCGGATTCAGGAGTTCAGGATCATGACGCGAGGTAAAGCGGTTCCAACCTGCGTCGAGTTGCCAGATCAGCGAGCAATGAGCGCAAGCCCAACCAATTGGACAGCCATTGCTGATAGCTATACAGTCCATGCGTGAGTGACAGCGGATACAATAGCACTCGCCGATCATTTGGACTCCGCTACCGTCTGTCTTCCGCCCGCGCCGCCCTTCTGTTGTAGGTGCGGAGGTTGGTTACCTGACGGTGGCCGCCCCTTCTGTCCTTGCTTCTGCGGCATCAACTCCTGAACGGTCTTCATCCACGCTACCCAACGCTGGAACTGGTTGGTCGCGCCGGGGGGAGTAGGCCCAATGTTCATATCCATCGACTCGGCCAAGGTCCACGGGTCCATCGGGAACGGCATGCCCGAGGCGCGGAATAACTGGAGGTTCATCATCTTCTTGGACATCTGGGTGATTTGGTGCAAGGAGCCAGGAGTCACATGGAAGATAAAGTTCTGCATGAACCACTTCGCGCGGTCGAGCAAGGGAGTAGGAGAGCTGACATTGGCGTCCTCGCCAGGCATGTGCGATGGGAGCATGTTGCCAGGCTCGTAGTCGAAGCTCTCTTCGGTCACTCCGTCCTGGCCGAGGACCTGGATCGTGCGTGGAGTGATCGCCATGAACTGGAAGAACAGCGCCGCCCACATCTGGCCGAGTTGTGAAAGTGAGGACTCCATGTTCCGGCCCATGTCTGTAACGAGTGGCCCGGCCATCTCCATCACCTTGTCGAAGGTTTCGGAGGTGGGGATCTGCTTGGCGCGGGCGATGGCGGAGAGGTCAGGCACGCCGGCCACATGGTCCATGCGAATCTCTTGTTGCTTGATCCACTCGATAATGTAGGCCGGGACCTCGTAGTGGCGAGGGTCAAGGACAGTTTTGATCGGAGTCTCGATCATCTGCATCTTGACCGGGATGGACTGGCCGCCTTGGCGGAAGTCGAAGTCGTCCATCAGGGTCTTGGCCAATACGTCCATGTCGTAGAAGACGTTGGGGCGCAGGCGGGCGTTGGCCGCGTCGTCAATCGCGCGCATCAGGCCGTTGTTCGAGCTTTGAATAGGAGCCATGTCGCGCATGGCCGAGTAGCCGTTCACTTCCCATGGCCAGTCGTCGATGTTGAACTGGACGAGAGGAACACCGTTGATCCACCAGGGCGAGGGGCCATCACCAAGCTCGACGTTGTTGTCCGGGGAGGCGATGAATAGCCGGCGGTTGGGATAGAGCATGGCATCCGCGCGGTTGGCCTTACGAAAGGTCTGGTTGCCTTGGGAGTCGCGCATGCCGGTCGGGATATCGGAGTTGAGGACCGGGACGGTGTAAGACCAGTTAGTGCCAGGGTCGCCCATGACCATCGGATCGGGGCCGGTGTTGATCGAGGCGTCCATGACGTAAGTGTGATAGATGTCTACCATCGGGAAGGGCGTGTCGTCTTCTTCCTTGCGCGCGTTGCCCAAGCCGAAGCGCCGGAGGATAGGGGTGACAAATCCGCTGACCCGTCCCATGCCACGCTTCAGGGACCCGGAGGCCATGTAGGTCGGCTTGAGCTTGTCGGCCTGGTCCGGCCACATCATGTGGGCTATGTGGATAGGAGTGCGGATGCGGATAGAAACGGCGTAGGCGCCCTGGAAGTTGTGATCAGCCGGCATCTGAACGAACAGCACGTCGCGCGGGCCGTAGACGTTGAGGTGAATGTCGCCACGGCCGGTGGCCCAGAAGTCCCGGCGCCAGACTGGCGACACATAGCCCGAGCCCATGACAAAGGTGTACTGGAGGGCTTTGCGAATGGCGCGGTCAGCAAAGGTGTTCAGCCACCAGGCGTTCACCATTTTGTTGAGGATCAGGGCTTGGCGATCGTAGGCGTGATTGTCGTTTTTGTAGCCCCACATGGGGCGGAGATTGCTAAGTGTCGCGACAAGTTCCCGTACATTACGCTTCGCACGATTGACACGAACGCCAGAGAGGGTGCGCGCCTGGCGTGTATCAGCAGCACTAACGCCCGCCACAACGTCAAGAGCACGATCCATGTCAATGTAGGAACGCTGGGTGCGTTGATAATTCTCAGCTTCACCGAGGACCTCCCTAAGCCAGCTGATTTTGGTGTCCGAGGAGGTTAGTTCGCCCTTGTAGTTGTACTGTGGCGGAATGCGCCAATCGGAGGAGCCGCCGTAGTTAGGCATGCTTGTAGTCTACACCTTGCGGAGCAGATTCGCGACGTTGACGTTTGACGCGCAGGGCGGTCAGCAGCCGCTTGGCCTTGGCGGACATGCTGGGATACTCGGACTCGACCTCCTTGCGCGTGGAGGGGAAGGCCAGGCGGTAGACGCTAGTAGTGTTAGTAGCCTTCATGTGTCTTAGGGCTCAGCGCTTCCACTTGCACAAAGTACTCTGGCCAGTTCGCACATGGCGCAAAGGTCAGGTTAACCTCGTACCATGTGCCGCTAAACTTAGCCAGGATCTCCTTGCCCTGATCGAGCTGCTGTAATTCGTGGACAAGTTGCGCGATTGTCACGTTAGCCCTTTCGTCCCCGCCATCCGGTCCTTTCGTCCCTGTACTGCTCGCGATTGCTGGAGTCGTAGGCAAACACGTCCATGTGGAAGTTGGTACCACGAGGCCTGGACTGCTCGCGCTCCTTGTCCTTCATGGCCTGGTACTCTCGTGCTTGGTCCAGGAACTGCCTGCCCTTAGGTGACATCCGCTCCTTCATGTTGTTCATGAACGCTTGGTTACGCGATCGAGCCGCTTGGCGGCTCGCGTCTGATTGCTGTTGAACTGACCTAAGGGTCTCATCCTCGCGGCGGTTGACTTCTCGACTGACGCGATCAGCTTCCTGAATCGTGCGGATTTCAACCTTTCGATATCCGGCGGGGACAGGGGCATCGACTGCAGCAGGGAAGCGATACCCGCCGTCTCCTTCACACGAAACGTGCACAACGATCGGATCAAATCGCTGCGCGTGGCCGGGGTAGATAGAGCCGTGAGGGCAGAAGGGGTAGTCGCCGATTTGGAGTTCATGGCCGCACTCGCTACAGATCATATTCACTAAATTGTGCCTCAGGTTCGGGCCGCCCGCCAAACAAATAACTCCTCGGGTCTCCTTTGGCCCAAGCCTTGTCGTTAGGCGCCATCAGATAGGCTTCCATAGGCGAGTTGACCATGGGCTTGTCATGAGTCTGCCAGGTAGTCTGTTCATCGTAGGTTGGATAATACTTCTCGCCTTGCTTAGCTAGGAGGACTCGCTGGACGCCGGGCGACTTGCCTCCGGTACGGATCTCGGTGTCGTAGAGCGAGAGCAGGACCATCCCGCACGCCATAATCCGGTCGTCGTGCCCGCCGTAGGTCGCCTTGAGTTCCTGGACTTCTTCGCCGCGTTCTAAGTCCTCCATCTCAACCACGAACCACGGCGAGCAGATGTCAAGCCAGCCATCGCGCAGGAACTTGATGATCCAGTCCATCATCATAGTACGGAACCAGTAGTTGGTGAAGATGCCGAGTTTGTTGGCGTTGCCCTTGCGAATGCGCTTGGTGTCGTACCGGACCCACATGTGGAAGTTGGTCCAGCCACGTTTGCGCAGCTCGTTCTGGGTGGCCTCCCCGTTGCCCTTGCACTCGATCGCCATGCGGGGCTGGTGAAGCATGCCGTCCTTTTTGACCGAGTAATAGGTGCCGAGGGCCATGCAGATCGGCCAGAGATCGAAGGCGTTAATATAGGGATTGGCGTACTCTACGCACTGGAAATCGTTACGGTGAAGATCGCCTTTGCGCAGGCCGAAGACTACCGAGCGGTCCTGGCCGAGCCCGTCCGACGTATCGACGCCGAACCCGTAGTTCTCGTAGTCCTGCGGGTGCTCGTAGATGTAGACTTTGCCGAGGCCGTCGTCGGTCGAGTAGCCGTCCCACTGGATTGGCTGGAAGGTGTACTCGTAGGTTTGCCCGGGGGACCAGTTAGCCTTAACCGTAAAAGAAGGTCTATCCTGGTCCCATTGTCGCTCGGGGATACGCAGTCGATCTGGAATGTCATCACCGAGGATTGTATAGACACCAAGAGGAGTCCTTCTTCCGGCTTCGTCTCGGTACCAAGAGATAGTGTCCGTATCGAATACAGAGATCGCGGTAGATTGGAACGCTTCGAGGTCATCGGCGGGCATCTCCTGTAGAAATTTGTTCAGCTCGTTCTTGGCTAGGTGCTCCGCTCTCTCTACCTCGTAGAACCACATTTGCGTGTAGGGCATGGCCCAATCGGCGCCCAGGAACTGAGTGAGGAGCTTGTTCGAGCGAACGTAGTTGCGCGCGCGCTCGGCGTGGGCAATGGTAGTCGAGGCGGGCTTCCAGTCCAAGGGAATGGGGCGGGCGCGGAGCCAAGTGTCGGTTGGGTATAGATCTGAGCCGACGAACCACGGCAGGAAGATCGGGCGGAGACGACTGCGGCCTGAGGACCAGTTCGCCTTGGCATGCTCCCAGGACTTGTGCCACCAGTTGCGGCGGCCTTGCGCGGTGGATTCGAGGACCAGAAACATCCACGGGGAGTCGTGCATGGCACGCATGAGCGAGGCGTCCACCAGGTCCTCAGGATTGTCGAAGTCGCAGAGTTCGCTCAAGTGGGCGACTGTGGGCGTGTCACCTCGGGAGATGCCGGTGAATTGCGTACCATGCTGGATCGAGATGAAGGAGTGCTGGAGAGGAAACTCGATCAGCTCACCCTGGACCTGACGGGTCTTGGGGCGGAGGTAGGTGGGTTGATTATCGAGGACACGCTCCATCATGCCGGCCATCTTGGTGGATTTGTCTGGGTCGCTGCTGGCCACGACGGCGTTAGTGTGCGAGTAGAACTGGGCGCGATGCTGGACGCAGATCTCGGTGTCGGTCGAGACGCCTAGTTGCCGGGCCTTGAGGTCGATGTTGGCAATGGCGATCTGCTTGAGTTCGTTCTCGGCGCGCATCGTGTGGATGATCCTCTGCGCGATATTCGGGCTGAACAAGAGCAAACGGCCATCATCAGAGCGAATGAAGGCGTAGCGTGTAGCGAAGTACTGGAAGTCGAGGCGGCACATGATGCGTTCATTGCGAATCCAGCGCTTTTCTTGAAGGTCCCAAGTTATGGGAGGAGTCTTGGGATCGGTTTCGAGGGCGTACTGATGCTTCTGCTCGCGTTCGCGGAAGTAAGAGCGGGCTTGATTGACCTCGATGAGCGAGTGGTATTGCAGGTCCAGGCGTTCGAGTTCAGGGTCGCGAGACTGGCGGGCCTTGAGGTTGAGGCGGGCCTGATAGCGATCGACGTTGGCCTGGATGATGTCCGGATGGTACACGTTATAGGCCTGTCTTCATCTCCTGCGGCAACGTTTCAAACTCAGCATTGCCCATTTTGTCGTAAGTGTTATCCGAAGGTCGTGAGACGCACCTGCGTGTATAGCGTAATCCACACCACTTGCACCAAAGTTGCATGTCTCCGTCAGGATAAATCGGCGGCGCGTAATGCCAATGAAATCGGTGCGCTATCTTCATAACAACGCGGTATAGATAGCCTTTAATGACGCCCATGTTTTTTAGCCTTACACCACTTGGCGTGCCCGATGATGTAACCGCAATGAATGCACGGCGGTCTGCCTCTCATAAGAGTTCACGCACTTGCAAATCATGCCCTACAACAAATTTGCGCCCTTCATTCGCACAGCCTTCCGTGCCCACTGCCAAAAACTTGTGCACGTGTACCTCACCAAATCCTTTAGTGAAATCGGAGCGTAGCACACAGTTACAAAGTGGGCACTTCAAAGGTATCACCAGGTAAGGAAAAGGACGAGTATCTATTGAAATGCTGTTTGACATATAGCCTCCATGACCGCTTCCACGTTCCACTTCAACGGGTCTGGATTGCGAAAGTAGTGGACGTGCGGGCCGTACCAAGGATCGGTAGGAGTGTTCACCGCAGTGCCCCACTTCCAGTCCGAGGAGCAAGGAAGCAGGAGCAAGGTCGGGACTCCACATAGTCCGGCGAGGTGAGCGATGGCGGTGTCCACAGTCACTACGAACTTGCAGGAGCGAATGGTTGCGGCGGTAGTCTGCCAACCGTCAAGGAGTGACTCGTTCTGGGTTATGTTAGTTGGCCAGAGTTCAGTCTCGGCGCGGTAGAGCGACTTGCCAAAGGGACAGAGTGAGATTACTTCACCCTGTTCGCTGAGGATGTGGGCGAGGACCTCGGTATCTTCCACGGGGAGTGATCGGACCTTGCGCAGGGTGGAGTTTTCTTCGGCGCGCCAGCAGAAGCCGATGCGGGGAGATGCGGGGGAAATGCGGGGAGATGCGGGGAAAACCGGGGAATCTTTGGGAATATCGGCCACCGACTTGACGCCAAAGATGCCAGGTAGCGACATCCAGCTCGTGGTTGCGTCGATGCCCTTAGGGTCGATGGGCTTGGAGCTGGAGAGCACCTCGTCCACGCCCAGGGCTTGCCAGTCACGGAAGTTGATCAAGCGCTCCCAGATCATGAGCTTGACGTGTTTAGCGCGGGTGTGGAGTTGAGGAAGCCAGCGCGCGAACAGGAAGGCATCGCCATAGCCTCCCTCGCAGCAGACGAGCAGGGAGCCACAGGGCTCGCCCAGCCATCGTTTGGTACCCGGGAGAGCCCAGTAGGAGCGCTCAAAGCGGCCTAGCTCGAATAGGGGCCATCCTGCGGAGAACTGGCGATCGCGGAGGAGAGCTTGCGCATAGCCGATCGCCACTTGTTTGATGTGGACGACGGGAGTGCCGGGCTTGCTGACCCGGAAGAAAGCGGCTTCGTAGCCTGCTAAGGCCTCGGTCCACTCTCCCATGTCGGTATAGACGTTGGCAAAGGCCAGCCAGGCGTTGAAGGATAGATCGTCCAGCTTGACGCACTTTAGGAGGTATTCCAAGGCATCGTCGAAGTGTCCAGCGTGGCGAAGGGCGACGGCGAGGTTGAGATAGGAGGCGTAGGTGGGGTCCTGCCAGGCCACGGTGCGGAGGAGGTCGACGGCTTCGGTGATGTGGCCTTGGGATAGGAGTTGAAGGCCTTGGTTAGTGGAGGTCATGGTTCTGCAGGCTCGACAGGCTCGGCAGGCACAGGCTTGACTGGTAGCACAGCGGCGAACTGCGCAGGCGAGGTCAACGGCCCTTCGATCCCTCGCAGGAACTCGGTGGACTCCAGCGTGTCTCGCTCGAACTCGTCCAGGCCGTCCGCCGCCGCCAGGGATTGTTTAAGTTGGGCGCCCGCCTGGGCGGTGGACGTAACGCTGATGTTGGTTCCGGCCGGCGCGGGGTAGAGGCCTGCCGACTGGAGGATCTTCTCGCGATCCTTGAAGCCTGAGGGCTTGAGAGCTTCCTTGACCCCGGCCTGCATGACCTCGCCCAGGTTGATGGCTTTGATCAGCTTGGACACGTTGACGCCTTGGAGGTGAGCAGCCTCGGTGATCAGGCCGAGCATGTGGGAAGGAGACATGTCGGCGGCTTCGGCGATCTGTTCGCCAGTTGTTTTGGAGCCATTGAGCCCGACCACTTCATCCCAGACGTTGATGAGCCTGGCTTCCTCGCACTCGGAGTCCTGCTTGGCCACGTGTTGGAGGATAGCGATGGCGGTCGTCCAGCCTCCGGGGAGCTGGTTGAGGATGGTGAAGATGGGAGCGGGACCTACGCCGACTTTTTTCGCCATATGTTTGCGGAGTTGTGAGTGCCCTCGCACGGCCATGGATTTGAACAGCGCACAGTAGCCAAGGCGCCCGGGCTTGACGACAACTTCATCGATCGATTCCCGTGTAGTTTGACCATTCGTGATCCAGCTCCGGGTACGTATCAAGCGGATCATCGTGGTCCCACTGGCCGGACTGACTGGTTTGGCCGGTTTGGTCATGTGTCTCTACGGGCATGGTATCGCGTTTCTTGGCGACGGCGGCGGCGTGGTCAGGAGTCATGGTAGAGACATCGGAGCGACCGATCAGCGGATGTTCGCGGCGGTCTAGAAGAGAGAGAGGAATGACACGTTCTAGAGCATCGGCAATACGCTTGAGCTGGAGGTTGGTTTCGGCCAAGTCGGCGTGGAGTTCGAGGAGGGTCATAGCCTAGCAGCCTCTGGAAATATGCCTCCAAACGATTTCTGGAAGTGTATTCGCAATGGCAGGCATGGCAGCAAACACAGATACGCGAACCATTCGCCTGTCTGTCCCTTTGTCCAAAACAATCCGATCCACACATCGCGAGGTTCCCACAACAGGCGGCAAGACACACGACAAGAATATCCGCCAGCACCATCACCAACTACGCCTCGGTTCCATCCAAAACTCATCATGGATTGCACGACCTAGCGATTGAGCCCAGGCGAGTACGTCGGATTCTCCGCGCCCTTGCCCGTCTCGACACGCTTGGCAAACCTGATCCCGCCCGGCGCGGCTTGGGTGGAGGTGATCCCTTCGGCCTCACGCACGGCGTCTGGAGCCTGTGCTTCGCGGTTGGCGTGCAAGACCTCCTTGACGTGGCTGTCCGATTGGGAGGTCGTGGGGAACAACTGGCCATTGGCGTCCTTGGCCACCTCGATGATCTCACCCTGAGCCTCCACGATCTTCTCCTCAGGGGTCCGTGGGTAGATGTGCATCTCAAGGCGCCAGGACCAATGGACTCTGGGGAAGGTGAGGTGCTCGCGGAACTCGGAGTCAGTGTCCAGGGCTCGCGAGATCTCGTTGATGATGGCGGTCTTGGTTTCCTTGCCGTTGAGGGCGTTAAATAAGTTCATGAGTCATTTCGATCCTTTCGTCAGTTGGTTGAGCAGGCACGAACACCTTGATCTCCGCCCGATCGCTTAGAAAGTCCATGTCGATCTGGTTCATCCCAGCCAGCTCCCTCATGCGCCTGCCGATGTCAGGTTTGGCACTGCGTCGGCCGGACTCCCATTGTTTTACGGCGTTAGGCGCCACACTAAACTGCCGGGCGAACATGGTTTGGGACATGTGAAGGGCTTGGCGGAGGTAGCGAATGGCCTGGGGAGTTGGAGCGACATAGGGACCCAAGGCTTCCTTCAGCGCTTCGACATTGCGTTTGCGGGAGGAGCGGCGTTTTGGGTGGAGGTTGCGAGGCATTTGAGGCGCTATGGCCAAGCTGGCCAGGTCAACATCTCACGACGTGGACCCGGACCCTTGATTTCAGCTATCCGATGCCAATGGTATCCGCACACCCCATAGGTTGTCAATAGTCAAGTTTTCTGTTGTAACCCTCCTGTGATCAGAGTAGACTAGACGGCGGCCACCCCGGGCAGGTCCTGCCTAGTTTGCCTGTCAGGAGTGGCGCATCACGTGGCGGGCGGTGATTCTTCCCAGGCGCCGCCCTTTTTTCTTGGGAAGAAAGAGACTGGAAGGTGCCCGACGACGTTGTTAGTGACCTAGCGCGCATTGAAAAGTTCGTAGTTGACGGAATCCTGCCCTCTAACCTAGTGCACTTGCTCGCAGCGCCTGTAGGGATCGGCAAGACCACGCTGATCATGCAGCTCCTCCAGTCGATGAAGGACGGGACCTTTTGGCTGACAAAGCAGGCGTACCAGCGGCGGGTGGTCTACATATCAGCGGACCGCGGCAAGCAGGAGACTGATTCCACACTAGAGAGGCTCGGGCTGACCGGGCTGGATTTCAAGCTGGTCGCACTCAAAGACACCAAGTGCACGACGATCTCTACGTTGGAGTTTTACATCGACCAGAACTGTTTGCGTGGAGATCTGGTGATTGTAGAGCCGCTCAACTTCTTCTTGCGCGATGGCAACAAGACCGGGGACATCAACAACTTCGGGCATGTCAGCCGGTTTCTATTGGCGATCGGAAAGAAGGTTGAGGAGCTTCAGTTGACCAT
>Ga0208044_1000625_pt1 | contig 24237 bp, 29 predicted proteins | sample Sb_taG_8_FD_187712 | JGI IMG/M metagenome (GOLD analysis project Ga0208044, IMG submission 187712) | Peat soil microbial communities from Weissenstadt, Germany - Sb_50d_c_BC metaG (SPAdes) (version 2) | ecosystem: Environmental > Terrestrial > Soil > Wetlands > Peat | place: Germany...
TCCTTGGCCTCCGTGCGAGTGAGTGATTCCGTGACGGAATGCTCACTCTAACGAAGGCGGTTACGGTGGGTCAGTTTTGCGCGCTTAAATTGCCCCAGAGTGGGTCAATTTTGCGCGCTCAGTACCATCCACTATGCCGAAGACGGCATTGATGGCTTCGAGCTGGCATTACAGCTCCGGCAGATCGTCGCCAAGGAGCACTGGCTGGGCAACCCCGGGTACACCCTAGGCGACGCGATCAAGTCGCTCTACGAAACGTCTTGAGTGGGGAGATACGGGGACGCGAGTCTTTTTGGTCTTATCGTTCGCGTTGAGGATAGCAACAGCAGTCGCTCCGACAGTCAAGAGAACGACTCCCGCCCCCTTATCGGTCCGGCTCGACAATCGGCAACGCGTTCAGGAGCCGGCGGTTCGCCTCGAAACGCTTGACGGCTCGTTCGAATGAGCCCCTGGTCTTCATGAGCACCAATGAATAAGGACTCCCTTTGCGCTCCAGTGAATGTTTGACGTCGCACTGATGCCGGTCAATGATATCGATCAGATGCTGGCGCATGTCTTCGCGGGCCGGAATGCGTCCGACCTCGTTTGCGGGGTCGGCCAGAAAGGCCTTGAGCTCGGCACAGTATTGGCACTCACAAGCCAGGTCCGCTGGGCGAGCCCAATCGGTCGGTGGCACCGGATGCTTGACGGTGGCCGATTCGAGCTTTTGGCGGACGGAGACCAGCCAGGACACCAGTTGTGGAGGAACCAAGCCGAACTGCTTCCGCGACCACGGTATCAACGATTTCAAGCAGGGAACCTGGCAATCGTCCAGGCTGAATTCGTCCGGCAATTCCTGGACGAAGTGAATCACGTGCGACAGGTCTTCGTCACGACCGCTTGCCGCAAGCGCCCGGAGCAACAACGGGAGCGACGTTTCGGAAACGGAAGTTTCCCGGCGCGGGCCGGGCGAGTAGTACGTCGGTCGCGGCGAACGCGGTTCACAGAAGCGTTCAACCGCCAGCGCACACAATTCGTGGGCGAGCGCCGACTTGTCCGAGTCCGCCGTTTTATCGAAGCAGAAGGCGGAGAGCCACTCGACGTCTCGGAACGGAATTTCCTGCCGGCCATGCATGTTTGGCCGCGATGAGATGAGATGCTTCAATTCCTGGGCGAACGAACTCCATCCGAACTCGCGGCACGCGGCCACGATGAATGAACTCAGTCGCAGCGACTGATCGCGTTCAGCCAATTTCGTCAGAAACAGCGCGATCGTGTCCCGATCGTGCAGCATCAGAAGATGTTCCGGGAAGTCATCGTACGGCGATTGCTCTCGGCTTGCGGGATGCCCGTATCTGAATGTGTGGTGTGGCCACCTGGCAATGATCGCACGGGCGAATCGAATGCAGTCGATGCGGGCTGCTTCGAGCCGCTTCCCGGGCGTCTTGCTTAGCTTAGCCGCCATCGAATAGAACAACGAGAGGCTTTCGGTCGCACCGGAACTCGCGACAACATCGAAGTGATGAACGCGATGCCAGACGACGATCGCCGACCGGTGATACCATCGGTCGAGTGTGTTGCCTTCATTGCCCGTATAGCCCTCATACTCCTCGGACGTCGGCTTCCAGTCGTCGATCGGCACCGACGATACGATGGCCGACGGATCGAACTCGATATCTCCCCAAGGCTGCTTCCTGCCGCGGACATCTGTCCACTGAGTTCCGCTCAAATCATCCTCGTAAGTCTCGCCGATCTCGATAGCACGCCGCGGCGTGCGGTAATGGTCAAAATAACCTCGACCGAAACTGCCATCGTCCGCGAACTGCAACAAATGGCGTGAAACCTGCGCCAGATGCACGAGGCAATCCGACTTCTTCGCCGCCGCCGCGACCAGGTCCGCGAGCTGTCGATCCCCTCCTTTCAGCAAATCCAGCGACAATCCGCGCTGCGTGTAGTGATGTTCCAGCGTGAAGACCAGCGGCTGCGCCGGCTGTGTCGCTACCCACGATCTGATCGACTCGGCCAGCACGTCGGCTGGAGCGGCCGCTTTCGCGGCGGCTGACGGTTTCACACGCTTCGGTTTCAGCACCAGGTTGTATGCCAGGCAAAGCCGGACGCCGCTGGTGACGCGTTGGACTTCGTGTTCGCAATCGGCGTAAAACGCGGCGTAACACGGAGCCTTGCCGCCCGCCGCCTCGTCGAAAGTCAACGTCTGCTTCGCGGCGCCGTGCCGAACGACCAGCGCTCCGCCTTCGAATCGATTGGGAAGCACGACAATCAGACTCGCCACCATCCGGTTGTGCTTTTCGCTGTCGCGATGCGGCAGGAAGAACCCGCCCTTCTCATACACCAGCAGCTTGTACAGCCTGGCTTCCAGTTGTTCCGCCGGCAATCCAAGCAGTTCTGCAACAGGACGCACTGCATCGGCGATTGCCACGTTCCACGCGTCGCTCAGGCAAAACTTCTTCGGATCGAGTTCAAACGTGTTTCTCACCTGCTTGTTGACCAGAGTCTCTGTTCCCTTTCCATACGGTGCGACCTGACAAACCGCGACGAGTTCCTTCACAGTCCTTGGTTTCAGCGGAGGTGTGATGGCGCCCAGACCCTCAACTTCGATGCCGGGATCGACGACGGGCAGGCAGCCGACGACACAGAACTTCGCCGACCTTGTTGCCTGTTCGATCGCTTTCGACAGCCACTCGACGGTGGTCGACTTGTCCATTTGCTTCCTCTTTGTGGAAACGCCAGCGTGGTGACCGGGGAGATGTGAGCTGAGCCTCCTGTCACGCTCGTCGCTTGCGATCGATCAAGACTCAAGCTCCTCATCAGGCGTATCAGGCGTGTCAGGAGTCATAAGCTCCCAGAGTTCATTCTTGTGCAACCAGATGGGGTCGGCATTCCGGGCGATGAATTCATCGACGGGCATGCCTTCAATCATCGGGGGTCGCGGAACCCGCTTCTGCTTTCCGTTGATGAAGATCGTCATGTACTTCTCCTTCCGCTCACGCCGTGCCCGCTTTTCGGCGGCGGTTCGCTTTCGCTTTGGTTTTTTCATTGGCGCGTCTCGCGGTTCAAAGGTCCATATCTGCCGGCAGGAGGCGAAGCCGAGAATCTTTGCTTGCCGATCGGCCCCGGCACTTTGGCCTCTTCGCGATTCTGCTTCGAGTTTGACATCGTTTCCACACTTCGCAGCCACTACTCCTCGCAATACTGCGGCGGTGATTTGCCCACCCGCCTGATGACACGCGGGTAGGTGACGGTCGGGATGGCTTGGTCGATCCGGTCTACCTGAACCTGATGAAACCAGTCGTCGCCGAAGTCGAACCGGTAACCGAAGACACGACCCGGAGTCAGATCCAGGTCGTCCAGCTTTGTCGTGCGTGCGTCTCCATCCCCTTTCTTCCTTTGCTGTGGATCTGGAACTCCGTAGTTCGGTCCGTCGGGATCGAACGGGCGTTTGCCAAACTGGAATTCGTACAGATGTTCGTCGCTACGATCGTACGCCTTGAAGATGGCGTGATGCAGTTGTTCGAGTGTCTGGTCGCCGCGGATTTCGATCGCTCGGCTGATTTCCTTGTTGGAGAACTTCTCACTGGTAGGCCCACTCAGCAAGTAGACCGATACGACGTACAAGCTCGTCGGAGGCGCCGCCGGTGCCACTGCAACGCTGCTCGGTTGGTTGTCTGGACGCGCCGGACTCCTCCCCTGCTTGCGAGCGTTCCACGGCGGAATCTCGTCATCCGGGACTCGGACCCGGATCGAGCGGGGCTGTCCCGGCTGGCGGTCGATCAGCCCTTTCTTCTCCAGCACCTTCACCATCTGATTCACCGACGGCGGCGAGACGCACATGGCCATTGCGATCTCGGTTTCGGCGGGCGCATATCCGTGCAAATTGGTGTAGGCGTGAATGAACGCCAGATAACGGCCCTGAGTCGGGGTGAAGTCAGCCATCACAGCCTCTCCGTCGTGAGCGTGATGCACAGTATACGAATTCCACACTGGCTCGCCATCCCGTAGCGATGATCGATCGACATCGCCATGCCGACGACGGAACCACGGGGAGTTCCGGGGACACTCTGGTTCGGTTTATCTCCCAAGGGGGCGAAAGGAGCTACCCACGTTCCCATGGTGCCGGAAAGTGGGTGATCCCTTCCGCTCTCTAGAAAATGCGGAATGCGGAACGGGGAATGGGGAAGGAGGGATGGCGGATGGCAAATGGCGGATGGCAAATGGCGGATGGCAGATGCGAGATGATGGCGGATGGTTGTGCAGTAGGCCAGAATGTCGAGCCAATGCCACAGGAGTGTCTGGAACTTCCCGCTGAGGCGTCGACGACTCCGCCCCAGGCACCAAGGAATGCCGGCACGTCGGGTGGCCATGGAGAAGGCGAGCGCAGCGAGCCGACGCCCCAGAAGTGCCGAGCGCCCCAAAAAGCGGCAAACGAAGCCAAACGGGAATCAACGCAAAGGTCTTTGCCGCATGGCTTGAATCATCGGAAGCGGGGTCTGCGGGTCGGGAACGAAGCCAAGGTTTTGGAGAGCAAGACCCCATGTCGAGGCCGGGGAGCAACAGGGAACCCGGCCACACTCTTGAAGGCGCTTTGGCTGGGGTTGGGGCTGTGGAAGGTGGCCGCGCGGCAGAGGCAGAATTCGGCTTGCCGGCACCTGGATGAAGCCACACAGGGAACCGTGTACAAGAAATCAACCAGGGCGCGAGTGTTCCAGATTGCCAGGCTAACTCGAAGTGCGCGCTGGCACTAGAAAAATGGTCGATCACCAGGCTGACAGGAGCTCACAAGACGTGGAGCGCGCAGCCGGCAGCAAGGGAACGATCATTCGGGTATCAATCCGGCGCTTGGGGGTTTTCCGGCGCGGGGAGAATTGTTTGCAGTCGCGTCATCACTCTTCCCAGCCTGACGAGTCGTCTCGTCGCCGAGGATGCTGATATCCAGATCCTGAGCCGGTGGCACGATGACTTTGCGTCGAAACCGCGGCAAGAGCTCAGCCAGGGTCTCGAGGAAGAGCCTGTGCCGGAACGGATTGGGGGCTTTACGGGCCTCGCTCAACACACGACTGAACCGCGCTGCTTCACCCCGGGCGGGCTGTACCAGGCGTTCGAACTGGCCGGCTGCGGTGTCGGCGATCTCGCGGGCCTGGCCACGGGCTTCGGAGCGGCTGCGGTCGCGGTATTCCTCGGCCCGCGTGATTGCCTGGCGGCGGTCGCTCCGTGCCCGATCCGCGTCCGCGCAGGCCGGGGCGACGGCCGTCGGCGGTGCCACCCGCCCCAGCCGAACCGCCACGACCGAGATTCCCAGCCCTTGCTCATCGGAGAGCGATTGAATCGAACGTTCCAGCCACTTCGCGACCTCGCCGCGCCCGGTTGTGAGCAGCTCGTCAATTCCTCGTCGCCCCAGGGCGAGCGTCAGTTCCCATTCCGACAATGCCCGCAGCATAGATTCGACATCACGGGCCTTGAACAAGTAGGCGGCGGGATCGCGGACGCGGTACTGCACGAGCGACTCGGCCGTGACGAGGTTCAGGTCGCCGGTCAATAAATCGTCGGAGGACGGATCGGGCGCGCGGGAGAGCGGTGCCTCGCGCGGGCCGGATGCGCCCACGGCGATGGTACGCGTCTGGTTCATCTTGAGGCGGTCGAGGCGATCCAGGCCCCAGGGTAATCCCCAGTGCAAGCCGGGTTCCCAGGGCTCAGGCAGGACGGCACCAAGCCGCCGGACAACTCCGACCTCGTCGGGTTGCAGGACCGTCACCCCGGTGGACAGGTAGCCGCTCAGCAGGAGCGACCCGATCAGAAACGACCAGTGGCGCCGCTTCATGGCTTTCGGCCCCCCGCAACCGTTGAGTCCGAACGATGCGGGGACGACACGGCCCCGAGAACCCCGGGCACGGGCACGGGTGCGGGAGGCACGGGAGCGGCTGCTGCCGCCTCGGGCGGTGCGGTGGAGCCGGAACCCGAGGAGTTCTCACGGTCGGGCTTCTCGCCCCCGGGGTCGGGGACGCCCTGGGTCAAGAGCCGGAGGAAACGGCTATCGGCCGAGAGGACCAGGGTGGTGCGGGCGTCGAGGGCCGATCGATAGGTCTCCAGGGTCTTGAGGAATTGATAAAACGCCGGATCGGCGGAGTGGGCCTCGTTGGCGATCCGGGTAGCCTGGGCTTCCCCATCCCCGATCAGCCGGGCGGCGTCAGATTCGGCCTGCGCGATAACCGTCGCACGGTCGCGATCGGCTGCGCTGCGGATGATTCGAGCCTGGCTCTCGCCCTCGGCCCGAGTCGCCGCGGCGACCCTCTGCCGCTCGCTGCGAATCTGCTCGAAGACGGCCGCGCGGACCTCCTCTGGGTAGTTGAGCCGGCGTAGCCGCACCGCGACGACCTCAAGACCATATTCCTGCGCCGCCTGCTCGGCCACGCGCCGGGTCACGTCACCTGTCAGCGCATCGAGCATCGATTGATCGCCGACCGAGACGAGCTGGCCGAGTTCCCGCCCGCCCAGCTCGGCGGCAAGGACGGCGGCGGCCATGTCCTCCAGCCGGGCCGAAGCGTCAGGCATCGTCGGCACGGTCCGGAGGAATCTCTGCACGTCGGTGATCCGCCAGCTCGCATACCAGGCGACCTCGAGGTTTTTCTTGTCTTTCGTCAACATCTCACGCGCCGGAGGCGTGTCAAGCTGGAGCCGGCGGTCGAAGGAGCGAAGGCCTTCGTGCGGCCACTTGAAGTGGAGGCCGGCCTCCTCGATCAACCGCACCGGGCGGCCGAAGGCGGTGACGAAAGCCGTTTCCGACTGGTCGACGATCACGATCGATCGCACGAGGGCGACCACGGCCAGGATCGCGAGCAGCGCGAGAACACGTCGAGTCGAGAGTCTCATTACTGAGATACTCCTTGCAGACACATGGGAAGCACCGTAATGCGTCGCATCACGAGCAGGAAGACCCGGGGAAACGTTCGATTTGTCATCATGTACCAAGGTGATCCATGTAATTGGCTCAGTCGCCAAGTTCAGGCGGAGGCAGGGCGCGGTCCGGAAGCGGATTCAAGAGCGGATTCAAGCGCTCGGGATCGGCGAGCCAGAGGTGGCGCCGGCCGGCGACGCGTTGGTCGAGAATCAGCTTGGGCCGACCGGCCAGGGTCGTGGCCATCGTGTTCCAGAGGAGGCGGAACTCGGTCAGGGCGGGTTGCGATCCGTGGGCTGCGGCCTTTGCCAGGAATGCGCCTTTCTCGCCGAGTCTGCCGGCGACCAGCTGGGCCGCCCTGGTCTTTGCCGCGTCGCGAATTGCCTCGGCCTCCGCCTGGGCCGACGATCTTCTTTGGGCTGCTGCTGCGCGGGCCTGGTTGAGACTGCGCTCCGCATCGGAGACGGCCGTCGAGACATCCCGATAGGCCGGGACGACTTCCCGAGGCGGGTGGGCATCAACGATGCGGAGTCGGTCGACGATCACCGCCAGGCCCGAGTCGTCCAGCCGCTCTTGCAGGCGCCGCGCAAGTTCCACCTCAAATCCGCGCCTGGCAGCGACCAGGATGGCCTCGAGCGCCGTGCGGCCCGTCTCCTGGCGGAAGACTCCTTCGGCCGCCGCGGCCGTGGCCAGGTCGACGTCCGCCACCTTGAACATGAGATCGGGCAAGCGGGCCTCGTCGTAGTGGTATTCGACCACTCCGGCAAGTTCAACCATGTTCTCATCGCCTGTGAAGAAGAGCGCTGAGTCGTCGCGCCGTTCGCCATGGCTTGCGCCCCAGGCGACCGGTTTCGATGCCTTGGAGATCGGAGCCGTCAGCCCGACCCGGGCCACTCTTGATCGATCGGGCTCGACAGCGATCACTGACTCGATCGGCGCAGGCATCCGGACGTGCAGGCCCGGCCGAAGCAAAGGGCCCTGATAGCGTCCGAACCGGCGCAGCAGGCCCACCTGGTCGGGCCCGATGATCGTGATTCCCGATGTGAGGTAAAACAGAGCCCCCAGTCCGACCGCCGCACGAAGCACGGTACGCCGATTCCTCCAGAGTCCGTCGAGGATCATCGAGGGCCGGCAGTTCCGGCAGGCCGAGACAACCGGGACCAATGAGCGGACAAACCCGAGTGTCTGCCAGCGTTCAAATCCCAGGATCCGGATCGCATTGAGCAGCACCAACAGCGAGCCGATCTGATGGAAAATGGCAGCGGCGACCGGCCCGAGAACTCGCAGTCCGGCAAAGACGACCGCGATCGCGTTCAAGCCAAAAGCGAAGAGCAGGATATTCTGGTGGATGATGCGGACCGTATGGCGAGCAAGGCGGATCGTCTCGGGCAGCACGGTGAGCGGGTCGCCCATCAGGACGACCGAGCCAGCCTCGGCCGCCAGTCACTACCCACCCCCGCAAGGGCCAGACCGACGTCGGCCCGAGCCAGGGAGGGTGCGTCGTTGATGCCGTCACCGATCATCGCCACGACCCGGCCGTCTTGCCGTCGCTTGTCGATCCACTCGGCCTTGCCCGCGGGGCTGAGCTCGGCTTCGACCTGTTTGATGTGGACCCTCCTGGCCACAGCCTGTGCCGCCGGCACGCGGTCTCCCGTCAAGATCGCCAGGTCTTTCAGGCCCAGGTGCTTCAAGTCGTGAATCACGTCGTGTGCCTGCGGCCGCACACGATCGCGGGCGCCGATGACGCCGGCCACCTGGGCATTTCGGACCACGATCAGGACCGTCTGCCCGGACCGGTCGAGATCCTCGATGGCCCGTTCGACTTCGGACGGGACGCTGACCTCGTGCTCGCGGACCAGCCGGAGGTTGCCGACCAGAATCGTCGTCACGTCGGCGGATTCCGTCAGCCTGAGCTTGGCCAGGATCCCTGCGCCCGGCTGGGCCTGAAATTCCTCGACCTTCGCCAGCGCCAGGCCACGCCGCCGGGCCTCAGCGACAAGCATCCGCGCCAGGGGGTGCTCGCTGGCCTGCTCGGCCGCGGCAGCCAGCCGCAGGACGAGATCCGCGGCGGTCGATTCGCCGGCCTCCTCGCTCGTGGGTCCGAAGGCGTGGCAGGCGCCCAGTTCGGGTTTTCCTTCGGTGAGGGTGCCGGTCTTGTCGAAGGCCAGGGTATCAACCCGGGCGAGTGCTTCGATGGCTGCGCCCCCCTTGACGAGTACGCCGCGCCGGGCCAGCCGGGCCGATGCGGCGAGGATGGCCGCGGGGGTGGCAAGCACGAGCGCGCAGGGGCAGGCGACCACGAGCACCGCGACAGCAGGCATGAAGTCGAGCCGAGGCGCGCTCCCGTCGGCGATCCATCGCCAAAGCAAGAGCCCATTGGTCGCCAGGAAGACCAGCAAGGTGGCACCCAGCACCGCGGGCAAGAACCGCCGGGCGTAGCGGTCAGCCCTGCGCTCCAGCGGCGAGCGATGCCGATGGGCGTCGGCCAGGAGGCGGATGACCTGGCCGAGGGTCGTGCCGGCGCCGACTTTCTCGGCGCGGACCTCGAGCCGGCCGAACTGATTCACTGTCCCGGTAAAGACGGGGTCGTTTTCACCTTTATCGACCGGCATGCTCTCGCCGGTCAGGACGGCCTGATCGACGGCGGAACGGCCCCGAACCACCGAGCCGTCGACGCTGATTCGCTCGCCGGGGCGGATAACAACAAGATCTCCGACCGCCAGTTTCTCCGATGGAATCTCGATCTCGATGTCACCCCGGAGTGCCCGCGCGGTTCTCGGGTAGATGTCCAGAAGCGACCCGATCGCTCGCTGCGCTCGCTCGAATGTCAGCGCCTCCAGGCACTCGCCCAAGAGCGCGATGAAGACCACCTCCGCCGCGACGAAGTACTCACCCAGACAGGCGGCCGCCACGCAGGCGATCGCCAGGGCGATGTCGGCGCCGATCGAGCCCGCGAAGAGCGCGGCCAGAGCGAGATAAACAACGCGCCCGCCGCCAATCAGCGCGGCGATCAGGACCAGAGGCATGCCGAATGGCCACTGCCAGGGGCTGTCCAGGGCCCCGAGCGCGACGTGGGCAACCAGGAACGCGCCGACCACGACCGTGAGCACAACCAGGGACCGGCGTTCGGCATCCGGGTCGTGGTCATGGTGTTCATGTCCCGAAGCGTGCCCGTGTTCGTGCCCATGCGAATGCCCGTGGTGGTCTTGGGATGGAGCTGGCACACCCAATCGCATCTGTTCCGGCCTGTACTCTCGATGCAACGGTGTCTCCCTCCCCACCTCGATCCGCGTGGGGATAATCTTGATTCGACCTGGAAACGGGCGGCTCACGGAGAGTGAGTCGAGCCGCCGGCCCGATCAGCTCAGCTCGGCAGTAGCGCCGCGGGTCGTGGGCACCCTCGGTCTGGGGATCATGGAGGCCCGGTGATCCCGGAGCCACCGCACTCAATAACTATCCGCGGAGATCACGGGGTCGATCTACCGGGAAAGGCGTTCTCGTCAGCGAACAAGTTCGTCGGGACAGGAACCCCTTCGGGCTCCTGGAAGCTGGCGGGAGAACCGAATTTTGAGGTCGGCTCATGGCCCCGCACAGTTGTGACTTCGGTGACCAGCCAGCCCTCCGGTCTTTGGCCGAGGCGATAGGTCTGCCGCTCGTTGCGGTCGGGGTAGACCGATTCCACGACGACCGACACGAGGTCGTCCCCCTCGGGTACTGGAGCGAAGACGGCCCGGCTTTTCCGTGACCGGGCGGCTTGACGGAGAGCCGCAACAAAGGAGTCGCGGCCCTGCTCGTCGATCTCTCTCTCAATCCTGGCGCGAAGCGGTCGATCGAACGTGGCGAGGTATGCAGCAACGTCCCCTTCGCGGGCGCTCCGCAAGAGCGAGTGAACCTGGGCCTCAGCCGGGCTGGCGAACTCGACGTCCTTCTCTCGTGGGGCTTCTCGCTCGAAGGGGCGCCGCAATCCCGCCCACGCGATCACCCCCATGACGATGAGTGTCAAGAAGCCCGGCAATATACGCTTCATCTCCCGTGTCCTGATGGTTTGAAAGACTGAAGTCGATGACGCAAGTCGGAAGAACAGTCCTCTCGACCAGCGGTCGAGGCCCGTGTTGTTTGCTCACTGGCCGGCAGAGCAGTCTCGACATACCAGGCCGGGACAACGATGAGTTAGTGTCGGGACTGCTTGCCGGCCGAAGAACGTCAATTCTTTGTGACTTAGGTGCTTTTTTCGTTATGGACCCAGATCGGGCTGCCCCAGGCGATTTCGCCGTCTTCCTGGATGAGCCGCACGTAGTACCAGCTCAGGTCCCCGACTGGCGACGTCTCCTCATCGGTTCATCGGAACTCAGTTTCCTCGGTCCCGGGCGCGGTCGAATAGACGTAGACAAAGTTCTTGATGACGTCCACTTTTTTGATCGGCGCCGTGCCGCGGGCGAAGACCTTGAGCGTGACCGGACCTTGGGCGGTGAACTCGTCGCCCATGAGGTGGTCTCCGGAGCGGACATCGAGAACGATGTTATCGGTGGCGGCATAGCAATGCCGTTTCTTGGTTGCGGTGGCCGCCGGGGTACTGCACCGAACGCTCGTAGGTGAAGAGCGGAACGAACCTTGGCGCCGCGTGATACAGGTCGGTGGTCTTCTGGGTGATCCACCAGGTATATTCCGTGCCCCCGTTGTCATGATCTCCGCAGCCAACCCAGTCAAGTCGGCCAGCATCGATCGCGTAACGCCACATGTCTTCCAGGGCGCCGTCGTCGGCCCCGTCCAGTGACATTTCGGTATGGCGCTGGAACTCACCGCGGAGAAGCTGGTAAGACTTTGCGCCGGCATTCACGCGGTGACTGCGAATCCGGGCAACATCCTCGGCCTCCTTCGGGTGCACCGGCGGCGTGGGCTTTGTGGCTTCCACGGGGCCGAGCGGCTCCCCGGCGGGAGAGCCTTTCGGGGCTGCCAGAGCCGCGATGAAGACGTCGTTGTTAATGAGGCCGGCGGGGGTACTTTGGCTGGAAAGAAAACGAAGTCCCAGGTCACGCGTCAAATCAACTTCGCGGTGCAGGCGGCCATCGCCCGAGTAAGCGATCAGGATTCCGCCTTCTGGCCGGGAGATCAAGGCCGGGCGGTTATCGAGCAAGTTATCGCTGCGGGGCAGCGGCTGAGGAGGCGTCCAGGACTTTCCGGCGAGGGTGGTGGCAAACTCGGACCAGATCGGGCCGGAAGTCAACACGGCCCCGCCGAAGACCGACCATTGTGGGTCATGGCTCTTGCTGTGGTTCCTCGCTCGTCATGACCTTGAACCCGACCGGGGACCCGTTCTCCGGCTCTCCATTGTAATTGACCGTGATCTCCTCGCCTGGTGCGATATCCTGGATTGCCGTGAAGACCTTGGTCTGCCCGCGCTCGTCGTCATAGCGAGCGTTGGGCTGGAACGAGTGGTTGTAGAGCGAGCCATAGCCCAGAGCGACTGCCACCGTGCCCCGACCCCACTCGAAGCAATAGCCGGTCAAGCGTAGTGGCACGTCGCCTTTTATGATTTCACCGGCCGGCAGCACGAGCACGGGAACACGCTCGATCACCTCGCCGCTGCGAATCAAGCGGCGGGCACAGACCCCGCGACCCTTGCCTTTGATCTGTTTCACTTCAATCGCATTCGTTTGCGTGAAGCCCATACGATGCTCTAACCCTTCCCCCCAGGATTGCAGATGCTTCTCCGGCCCAGCCAGGAAGCAATAGAATATACCAAAGTCAATGATACCATGAGCAGGGACTGAACTGGTTCAGTTCCGAGGAATCGCAGGCATGAAGACCAAGACCGAGATCGTGAAAGAATGGCTGCCCCGGTACACAGGGCGTTCGCTCGACGACTTCGGGAAATACATTCTTCTGAGCAACTTTGGCAACTACGTCGAGATGTTCGCCCAGCGGTTCGGGGTCGAAGTTCTCGGTAGGAACCATCCGATGCAGTCGGCAACCGCCGAGAACCTCTCCATCCTCAACTTCGGCATGGGTAGCGCCATGGCGGCGACCGTGATGGACCTTCTTGCCGCCGTGGAACCGAAAGCCGTCCTCTTCCTGGGCAAGTGTGGGGGCTTGAAGAAGACCAAGGTCGGCGACTTCATCCTGCCCATCGCCGCGATTCGAGGCGAGGGGACGAGCAACGACTACATGCCCCCAGAGATACCTGCACTGCCGTCGTTCCGGTTGCAGAAAGCGGTGTCGGCCATGATCGTGAGGCACGGGTTTGATTACTGGACGGGGACGGTCTACACGACGAACCGGCGCGTTTGGGAGCACGACGAGAAGTTCAAGGAGTACCTGAAACAGATCCGGGCATTGGGGATTGACATGGAAACGGCCACGATTTTCATCGTGGGTTTCGTCAATGACATTCCCAAGGGAGCGCTCCTGCTGGTCTCGGACAGCCCGATGACCCCTGAGGGTGTCAAGACGACGCGTAGCGACAGGTCGGTGACCGAGAAATTCGTCCGTGAGCACCTGGAGATCGGCATCGACTCGCTGGTCGAACTACGCGATTCCGGGGAGTCGGTCAAACATCTGAGGTTCGCCTGAGGGGCGATTCTGTCTGTCCGCATTGGAGTCGACCGGCGAGTGGCAGATTGTCTTGCCAGGCCTCTCCGACGCCGGGACGTGAGCGCACCCCGAACCGATCGGGGTCACCTGCCGGGAAATTGCACTACCGACAGGTAACCCGATAGGTTGATCCGTAAACTCACTGGCGAGCAAACAAAGGAAACACTTGAAAGGAGCGGGGCTCTGGCATCAACCGAACTGGCTGACGATCAGTAACGCCGGCCGCCGCCACCTCCGTAACCACCGCCGCCGCCACCGCGACCGCCGCCGTAGCCGCCGCCACCGCTACGGCCGCCACCGCCACGATCCTCGCGTGGCTTGGCCTCGTTGACCGTCAGCCGGCGCCCGTCATGCTCGTGGTCGTTGAGCGCCTGGATCGCTGCCTGAGCTTGAGCTTCGGTGTCCATCTCCACGAATCCGAATCCCTTGGAGCGGTTCGTGTCCCTGTCCACAATGATTTGTGCGCTCTGCACCGTCCCGAACGGCGTGAATAACGCCTCCAGGTCGGCTTCGTTGACGTTGTAAGTCAGGTTGCCAACATACAGCTTCTTACCCACGATCGAACTCCGGAACGAAAAGCTGACGACCCTCGGAACGCTTTCAAGGTCGAGAAGAAAGGGGCTTCCATTGAAACCCATCGGCCAGGTTGGGCGAGAGAAGTCACCAATTGGCCGGTTCGAGACGAGCCGGCCGTGCTCCTCGGTCGCCAGACCCACCGACTAAAGTATAACAAGAAATGGGCGAGATTGATAGGAATTTAAGCTGACCTTTTCCGTCTCGACCGGGGGGCGAGTGCAATCACGACATTACTGAATGGCCAAGAAGTAGCTTAGAGCCGTGGCTCACAGACGAGATCGCGAGACCCTTTTGCCTGGCCATTGGGCGAAGGCTAACGACCTGAGTTAATGGAGTCCGCGGGAATTCACGAAGCCCTCCCACCTCGACTTGGAGAAGAAAGCATGCGATATCACTTCAGGCTCATGCCGGCCCTGTCCCTGGCTTTACCCGGCCAATCTCGTTGTCCCCCTGATCGGCGGCAAGCAGCAGCTCCGCGTGCTGGCGACCGACGCCAGCGGCGAGGTCCGCGACGTGACTCGAGAGGCGTTCCTTGAGACCGGCAACATGGAGGTTGTCGTGGCCAACAAGTCCGGCCTGATGACCGCTCTGCGCCGGGGCGAGGCACCCATCCTGGCGCGGTACGAAGGCGCCTATGCTTCCCCGACATTGACCGTCATGGGCGACCGCGGCGGATTTGTCTGGTCCCAGCCCCCGACGTACGGGCGGATCGACGAGCTCGTCGCGGCCAAGTGGAAGCGGATGAAGATTTTGCCGTCGGGCCTCTGCTCCGACGCCGACTTCATTCGCCGGGTGACGCTCGATCTGGCGGGCCTGCCCCCGACCGCCGAGGACACCCGCGCGTTTCTGGCCGACCCGCGCGAATCGCGGGCCAAGCGCGAATCCCTCGTCGATCGCCTGATCGGCTCGCCGGATTACGTGGAGTACTGGACGAACAAATGGGCCGACCTGCTCCAGGTCAACCGCAAGTTTCTCGATGTCGACGGCGCGGCGGCACTGCGAAACTGGATCCGCGGCCAGGTTGCGGCCAATACACCCTACGACGCGTTCGCACGGTCGATCATCACGGCCTCCGGGTCGAACAAGGACAACCCGCCGGCCGCGTATTTCAAGGTGCTTCGCGAGCCGACGGCCATGATGGAAAACACGACCCAGCTCTTCCTGGCAGTGCGGTTCAACTGCAACAAGTGCCACGATCACCCGTTCGAGCGCTGGACTCAGGACCAGTACTACCAGACGGCCGCCTTCTTCGCGCAGGCCGGCCTGAAGGCGGACCCGGCAAGCGGCGGACGGATGGTCGGCGGCACCGACGTCGAGTCCCCCAAGCCTCTGTACGAGATGGTCGCCGACACGGGCTCGGGCGAGGTCGTCCACGATCGCACCAAGAAGGTCACGGCCCCCAAGCTGCCGTTCACCTGTGCCTACAAGAAACCGCCCGCCAACGCTCCGCGGCGTGTCGAGCTGGCCGCCTGGTTGACCTCTAGTGACAACCCGTATTTCGCCCGCAGCTACGTGAACCGGCTGTGGGGCTACCTCTTCGGAGTCGGGATCATCGAGCCGCTCGACGATATCCGCGCCGGCAATCCGCCTTCCAATCCCGAATTGCTCGACTACCTTGGGTGCGGAGTTCATCAAGAGCGGCTTCAATGTCCGCCACATTGTGCGCCTCATCTGCACGTTCGGTTGCCGTCTGTCTCTGCGCAGGTCTGGCGGTCGCTCAGGGTCCTGCCAAGGAGGATCTCGAGAAGCAGCAGGGGACATGGGTCGCCGTCTCATTTCGGCGCGACGGTCAGGACACGCCCCGAGAGATCGTCCGGACGATCACGCGAACCGTCGAAGGCGCGCATGTCGTCTGGAAGCGCGACGGCAAGAACTTCGCGGGGACGGCTCTCGTGCTCGACCCGGGACAGGACCCCAAAGCCATCGACGTGATCGCCGACGGCGGGCCCTCGCGCGGCAAGCGGGTGCTGGGAATCTACAAGATCGAGAACGACAAGCTCACGCTCTGCATGGCCGATCCCGATCAGCCCAGGCCACGGGAGTTCAAGGCCGAGAAGGGGTCCGGGCACACGCTCATGGTGTTCACGCGGCAAGAAATGCGGGCCAGGCCGTGAGAGTCACTCCCAGCCCTCGCCCCTGAGGATGGCTTTGCGACTGGGCAAGCAGCCGATCCTCGTGAACAGCCGACCGCAGCAGTTCGATGACCTGATCGAGCGCCAGTGTCTTGTATTCCTTCGCCAGCGCGTGCATCACCTGAGCGCGGAGGCCGAGGAAGACATCCCCCTCGCCGTACTGCCCCGGTCCCGTCTTGAAGTAGCGACCCGCGAAGGACGCGGCTTCGCGATTACTCAGCGCGCGCAACCGATCTTGAATCTCACGTGTGGTCATAGATCTCAGGCTCGAGGATACACTTCCAGTCCAAGGCAATGGCTTGGTAGCATGGCCCGCACCGTGGGGCAAGTCCTCTCAGGCTCCCTCTTCGTCCATGTGAAATCCGGCCGCCACCAGTTCGGCCAGGGCTGCAATCGCCTGCTCGGCGTCTGGCCCGCGCGCTTCGAGCTCAAGCGTCGTGCCACGCTCCGCGGCCAGGCTCGTCATGTCCAGAACGCTCTTGCCGTTGGCCTTTCTCCCCCCAAAATGAACCCAGACCTCCGACTGAAACGAGCTTGCCAGTTTCACGAACCTGCTTGAGGGCCGCATGTGAAGTCCGTAGGTATTGACGATCTCGACCTGGCGGTGGGCGATGCCAGCATCGTTTTCCATGATTCGCCTTCCTCGGCGGATCTCACGCCAGGTTGATGATTTTATGGTCGATCGAGAACTTCCGACCGCGGGGCGAGAGGTCCTCACGACCCGACCAGCGGGCAGCTTGGCGGCCCCAGGCTCCACGAGAGCCGCGAGCTTACCGCTTTTCCGGGATCCTCAACTGTCCATCCAAGTCGTACCGGCCTCCAGTTTCGGTTGCCAGCGGGACGGTCTTCTCGCCGTACCGAACCGTTGCCTCGCGGCCGAGCTGGGAGTGAATCGTCGCGGAGGACAGCGTTCCGTCCTTCCACGCGAGATCCACCTCGAAGCCGCCCCGGGCGCGCAGTCCCTTCACCGATCCCGTGGGCCAGGCCTTGGGCAGGGCGGGAAGCAGGTGGATCTCGCCGTCGGAGGCGTGACTCTGAAGCAGCATCTCGGCAACGCCAGCCGGGAAGGCGAAGTTGCCGTCCATCTGAAACGGCGGGTGGCTGCCGAAGAGGTTGGGATAGACGCCGCCGGGCTCGAGTTCGAAGCTCATCCCCTCGCCATCATCGGTCGGGGCATAAACGATTGGGTTGGGGCTATTGTAGTAGTTCGGGTCGACGTGCGCCGGAGCCTTGCCGCGGAGGCCCAGAACGTTGTCCTTGGCCTGGGTGCGGAAATGGAGCCGGCTTCCCAGTTTGGCCGTGAAACCAAGAGTTGCCGGCCGGCTTGCCGTGAGGCGAACAGCCAGAATCTGGTCGGGTGGCGAGACGAACACCTCACGGGTGTAGACCAAATCGTCGATCGTATAGCGCACGCCGGCGACGCCATGATCAAAATCAAGCATGCGGCGATAGTCGCGAATCTCGGTCGGACCGGAGGACCTTGGGATGTCGAATGTCAACACCAGATCACCCATGGGCAGATAGGTCTGGGTGTAGGGGCCCATCATCTTCTTGCCGAGCTGGTGGGCCTCGGCATACTTCCCCTCGAAGATCAGGCGGCGGATCTCCGGCAGGGTCTTGAGTGCCTGTGGGTTGTCACAGTCCTTGGGTCCACCCGACCAGAGCGTGTCCTCGTTGAGGGCGATCCGCTCGGTCGTCACGCCGCCGTAAACCATGCCGCCCAGGCGGCCGTTGCCCACCGGCACCGCCTCGATCCATTCTCCGGCTGGCCGCGAATACCAAAGGCTCAGGAGCTGGTCCGGCGGTTCCGCCCGACCGGTGAAAACCGGATCGGAGGCTTGAACCCGGGTCGTCAACAGCAATAAAATTGCAAGAACAGCATCTCTGAGAACACTTCTCTGTCGCGGAGCTGAATTTCCCATCATGGAGTTCCTGCTCATGCGTCTTGAACGAACCCGCTCGCGTCCTGAACACGCCATTCACTTGCGGTGCTCATGGAAGACGCTGCAATGCTTACAAAACAAGCTTGTATTGTGTTCCAATTGCTTCGCCTGTCCACGCTCGCCGCCGTTGGCTCGCCGTTCCAAGGTCGTGATTTGATCTGCAAGTCCTCCAACATTTTACGGCAGATTCTGGGACTGACGCCATTGGTCGGCGCCAGGATTTTGCATCCTTTTTCGCGGATTCGTGTCTGTGGTATCGGTCTTGCTATCGACTAGAAAAGGATCTGTCGAAAATGGCAAGCATCCACACTTCCATATCTCTTGCTCCACTTTCCCCACGGAGGCAACCATGAGTGCAAAGAAGCGTCGCAAGATCTACGGTGTCCGTCGGGAGACGCGCCGGACTCGGGGCTGGACGCGCTGGTTCCAGGAGGGTTTCTTCGAGACGGAATTGGCCAATAGCATCCGCTTGCGCACGGTACTGTGGGGACAGAAATAAGCCCGCCGTGCTCACTGGAAGGTGATCAGTTGCCGGTGCGGAGATCGCGGTTCAGCAAAAGATCTGCTATCTCTTGCAAGTCTCGCATCGTGTCACCGCGTCTCTGCTGGCGACTGACCACCGGCCGCGAGAACCGAAGATCCTTCGGGTAGCCGATGAGACACGACGAACCAAGCGAGGACGCACTCGAGCGGGCCGCCCGGGCGATTCGCTCGGCGCAAGCGATCCTCATCGGCGCCGGGGCGGGCATGGGCGTGGATAGCGGCCTACCCGACTTCCGGGGGGGCAGCGGTTTCTGGAAAGCCTATCCCCCCTATGCCAGGCTCGGGCTTGATTTCGTGTCGTTGGCGAACCCACGTTGGTTTGCCAGCGACCCCGAACTGGCCTGGGGCTTCTATGGGCACCGCCTGATGCTCTACCGCGAAACCGAGCCGCACGAGGGATTTGCCATTCTCCGGCGCTGGATGAGCGGCATGAGCGGACGTGGATTCGTCTACACCTCGAATGTGGATGGCCACTTTCAGAAAGCCGGGTTTTCCCCGGACCAGGTTTACGAGGTCCACGGGTCGATCGGCGCGATGCAGTGCCTCTCGGAGTGCGGCGTCACTATCTTCTCCGCCGACCCCTACTCGCTGAACATCGATCCCCAGACGATGCGCGCGATCCCGCCCTTGCCAAAATGCCCGCGCTGCGGCGCCATGGCAAGGCCCAATATCCTCATGTTCGGCGACTGGGGCTGGAACTCATCCCACGCGGAAACCCAGCAGCAAAAGTTAAAGTCCTGGCTGGCCTCGCGTGCGGGGGCTCTGCTCGTGGTGGTCGAGTGCGGCGCCGGCACCGCGATTCCCACCGTGCGGCTCGCCTGCCAGGACATTGCTCGCCGCTACGACGCGACCCTGATCCGGATCAATCCCCGCGAGCCAGAAGTCCCGGAGGATCAGATCTCCTTGCCAATGGGAGCCTACGATGCACTCCGGGCCCTCGACGAGCGAATCGGCTCCTGGACGCCGCAATGATCACCCCCAGGTAAGCAGACCTCACCGCTTCTTGAGCGTGATTCCCAGGCCCATGGACTCCATGTTCACGAGCAGGGTCTCGAGCTCGGGGTTGGTGGTGATCGCCTTGACGAAGGCGGGGTCGGGAGGCGGGCTCGCCATGTTGTGAGCCACGATCAGGCCGCCGGGGCGAACCAGGGGCAGCAGTTTGGTGAAGTAATCGAGATAGCCTTGTTTGTCGGCGTCGATGAAGAGCAAGTCAATCGGGTCCTTGAGCCGGGCCACCTCCTTGTGAGCATCGCCGAGAACCTGGGCGACCAAGCCGTCAACTCCGGCCTTCCTGAAGTTATCCCTGGCCATCTCGAAGCGGCCTTTGTCGATGTCAAACGTCGTCAGGTGGCCGCCGGTCTTGCTCAGTGCCAGGCTGAACCAGAGCCCCGAGTAGCCGTTGGACGTGCCGAGCTCGACCACGTTGCGGGCGCCCGTCGCCTCGGCCAGAAGGCGCAGCATCCGGCCGTCCTCGCGGGGCACATTCGATGTTCCCTCGCGATCATGGTCTAGGGCGTCGAGCACGCCAAGATCTTGGCCTCCGCCTCGTCCCTGGGCCGGGGTGGCTGGACCCTGGCGGGTTCGGTCGCGCCCGGGACCGAACTTGCCGACGGTATCGGGGCAGGAGACGAGCTCGAGACTGAGCTTGGTTCCTGGGCCGAAACGGTCGGAGCTCCGTTCAGTCCGCTGGACGCGTTGACCAAGATCGATCCAGCCAGGAAAGCTCCGCCCAGCAGGGCGAAAGCCCCCATGGTCCGTTGTGACATCGCTTCTTCCTTTCGCTGCGGATTGGTGAGACCCGGGTTGTTCCGCGATGACCACCGTGCGCGGCCTGCGGGTAATGCTTGGCAAGGGGTGTCTCACTCTATTCCTTATTATCGTAATCCCCCGGTCCAGGCGTCGCTACCCGTCGGTCCGACAAGGTCCATCAGCCGGGCGATCGACCGGGCTCAGGGGAGGCAGATCCTTCATGGCCCGCGCCCGCTGACAGGGCTCGCTCCCCGCGGCGAATTCACGACAGACCTCGGGTCGCGTTTCGTAGATCGTACACCGCCGATCCGCATCGAGAAAACAGCAGGCTTGGTGAAAGGGCAAGGGATGGAGTCGATAAGCCCACCGTGGCGTCTCGAGCCAGGCCGCCAGCTTCTGGGTCTCGCTCGCGATTCGGGGTTCCCTGGCTGCATCGTTTACCGACGCAAAAATCAGATAGGCGCCGCAACACGCGCCGCAGCCATCGCATTCGTAAAGATCGGCTGGTGTGTGAGTCATGAACGAGACCGGTGAGAGGGAACGGGGCCAATGAAAGAACGATGGCCCGCAGTGCCATTTCCTATTCGCAGCGGGGCCGGCGGTATCCTGTGAGACCATGGCGTCTGCGCCTCCTCTACAAGATGGCAAGAGTGAGGGGACAACACTCTTGTCCACAGATGACGCAGATGAACGCAGATCAATCAAGAAGCTGTATAGAACGGGAACCTTCTACGCTTCATCCAAGTGCGAAGCTCTTTCACCACGCAACGAGTTTTTTCTTGCCTGTCTCTTCATCTGCGTCATCTGCGGACAGATCCCCCGCCCCGTCCTCTTTCGGACCGAAGCCGAGGGCGTCGGGTTGGCGCTGCCTGGCCGCGGGTGCCTCCATTTTACCGAGGGAAATCGTTGTCAAATCAGTTTTCCGAGCCTTGAGCCAAGCAATTTGGTTTCGATCGGTCTGGGTCTGGCCGGGCTGGCGGGGTATGCTGGATGGATTAGCGCTCGATTTGCGGTAAACGGGGGGGTTGAAGAATGTCGCAACTCATGGAGCAGGCTATCCAAAAGGCCAGACAGCTCCCGGAAGGGGATCAAGAAGCCATCGCCTCAGTCATCCTCCAGGAGATCGAGTCGGAGCGGCGGTGGGGGGAATTGTTCGCACAGCCGAAGTCGGCCGACCTTCTCTCGCGCATGGCGGATGAGGCTCTGGCCGAGGTCCGAGCGGGCCGTGCAAGTAAGCTCGACGTCAAAGAGCTATGAACTCGTTTCTGATGCCGCAGTTCTGGGTGCTGTACGGGGCCTTGCCCGAGCATGTTCGCCAGCAGGCCCGGCAAGCCTACGCGTTGTTCCAGCAAGGAGTTCCGGGGACACCATAAGGAGTTCCGGGGACACCATACTTAATTTTTCGGAGTTAGGTATGCTGTCCTTGCGTCAGCAAGGAACCTGAGAGACCCCGACGTTTCCATCGTAAATCCGGATGGGAGACCGGAACCGACAACTCCCTGGCCCCCGGTGGGACGCCCACGACCGAGGGGAGCAAACCACGGGCGACACGGTGGTATCGGCTCGTGAAGACATCGAACGAGTCGAGATGGACGGCGGGGAGTCGGAGCGTCCCATAGTATCGTTGAAGCGGGGGAACCATCCCGAGGGACCCCGTGGAGAGAAGGGGACGCCATGTCATGACACCGTTGGAGAGAAACATGGCGGGTGCATCGAAACCCATAACCGTGTACAAGAACCAACAACGGTCGCGGGGTCGGGTACGAGACGGATTGCTGATTCACGCAGGGAGCCGTCCCGTAGCGAGTTCATGATGTGACGAGCCGTATGCCTGAAAGGGCACGTACGGATCTGCGCATCATAATGCCCCCTTTGTCACAATCCCTCGATGCACGATTCGAGAGGGGTGGATCGATGGGATCAAAATTCTTCAATGGTTGATCTTGCCGCTTGGCATGTCTCCTTCGCGGCCCTTGCCTCGGTTCGAGCCTGCAAGAACTTTCCTCAACCGCCGTCGTTCCCGCGCATCGGCCCAGACGACCCACAGGCCGCGCGGCGGAACCTGCCGCGAGCGAACCCAGCCGCGCAGCGCCCAGTACCTGAGCTTGTTCGCCGACATTTGAAGCGATCGAGCCAATTCCGGCATCCACCACTCGTGGCGATCGAGTTGCCTTGTCCCAATCCTTCCCCGGGTCAGCTCACCACGAGACAACAGCTTTCGCACCGACGTGCTCGTGTAGCCCTTCCGGGATCTCGGCGTGTGATATCCTTCCGCGTTGAGTTGCACCGCGATCTGCTTGATCGTCCGACCCTCCTGACGCATCTCGATGATTCGATTCATCAACTGATCGTAACTGCCCAATGATTCGTAGCGCGCGACTGGGCGAACGATCTCGTGGCGGGTCATGACACCGCCCCGCCACGAGATCACCACCTCGCCGCACTCGGTCTCAGCACGAACATGGACCTCGACACGCTGCACCACCAAGCGGATTATCTCCTTGCGGTCGGCCGCTGTCGTCTCGGCCGCGTTCCAGAGTGTCGGGAGATCGCTGGACAGGGCCAGGATTCGAGCACGCTGGTCCTCGCTGAGGTGCGGTGGCTGTTCCTTCAAAAAGCGATCATATTCTTCCGCAAGATCGCGCCGATTTCGCAGCGCTTCCTCCCACTGTCGCTCCAAGCTGCGAGCCACGAGACGATTCTCAGGCTCAACCGCCTGGTACTGCCGTTCGACGCGTTCTGCCTCATAGGTGGCCCGCTCCAGGCGTTGCTTCCAGTGTCGGTGAAGGCGCTCACGCTCTTGGTGCACATCCTGGATCGCTTTCAGGCTCAACTCCAGAGTAGCGGGCTCGAGGGCACGCAAAACCTGCTGGGCCACGAGATCGTCCACCACCCCGGCTTCAAGTCCACAACACGTCGATCCCTCGTTCTTCCTCCGCGTACACTCATAATAGGCGGTCGACTTGCTCCGATAGCTGGCGTACATGCGCCGGCCACATGCTCCGCAGACCAGCAGGCTCGTCAATAGCGCCCTGCCGTTGCGGGGCACCCCCGGAGAACCGGGCCGCGGGCTGTTCTGGAGCAACCGTTGCTGGTTGGCCTCGTACCGTTCCCACGTGATATAGGCCGGCAGGCGGTCCCGTTGGAGCCCATCCACTCCGACATCGGTACCGCGCGCTTCTTGAGCTTGCCGCCACTCGCGGCCGTCCGCTTGTGATCGACGCGGCGACGTCCGTAGGAATAGGCTCCCGCATAGATCGGGTGATGCAGCATCCGGCTCAGCGCGTCCGGACTGGGCGGGCGCCATTCCAACTGACCACGTCGCGGTCCTCGGTGGAGGCGCATCCCCAGGAGGATCTTATTCCATACCAGATGGCGGTAGAGACGCTTGCAGGAGCCCAGTTCGTCGAACTTGTCGAAGACCAGTTGCACGGTCGATTGCACCTGCTCGTCAGAAACTGGCCAGGCCAGGCACCATCGATTGGGACAGACGGGGGCAATGAGGCGCCAGGGGCGACTTGTCGGGTCAAGTCCAGGCCACGCAACCGCAATTGGGGCAGACGATTACACTGGCAAGGGTATTTGCTTTCCCTGGACTCCCCACTTAGCTCAGGTGAAGGTGCCTGACCAGAGCTTCTCGCTGCCTGAACTCCCGATTTCTCTACTTTTCTCCACCGCACGCCCGTCCAGTATCGGTGAAAGTGGGTCTTGTACAAGCTGACGTTGGCGGCCACCCACGTTTCCCAGGTTCCAGAAAGTGGGTGGCCCCTTTCGCTCCTTTCGCTCCAATTTGGCGGTCTGTGTCACGCAGTACCCA
>Ga0208044_1000627_pt1 | contig 24191 bp, 18 predicted proteins | sample Sb_taG_8_FD_187712 | JGI IMG/M metagenome (GOLD analysis project Ga0208044, IMG submission 187712) | Peat soil microbial communities from Weissenstadt, Germany - Sb_50d_c_BC metaG (SPAdes) (version 2) | ecosystem: Environmental > Terrestrial > Soil > Wetlands > Peat | place: Germany...
CGATGGTGACCGGCGGATGTGGCCGCTGTACCGGCTTCGGCTCGCACCTGGCGTCGGTGAGCCTGACGTACTGCCCGGCGAACGTGGTCGTGGGCTGGCTCAGCAGGCTGACGATGGCCTCGACGCCCTCGTCGAACCGGTCGAACCGCTCGCGCAGCGGCGGCAACTCGATCCCGTAGGCGTCGCACTCCATCTGGTTCCACCCGGCGCCCAGCCCGAGTTCCAGCCGCCCGCCCGAGATGATGTCCACCGTCGCGGCCATATTGGCCAGCACCGCAGGATGCCGGTAGACCATGCCGGTTACCTGGCACCCGATCCGGATCCGGCGGGTGGCCTGGGCCATCGCCGCCAGCATCGTCCAGGCCTCGAAGTTGGGCCCGGTCAGGTCGCCGGTCAGCGGATAGAAATGGTCCCAGTTCCAAGCCGACTCGAACAGGGGGATCTCGTCCGCCGCGAGCCACGCGTCGCGTATCTCTTCCCAGGTCTGATGCTCGGGCCGCGTCTTGATCGCGAAGCGCATGCCAAACGTCCTCTCCTGACCGGATACCGACGGTTACGGAATTATCCTACCGAGCCACTCACACCGAACCCCCTCGCTAAGTACCTTGATATCGAGATACTGTAGGTTGAACACGGCGGGCTTGGGATGTAGGCGCGGTACGAGCGAGGAGGCTCAACGATGACGGCGAACAGCTTCGGCAGCCGGGCGGCGCTTCAGGTCGCGGGCGATCAGTACGAGATTTACCGGCTGGACGCCGTGGACGGATCGCAGACCCTCCCGTTCAGCCTGAAGATCCTTCTTGAGAACCTGCTCCGCAACTCCGACGGCGTCAACATCACGGCGGAGCAGGTCACCGCGCTGGCGCAGTGGGATCCGAAGCATGAGCCGGACACCGAGATCCAGTTCACCCCGGCCCGGGTCATCCTGCAGGACCTGACCGGCGTGCCGGCCGTGGTGGACCTGGCCGCGATGCGCGAGGCCATGCGAGCCCTGGGCGGCGACCCGACGAAGATCAACCCGCTCATCCCGGCCGAGCTGGTCATCGACCACTCCGTAGTGGCCGACGTGTTCGGCAGGCCCGACGCGTTCACCAGGAACGTAGAGATCGAGTTTCGGCGCAACCGGGAGCGGTTCGGCTTCCTGCGCTGGGGCCAGGAGGCGTTCAGCCAGTTCAAGGTGGTCCCGCCGGGCACCGGCATCGTGCACCAGGTGAACATCGAGTACCTGGCCCGAGTGGTGATGACCCTGGGCCGTACGGCCTACCCGGACACCTGCGTGGGCACCGACTCGCACACCACGATGCAGAACGGCCTGGGGGTGCTCGGCTGGGGGGTCGGCGGTATCGAGGCTGAGGCCGCGATGCTCGGCCAGCCCATCTCGATGCTCATCCCGAAGGTGGTCGGGTTCCGGCTCACCGGCGAGCTGCCGAGCGGCGCCACCGCCACCGACCTCGTGCTCACCATCACCGAACTGCTGCGTAAGCACGGCGTGGTCGGCAAGTTCGTCGAGTTCACCGGCGAGGGCGTGGCCGCGGTCCCGGTGGCCAACCGGGCCACGATCGGCAACATGTCGCCTGAGTTCGGCTCTACCTGCGCGATCTTCCCGATCGACCAGAACACCCTGGACTACCTCAGGCTTACCGGCCGCCCGGGCGAGCAGCTGGCCCTGGTCGAGGCGTACGCCAAGGAGCAGGGGCTCTGGCACGATCCGAGCCACCAAACGCGGTACTCCGAGGTACTCAGCCTGGACCTGTCCACCGTGGTCCCGTCGATCGCGGGCCCCAAGCGCCCGCAGGACCGGATCGCGCTAGCCGACGCCAAGACGGCCTTCCGCGATGCCCTGCCGAACTATGTGCCGGAAGCCAGCCTGGACAACGGCCTGGCCGGCACCTTCCCAGCCTCGGACCCGGTGGCGGCAGGAGACGGGACCCGTGCGTCGAACCCCATCCGCGTGACCCTGGAAGACGGCACGGAAACGAGCGTCGACCACGGCAGCGTGGTGATCGCCGCGATCACCTCCTGCACGAACACGTCCAACCCTTCGGTCATGGTCGGCGCCGCGCTGCTGGCCAAGAACGCGGTCGACCGGGGCCTGGCCCGCAAGCCCTGGGTCAAGACCACGCTGGCGCCCGGCTCCAAGGTGGTGATGGACTACTACGAGCGTTCCGGCCTGCTGCCCTACCTGGACAAGCTCGGCTTCAACCTGGTCGGCTACGGCTGCACCACCTGCATCGGCAACTCCGGGCCGCTGCCGCCGGCGATCAGCGAGGCGGTGAACTCCAGCGACCTGGCCGTGGCGGCCGTGCTGTCGGGCAACAGGAACTTCGAGGGCCGGATCAACCCGGATGTGAAGATGAACTACCTGGCCTCGCCGCCGCTGGTGGTCGCCTACGCGCTGGCCGGGACGATGGACATCGACATGCAGAACGAGCCGCTCGGCTCCGACGCCGAGGGCAAGCCGGTCTACCTCGCGGACATCTGGCCTTCCCCGGAGGAGGTCGCCGACGTCGTGCAGACCGCGGTGGCCCAGGAGATGTTCACCCGCGACTACGCCGACGTGTTCAAGGGCGACGACAACTGGCGCGGGCTCGACATCCCGGCGGGCGACACCTACGCCTGGGACGAGAAGTCGACCTACGTGCGCCGCCCGCCGTACTTCGACGGCATGCCCGTGGAGCCGGAGCCGGTCACCGACATCGCCGGCGCCCGGGTGCTGGCCAAGCTCGGCGACTCGGTGACGACCGACCACATCTCGCCGGCCGGCGCGATCAAAACCGAGGGCCCGGCCGGGACCTACCTGACCGGGCACGGCGTCGGGCGTAAGGACTTCAACTCCTACGGCTCGCGCCGCGGCAACCACGAGGTGATGATCCGCGGCACGTTCGCCAACATCAGGCTGCGCAACCAGCTCGCGCCGGGCACCGAGGGCGGCGTGACCGTCAAGGACGGCGAGCAGATGTCGATCTACGAGGCATCCCGCCGGTACATCGACGAGGGCACCCCGCTGATCGTTCTCGGCGGCAAGGAGTACGGCTCGGGCTCATCCCGCGACTGGGCCGCCAAGGGCACGCTGCTGCTCGGCGTGCGCGCGGTGCTCGTCGAGTCCTTCGAGCGCATCCACCGGTCCAACCTGATCGGCATGGGCGTCCTGCCGCTGCAGTACCGGCCGGGGGAGTCGGCGGCCTCCCTGGGCCTCACCGGCAACGAGACCTTCGATATCCGCGGCATCGAGCAAATAAATTCAGGAAATGTGCCGAACGAGGTGACCGTGACAGCCGATGACAAGGAATTCCGCGCTGTCGTCCGGATCGACACCCCGGGTGAGGCGGATTACTACCGGCATGGCGGCATCATGCAATACGTGCTCCGGTCGCTGCTTTAGCGTGCGAGGATTGCGCAGCCCTCTCTTGGATGCTAGTAGCCCATGTGACGTTCGTAGAACGGCATGGCGCGGGCATCGCTAGGGTTGTCGCCCATGGAGAAAGATCCCTTCACTGCGGCGCTGACGGGCTTCCGCCGCTGGACGAAGACGACAAGGCAGAAGCTAAGCGGTGATCCGGGTACGGACGCCGATGAGCTGAAGACCCTGCTCGACTTGATGCGGGACCACCTCGGGATTGAGCGTCCCGTCGAGCTCAGCCCAGGTGACCTCGAGGAACTGCTGCTGCGCGTATACCCCCGCAAGGTCACCGTGTTTGACCTCGCCGATACCGAGGACACGATCCCCGCCGTGCGCGACTTCCTCGCCTACCTCGCCGAAAGCGAGGGAATGACGGAAGCTGCCGCCCGCAAGCTGGAACTCGAGCTTGACCGGATCGGGCCCCGGTTCGCCGACGCGGTGATGGACCCGGCGAACTGGGGGACGGCTCGTTCCTTCGTCCAGGCGATGGCGGCCGACGGCGTCGATATGAGTGACCAGACGGCCGTCGACCGCTGGATCGCCGGGTACAACGCCCGGGTGGATCCGGCCGGCGACGTCTTCGGCCCGGGGGAGGAATACGAGGACGACGACGAGGACATCGACTTCAAGGAGGCCTTCGGGCTGCCCGACCGGCTGCCGCCGATGCGCCTGCCGGCTGAGGCGGAACTGGCCGGAATGGCACGCGGTGTTCCCATGGTCGGCCAGTTGCGGGCCCTCGCCGCGTGGCTGGGCATGGGCCGCACGGTGACCGAGAACGGAGAACTGGCCGGCGGCGACGCGGCCGAAGCCGCCGCGGCGCTGGGCCTCAGCGTGCCGGACCTGCCCACCGTCGGGCGGATGCGGGACGTGCCGCGCCTGGACTACCTGTGGCGCCTGGCCCTCGACGCGGAATTCATCGAACTGGACGAGGACGAAACCCACGCGGTCCCTGGCGAGACCGCGCAGGCATGGCCAGACGGCGACGATGACGAGGTGCTGGACATTTGGGAGACGCTGTTCGCGCTCGTCATGGGCACGCTGGACATCGTCGCGTCGCTGGACCCGCGCCGGTCGAGCGAGCTTGACTTCTTCGGGCAAGGGGCGGCCCTGTCGGTGATGCTCTTCCTGGCCAGACCGGACGGCCTCCCGGTCGCCGAGGTCAGTGAGGTGATCAGGTCCGCCGCGGTCGATGAGCTGGCACCAGCCCGGGCCGCGAAGACATGGCAGTCATGGGTCCGAGCGCACGGGGATCCCGCCCGGCTGCTGCTTGACCAGATGGTCGCGGTCGGGGCCGTCCGGATATCGGACGGCGAGGATGGCGACCTGGCGCGGCTGACGCCCCTGGGCCTGGCCGCGATCCGTGCGCAGTTCGCCGACTCCGGGGTGGAAGTCCCGCTGCTCCCGCCCGCAGAGGAGATGACCGCGGCGGATTTGATCGCGATGGCAGAAGGCGCGGGCGAGGAGGAATTCCAGGCCGAGACCGCCGCCTGGCTGGCTCACCGCACCACGGAGTCCGCGGCCAGGGAACTGCTTTCCGTCGCCGCGGAATCCGATCCGGCGTCTCGCGTGCTGGCCGTGGCCGTCGTCACCGAGCTCGGCGCTCCCGCCGAACCCGCATGGCGCGACGTGCTCGGCCAGATGGAGTTGCGCGGGTACGCGAAGGCCACACTGGCCGCATTGGCGGCTGGCGGCGACGGCGACCCGGCGACCGCCATGCCTTCCGGACTGGAGCTTGCCGACGATGACCTGGCCTGGGTCCTGACCGACGCGCTCGTGACGGACGGCTGGGACGACGTCGACGACGAAGCCGAGTACGAACCCGCGGCGCTCGCGAAGCGACTCGGTGAAGCCATCCCCGCCGGCCGGGAACCGGCTGCGTTCGAGATGATGGCGCGGGTACCGCATCCGGACGCGGCTAGCGTCCTGACGGTGATCGGCAGGTACCACCCCGATAAGAAGATCGCGAAAGCGGCGCGGAAGTCCGCCTACAAGGCAGCGAGCCGGCAGGTCGCCCAGCGGCGATAGTCTTGGTTCCTGCCTGATCGCATGCCTAGGGAGAGAGTCCGGGTTCCGCCTCGATATGTCTGTCCCCGACTCTCTCATCGTTAGCAGGCTCCGGGCTGCGGGCTGCGTTTTCGCCGAGGACGAAGCCCGGCTGCTCCTATCCGCTGCCCGGACACCAGACGAACTCGACGCGATGGTAGACCGGCGCGTCGCCGGCCTGCCGCTCGAGCAGGTACTCGGCTGGGCGGAGTTCTGCGGCTTGCGGATCACCGTGGCTCCCGGGGTGTTCGTCCCGCGGCGGCGCACCGAGTTCCTCGTCCGGCAGGCCGCGCTACTCGTCCGGGGGGACGACCCCCCCAGACCCCCCCGCGAGGGCATCGTCCGGGGGGACGACCCCCCCAGACCCCCCCGCGAGGGCATCACCCGGCCGGGGGATGTGATCGTCGACCTGTGCTGCGGCGCAGGCGCGATAGGCGCCGCGCTGGCGGCAGCGGCGGGCCAGGTCGAGGTGCACGCGGCCGACATTGACCCGGCCGCCGTGCGGTGTGCCCGGCGGAACGTCCCCGGTCCCTGGGGCCACGTCTATCAGGGCGACCTGTATGAACCGCTGCCCGTCGGGCTGCGGGGCCGGGTCGGAATCCTTGTCGCCAATGTGCCCTATGTGCCTTCTGGCGAGATCGGCTTCCTCCCGCCCGAGGCCCGCGCGCACGAGCCGCGGGTGGCCCTGGACGGCGGCCCGGACGGGCTCGACGTGCTGCGCCGGGTCGCCGCCGGAGCCCCGCAGTGGCTGAAGCCCGGCGGCCACCTGCTGATCGAGACCACCGAGCGCCAGGCGCCGTCGGCCCAGGCAGCCTTCGTCGCCAGTGGCCTGACTACCCGGGTGGCCGGCTCGGACGACCTGGACGCCACCGTGGTGATCGGGCGGCTCCTTGCGGACGGCGAACCTTAACTGCCGGGATACGGAAGGAACGGCTCCGGAACCGGCCTGGAGAAAGGCCCCGGCTAGAAGCCGGGGAAGATCGGCCGCAGCTCGTCGAGCTCGACTCCGGCGCTCTCGACGGGCGGGGTGTGCGCCTCATCCAGCCGCCCGTAGACCAGCCGGACGAGCGCCTCGGCCGGCATTCGCAGCTCGGACAGGCCCAGCTCGGGCGTGCTCTCGCCGTCCGTCGGCGTGAGCGTGACCGCCTCGCCCGTCTCCAGGATGAACTGGCGCTCCGGGTCGGTGGTGGACACGCGTACCTTCCGCTGCTTCCCGTCCGGCTTGCCGGTCCTGGCCGCGAGCTGGTCAAGCGTGTCGAGGAGGAGATCGACGGCATCCGGGGCCACCGTGGCCGCCGGGTCGAGCGCGACCACGACGTCCCAGGTGTGGATGGCGTGCTCGCCGACGCGCATCCGCGCCAGCCCGGTGGTGCCAAGCTCCATCCCGAACATCTTCAGGTGCAGCCGCGCCTGCTGGTCCGCGTCCAGGGACTCGAACCGCTCCAGGGTCGCCTGGTCGGCGCGCAGCGCGTCCGATGCCTGGGCCTGCGGGTCCTTGGCGTTCCAGCTGTCCCAGATCGGCATGAACTCCTCACGTCCCGGCGGCTCCTGCCCGGTCAGCCCGGCGTCGAGGAACAAGCCGAAGATCTCGGCCTGCGACCCCAGGTGGGAGAGCACCTGGGCGATCGACCACTCGCTGGCGTACGAGCGCCGTTCCAGCTCAGCGAGGCCCAGGGGCTCGACGCTGGCTCGCAACCGGTCGTGGGAGTGCCGCAGCGCGCTGATCCACGGGCCCGGGCTAGGTTCCATGTTCTCTCTCCGTTTGCTCGCCGGCGTATCTCGGGGAAATCCACTGGGCAGCCTACCCCTGGCTACGACCATGTCCGGAGGGTATCCTCCACATCGTCTATCCTGGGCCTATGACGGCCCGCCATCAGCCCCCCCGCCGGCTGCGGGCCGACGCCGCGCGTAACCGGGACGCGATCGTGGCGGTGGCCAGGGACGTGTTCGCCGAGCAGGGCCTGGAGGCCCCGCTCGAGGCGATCGCCGCCCGGGCCGGCGTCGGAATCGCCACGCTGTACCGGCGGTTCCCCACCCGCGAGAAGCTGGTCGCCGCCGCGCTCACCGAGAAGGTCGCCGAGTACGCCGAGGCCGCCGAGCAGGCCCTGGCCGTCGCCGATCCGTGGGCCGGCTTCGCCGGGTTCGTGCAGCGGATCTGCGAGCTTCAGGCTGGTGACCGCGGCCTGTCCGACCTGCTGTCCATGACCTTGTCCGCGGATGAGCAGGTCGAGCGGCTCCGCCGGACGGCCAACGACCAGGTCGTCACGCTGATCGAGCGGGCCAAGGCCGACGGCGCGCTGCGCGAGGACTTCGCGGGCGAGGACCTCGTGTTGCTGCTGATCGCCACCGCCGGGGTGATGCACGTCACCCGGGCCGACGCGCCCGGCGCCTGGCGGCGGTTCGTGGCCCTGGCCCTCGACGCGTTCCGGCGCCAGGACTCACCGGCCCTGCCGGATCCGCCCACGACGGCCCAGATGACCCGGGCCATGCGCCGGCTAGCCGCCGAACGCGGCTGCGGCCAGCGCGGCTGACGACCAGCAGACGCCACCGAACTCGGCGGCGGCCCGAACAGGCGGCGAATTCCGCTCGATCCTTGAGGAAGTCCGAGCCGAACTGGTCTCCCGGCAGTTGCCAGCCGGGCAATCACCGGACACGCGGCCGACTTGACGCGGGCTCGCGTCTGCTCGTAGCGTTTTGCTGCCTACACGAAGCAGCTCCGGCTCTGGTCAACGGGGGACCAGCTGACCCAGCAAGTGGACGATGCAGGCCGCCCGGGAACCGGCGGCCGTACTAAGGACGGCCCGGCCACCAGCGGCCCGGCCACCAGCGGCCCGGCCACCAGCGGCCCGGCGACGAACGGCGGGGCCATCAGCGGCGGGGCGCAGTCGCTCGCGCCGGACAGATCCGCGGCGCGCCACCTGGATCGTCCCTGGCTCGACCGGCGGCACCTCATGGCCGCCTACGCCGCGTTCGGAGCGTACGCGGTCGCCGCCGCCGTTTTCTCCGGCGGCCGGGATCAGGTCTGGGCCATCTGGGCCGCGTGCGGCTACGCCGCGGCCCTGTTCATGCTGTGGCGCTTGAGCGGCCGGATCGCCGCCGTCCTGGTCTCGGTGGCGCTGGCCGTGCTCGCTCCGTTGCTCTGGCTATCGGTCGCTTATCCGCTGGAAGCGGGGATGTTCGTCATCGACCGGTCCGCGACGCTGCTGCTGCACCACGGCTCGCCCTACCTGTCCGCCGCGCAGGTCACCTCCTGGCTGTCCTACAACCCCTACCTGCCGGTCATGACCTTGTTCGGGTTGCCGAGCGCGGCCGGGCTTGGCGGTCTGGCGGGTAACTCCGGGGTGTGGATCGCTCTCGGCACGGTGATCCCGCTCGTGGCGGCGTTCTGGATCGCGATGCCGCATCGGGGTTGTGCCGTGTGCCGCCGTGACGCGCTGCTGGCCATGGCCGTCGCGGTGGCCTCGCCGGTGGTAGGGCTCAACCTGGCCGTGATCACCACCGACCCGCCGGTGCTCGCGCTGATCCTGCTGGCCCTGGCGCTGGCCGCCCGGCCCGGCGCGGCCGCGCGGGCCGCGGGAACCTCGCTGGCTGTCTCGGCGGCGGTCGGCTCGGGCGTCGCCCTGGGCGTCGCCTGTGACCTGAAGTCCACCGCCTGGCTCGCCGTCCCGGTCCTGGCCGCGATGTTCGCGGCCCGCGACGGCGCGCGGGCCGCGGGTCGCTTCGTCGCGGCGTCGGCCGTCACCGCCGTGGTCCTCATCGCCGCGCTGGCGCCGGCCGCGCTGACCTCGCTGCGGGGCGCCGACGCCCTGGTCCAGAACAGCGTGCTGTTCCCGCTCGGCCTCACCAGGTACAAGACCCCGGCCGAGAGCCTGCTGCCCGGTCACCTGCTCACCGCGATGGGCGCGACCGGGCACGTGGTCTCGGTCGGCCTCCTGCTCGCGGCCGGGCTGGGCATCGCGATCTCGCTGGTGATCCGGCCGCCCCGCGACGTCCCCGCGGCGACCAGGCGGCTGGCCGTCGGCCTGGCGCTGATGTTCCTGCTCGGGCCCGACGTCCGGTTCGGATACTTCATCTACCCGCTCGGCCTGATCGGCTGGCTGGCCCTGAACAGGAGGACCGGCGAAACGCAGACCGCGGCAGCCGGAGCCCGGCCGCCGGCCGCGCTAGCGGAGAACCTCGTCGAGGACCGCTAGCAACTGCCGGGTCATGGACCGGATCACCGGCAGAAATTTGAACGCATTCAAATCTGGCCGGGGTTGTCCCGGTCGGCAGGGCCTTATGAAAGGCTGGTCCAGGGCAGCAGGCGAAAGGGAGAGTGTGAGCATGCGCGTGGTAGTGGGCGAGCGTCTGGGCGGACCCGACGTGCTGAGGGTCACCGAGCAGGAAGCGCCGCTGCCGGGACCGGGGCAGGTGGTCGTGGATGTCGCCGCGGCCGGCGTGAACTACATGGACATCTACCAGCGAGAGGGCGTCGGCAACTACCGGACAGAGCCGCCCTTCGTCCCCGGCGCGGAAGGCGCGGGCACGGTCGCCGCCGTGGGGGAGGACGTCACCACCCTTGCCGTCGGTGACCGGGTGGCCTGGGCGGGCCCGGGGAGCAGCTACGCCGAGCAGGTCGTGCTGCCGGCCAACCGGGTCGTCTCGGTTCCGGACGAGGTGAGCCTGCAGGTCGCCGCCGCCGCCATCTTGCAGGGCATGACCGCCCACTACCTGGTCACCAGCACCTACCCGGTACGCGAGGGCGACGTCGCCGTGGTGCACGCCGCGGCCGGCGGGGTCGGGCTGCTGCTGACCCAGATGGTGAAGCGGCGCGGCGGCATCGTCGTAGCCACCACGTCAGGCGGCGAGAAGGCCGAACTCGCGCTTGGCGCAGGCGCCGATCACGTCGTCGGCTACGACCGCTTCCGTGCCATCGTCGACGAGGCGACCGAGGGCGTCGGCGCGCATGTGGTGTACGACGGCGTGGGCAAGGACACCTTCGACGACAGCCTGGCGGCCCTGCGCCCGCGCGGCATGATGGTGCTCTACGGAGCCTCAAGCGGCCAGGCGCCTCCGTTCGACCCGCAGCGGCTGAACAGCGGCGGGTCGCTCTTCCTCACCCGGCCTACCCTGGTGCATTACATCGCGGATACCACGGAACTGCGGTGGCGCGCGAGCGAGGTGTTCGACTTGATCGCCAAGGGCGAACTCGAGGTGCGGATCGGCGGCACCTACCCGCTGGCTGATGCCGCCCGCGCGCAGGGGGACCTGGCTAGCCGGCGAACCACGGGCAAGCTGCTGCTCCTGCCCGGCCTGTAGCCGCGACTCCCCGGCCTGTAGCCGCGGCGATCACGCGTGTCCGGGGCACGCACCACGGTTCGTTCGGCCTGAGAAGAATTTTTCTTTTCATATAACTTTAGTTGCTGATGCCTAAATACCAGGCCGCCAACGCACGCCGGCCGTATGAGATCCCGCTGCTCGTCGTCGCGGTGGCGGCGGCCGGGCTCAACCTGCGCGCCGCGATCACCAGCCTGCCGCCGATCTTTCCTGACCTGCAGACCCGGCTGCACCTGTCGTCGGCCACGCTGTCACTGCTCGCGGCCACGCCGGTGATCTGCTTCGGCGTGGTCTCCGCTTTCGCCGCCTGGCTGAACCGGCGTTACGGCGAGGAAGCGATCCTGCTGGTCGCGCTGGTCCTGCTCACCACGGGCCTGCTGCTGCGGGGCGCGGCGCCCGGGATCATGCTGTTCCCTGGGACGGCGCTGGCCGCGAGCGCGATCGCCGTCCTCAACGTGCTGCTCTCCAGCATGGTCAAGCGGCGCTGGCCCGAACGGGCCGGGCTGCTCGTCGGCATTTACCTGACCGCGCTGTCCGTGGGCGCGATCTTGTCCTCGCTGCTCAGCGTGCCGCTCTACCGCAGTTCGGGTGGTTCGGTGCGGCTGGCGCTTGGCGTGTGGGCGGTTCCTGCCGCGCTGGCCGCGCTGCTGTGGCTGCCCCAGCTCAGGTACCGGACGGCCGGTGTCAGGCCCCCGGCGTCTGCCTCCGCGGCCCCGGTCCCGGCGGCGGGCGGCGTCAAGGTGTACCGGTACGTGCTGGCCTGGCAGGTCACCGCGTTCATGGGGCTGCAGAGCCTGCTGTACTACGCGGCGCTCTCCTGGCTGCCGACCATCTTCCAGGACCGCGGCGACTCCGCGGTCACGGCCGGCAACCTGCTCGCGCTGATGGGTGTCGGCAACCTCGCCACCTCGCTCATCGTGCCGGTACTCGCTCACCGCAGCCCCGGCCAGCGCGCCCTGGTCGTGCCCAGCCTGATCGGGACCGCCGTCGGCCTGGCCGGATCGCTGTGGGGGCCGCTGGGCACGGCGCCGTTCTGGGTCCTGGTCCTCGGCGTCAGCCAGGGCTCCTGCCTCGGCCTGGCCATCTTCTTCATGATGGCGCGGGCCCCCGACACGGGCGCCGCCGCCTCGTTGTCCGCGTTCGCGCAGTCGGTCGGCTACCTGGTCGCCAGCGTCGGCCCCCTGATGGTCGGGCTGCTGCACTCGGCCACCGGCAGCTGGGACATCCCGGTCGTCTTGCTGCTCGCGCTGGCCGCCATCGAGCTCGTGGTAGGCGTCCTGGCCGGGCGTCCGCTGGTGCTGCCTGTCGTCAGCGGACAGCCTGCGCTTGGCGGTCTCGCGACCCCTGACCGGCTCGGCGATCGTGGTTAAGGCCGACACGCGTGTCGGGGATCGGACGGACTCGACGAGCTATCTGAAGCCCGACCTCGTAGACTCGGCTCGTTCAGCCTCTGCTCGACCAAAGTTCCCCATCAGGCCCGCGCAGCACATGAGGAGCACGCCGTGACCCTGCTGGAGTGCATTAACGGCCCCGAGGACCTGAAGGAACTCAGCCAGGATCAGCTCACCCGCCTGGCCGGGGAGATCCGCGACCTGCTGATCGAGACGACCACCCGGACCAGCGGTCACCTCGGTCCGAACCTCGGCGTGGTCGAGCTCACCATCGCCATCCACCGGGTCTTCGACTCGCCGAAGGACCGCATCATCTTCGATACCGGGCACCAGGCCTACGTGCACAAGCTGCTGACCGGACGTGTCGCGCAGTTCAGCACGCTGCGGCAGCGCGGCGGGCTGACCGGTTACCCGAGCCGGGCCGAGTCCGAGCATGACCTGGTGGAGAACTCGCACGCCTCTACCAGCCTGTCCTATGCCGACGGGCTGGCCAAGGCGTACAAGCTGCGCGGCGAGCCGGACCGGACCGTGGTCGCCGTCATCGGCGACGGGGCGCTCACCGGCGGGATGGCCTGGGAGGCGCTGAACAACATCGCCGCCGCCAAGGACTCGCGGCTGGTCATGATCGTCAACGACAACGGCTGGTCGTATCAGCCGACGATCGGCGGCCTGGCTGAGCACCTGGCCGCGATCCGGGTCAGCCAGCGGTACGAGAACGTGCTCGAGTACATCAAGACCACGCTGTCCCGGGCGCCGCTGGTCGGCGGGCCGCTGTACGGGACGCTGCACGGCATCAAGAAGGGGATCAAGGACGTCCTGCAGCCGCAGGTGATGTTCGAGGACCTGGGCCTTAAATACGTCGGCCCCATCGACGGACATGACGAGCGTCTGGTGGAGGCTGCGCTGCGGCGGGCCCGGGATTTCGGCGGGCCGGTGCTGCTGCACGTGATCACCAGGAAGGGGCTCGGCTATCCGGAGGCCGAACAGAACACCGTTGACTGCCTGCACCAGGTACCCGCGGCCGGAGCGCTGCCCGGGACGTGGAGCCGGGTGTTCGGCGACGAGATGGTGAGCATCGGCGCGCGGCGCCCCGATGTCGTGGCGATCACCGCGGCCATGCTGTACCCGACCGGCCTGGCGCAGTTCGCGGCGGCCTACCCGGACCGGGTCTACGACGTGGGTATCGCCGAGCAGCACGCGATGACCAGCGCCGCGGGCCTGGCCATGGGCGGCATGCACCCGGTGGTGGCCATTTACTCGACGTTCCTGAACCGGGCCTTCGACCAGACGCTGATGGACGTGGCGCTGCACAGGCTCCCCGTGACGATCGTGCTCGACCGGGCCGGGGTGACCGGGCCGGACGGCGCCAGCCATCACGGCATGTGGGACGGGTCGATCATGCAGGTCGTCCCGGGCATGAAGATCGCGGCGCCGCGGGACGCCAAGCGCGTGGCCGAACTGCTGAACGAGGCGGTCGAGGTGTCCGACGGGCCGACCGTGGTCCGGTTCCCCAAGGGCAAGGTGGGCGGCGAGGTCGAGGCCACCTCGAAGCTGGGCGGCATGGACGTGCTGCGGTCGCCTTCGGCTGGCCTGGCCGCCGACGTCCTGCTCGTCGGCGCGGGCCCGATGGCGCTGACCGGCCTCGAGGTCGCGGACCGGCTGGCCGGCCACGGGATCGGCGTCACCGTGGTGGACCCGCGGTGGACCAAACCGGTGGACGAGGCGCTGGTGGGCGCCGCGCGGCAGCACCGGCTGGTGGCCGTGGTCGAGGACAACGGGCGGGTCGGCGGGTTCGGCGACGCGGTGGCCAGGCTGCTGCGCGATCACGACGTGGACATGCCGGTCAAGACGTTCGGGCTGCCGCAGGAGTTCCTCTCGCACGGAACCCGCGACGAGGTGCTCGACGAGGCGGGCCTGACACCTCAGCACCTGGCCAGGCAGATCACTGAGGCGGTCGCGCGCCGGTCATCTGGTGACGTACGCGACACCGCTGAGGCCGCGCCGGAACGGCGGCCGGTCGAGTAGCGTAAGCATTCATGCTGAACGTTGCCGTGGTCGGTTCGGGTCCTGCCGGGCTTTACGCCGCTGAGGCGCTGGTCAAGCAGGCGGCGGCGCTGCCGGTGCCCGTCCCGCTCCGGGTGGACGTGATCGACCGCCTGCCTACGCCGTACGGCCTGGTCCGATACGGCGTCGCGCCCGATCACAAGTCCATCAAGTCGATCGCGCAGTACCTGCGTAAGGTGCTGGAAAGCCCCGACGTCCGGTTCGTCGGCGGGGTTCACCTCGGCGAGGACGTCACCCGCGACGACCTGCTGTCGGCGTACGACGCGGTGATCTACGCGACCGGGGCGATGCGGGACCGGCGGCTCGGCATCCCGGGCGAGGACCTGCCGGGTAGCTACGCCGCCACCGACTTCGTGAACTGGTACTGCGGCCATCCGGACATGGATTCCAGCGCGTTCACCCTGGACGCCGAGTCGGTCGCGGTGATCGGCGTGGGCAACGTCGCGGTCGACGTGGCCAGGATCCTGGCCCGGGACCCTGCCGAACTGCACGCCACCGATGTCCCGCAGCCCGTCCTCGACGCCCTGTACGCGAGCAAGGTCCGCGAGGTCCACATGATCGGCCGGCGCGGTCCCGCGCACGCCAAGTTCACCACCAAGGAGCTTCGTGAGCTGGGTGAACTGCCTGGCGTCGAGGTGGTAGTGCACGCCCACGAGGCCGACCTGAACGCGTTCGACCTGGCCGGCCATGGTGCCGGGCTCGTCGAATCCGACCGCCGGGTGCGCGGCAACCTGGTGGCGATCTCGAAGTGGGCACAGGGCGGGACCGCCGAGCCCGCTGATTCCGGGCACGCGCGACGGCTGATCGTCCGGTTCTGGCTGAGGCCGGTAGAAATCCTCGGGACCGAACGGGTCAGTGGTATCACGCTCGAGCGAACCGCGATTGCCGCTGACGGGGCCTTCGGCGGCACCGGCGAGTTCGAGACGCTCAGCGCGCAGATGGTGCTGCGTTCGGTGGGGTACCAGAGCGTGCCGCTGCCGGGCGTGCCGTTCGACCCGCGTGCTTCGGTGGTCCCGAACGCCCTCGGCCGTGTCCTCGGCGAGGACGGCTCGCCGTTGCCCGGCGAGTACGTGGCCGGCTGGCTCAAGCGCGGCCCCACCGGCGTGATCGGCACCAACAAGTCCGATGCCGCCGAGACCGTCCGCTGCCTGTTCGAGGACCTGGCCGGCGGCCCCGGCGCGGGCGACGTCCAACTGCCGCGGGCCGGCCTGCTCCGCTATCCCGACCGTCCCGCCCCAGCCGCCGATACCCTCATCCAGCCCGCCGATCCTGCTCGGGCCGCGGAGGAGTGGCCGCTGGCCGGCGTGCTCGCCGGGCGCGGAATCATGCCTGTCTCCTACGCCGAATGGCTGCGCATCGAGACCGCGGAAGCCGACCTGGCCAAGGCGCTTGGCCGGGGCGAGCGCGTCAAGCTGCACAACGCCGAGGCGATCTGGTCCGCCTGCCGCCCCTCGGACGACTAGCCGTTCCGCACGGATTCGGTTCGCGAGCCAGGCAAGGCACCAAACGCGCATTCCTGGCAATTCGGACGGCAAAGCCGGCCAGCCAATTATCGTGTGTATTTACCCCCACGATCCGGGGGGTAAATACACACGATAATGAATGCGCCGTTTCGGCGCGGTACGCCAGCGATATGGCTGGTGTCCTTGGTGCGGAAGTCACCCATGCGGCTGCGCTGGCTATGTCCGGGCCGCGTCGCGCCGCCGATCTTCCGGGGCGCCGGGCCAGAATGTCACTGCCTGTCTGCATCATGGATCCGAAGGCGGGACAGCCACAGTGGATGATGGAGGCAAGCGGAATGAAAGACCACAATGGCGTCCTGATGATGCAGAGGGTGCTGCTAGCAGGGACACTCGGATTGGCCATGGCGCAGAAGGCGGCGGCGATCCTGGAAGGGGAGCCCAGTCATCCGGCGCCAGATGTGCCGGACGGCGTCGGATCCCAGTGCGTGCAGGGCGGCCAGGACCCGCGGAGCGTCACGAGCTTCCGGGAACCTCAGGGTCCTGACGGCGCGGTGCTGCGGGCGATCCTGGACGCGGCGAACGAATGCCTCGGGCATTTCGATGACCGGCCCGCGGGGGAGCGGTGGTGCGACACCCTGTTTCACCTGCTCGACCTGGCGGCATTCGCCGCCGAGCTCGGCTGAGCTCAGCTGGGTCGGACCCCGACCCCGACCGCGACCGGTGGCGGTGGCGGTCGGGGGCTGGTCGCTACGGCCGGCGTGACGCCGCAGCGGGACGATCACAGGTTTCCCAGCTACCCCTTGGAGCCCTTGTCCCCGTCGGGGTCGCCCGCTGAAGCACTCATGGCATCACAATACGTGCGCAATAAGTGCGAACAACAAGCACTAAGGAAATCGGCGTGTTTCGTATCAAAAGCGGGCTTACGGGGTTAGCGCCCGCTCTCGCGGGGGAAAGCTCAAGCATCGCCAGATGGGGACCGCGATGACCAGGTATGGCCAAATTGGATGGCGCATAGTTGCGGTAGCGGCCTTTGTCGGCACAGCCGTGCTTGCCGTCGTGCTGACGCGCGCTCCGATTCGCGCTGGCGCCGCCCTGTCCTCGGAGATCACCGGCCCCGCGTGCCCCACGTCCGGCCTTGAGGCGTGGCTCGGGCTCGGCCCCGCGACCGCCGTCGCCCCCACCATCGGCCCCGGCTCCGCCGGGGGCGCGGGAATGCAGGTCGCGCGCGGCACCTACTACACGCTGGAGTTCACCAACGTCTCGGACCGCGCCTGCAGCCTCTACGGCTACCCGGAGGTGTCCGTTTACACGGACAGCCGGGCGACCAGCGGCCAGATCGGCAGCGCGGCGATCCGTGACACCTCGGTCCGGCCGAAGCCGGTGATGCTCGCACCCGGGGCGACCGCGCACTCCGTGCTGCGGGTCATGGGCGCCGGCGGCACCCAGCGAGCCGGCTGCGCGCCCGTGACCGCTGAGGAACTGCAGGTCACGCTGCCGCATCAGGGCCGGTCCGCGTTCGTTGCCGTGCGCATCCCGGTGTGCTCGGAGAAGGGCCGCGCGTCGCTGAGCGTGCAGGCCATCCAAGCCCGGCCCGGCGTCCCCGGCTACCCGATCATGCCCTGACCTGGCCGGGAACAGTTACCCACTCCGTTCGGCCCAAAAAGGTCTCAATCATCTTGACGTTTCGTGCCACACGCTGGCCGGGGACAATGGAACCCATGAGCGTCAGCCAGATAAGCCCGCCCGCCGCCGAAGGGCACGAGGGACCCGACGAGAGCCGCGACGCGGCACTGCCGGAGGCCGGAACGGCGGCCGGTTCGGCGTTGCCTGAGGAGCGTTACCTGGACCGCGAGGAGAGCTGGCTCAGGTTCAACGAGCGAGTGCTCGAACTCGCCGAAGACGAGTCGGTCCCGCTGCTGGAACGCGTGCGCTTCCTCGCCATCTTCGCCACCAACCTGGACGAGTTCTTCATGGTCCGGGTGGCCGGGCTGGTGCGCCGGATGGTGGCAGGCTTCCCGGTCGAGGGCAACGGCGTGCAGTTGCCCAGGCAAGTGCTCGAGAACACGCTGGAACTGGCGGGCAAGCTGACCGTCCGGCACGCCCGCGCGTTCAGCGAGCGCATCACCCCGGAGCTGGCCGAGCACGGGATCGAGATCCTGCGCTGGAAGGAACTCTCCGCGGAGGAGCGCAAAGGCCTCGGCGACCTGTTCGCCAAGCGCATCTACCCGGTGCTCACCCCGCTGGTGGTGGACCCGGCCCATCCGTTCCCGTTCATCTCCGGCCTATCGCTCAACCTGGCCGTCATGATCGCGGACGACAGGACCGGCGGCACTATCTTCGCCAGGGTCAAGGTCCCGCCGCTGCTGCCCCGGTTCCTCGCCCTATCGCAGAACCGGTACGTGCCGATCGAGGACGTCATCGCCGCGCATCTGACTGACCTGTTCGGTGACGTGGAGATCATGGAGCATCACGCGTTCCGCGTCACCCGCATCAGGGACCTCGAAATAGACGAGGACCTTACCGAGAACCTGCTGCAGGCCATGGAGCGGGAGCTGATGCGGCGCCGGTTCGAGCCCGCAGTCCGGCTCGAAGTCGAGGACACGATGTCGGCCGACGTACTCGAGAAGCTGGTCACCGAGCTCGACATCGACAGACGGGCCGTATACCGGCTACCCGGGCCGCTCGACCTGAGCGGGCTGTTCGCCATCGCCGACCTGAACATCGGCGAGCTGAGGTACCCGGCGTTCGTCCCGTCCACCCGGGCGGTCTCGAAGGACAACAGCATCTTCACCGCCATCGCCGAACGCGACGTCCTCGTCCAGCACCCCTACGACTCGTTCGCCGCGTCGGTGGAGCGGCTGATCGACGAGGCCGCCGAGGACCCGCGGGTGCTCGCGATCAAGCAGACGCTGTACCGGACCAGCGGCCAGTCGCCGATCGTGGACGCGCTGATCGACGCCGCCGAAGCGGGCAAGCAGGTCGTCGTGGTGGTGGAGATCAAGGCCAGGTTCGACGAGCGCGCCAACATCACCTGGGCGCGCAAGCTCGAGGAAGCAGGCTGCCACGTCGTCTACGGTTACGTCGGCCTGAAGACGCACTGCAAGATGGCGCTCATCGTGCGCGAGGAACTCGATGGGACGCTGCGCCGGTACTGCCACCTCGGCACCGGCAACTACCACCCGACCACGGCCCGAATCTATGAGGACTTCGGGCTGCTCACCGCCGATCCCGCAGTCGGCGAGGACGTCACCGCCCTGTTCAACCACCTGACCGGGTACAGCCGCACCGGGGCATACCAGCGGCTGCTCGTCGCGCCGGAATCGCTGCGCACCGGCATCGTCAGCCGGATCGACCGGCAGGCGGAGCGGAGCCAGGCCGGCCTGCCCGCCCGGATCGTGTTCAAGACCAACGCGCTGGTCGACGAGGTGGTGATCGACGCGCTCTACCGGGCGTCCCGCGCGGGCGTCCCGGTCGACCTGTGGGTGCGCGGCATCTGCGCGCTGCGGCCGGGTATCCCCGGGCTCTCCGACACCGTCCGGGTCCGCAGCGTGCTCGGCCGGTTCCTCGAGCATTCCCGGATCTACGCGTTCGGCACCGGCGAAGACGAAGAAAGCCAGGTCTGGATCGGCAGCGCCGATATGATGCACAGGAACCTGGACCGGCGGGTGGAACTGCTCGTCCGGGTCGACGACCCCGGGCACCACCGGCGGCTGCGCCGTTTTCTCGAGATGGGCATGGACGACGGGACTTCCTCCTGGTGGCTGAACGCGGACGGGTACTGGGTGCGGCACAGCCGGGACGAGAACGGGAATCCGCTGCGCGACGTGCAGGAGACGCTGGTCAGGGAACGGCGGGTCCGTTCGGCCGATGACTGACGCCACTCTTGCGGCGGGCGCGGCGATCTGGCGGCCCACGGCGGACGAGCCCCAAGAAGCCGGAGGTGCCGAGGTCCTGCTCGTGCACCGGCCCAAGTACGACGACTGGTCGCTGCCCAAGGGCAAGAGCGACCCGGGTGAGCACATCCTGCTCACCGCGGCCCGTGAGGTCTGGGAGGAGACCTGCGTGCGGCCGGTGCTCGGCCCCCGGCTGCCGACCGTAGAGTACATCAGCTGGGGCCAGCCCAAGCGGGTCAGCTACTGGTCGGCGTTCAGCACCGGTCACGCGGCCGCGCCCGGCAACGAGATCGACGCGGTGGCCTGGGTGCCGCTGGCCCAGGCTCGCGAGCAGCTGGCTGACACGCACGACGATCCGGTGATCTCGGCCTTCGTGCCGCGCCAGACGGTGCCGTTGATCCTGGTCAGGCACGCCTCGGCGGGGCGTAAGGCAGACTGGCCAGGCGACGACGAGTCACGGCCGCTCGATGCGCAGGGCGCGGCCGACGCGCAGGGGCTGGCCCGCCTGCTGGCCTGCTTCGCGCCCACCGCGCGGGTGATCAGCTCACCTGCGCTGCGCTGCACCGAGACCCTCCGCCCGTTCGCGGCGGGCTTCGGGGGGACCGTCGAGGCTGAGGCCCGTTTGGCCTCGCACGGCCGCTCCGCTGGTTTTTCCTCCCGAACGGACCTGGCTGACTCGCTCCGGCGCCTGCTGTCCGATCTGGTGGCGGAACGCCGTCCGGCCGCCCTGTGCCTGCACCGGGAGAACCTTCCCGAGGCGCTCGCCGCGGTGTGCTCGGCGCTCGGCGCGCCGGCCGCGGTACCCGCGGATCCGTCGCTGCCCAAGGCCGGTTTCTGGGTCGTGCACGCGGCCGCGGGGGAAGTGGCCGGGCTGGAGCGTTACGACGTATCCGGCGCGTGACGATCCCGGGTGTGCTGGCCCACGGCGTGCTCACCCGGCGTGATGCCTGTGGCTCCGTCCCTGCTCGGCGTGACCTCCGCGGCCCTGGGACCGCTTGGCCTGATTTGCTCGCCCGGCCTGTTTTCCGCGGTTTCGGGTTCGTGTGTCGCGATCTCTGCGGTTTCGGGTTCGTTCGGCGCGACCTCCGCGGCTTGTTCGGTGCCGCTGGCCTCGCCCGCTTCGCCGGCCGGGGTGGCCACAGCAGGCGCGCGGCGCCGGCGGCGGCGCCGGATGCGCCAGGCGACATAGCCGAGGACCAGCACCGCCAGCGCGATGAGCACGTAGTAGGAGTAGAGCGTTATGTAGTGGTAGATCGTGGTGATGTGGTCTCCGGCGAGGTAACCGAGGCTGACCCAGGTCCCCACCCACAAGGCGGCGCCGAGGGCGTTGAAGGCGAGGAAACGCAGCCAGTGCATGCCGGTGATGCCGGCGATTATCCCGTTCGCCTGGCGCAGGCCCTCGACGAAGCGCGCGAACGTGATGACTATGGCGCCGCGCCGGTCGAAGAAGGCCTCGGCCTTGTTCAGTCGCTCTTCGGTCAAGAACACGTACTTGCCCCACCGCAGGGCCAGGGCGCGGCCACCGAAGTGGCCGATGGCAAAGCCGATGTTGTCGCCGAGAACGGCCGCGAGGAAGGCCACGACGCCGACGGCCACGACGTTGAGCCTGCCCGCGCCCGCGTAGACGGCACCGGCGATCAGTATCGTCTCGCCGGGCACGGGAATGCCGAAGTCCTCCAGCATGAGCAGCAGGCCGATCGCCCAGACGCCGTAATGCTGCAGGGGGGAGGAGAGGGCGTCAAGGAAGCCGGGCAGCGGCGGCGGGCTGCCGGCCAGCGCCGCAGCGGTCATCAGCACCGGTACGGTCATCCCTCGGGTTCGGCGGAGCCATCCAGCATAGCCGCCTCCTTCGCGAGCGCTTGGGCATCGCGCAGCGCGTGGGTGACCGGTTCGGCGGTCAGCTCGATCTGCCAGGGTCTCGCCCCGTACCCGGCGAGTGCCTCGGCCACGGCCTGCTCGTCGCATGGCCGCGGGGGATCCCAGCTGAGCCTGCGCAGCGCGTCGGGGGAGAGCAGGTTCTCCACCGGCAGCCTGTTTTCCTCGGCCAGAGCCGCCACGACCACGCGCGCCGCTGCCAGGCGGGCGGCGGCGGCGGGATCGCGCTCGGCCCAGCGGTGCACCGGCGGCGGCCCGTTGGGTATCGCTCCGCCAGTGGTCTCAGGTAGCTCGTGGTCGGCGCTGGCCCGGGCCCGCGCCACCGCGGCCAGCCATTCCTTCTCGTGCCGTCGGGCCTGACGGCCGGCGAACCCGCTGATCCTGGTCAGCTGAGCATGGTTAGCCGGGAGGTACCTGGCCGCCTCGACGATCGCCGTGTCGGGCAGGACACGGCGCGGGGACAGGTCTGCGACCTGGGCGATCTTGTCCCTGGCCAGCCAGAGCTCGCGGACTACAGCGAGCCCGCGGCGGGACTGCACCCGGTGGATGCCCGAGGTGCGCCGCCACGGGTCCGGTCGCGCCGGGGCGGGGCGGGTGGCGAGCACGGCCTCGAACTCCTGGCGGGCCCACTCGGTCTTGCCCTGGTCAGCGAGTTCGGCCGCGAGGGCGTCCCGCAGCTCGACCAGCACCTCGACGTCGAGCGCCGCGTAGCGCAACAGTTCCTCGCGCAGCGGGCGGGCCGACCAGTCGGCCGCCGAATGGCCCTTCTCCAGGTGGAAGCCGAGCACCTCTTCGACCAGCGTGCCGAGGGCCACCCGCGGGTAGCCGAGCAGCCTCCCGGCTAGTTCGGTGTCGAATAGCCGCTGCGGCCGGAAGCCGATTTCAGCCAGGCACGGCAGATCCTGCGACGCCGCGTGGAGCACCGCCTCGGCGTCACCTACGGCGGCGTCGACGCCAGACAGGTCGGGGCAGGCGATCGGGTCGATGAGAACCGTGCCTGCTCCGGCGCGGCGGAGCTGGACCAGGTAGGCACGCTGGCCGTAGCGGTAACCGGAGGCGCGTTCGGCATCGACCGCGACGGGTCCCTCGCCGTCGGCTAGCCTGGCGGTCACCTCGGCCAGCACCGCGTTCGTCTCGACGACCGGCGGCAGGCCGTCGCGGGGCTCGAGCAGTGGGACGATCCCGCCAGCCTCAGTGCCTGCCGGAGCGCGCGCGTCGGCCAAGCCGCCGCGCGGCCGCTCACTGCCTGCCGGAGCGTGCGCGTCGGCCAAGCCGCCGCGCGGCCGCTCAGTGCCTGCCGGAGCGCGCGCGTCGGCCAAGCCGCCGCGCGGCCGCTCACTGCCTGCGCTCACCCGTGCCCCGGTTGCCGCAATGCCCGCGTTCCCGGCGGTTCCAGGCCGGCCGCGGCGGATAGGCAGTCGCACCACGCCGCGATGTGCGCCGAGAGGTCAAGGGTGTCGAGATCGCTGTCCCCGGCGGATCCGTGCGGACCTTCTGGACCGACCGGGGACCACGAGGCACGCAGCTCGAACCCGGTCAGCGGAAGCTCGTCTCGCTTGGCGCCGAAACCCTCGGTGATGACCCTGGTCACGGTGCCGCTCGGCACGGCGTAGCCAGGCACGTGCATGTCCAGGGCCTCGGACAGCCAACTCCAGCCGACCTCCCCGAGCAGGGGGTCGGCCGCCATTTCCGGCTCCACGTCGGCGCGGACGTACGCGACCAGCCGGAAGAAGCCGTCCCAGCCCTGCTGGCCGGCTGGGTCGTAGAGCAGCACCAGGCGTCCCCAGGCCACATCGGTGTCATCCCGCTGGACCGTCGCGGCGATGGCCGCGGCGTAAGGAGCCAGCCGCTTCGGCGCCGGAACGTCCTCGAACGTCAGGTCCCGCTGATTCTGAGCATCCCGGCCTGCCATGAAGGCCGCCGCCGCGGCCGCGAACGTCGCCTCGGCGGCGGAGCCCGCGGCTGGTGTTCGTGACACCCCGATCGCCCCGACTTCGGGCGGCATCTCCCGCGCCGCCGATCCGGACGCGTCGGCGGCGCTCCCGGTAATCCCCGTCACCACGGGGGTGCCTGCCGTGGAGCCGGACACCGCCCCCGATCGTCGTGGCGCTCGTGATCGCGTGCTGTGCCGATCCCCTGGCCCTTCAGTCGGCCTCATGACCCGAGCGTACGTGTCGCTCATCGCTTCTCACGCAGCGCCATATAGATTCATGCCGAAGCACCAATGTTTCATGCGAGTTGCCGGATTGAACGTTGACCCGGATTTGCCCGGGTACCAGCGCTGAGCCGTCTGTAGGGTCAGGCGGCCTTGGTCGTGCTGTCGCTGCTGAGGTAACCAGGCGCGGGCAGGCCGATGATCAGGGCGTCGCCGCACACCGTGCAGCCCCATTCCCGGCAGTCGCCGTCCGGCGCATCGGGGCAGCTCGCAGGCTCCGCGTGAAACTGCTCGAATAGCCGCTCCTCGCTGCATCCGGCGCAGTGCCTGCTCAATTGGGCGCTGCTCAGCTGCGTCATCCTGGCGACCTCCTCGGTGCGATGCGTCACGGGGCTTGCCGGGGGTTGAAAGGGTTGACGCCGATAGTGGCACGCTCTTGCGCTGATTCGCGGGATCTCGGACGGCGTGTCTCCCGGTGGCTGCCGTGTGAGACGATCCCTGACGTGACCGTGTCCCATGCGAAGTCCCCCTTCATGCTTGCCTGCAGGAGAGAGCCAGTTCCTTACACGCCCGTCTGGTTCATGCGGCAGG
>Ga0208044_1000629_pt1 | contig 24139 bp, 19 predicted proteins | sample Sb_taG_8_FD_187712 | JGI IMG/M metagenome (GOLD analysis project Ga0208044, IMG submission 187712) | Peat soil microbial communities from Weissenstadt, Germany - Sb_50d_c_BC metaG (SPAdes) (version 2) | ecosystem: Environmental > Terrestrial > Soil > Wetlands > Peat | place: Germany...
CGGAACATGGCGGCGACTCCGGCGCTGTCTTGCAGCAGATCGGCCTCGATGGCAGGGGTGGCGTACCAGCGTTCGGCCTGGGCGTCGGACTCGAAGACGTCGAGCACGCCGACGCTGCCGCGCCCGCTGAGCAACAACAGATCCCATTCGCGTTGCAGGACGTTGGCGGCGCGCCATCCGCGCTCGGCGGAGATGCTGTCGGCCAGGGCCTCGACGACGACGCGTTGCGGATTGAGGCGTCCGGCCGGATGCGGCGGCGGCGCCAGTTCGGCCAGGGCCGGTGGCAACGGATTGGCATAGCTGGGCGGGTAGATCAGGTCGCGATGCACCGCCAGATCATGCATCAGGCTAAGGCCTGGCAGGCGATCCTTGATGGCCCCGCCGTCATAGCTGAGGGTCAGCGCGCCGGACTCCGCCATGACCAGGGTGGCCAGCCGGCGCGGCTGGCCAAGCGCGCGGGTCCACAGAGCGGCGGTAAGAGTGGGCACCTCCGCTACCCCTTGAAGCCGGGAAAGGCCGAGGCGTCCAACAGGCCTTGATCGAGTTGGCGGGCGTAATCGTCTGCCGGCACCAGAGCGATATCGAAGCCGACCGCATTGGCCAACCGCCACAGAGTGTCGAAGCCAACATCCTTGCGATTGGGCAGACGCGACAGGCTTTCGGCGCGCAGCCCGGCTTTTTCGGCCAGAGCCGCCATGGACAACTTACGCAGCTTGGCTTCGCGCTTGATGGCGTCAAGCAACGCCCGGCGGGCGGGCAGTGAGGGAACGGTGGCAAGCAAGGGCGTTGTGCGCATAATTGACCCAGAGAGCAATTCCACCGGAATTATGCAGCACAATTGCTCTCTGGGTCAATAAATTTGGCGGGGTAGTTTGGACTATTTCTAAGTTGCGCCGGCGCAACTGGGGAAATCTCAGTTGCGCCGGCGCAACTGGATCGCCCGAATGGCTTCGTCGAGGGCGGCGCGGGCCGATTCCATTTCGGCCAATTGGTCAGCGGCCAGAACAAAGCCCAGTTCGGTGAAGCGGTGCGCCGCCTTGGCGGCACGGATCATATGGGCGACGAATTGCGCGGTCGAACTCGCTTTGCCCTGCCCGCTCGCGCTGGCGCGCGGCAATGGCGCGGCATTCTTGACCTCATCCCAGGCGGCGCGCTGGCCTTCCTCGCTGTCTTCCTTGATGACGGTCAGGATGTCCTTGACCGAAATCCGGCTTTGATAAGCGGCCAATTCGTCAAGGATATCGGGCGGCAATTGCTTGATCAGCCGCACCGTATTGGCGCTGGCCCCCTGCTTCACTTGATCCCACAGGGCCAGTTGGATGTCCTCGATGCCGGCATCGACGATCTCGGTCAGCAGCTTACTCGATAGCTTGTCGCGGTGCCCGCCCATCTCATCGATGATCGACTGCGGCAAGGACAAGATTGCCAGCATGCGGCTGACATAGCTTTTCGACTTGCCGATGATCTCGGCCAGTTGATCCTGACGGATCCCCCTGCCCTCCTTCAGCCGGTGCAGATAGGTCGCCAGTTCGACCGGGCTAAGATCCTCCCGTTGGATATTTTCCAGCAGCGCCAGCAGCTCGACATCGTCGCTGTCGGTGATCGCCACCGGGATATGCGTCTTGCCGGCCAGCCGCGCGGCACGCCACCGGCGCTCTCCGGCGACGATGCAGAAGCGGTCGCCGGGCAGCGGGCGGACCAGGATCGGCTGAAGGATGCCGAAGCGGGCGATGGACTGCGCCAGCTCGCCCAGCGCCACCGGGTCGAGCGGCTGGCCGGCGTCATCGACGATGCGGCGTGGTTGATGCGGATTGGGTTCGATGAGATCGAGCGCTAGGATCCGCTGTTTCAGATCGACACCGGTCGGGCTGGCGGCAGGCGGCACCTGCGCATCCTCGGCCAAAGCAGGGGAGGGGGCGTCGATGGCAACGATGCCGGCGGTGGCGGTGCGGGCGCGGTTGATCATGCTCAGCGCGCTGGCGCCGGTGCTTTTGGGCTTAGCCATTCATCGCCTCCTTGGTCGCGGTGGCCGCGCGGTGCAGGTTCAGCCGCTCGATCATTGCTTGGGCGATGGCCTTGTAACTGGTCGCGCCGGCGGCGGTCGGATCGACCGCCAAACCAGGACGGCCTTCATTGACCCCCACCGAATAGGCCACCGCCCGCTTGACCGGCGGGAACAGGGCGAAGCCGTTCTGCCGGCTCATCGCCTCCAGATCGGCGAGACGTTCCTTGTCCTGATTGCGGCGCGGGTCGAACAGGGTCGGCAGGATGCCCAGCACGCGGATGGCCGGGTTGACCAGGGCTTGCACGTCGGCCAGGGTTTCCAGCAACAAGGGGATGCCCATCAAGGACAGCGTCTCGGTCTGCGAGGGGATCAGCACCAGGTCGGCGGCGTTCAGGGCCGAGACGGTGATTTGCGACAGATGCGGCGGGCAGTCGAGAAGAATGAAGTCGTAGCCGTTCTTGATTTCATTGATGCGGGCACGCAGCAGCAACGTCCCATTGGGGCGGCTGTTGATCTCGGTGTCGGCGCGGGCGAGGGAGATACTGGACGGCAGCAGGTCCATCATGCCGTCGCAGACCGGCATGATCGCCTGATCGATCGGCATCTTATGGAACAAGACGTGCGTCAGGGTGGCCTTCTCGGCATCGCGGTCGGCCGGGTAGACGCCCAGATGGATGGTCGCCGAGCCCTGGGCGTCGCAGTCGATGACCAGCACCCGCAGACCGGCTTCGGCCAGCAGATAGGCGATGTTGACGACGCTGACCGTCTTGCCGACGCCGCCCTTCTGGTTGATCGTCGCCAGCACCAGACCGGGACCGCTGACCGCCGAGGGAATACCGCCGGCGGGAGCGGTTTGACCTTGCAGATATTGGGCGACCAATTGCGGAATGCGTTCGGCCCCGTTCTCCCAGCGCGAGATCTTCGGTTTGTCGTAGCGCCGCCCCAGTTTGTCGTTCAGGTGGTCGGCGAATTGTTGCTGGTCTTGATTGCGGGACTCGCGAATCTGGCGCAGGTCGGCGCCGCTCAATATCTCTGGCATGGTGCACCCCGGAAAGCTTGGGGGAAACCATGAAAGAATTTGACGGTACCGTCAACTCCTGTTGACGATTAATGGTGTCGCCTGAACTCTTACCGATTGGGGAATCGAGGACGAGCCCCAGGCATTCCGCCGGGTTGCGAGGCGTGAACTCTTACCTGTCGGGGGTTCGGTTATGTCTTGGCTTTGGCGGCGCGGGAGCTTTGGCCGATACGGCGAACTTCGTCCAACGGCGGTAGGGATGCCGTGACGGTCTGTTCCGCCTTGCCCTCCAGCCGGGCTTTGCGGCCGATCTTGGGACGCTGGATCTCGGACCAGGCCTCGCGCAGCTCGTCCTCGTTCTTGCCCCACCAGGTTAGCACCACGCCCGAGACCTTGCGGCCGGTCTTCAGCGGACGGATGCCGACACCAAAGGCGGCGAGGGCGTTGATCTCGCGTAAGGCCGGCTTGATGGCTTTTTCGAATAGATTGCCCCAAACATCCAGCTTGCCCTCGGCCACGCCGAGCATGTCGCGCAACTCTTCGACGCTCAGTGTCTCCGAGTTCTTGTAGCGCAGGCGATAGCGTTTGGCCACCGCTTCATACAGAGACAAAGCATAAGACGAGGTGAAGGCCATCATGACCTGCACTTCCAACTTGCCGAACACTGTCGAATTCTTCAGCAGGCCAACCAGCTTCGCATCGAAGCTATAGGTCAACACACCGTCTGGGCGCTCATCGTCATACATATCGTTGGCGCCGAGCAACTGGACGCGGCGCGTCTGCCCGTCGATCAGCCGTACGCGGACGATGGTTTTCATCAAGCGCTCGATGCTGTCCTTCAGCCGCTCGTTGCTCTTGTGGGTGCCGCGCAGATCGGCGGTGCGGATGTGGAACTCCCGCCCGCGCTCGCCCATGGCCGGGCCGAAGGCGTTGGCGACCAGGGCGTTGTAGATGCGCTTGTCGGCCAAGGTCAGTTGGCTATGCCCGGAGACGTCGATCAACTCGGCCGGCTTGATCATCTCGCCATGGCCGGGCTTGATGTCGAGCGTGCGCACCTTGAACTTCCCTGCCGGTCGAGCAGGATCGTCGAGGATCTCGATGGCGACTACCTTGCCGCCGTCCAACGCGTCGTCGTCCGCCATTTCTTACCTCGAAAATTACCGGCGGGGTAGAATGAGGTAATTTTTAGACCGGCGTCAAGTCCCCCCGGAAGGTAAGAAGTAGGGGTATGGCGGAGAAGGATGGGTTGTCGCCCAAGCCCATGTTCGTTTGGTGGGGAAGGATCGCTTTGTCACCCCCAAGAGGTAAGAGAATCAAGTCCTTGCCGAACCGGGTTTGACTCGATCGCGAAAGCTTTGGTCATGGGGAAAGGGTGAAGGACTTGTCCACAGCCTTTTCTTCTATGATTCTAAGTCTTCTTCTTCGTCGCCCCGACAGGCTGTGTAAAAGCTTCGCAGTCTATTGAAATCACAGGATAATATCAAACCGCCGAAATGCCGTCGCTTACCTTTGGGGGGCAGTCGCGCTACCTTCTGGGGGATCAACGCTTACCTTCTGGCGGATCAAAGCTTACGTCCTGGGGGCTGGCGACGCGGGGCTAGGAAAAGGCGGCGGCGGGGGTTATCCATGGACTCTGTTTGTTCTCGCAATGCGTTGATAAGCTGGAGGAATAGAACCCGCATGGCCCCCAACAGGTAAGCGACAGCGGCGGGATAAGCCCCCAACAGGTAAGACTTTGGCACGGGATGCGGAGAGGCGGACGAGGTCTTACCGATTGGGGGGAGGGGTGTCGGATCGAAGGCTAACCGAAAATAGAACGCGCGCGGTCAAGTCGCTCTGGCGGAGCAACGATTAGCCCGGCGCTGTTCATTGTTGATTATCGTCCGGCGGAACCGTTGCCGCCGCCGCCCAGCACCTTGTAAAGCGTCACCAGATTGGTGACGCGGGACAATTCGACGCTGATTTGGGTTTGCTGGGCGCTATACAACGACCGCTGAGCGTCGAGCACGTTCAGATAGCTGTCGACGCCTCGGTTATAGCGGGCCTGGGACAACTGGAAGCTTTCCTGATTGGCGGCGACCAAACCTTTTTGCGCCTCCAATTGCTGGCTCAGGGTGCCGCGCGCGGCCAGGGCGTCGGAGACCTCGCGGAACGAGGTTTGGATGGTCTTTTCATACTGGGCGACGCTAATGTCGCGGATGACCTTGGCGCTTTCCAGATTGGCCTCGTTGCGGCCGCCGTCGAAGATCGGTAGCGAAATGCTCGGCATGAAGTTCCAGGCCAACGCCGAACCGGTGAACAGATCGCCCAGGCTGGCACTGGCGGTGCCAGCCGAGCCGGTCAGGGAGATGCTGGGATAGAACGCCGCCCGCGCCGCGCCGATATTGGCGTTGGCCGCTTTCAACTGGTGTTCCGCCTGACGGATGTCGGGGCGGCGCAACAGCACGTCGGATGGCAGGCCAGCCGGCAGTTCGGCGACGAAGTCTCCGATATCCAAAGCGGTGCCGGCGATGACGTTCGCCGCCAAGGGGGCGCCGACCAGCAGTTCCAGGGCGTTGCGGTCCTGGGCCACCAGGCGGATATAAAGCGCCTGGTTCGCCCGTGCCGTCTCGACCGAGGTTTGCGCCTGGGCGACATCCAAGCGCGAGGCCGAGCCGAGATCGAATTTGCGCACGATCAGATTGAACGAGGTCTGCTGCGTCTCCAGAGTATCCTCGGTCAAACTCAACAGCTTACGGTCAGCCAGCAGCGTCAGATAGGCGTTCGCCACTTCCGCCACCAAGGCGATCTGCGTGCCGGTGCGGGCCTCTTCGGTGGCGAAGAACTGTTCCAGCGCCTGATCGCTCAAGCTGCGCAGCCGTCCGAACAGATCGGCCTCGTAAGACGTTACCCCCAGATTGGCGGTATAGGTGCTGGTGGTCATCGCCTGACCGGTGAGACTGATTCCCTTCGGCGTGCGCTGACGGGTGAAGGAGCCGCCGGCATTGACGGTGGGAAGTAGATTGGCGTCCTGGATCTGATAGGTCGCCCGCGCCACTTCGATATTCAGCGCCGCGACCCTGAGATCGCGGTTGTTGTCCAACGCCTGCTGAATCAGGCCGCGCAGTTCCGGATTGCGGAAGAAATCCTTCCACTCCAGATCAGCCACCACCTGTCCGCCCGGAGTTCCCTGAGGCGCAGTGTCATAGGCGGGGCCGGTCGGCCAGAACTGCGCCACCGGCGAGTCCGGGCGCAGATAGTCGGGGATCAAGGAACACCCGCTCAGGAGCATCGTCGAGACGACGGCTGTCAGAATGGTCTTGTTCATGGCGGTGTCCTACTTATCCGAAACGACGGCAGGGAGAGACGGAGACTGCGGCGGTTTTTTGCTGAACCATCCCAGGATGGCGACGAAGAACACCGGCACGAAGAAAATCGCCAGCACCGTTGCCGAGATCATGCCGCCCATCACGCCGGTACCGATGGCGTTCTGACTGCCCGAGCCAGCGCCGTTGCTGATCGCCAGCGGCAGAACGCCCAGAATGAAGGCCAGCGAAGTCATCAGGATCGGGCGCAGGCGCTGTGCCGCCGCCGTGATTACCGCGTCTTTCAAACTCAGCCCCTCTTCGTACAGGGACTTGGCGAACTCGACGATCAGGATGGCGTTCTTGGCCGACAGGCCGATGGTGGTCAACAGACCCACCTGGAAGTACACATCATCAGGCAAGCCGCGCAGGCTGGCGGCGGCGACCGCGCCCAACACGCCCAAGGGCACCACCAGAATCACCGAGAAGGGGATTGACCAGCTTTCATAAAGCGCCGCCAAGCATAGGAAGACCACCAGCAGCGAGATGGCGTAAAGCGCCGGAGCCTGTGCCCCCGCCTGCCGCTCTTCATAGGACAGGCCCGTCCATTCATAGCCGACGCCGGTCGGCAGCGATTTCGCCATCTGCTCCATGCTGGTCATGGCGTCGCCCGAGCTGCGGCCCGGTGCCGGGGCACCCATGACTTCGATGGACGAGGTTCCGTTGTAACGCTGCAACTGGGGGGAGCCGAAGTTCCATTGGTTCGACGAGAAGGTCGAGAACGGCACCATCTCGCCGCCGCTGTTGCGGACGTACCACAAGCCGATATCGTTGGGCAGCATGCGGAACGGCGCATCGGCTTGCAGGAACACCTTCTTCACGCGGCCATTGTCGTTGAAGTCGTTGATATAGCTCGACCCCCAAGCCGCCGACAATGTGGCGTTGACGTCGGACAAGGACAGCCCGAGCGCGCTGGCCTTTTCCCGGTCCACCTTGATCTGGAACTGCGGCGTGTCCTCCAATCCGTTGGGGCGCACGGCCATCAGGGTCGGATCCTTGGCGGCCATGCCCAGCAACTGGTTGCGCGCCTGCATCAGTTTGTCGTGACCGACCCCGCCGCGGTCCACCAACTCGAAATCAAAGCCGGTGGCGTTGCCCAGTTCGATGACGGCAGGCGGAGCAAAGGCAAAGATCATCGCATCCTTGTAGCTCGACATCGCCCGCATGGCCCGCATGCCGATGGCGCCAACCCTCTGATCGGGGCGTTGACGCTGATCCCAGTCCTTCAGATTGACGAAGGCCATGGCGGAGTTCTGGCCGCGACCGGCGAAGTTGAAGCCGGAAACGGTGAACAACCCGTCCACATTTTCCTTCTCGGTTTCCAGGAAGTACTTCTCGACCACCTTGATGGCTTCCAAGGTGCGTTCATTGGTGGCCCCGACCGGGGTGGTGACCTGGGCGAACAGGATGCCCTGGTCCTCATCGGGCAGGAAGGCCGAGGGCATGCGCATGAACAGCGCCACCAGCCCGCCGACGATCAAGACATAGATGAACAGATAGCGCCCGGTACGGCCGACCATATGGCCGACGCTGCTCTGATAGACGCCCTTGCTGCTGTCGAAGCCACGATTGAACCAACCGAAGAAGCCGGTGCGCTCCAACCCGTGGCCCTGAGCGACCGGCTTGAGGATGGTGGCGCACAGAGCCGGCGTCAGAACCAAGGCGACCACCACCGACAGCACCATCGCCGACACCACGGTCAGCGAGAACTGGCGGTAGATCGCTCCGGTCGAGCCGCTGAAAAAGGCCATGGGCACGAACACCGCCGACAGCACCAAGGCGATGCCGACCAGGGCGCCGGTAATCTGCTCCATCGATTTTCGCGTCGCGTCGCGGGGCGACAGCCCCTCTTCGCTCATGATGCGTTCGACGTTTTCCACCACCACGATGGCGTCATCGACCAGCAGGCCGATGGCCAGGACCATGCCGAACATGGTCAGCGTGTTGATGGTAAACCCGCACAGCGACAAGACGCCAAAGGTTCCCAGCAACACCACCGGAACCGCCAAGGTGGGAATCAGCGTGGCCCGGAAGTTCTGCAGGAACAGATACATCACCAGGAACACCAGGATGATCGCCTCGATCAAGGTCTTGACCACTTCATGGATCGAGATCTTGACAAAGGGCGTGGTGTCGTAGGGGTATTTGACTTCCATGCTGGGCGGAAAGAATTTCGACAATTCAGCCAAGCGGTCGCGCACGATCTGGTCGGTTTCCAGCGCATTGGCGCCGGCGCTCAGCTTGATCGCCAGACCGGTTGCCGGCTTGCCGTTGTAGCGGGCCGCGACTTCGTAGCTCTCGCCGCCCAACTCGATCCGCGCCACGTCGCGCAGGCGTACTTGCGATCCGTCGGTGTTGACGCGCAACAGCACCTCGCCGAACTCGGTGGTCGTCGACAGGCGGGTTTGAGCGACGATGGTGGCGTTCAACTGCTGGCCCGGCACCGCCGGAGCCCCGCCCAACTGCCCCGCCGTCACCTCGGCGTTCTGCGCCTTGATGGCGGCGATCACTTCCGCCGTGGTCATCTGGTAGCTGTTGAGCTTGTTGGGATCCAGCCACACGCGCATGGCATGCTGCTGACCGAACAAGGTGACGTCGCCGACGCCATCCAGGCGGCTGATCGGATCTTGGATGTTGGTGGCGACGTAATCGCCCAAATCCTCGACGCTCATGCTGCCGTCATTGGACAGGAAGGCGGCGACCATCAGGAAGTTCTTGGTCGCCTTGGCCACCTGCACGCCGCGTTGCTGCACTTCCTGCGGCAACAGCGGCATCGCCAGTTGCAGTTTGTTCTGCACCTGGACCTGGGCGATATCGGGGTTGGCTTCCGGGTTGAAGGTCAGCGTGATCGACACGTTACCGGCTGAATCGCTGGTCGAGGCCATGTAGCGAAGCCGGTCGATGCCGTTCATCTTTTGCTCGATCACCTGGGTGACCGTGTCTTCGAGGGTCTTCGCCGACGCGCCCGGATAGGTCGCGGTAATCTGCACCGAGGGCGGAGCGATCCGCGGGTATTGCTCGACCGGCAGTTTCAGAATGGACAGCCCGCCGGCCAACATGATGACGATACCGATGACCCATGCGAAGACGGGCCGGTCAATGAAGAATTTCGACATGATATCTGCCTTATCGGGCCTTTTGATCGGGAGCGGCGGCGGCTGTCGATGCGGCCGGGACCGGCTTCACCGGGGCGCCGGGGCGGATTTTCTGCAACCCCTCGACGACGATCTGGTCGCCGGCCTGCAAGCCGTCCGTCACTAGCCACTTGCTGCCCAGCGCCTGACCGGTCTTGACCGGATGCGGAGCAACCTTGCTGTCGGTGTCCACCACCCACACCATGGCGCCGCCGTCGGGGGTGCGGACCACCGCTTGCTGGGGCACCGCGATGGCTTGTTCCTTCACGCCCTGACTGATGCGGGCGCGCACGAACAAGCCCGGCAGCAAATCCAGATTGGGATTGGGGAAAATGGCCCGCAGCGTCACCGCGCCGGTGGTCTGATCGACCGTGACGTCGGAAAACTGCAATTCGCCCGGCTGGCCATAGGCCTGCTCGCCGCCCTCGACGGTGAGAGACACCGGCGCCGCGTTGTTGCCCTGGCGGATCTGCCCGCTGGCGATGGCGGCGCGCAGTTTCATCACCTCGGCGCTGGACTGGGTGACATCCACATAGATCGGGTCGAGCTGCTGCACGCTGGCCAGTTGGGCCGCCTGATTGGCGGTCACCAGAGCGCCTTCGGTCACCGAGGATCGGCCGATACGCCCGCCGATGGGGGCGTAAACCTTGGTGTAATCCAGATTGATCTTGGCCATATCGACCCCCGCCTTGGCGGATGCGACCTGGGCTTCACCCTGCTGCTGGCTGGCGACGATGTCGTCGTATTCCTGCTTGCTGATGGCGTTGATGGTGACCAGCTCGGCATAGCGCGAGGCCTTGGCCTTGACCGATTTCAGATTGGCTTCGGCCTTGGCCAGATCGGCCTTGGCGCTGTTCAACGTGGCCTGATAGGTGGCTGGGTCGATTTGATAAAGCTGCTCGCCGGCCTTCACGTCGCTGCCTTCGCGGAACAGACGCTTGATGACGATGCCGCTGACCTGCGGCCGCACTTCGGCGACGCGGAAGGCGGAGGTGCGCCCCGGCAGTTCGGTGGACAAACTCACCCGCTCGGGCTGAACGATCACGGTTCCGACCTCGGCCGGCGGCGGCGGCGGCGGGGCGGATTTGCTGCCATCGCAACCGGCCACGGCCAAGGCGGTCAGCACGGCGAGGGTGACGGACGGCAAACGGGCGAAAGTCTGGATCATGGAATCCTCGGGGCGCGGGCAGGCCATAAATCGAGGCGGAGCTGCCCAAAATGGGTGGGGTTCGGTTTCCCCTTTAATTGAACCGTACAGTACAGTACAGTGCGGTTCAAGCCCATTATGTGTGAGTCATTGATGACGGAGTCGTGCCGCAAAGCGCTGGCGAAAATTGGCCCTCGCGGCGTTGTGCGGCGTCAGGCGATGCTGCAAGCCGCCACCGAACTGTTCATGGAAAAAGGGTTCGAGCGCACCAAGCTCTCCGACGTTCTGGAACGCTCGAAGGGGTCGAGAGCCACACTCTACGAATTTTTCGGCGGCAAGGAAGGCTTGCTGAAGGCGATGATGGAGCAGTCCTCCATCCGTTTATGGAAGGCCATCGACCCCGTCGAGGTCGAAGGCCAGCCGGTGGCCGAGGCGCTTTATCTGATCGGCCTGCGCTTCGTCCAGGCGGTGCTGCACCCCGACGCCATCTCGGTCAGCCGGGTGCTGGCAAGCGAGGGCCATCGGTTCCCCGAGATCGTCAAATTCTTCAACGATACCGGTCCGGTGCGGATGAGCGGGCGGCTGGCGGATTACTTGACGCGGACCAGTCAGGCCGGCGGCTTAAATATCCAGGACGCCCAACGGGCCACACAGATTTTTTTCGGGATGATCTGCGGGGGCTTCCATTACCAGCAGCTCATCAGTGCCGAAACCGCCATCCCGATGGAAGAAATCGAGCAGCATGTCCGCTATGCCGTGCGGATATTTCTGGACGGCACGCATCCGCCCACGGCCAAGACCGCTACAGCGTAAAGTCGCCGCCGGTCCTGATTTATGTCTATCGGCGGCAGGGACAGCGAGCCCTGCCGCCGATGAAGATGGTCAATAAGATGCGTTCTGGCTGCCGGCGACCGAGATGGTGTCAAAGGCCGCCGCCAACGCCCGCGTGGCTTGGGCGAGCAACAGGGTATCGACTCCCACGGCGACGAACAGGCACCCCTGCTCGATGAAGTCCTTGGCCTGTGCCTCATCGGTGGTCAAGACGCCGGCGGCTTTCCCGGCGCGGCGGATGCGGCGGATGGCGTCGGCCATGGCCTCGACCACGGCGGGATGGGTGGGTTCGCCCAGATGGCCGAGCGAGGCCGATAGATCGGCGGCCCCCAGGAAGACGCCGTCCACGCCCTCGGTCGCGGCGATTTCGTCCAAATTCTCCAAGCCGCGCTTGGTCTCGACCTGAAGCAGCAGGCAGACTTGCGAATCGGCGTTGGACAGGTAATCGGGAATGCTGCCCCAGCGCGACGCCCGTGCGATGCCGGCGCCGACGCCGCGAATGCCGCGCGGAGGATAGCGGGTGGCGGCCACCAGCATGCGGGCCTGTTCGGCCGTTTCCACCATGGGAATCAGCAAGGACTGCGCCCCGATGTCGAGCAATTGCTTGATCAACACGGGGTCGCCGACCGGCGGTCTGACCACGGCATGCGAGGGATAGGGGGCGATCGCCTGCATCTGGGCCAGAGCGGTCCTGAGGTCGAGCGGAGAATGTTCGCCGTCCAGCAACAGCCAGTTAAAGCCGGCCCCGGCGCAAAGCTCGGCGGTGTAGGGCGCGGCCATGGCCAGCCACAGGCCGATCTGCAACTCCCGGCGGGCGAGGGCGTCCTTGAAGCGATTGGTCAGATCCATAGCTGTCTTCCTGTATCAGGCGATGGTGCGGACAATGCCGCCTTCGACGCGCAAGGCGGCGCCGTTGGTGGCCGAGGCTTCCTTCGAGCAGGCATAGACCACCATGTTGGCGACCTCTTCCACCGAGGCGAAGCGTTGCAGCAAGGACGTCGGGCGGTGCTGCTTGACGAAGCCCGCCGCCATGTCGTCGGCGCTGACTCCGGCCTCGTCCGCCATCGACCGCAAGAAGGTCTCGACTCCGTCGGAACGGGTAGGGCCGGGCAGCACCGCATTGACGGTGACGCCGCTGCCGGCGGTCAATTCGGCCAAGCCGCGCGAGATGGCCAGTTGGCCGGTCTTGCTGAAGCCGTAATGGATCATCTCTTTGGGGATATGCAGCGCCGATTCCGAGGAAATGAAGACGATGCGCCCCCAATTGCGGTCGAGCATGCCGCGCAGATAAGCCCGCGACAACCGCACGCCCGACAGCACATTGGTTTCAAAGAAGCGGCTCCAATCCTCGTCGGGGGTTTCGAAGAAATCCTTGGGCTCGAAGATGCCGGCGTTGTTGACCAGGATATCGACGCTCGGCACCGCCGCCGCTAGCGCTGCGCACCCTTCGGCGGTCGAGACATCGGCAGCGACGCCGCGGACGTCGGCTTGCGGATAGGCGTCGCGCAGCCGCACCACCGCCGGGTCGACGGTCGCCGCCTTGCGGCCGTTGATCACCACCGAGGCGCCGGCTCCGGCCAGCCCAGAGGCAATCGCAAACCCAATGCCAGCGGTGGATCCCGTCACCAGGGCGGTCTTGCCGGTCAGATCGATTTTCATTTTTAACTCCGTTGTCAGCTTGGGTCAGGGACGAGGCAGCGCCAGCCACACCACGAGCGGCAGCGACAGATAAGACAATGTGGTGGAGACAACCACCATGCCCGCCACCTCATCCGGCTCGTTGCCGTAAACTCTGGCGAACAGATAGTTGAACACCGCCACCGGCATGGCGCTTTGGATCATCACAACGCCGCGTTCCATGCCTTCCAGGCCCAACAGCGCAGCGATTGCGGCGCCACCGGCAAGCCCGATCAGCAGGCGCGCCAATGACAGGACCAGGGCTCGCCGCAGATGGTTGACCCGCAATTCCCCCAAGGCGACGCCCAGGGCCAACAGCATCAGAGGAACGGCGGTGGCTCCGACCATGGCGGTCGTATTGCTCAGCCAAGCGGGGATGGTCAGTCCGCATTCGCTGACAATCAAGGCCAGAACCACCGCATAGACGAAGGGGACGCGCAGCACCTCGCCAAGCTGCAGGCGGCCGGCGGCGATGGCCCGGCCGACGGTGAATTGCAGCACCGTGCAAATGGCGAAATAGACCATGGCGAGCGCCAGCCCGGTCTCGCCAAAGGCGAACAGGCAGACCGGCAGGCCGATATTGCCGATATTCGGGAACACCAGCGACGGCAGATAGACCCGCAGCGGCAGGCGCGCCAGCCTCAGGCCGACCACGCTGCAAAGGGCGAAAAATCCCAGGCAGGCGAGGCTGGCCAAGCCCATGACGGCGAGTTTTCCACCGTCCAGATGCACCTGACTGAACGTGGAGAACGCCAGGAACGGCGCGGCGACATTGGTGATCAGGTCGGTGATGAAGTGATGGTCGAAGGGCAGTCGCAGCCGGCACCAAGCGTAGCCGATGGCCGATACCAGCAGCACCGGGACGATCACGGCGCGCAGGCTGGACAACTGCTCTAACGCCGACACCTAGCGGGCCACCGTGACCGGTATTTCCAGCATGTGCGTCATGGACAGCAACGTATTGTCGATATGGTCTTCAGTCAGCCGGCAGGCCAGATCGGCGTTGCGGGCCAGCGTCGCTTCCATGATCGCCTGATGTTCGGCGTGGACGTCCCGCCGGCCATTCATTGCGACCAGGGAAAAACGCCGGTAGCGCTCCGACTGAGAATACAGGATGGCGCGGAAATGGCGGGTCCAGCGGGAGGTGCAGGCGGCGATGGCCGCCTCGTGGAATTCACGGTTGCGGTCTTCCCAGTCATCGGCCACCTCGGCGGCTTCGGCGGCCAAGCGATCCTCGACGCGGCTGAGACGGTGGAAGGCGGCGACGATGCCGGCTTCCCATTCATCGTCGCCGTTCTTGATCGATTCGCGTAACGCCAGGGTCGCCATCATCTTGCGCATCCGCGTGATGTCTTGAAGGTCGTCGATGGAAATCGGCGCCACCCAGAAGCCGCGCTGCCCCTCGGCGATGACCAGGGCATCCGCGAGCAGCAGCGTCAGCGCCTCGCGCAATGTGCTCGACCCGACCTGATAGGTGGCGCGCAGATGTTCGATGCGCAGCTTGCTGCCGGGCGCCAGCACGCCGCTGATGATGTCTTTACGAAGACGCTGATAGGCGTATTCGTTGAGCGTCTTGGCGCCTTCCGAGAGAGCATCGCCGCTTGCCGCCGCCATCCTGGGGGCAGATTCCTCCATCGTTCGATCTCCGCTAATCTACATGATCGGGAAAACCTTACTCCATCCTCCCTGTGCGGCAAATAAAATCGGTCGTTACGGCAAAAATATGTCGTTATAAAAAATATCGATAATTTTCTTGACCGATTCCGCAGGGCAATGGTTCCATCCGCCGGCCGACAGAAAGGCTGTCCGGTTGCCAGGGGGTTAACACTTTGGGTTCGCAAAGGCTGTCCGTCCGTAAGCTTCTCGTCGCCAATCGCGGTGAAATCGCCATCCGCATTTTCCGCGCCGCCACCGAATTGAAACTGGCGACGGTGGCCGTGTACTCGCAAGAGGATCGCTTCGCCCTGCATCGCTTCAAGGCCGATGAAAGCTATCTGGTCGGCAAGGGCAAGGGGCCGGTCGAGGCCTATTTGTCGATCGACGAAATCATCCGTGTCGCCAAAGAGTCGGGGGCCGACGCCGTGCATCCGGGTTACGGCTTCCTGTCGGAAAACCCCGATTTCGCCGATGCCTGCCGCGCCGCCGGGCTGGTGTTCGTCGGCCCCTCGGGCGATGTGATGCGGCTGCTCGGCAACAAGGTCGCCGCCCGCACTCTGGCCGAACGCGCCGGGGTTCCGGTGATGCCGGCGACCGGCGCCTTGCCTGACGATGCCGCAGAATGCGCCCGCATGGCCGCCGCCGTCGGTTATCCCTTGATGCTGAAAGCCAGTTGGGGCGGCGGCGGACGCGGCATGCGGGTCATCGAAACTCCCGGCCAATTGGCCGAACTGGTCACCACCGCCAAGCGCGAGGCCAAGGCGGCGTTCGGCAATGACGAAGTCTATCTGGAGAAACTGGTGCGCCGCGCCCGCCATGTCGAGGTGCAGGTGATCGGCGACAGCGCCGGCACCCTGGTGCATTTGTTCGAGCGCGATTGTTCGGTGCAGCGGCGCAATCAAAAGGTCATCGAGCGCGCCCCCGCCCCCTATCTGGCCGAGACCACCCGCCAGGAGCTGTGCGCCGCCGCGTTGAAACTGGCCCGCGCCGCCGGCTATGAGAACGCCGGCACCGTCGAATTCCTCATGGATACCGACAGCGGCGCGTTCTATTTCATCGAGGTCAATCCGCGCGTCCAGGTCGAGCACACCGTCACCGAAGCGGTCACCGGCATCGACATCGTCAAGGCGCAGATCCGCATCGCCCAAGGCGCGCGCATCGGTAGCGGCGACACCGGCGTGCCGTTGCAGGAGGACATCCGCCTCAACGGCCATGCGGTGCAATGCCGCGTCACCACCGAGGATCCCGGCAACAACTTCATTCCCGATTACGGCCGTATCACCGCCTATCGCGGGGCCAACGGCTTCGGCATCCGGCTTGACGGCGGCACCGCCTTTTCCGGGGCGCTGATCACCCGCCATTACGATTCGCTGCTGGAAAAAGTCACGGCCTGGGCGCCCACCGCCGAGGAGGCCATCGCCCGCATGGACCGCGCCTTGCGCGAGTTCCGCATCCGTGGCGTGGCGACCAATCTGACCTTTCTGGAAACGGTCATCGGCCATCCGAAGTTCCGCGCCAACGACTACACCACCCGCTTCATCGACGACACGCCGGAGCTGTTCCACCAGCAAGGCCGCCGCGACCGCGCCACCCGCCTGCTGCGCTTCATCGCCGAGGTGATGGTCAACGGCAACCCGGAGGTCAAAGGCCGCCGCGCCCCCGCCGAGGTCAAGCCGTTTGAGTTGCCGATCATCCCCGCCGGCAGCCCGCCGCCCGGCACCAAGCAGACCCTGACCGAATTGGGGCCGGAGCGCTTCGGCCAGTGGATGCGCGAGCAGACGCGGGTGCTGCTGACCGACACCACCTTCCGCGACGCCCATCAGTCGCTGCTGGCGACGCGCATGCGCAGCCATGATCTGCTGGCGGTGGCTCCGGCTTACGCGCAGATGCTGCCCAATTTGTTCTCGGTCGAATGCTGGGGCGGGGCGACCTTCGACGTCGCCATGCGCTTCCTCAAGGAAGACCCGTGGCAGCGTCTGGCCGGCTTCCGCCGCGCCATGCCCAACCTTTTGTTGCAGATGCTGCTGCGCTCGGCCAACGGCGTCGGCTACACCAACTACCCCGACAATGTGGTGCGCCAGTTCATCGCCCAGGCGGCCAAGGGCGGCGTCGATGTGTTCCGCGTCTTCGACAGCCTGAACTGGGTCGATAACATGCGCGTCGCCATCGACGGCGTGCGCGAGGCGGGCGCGCTGTGCGAGGCGGCGCTCTGCTACACCGGCGACATCGGCGATGCGGGACGCAAATACGACCTGAAATACTATGTCGGCCTGGCCAAGCAGTTGGAGGCGGCGGGCGCGCATATCCTCGGCATCAAGGACATGGCCGGTTTGGCCAAGCCGCGCGCCATCACCCTGCTGGTCAAGGCTCTGCGTGAGGAAGTCGGGCTGCCCATCCACTTCCACACCCACGACACCAGCGGCCTGTCCGCCGCCAGCGTGCTGGCCGCCGTCGAGGCCGGGGTGGATGCCGTGGACGCCGCCATGGATTCGATGAGCGGCACCACCTCGCAGCCGCCGCTCGGCTCCATCGCCGCCGCGCTGAAGGGCCACGAGCGTGATCCGCTGTTGGATCAGCAGGCGCTGAACCGGCTGTCGGCCTATTGGGAACAGGCCCGCCGTCACTACGCCGCCTTTGAGACCGATCTGAAATCGGGTTCCGCCGAGGTCTATCACCACGAGATGCCCGGCGGGCAGGTGACCAACCTGCGCCAGCAGGCGCGCAGCTTAGGCATCGATGAGCATTGGGACCGCGTCGCCGACACCTATGCCGAGGTCAATCGGATGTTCGGCGACGTCATCAAGGTGACGCCCACCTCCAAGGTGGTCGGCGACATGGCGCTGATGATGGTCACCAGCGGCCTGACGGCGGCGATGGTGCAGGACCCCGAGCGCGAGATCGCCTTCCCCGAATCGGTGGTGTCGTTCTTTCGCGGCGAGCTGGGCCAGCCGCCCGGCGGCTTCCCCGCCGCCCTGCAAAAGAAGGTGCTGAAGGATATCGCCCCCCTGACGGTGCGCCCCGGCGCGGTGCTGCCGCCCGCCGATCTGTCAGCCACCCGCGCCAAGCTGGAAAAGACCGTGGCCCGCGCCGTCAGCGACGACGAGCTGGCCTCGTATTTGATGTACCCCAAGGTGTTCACCGACTTCGCCGCGCATCAGCGGGTCTATGGCGACGTCTCGGCGCTGCCCACCCCGGTGTTCTTCTACGGCATGCCGCCCGGTCAGGAAGTCGCCATCGAACTGGAGCCGGGCAAGGCCCTGATCATGCGTTTCCTCGCCATCGGCGACGCCGACGAGCAGGGCAACCGCAACGTCTTCTTCGAGCTGAACGGCCAGCCGCGCACGGTCAAACTGGCCGACCGCGCCATCGCCCCGGCCCGCCCGGCCCAGCCCAAGGCCGAGGACGGCAACCCCAACCACATCGCCGCCCCCATGCCCGGCCTGGTCGTCGCCGTCGCCGTGCGCGAGGGCCAGATGGTCGAGAAGGGCGACATCCTGGTCGATCTGGAAGCCATGAAAATGGAAACCGCCGTCCGCGCCGACCGCGCCGGAACGGTGGTCAAGGTCGCCGTGACGCCGGGCATGCAGGTCGAGACCAAGGATCTGTTGGTGGTGCTGGGGTAGGGCCGGCGGGCGGGGCTGCGGCCCCGCCGGTGCGGCCCCGCCGTCACGTCTTCAACGGCGCCATTTCCATGATGCGGGTCATGGTCGATAGCGTCTTGTCCATGTGTTCCTCGGTGAGCCGGCACGCCAGATCGGCGTCGCGGGCCAAGGTGGCGTCCATGATGCCTTTGTGTTCGGCATGCACATCCCGCCGCTCAGTCTGCCAGACCAGCGAGAACCGGCGGTAGCGCTCCGACTGGTAATACAGGATCTGCCGGAAGTGCAGAGTCCAGCGGGACGAGCAGGCGGCAATCAGGGCCTGATGGAACTCGCTGTTCCGATCCTCCCAACTGTCGGCGACCAATTCCGGTTCGCTGGCCAGTTTTTCTTCGACGCGGCTCAGGCGATGGAACGCGGCGACGATGCCGCCTTCCCATTGATCGTCGCCATTCTCGATGGATTCCCTCAGCGCCAACGTCTCCAGCATCTTGCGCATGCGGGTGACGTCCTTCAGGTCGTCCAGCGAAATGGGAGCGACTTTGAAGCCGCGTTGCTCTTCCGAGATGACCAGGGCGTCGGCAACCAAAAGGGTCAGGGCCTCGCGCAGGGTGCTTGAGCCGATCTCGTAGCCGGCGCGCAAATGCTCGATGCGCAGCTTGCTCCCTGGGGCCAGCGCGCCGCTGATGATGTCCTTGCGCAGGCGCTGATAGGCGTATTCGATCAGCGTTTTCGTGCCTTTGGAGGGTTTTCCGCCCTCCTGGGCGTCTATCTTTATGGTTGTTCCGTCCATACTTCGCGTCTCCAAAAGCGGTTAGGACAGCGCCGATTTTAACGCATGCCATAGGTTATGCGAGGACAATCGCTTGTGCGTCGCAACATATGATGATCGTAAAAATATCGATATTTTTATTGACGGCTGTCGTCGAAAGATGCTGATATCCGCATGCCAGCCATGCAGGTGCGGCGGGACCGGGGGACGCCCCCCCAGCCCCGCAAAGCCAAAACCAGAAATGGGCTGCCAGGGAGATTGTCATGCTGTTGTCAGACGTCACGCAGCCCACGGCCAACGACGCGGTGACCGCACAGGGTTGCCTGTCCGCCAGCCCGGAGGCGCCAGTTTCCAGCGCGGTTTTCACCATCACTGTTTCGGAGGCAGGACTGTCGGTGCGATGCCCCGATGGCGCCAGCGTGCTGGATGCTTTCGAGCGGCACCGCAATTCATTGGTGTTTGGCGTCGCAAGCCCGGTGACGGTCGGCTGCCGGCGCGGCGGATGCGGGATCTGCAAAGTGCGCATCACCGCCGGCACCTACAAAACCTCGGCGATGAGCCGGACGCATGTCTCGGAAACCGAGGAAGCGGCAGGGCTCGTGCTGGCCTGCCGGGTCTATCCCCACTCCAACCTGGTTCTTGAAGCGGTTCCCGTCTGTCCAAGACGGCTTAAATAAACCAATAAACGTTCAAATATGGGAGGCCTTAATGGCTATTACTGGTGTGCTGCGTCCTGGGTTCATTCAGTTGCGCGTTCTGGAAATGGATGCGGCGGTTGTTCATTATGTCGACCGCATCGGCCTTAACATGGTCGGCACGGGGCCGGATGGCCGCGTCTATCTGAAGGCCCGCGACGAGTTCGATCACCACTCCGTGGTTCTGCGCAAGGCCGACCATGCCGGTCTCGACATCTTCGCCTTCAAGGTGGAAAGCGACGATGTCCTGACCTCGCTCACCGCGCGCGTCGAAGCCTTTGGCCTCAAGACCGACGCCGTTCCGGCCGGCGAGCAGCCGGGCCTGGGCCGCCGCGTCGGCTTCGTCATTCCCTCGGGGCATCGCATCGAGCTTTATGCTCATGCCGATTTGGCCGAACAGCGCCCCTCCACCCTGAACCCGGATGTCTGGGAAGACGAACCCCATGGCATGCAGGCCCGCCGCTTCGATCACGGTCTGCTCTATGGACCGAACATCGGCGAAGTCGAAAAGTTCTTCTGCGAGGTTCTGGACTTTTCGGTCACCGAACGCGTCGATCTGCCCGAGACCGGTACTTTGGCCATCTGGCTGACCTGCGGCATCAAGGCGCACGACATCGCGTTTGTGAACCATCCCGAACCCGGCAAGTTCCACCACGTCGCCTTCGAGTTGGAAAACTGGAACGACATCGGCAAGGCCGCCGACATCATCACCCGCTATGGCATCTCCATCGATATCGGGCCGACCCGCCACGGGATCACGCGCGGCCAGACCATCTATTTCTTCGATCCCTCGGGCAACCGCACGGAAACCTATTGCGGCGGCATCACCTACTATCCGGACAACCCGGTCCGCGTGTGGGACGACAAGGAACTCGGCAAGGGTATTTTCTACTACGAGCGCGCCCTGAATGATCGTTTCCTGACGGTTGTGACCTAAGACCATGCTGACCTGCATCAGACAGGACAGCATTTCGACCGAGGCCGCCCTGGCCGCCGTGCAAGCGGCGGTCGGGAAGGGCGCGGAGATCGGATGCGCGGTCAATGCCGCGGTGGTCGATGTCGGCGGCAACCTTATCGCCTTTCTGCGGGCCAACGGAGCGTTCCTGCATTCCATCGGCATCGCTCAGGACAAGGCGTACACCGCTGTCAGCTTCGGTCTTCCAACGGCCCAGTTGTACGACCTGATCAAGGACAATCCGGCTTTGCGCGACGGCATCACGCAGCGCGATCGGTTCGTCGCCTTCGCCGGCGGCTTCCCCATCGTGGTGGACGGAAAAATCGTCGGGGGAATCGGCGTCTCCGGCGCCTCCGAGGAACAAGATTGCGCATGCGCCCAGGCGGGTTTGGCCGCCATTGGTTTAAAGTAAAGGGAGAAGAGAGGATGACTAGCAAAATCGAGAGGCTGCACGCCGCCAGCGCGAGCCAGGCGAAGCAGACGCTTCAGTTCATCGGCGGGCAGTTTATCCCGGGCACCTCGGGGAAGACCTTCGAGAACCGCTCGCCCGAGACCGGCGCTTTGGTCAGCGTCGTCCACGAAGCGTCGCAGTCCGACGTCGATCTTGCGGTGAAAGCGGCGCGTCAGGCGCTGTCCGGCGAATGGGGGCGGATGACGGTCGCCAAGCGGTGCGAACTGCTGCACGCGGTCGCCGACGGCATCACCCGCCGCTTCGACGAATTTCTGGAAGCCGAGATCGCCGACACCGGTAAGCCCCGCTCCCTCGCCTCTCATCTCGACATCCCGCGCGGCGCGGCGAACTTCAAGATCTTCGCCGACGTGGTCAAGAACGTCTCCTCCGAATTCTTCCAGATGGATACGCCCGACGGCGGCACCGCCATCAATTACGCCCTGCGGGTGCCGAAAGGCGTGGTCGCGGTGGTGTGCCCGTGGAACCTGCCGTTGCTGCTGATGACCTGGAAGGTCGGCCCGGCTTTGGCCTGCGGCAATGTGGTGATCGTCAAACCCTCCGAGGAAACCCCCTCGACGGCGACCTTGCTCGGCGAGATCATGAACGAGGTCGGCATTCCCCCCGGCGTCTATAACGTGGTCCACGGCTTCGGTCCGCAGTCGGCCGGTGAATTCCTCACCACCCATCCGGGCGTTAACGCCATCACCTTCACTGGCGAGACGCGGACCGGCGAGGCCATCATGCGCGCCGCCGCCACCGGTATCCGCGCCGCTTCGATGGAGCTTGGCGGCAAGAACCCGGCCATCGTCTTTGCCGACAGCGACATGGACAAGGCCATCGAAGGCACGATGCGCTCGGCCTTCGCCAATAGCGGCCAAGTCTGCCTGGGCACCGAACGCGTCTATGTCGAGCGCCCCATCTTCGACGAATTTGTCCGCCGCCTGAAGGCTGGCGCCGAAGGTTTGAAAATCGGCCCGTCGAATGACCCGAAGACCAATATGGGGCCGCTGATCAGCCAGGAGCATCGCCAGAAGGTGCTGTCCTACTACAAGAAGGCGGTCGAGGACGGCGCGACCGTGGTCACCGGCGGCGGCATTCCCGACATGCCGGGCGACCTGGCCAACGGCGCTTGGGTGCAGCCGACCATCTGGACCGGCCTGCCGGAAACCGCCGCCGTGGTGCGCGAGGAAATCTTCGGCCCCTGCTGCCACATCACCCCCTTCGACAGCGAAGACGAAGTTGTCGGCCTCGCCAACGCCACCCCTTATGGCCTGGCCTGCTCGGTGTGGACCAGCGATGTCAGCCGTGCCCATCGCATGGCCGGGCGGATCGAAGCCGGTCTGGTGTGGGTGAATTCGTGGTTCCTGCGCGATTTGCGCACGCCCTTTGGCGGCACCAAACAATCGGGCATCGGCCGTGAGGGCGGCGTCCATTCGCTGGAGTTCTACACCGAACTCCGCAACGTCTGCATCAAGCTCTGAGGGCCGCCATGAACACGCAATTCAATCAAGCGCTGGCGGAAAACACCGCCAACCGGCTCGACGAGGCCTGGCGCAACCGCGCGCCGATCCCGCCGGTGCGCGAGCTTTTCGCCGAGGGCGCGGTGGATGCCGCCTATGCCGTTCAGGAGCTGAACACGCTGCGGGCGCAACGGCAGGGCCGGCGGCTGGTGGGCCGTAAGATCGGCCTGACCTCCAAGGCGGTGCAGCGTCAGTTGGGCGTCGATCAGCCCGATTACGGCATGCTGTTCGACGACATGGCCGTGCCCGACGGCTGGGAAATCTCGCGCAATCAGCTCATTCAGCCGAAGGCCGAAGCCGAGGTGGCGTTCGTGCTGGGGCGTGATCTGACCGACGAGCATCTGACCATCGCCGACGTGATCCGCGCCGTCGACTGCGCCTTGCCGGCCATCGAGATCGTCGATTCGCGCATCACCGATTGGAAGATCGGCATCGTCGATACCATCGCCGACAACGCCTCGTCCGGCCTCTATGTGCTGGGCAATCAGCCCAAGCGGCTGGCCGATATCGACCTACGGCTGTGCGGCATGGTGCTGGAATGCCGGGGCGAGCCGGTGTCGACCGGCGTCGGCGCCGCCTGCCTGGGCAATCCCCTCAACGCCATGTGGTGGCTGGCCCGCACCATGGCCCGCGCCGGCCGTCCGCTGCAGGCGGGCGATACCGTGCTGTCCGGCGCGCTGGGTCCGATGGTCGCGGTGCAATGGGGCGAAGTGATGGAAGCGCGCATCGCCGGACTGGGGTCCGTCCGCGCCGCTTTCTCCAAGGAGTAACAACAATGACCAAGGCGAAAGTCGCCATTCTTGGATCGGGCAATATCGGCACCGATTTGATGATCAAGATCATGCGCAATTCCAAGCATCTGGAAATGGGCGTGATGGTGGGCGTGGACGAAGCCTCGGACGGCCTGGCCCGCGCCAAGCGCATGGGCGTGGCCATTACCGCCGGTGGGATTGACGGGCTGATCGCCATGCCGGAATGGCCGGATATCAAGGTGGTGTTCGATGCCACCTCGGCCTATGCGCATCAGCGTCACCATGATATCTGCATGGCCGCCGGCAAGCAGATGATCGACCTGACGCCGGCCGCCATCGGCCCCCATACCGTGCCGGTGGTCAATCTGGACAGCAATCTCGATCTGACCAACGTCAACATGGTGACCTGCGGTGGGCAGGCGACCATTCCCATGGTCTATGCGGTGCGCCGCGTCTCCACGGCGGTGCCCTATGCCGAGATCGTCGCCTCGGTGTCGAGCCGCTCGGCGGGGCCGGGCACGCGGGCCAATATCGACGAGTTCACCGAAACCACGGCGCGGGCCATCGAGACCGTCGGCGGCGC
>Ga0208044_1000630_pt1 | contig 24116 bp, 22 predicted proteins | sample Sb_taG_8_FD_187712 | JGI IMG/M metagenome (GOLD analysis project Ga0208044, IMG submission 187712) | Peat soil microbial communities from Weissenstadt, Germany - Sb_50d_c_BC metaG (SPAdes) (version 2) | ecosystem: Environmental > Terrestrial > Soil > Wetlands > Peat | place: Germany...
GATCACGATGATGATCGCGGTGGCGCTCGTCATGTCAGACTGATCCTGGTCGGTGGACAGCAGCACGCCGAGCGACGGCTGGTTCGCGATGATGACCAGCAGTTCGCCCGCCATCAGGCTGCGCCAGGCGAACGCCCAGCCCTGCCTGAGCCCGGCCACCAGCGCAGGCATCGAGGCCGGCAAGATCAGGTGCCGGTACAAGGACAGCCTGCGCAGCCCCATCATCTTGCCCGCCTTGAGCAGCAGCGGCGGAGTGTAATCCACGCCCGCGATCAGGCCGTTGGCGATCGACGGAGCGGCGCCGAGGATGATGACGAACAAGATGGCGGTGGTCGAGATCCCGAACAAGATGATGGCGAACGGGAACCAGGCGATCGACGGCATGGTCTGCAACCCGGTGATCAGCGACCCGACCGCCGCCCGCAGGGGCCGGATCCTGGATACCAGAGCGCCGACGACCGCGCCGATGAGCACGGCGAGGCCGAACCCGATGACCGCACGTTCGGCCGTAGTGCCGATCGCGTGCCACAGCAGGCCGGTCTTCATCTGGTCCCAGAGGTTGGCCAGGGTCGCGCCGGGCCCGGGGAAGATGTCCTTCTTCCAGCCGCTGACGTGGATCAGCTGCCATATCGCGAGCACGATGAGGATGGCCAGCGCCACCGGCCACAGACCGGCCCAGAAACGCGTGGCCAGACGGCGGCCCCGTTGGTCCTGGGGTGATTCGACCTCGAGGGACTCGAGCCAGGTCAGCTTCTCCGCGTATTTCGCCCTGTTATTGGCGGCCATCGCGGGTCATCTCCTCACGCAGCCGGTCGGTGATCCGCGCCGCCAGCTCCGCGACCGGCGCCGAGTCGATCCGGCGGGGCCGCTGGATCGGCACAGCGAACTCCTCGATGACGCGGCCGGGCCGGCTGCTCAGCACCACGACCCGGTCGCCGAGCCGCACCGCCTCCCGGACGTTGTGGGTGACGAACAGGACGGTCAGGCGCCGGTCCGCGCAGATGCGGTCGAGCTCATCGTGCAGCACGTCCCTTGTCATCGCGTCCAGGGCGCCGAACGGCTCGTCCATCAGCAGCACATCGGCGTCCTGGGCCAGCGCGCGAGCCAGCGCGACCCGCTGCCGCATGCCGCCGGAGAGCTGGTGCGGGCGCTTGCCGCCGAACCCGCCCAGGTGCACCGTCTCGAGCAGCTCGCCGGTGCGCTGACGGCGCTCCGCCTTACCCACGCCGCGGGCCCGCAGGGCCAGCTCCACGTTGCCCGCCGCGGTGAGCCAGGGAAACAGCGCGGGCTCCTGGAACATGAAGGCCACCCGCCCGCCTTGGGTGGACACCTCCCCCGCGGTCGGCTCCTCAAGGCCGGCCACCAGGGAAAGCAGCGTGGACTTCCCGCAGCCTGAGGCACCGATCAGACAGGTGAACTCACCCGGCGCCACCTCGAGCGACACCTGGTCGAGCGCCTTGACGGCCGAAGCGCCGCGCCCGAATACCTTGGACACGCCCGCCAACCTGACGGACCCGTCTACCCCCTCGACGCGGGGTGCCGCCCGACGATCAGTAACCGTCACCGAAGTTACCTCCTAGGAGCTGACCTGCGATTCGCCGGCCGCGGCCAGCGCCGTGTTGAGCGGGCCGAGATCGAAGATCCCGCTCAGGTTGACTGGCTTAAGCAAGCCGAGCGACTGGGCCTGCGAGGCGTCGCTCGTCAGCGAGGACGCGTCCGGGTCGTTGGTGAAGGTGATCTCCTTGAACGCCGCCGCCACGATGCTCGCCTTGAGCGGCTTGCCGGTGTAGGAGCCCAACTCGGCGTTGGCATCCGCCTGGGCGGCGGCCGGGCTGGACTTGATGAAGTCATTGGCCTGGATCTGGGCCTTGACCAGGTCCGCGACGATCGCCGGGTGCGCGGCCAGGAAGCTCTGCGTCACGACAAGCAAGGTGGTGACACCGGTCTCGCTGAGCAGTACGGTGCCGCCGTCCTTGACCATCTCGATGTCGTAGGGCGCGGGCTCGGAGCCGCCGGCGATCTGCCCGGACTTGAACTCGAGCACGGCGGCCGAGTTGGGCGTGGTGGGCTTGATGAACGCGTCTCCGCCACCGGTCGAGGTAGTCGCCAGACCGTTCTGCTTAAGCCAGTAACGCAGCGCGACGTCCTGTGTATTGCCGAGCGAGGGAGTCGCCAGCGTCTTGCCCTTGAGCTGGGAGGCGGAGGTGATGCCCTTCTCGACCACGACCGAAGCGCCGCCGGTCGCGGCACCGGAGATGATCTTGATCGCGGTGCCGTTTGACTTCTGCCAGGCGTTGATGGCCGGGTTCGGCCCGACATAGGCGGCGTCAAGCTGGCCGGCCAGCAGGGCCGTGGTCTCCTCGGTCCCGGTGCTGAACGCGGTGGCCTTTACCGTGCCCGCAGAGCCGAGGTCCTTGGTGAAGAAGCCCTCTTTCAGGCCGACAAGAGCGGAAGCGTGGGTGATGTTCGTGAGGAAGCCAAGCCTGACCGTTACCGGCGCGGTGCTGGCAGCCGCGTTCGCCGTCGCACCCGAAGAAGTGGTACTCGAAGAAGAAGAAGAAGAAGAAGAGCAGCCAGCCAACAGGAGAGCAACGCCGATCATCGCGGCGGTCGTCACACGTCGCATCTAGTACCTAATTTCTATCGTTTATATGGGAATAACGTCGGTTTACTATACATGAACTCGGCAATGTAGTGAATTGGCCACAGCCGGCCGGGTCAAGGTGGCCGATGCGAAGACGCCCGAGGGCCCTGGGGAGCCGTCCGGGTCAACCCAGCGTCAGTTGCCCTCGTCGCTTGAATCCTGCAGGATGACGCCGGCCACCGAGGGGAACTTGGCCAGGCACGTTTCCAGGTGAGCCACGTCCGCGTCGGACGCGTGGTCGATCTGGAAGATGAGCTGCTGGAGCGCATAAGGAGAGCTGAGGTCGGACGGCAGCGGCTGCGGAGTCACCGCCGGGATCTTGGCGCAGGCCGAACGCACCGCCAGGCGCTGCGGCACCGGGGTGCCCGCGCGGAAGGAGACGACCGCCTGCCGCTGCCCGAGCGCCGCGTCGAACCGCGAGCAGCCCGCCAGCGCGGCCGTGGCGACGAGAGCCATGACCACACCGGTCAGGCGACGCCGCCCTGCGCCGGGCACCCGGCGACGCCGTTCCTCACCCACTACATCGGGTAGTAGCCGCATGATGCCAGCCTAAGGGCCGACGGCGCCCGGTACGGTATCGGCAGGGCCTTTGCTAGCAGGCCTAACTCAGGAGGACATATGGCCGGCCGGATCGGAGACTACGCCATCGTCGGTAACATGCCACAGGCGTTCAGCCATGTCCCACTAGTGCAAACGGCCCTCAACTTGAGTGGCCACGCCGAAGAACACAGGCGTGGATCCCGAGATGAGCGCCGAAGCGTGCCAGGCTAAGAGCGTCCAGACGGCCAGGCTATGAAAAAACAGACTGCTAGGTGATGATGCCCTCCGCTCGTCACATTCTCATCGTCAACTCCCGCAGCGTGCACCAGCCGATCTTCGTGGTCGGCGCACCGCACTCGGGCGCGGACCTGATCGGTCGCGCCCTGAAGGCATCTGCGGGCTTTCACGTCACCATCGGCCAGCCGAGCGTGCTGCGCACCGTGTACGCCTTCGCCCGGCGGCCGTCCATGCACCAGGGCCGGGCGCAGGCCGCCGCCACCGTCATGCGGGACGCCTTCGCGCAAGGCTGGCAGATCACGCCGCACAGCTGCCTGGAATGCACCCGCGAATGCCGGGCCGCCGCCGGGCTTGCGGCGGACGCGGTCGGGCCGTGCGTGGAACTCCGGGGGCTCGAGACGTTCGGCGACGCGAGCCCGGACCTCATCTACTGCGCGGAGGCGCTCACCTACGCATTTCCCGATGCGCGGATCATCCAGGTGGTCAGGGACGGCCGGGACGTGGTGGCCAGCATGCTCGCCGACCCGGTGGTGATGTCCTGGTTCAGGCCCAGCTTCGTGAACGTGGACACCGAGTTCCCCAACCCGTTCTTCGGCATCGAATCCGAAGAGGACCGCGAGCTGTGGCCCCGCCTGTCGCCGGCCGGGCGGTGCGCGCTGCGCTGGCGCTGGTCCGTGCGCCTGGCCGCCCGGCTGCACCACAGCCTGCCGCCCGGCCAGCTGAAGACCATCCGCTACGAGCACCTGCTGGGCAAGCCAGACGAAGCCCTAGCCGACCTGTCCCGCTTTGCCGGGACCAGCGTGCAAGCGGCTGAGATCCGCAACGAGGCCCGCGTCTCGCGCACGCGCAGCCGCAACCGCCGCGCCCCGGCCTACGAGATGTCCCTCACTACCGAGGACATCACCGAGATAGAGAAAATCGCCGGCGAAGAACTCCGGCGCCTCGGTTACATCGTCTAGCCCGGGCGCATGCCGCGGACGGCGACCTGCAGGGCCAAGCGGCTGAGCGGGTGGAGCCGGGGGGCCTGCCGATGGTAACTCCGCGGCGGGGCGGCCGGATACCGCGTTTAGGCCGCCTGGCCGGCGAACTGGGTGTGGTAGAGGTCGGCGTACAGGCCGCCGGCCGCGAGGAGTTCCTCGTGCGTGCCGCGCTCGGTGATCCGGCCGGCGTCGACGACCAGGATCTGATCGGCTTCCCTGATCGTGGAGAGCCGGTGCGCGATCACCAGCGAGGTCCGGCCCGCGAGCGCGGTCTTCAGCGCGCGCTGCACGGCGACCTCGGATTCGGAGTCCAGGTGCGCGGTGGCCTCGTCGAGCACCACCACCGACGGGGCCTTCAGCAGCAGCCGCGCCACGGCGACGCGCTGCTTCTCCCCGCCGGACAGCCGGTAACCGCGGTCCCCCACCACGGTGTCCAGGCCGTCGGGCAGGCCGGAGATAAGATCCCAGATCTGCGCGGCCTCGCACGCCTCGATCAGCTCGAGCTCGGTGGCCGCCGGGCGCGCGTAGGTCAGGTTGGCCCGGATCGTGTCGTGGAACAGGTGTGCGTCCTGGGTGACCACGCCCACCACGTCGTGCAATGACTCCTGGGTGACGTCCCTGACGTCGTATCCGCCGATGCTCACGGTCCCCTCGTTCGGGTCATAGAGCCGGGCCGCCAGCGCCGTGATCGTGGTCTTGCCCGCTCCTGAGGGACCGACCAGGGCGGTCAGCTTGCCGGACGGCGCGAGGAAGCTCACCCCGTGCAGCACCCCCGTCCCGGCGTCCTGGCGTTCTGGCGCCGGCAGCGTGATCGACTCCAGCGAGGCGAGCGACACCTCGCTGGCCGACGGGTAGCGGAACGACACGTCGTCGAACTCGATCTCCGGGGCGAGGGCGCCCTGGCCGTTGGCTTTGGCCGTGCGCGGCAGGAGCACCGCGTCAGGCTTCTCGGCGATCAGCGGCTTGAGGTCCAGCACCTCGAAGACCCGGTCGAAGCTGACCAGGGCAGTCATGACGTTGATCTGCACGCTGGACAGCGACGTGATCGGCCCGTAGACCCGCCCGAGCAGGGTGGTCAGGGCGACCAGCGTGCCGATCTGGAAGGTGCCATCGATGACCAGGGTGCCGCCTAGACCGTAGACGAGGGCAGTCACCAGCGAGGCCAGGAGGGTGAGCGCGACGAAGAGCACCTGGCCGTACATCGCGGTGACGACGCCGATGTCGCGGACCTTGGCCGCCCGCGCGGAAAACGCACCGGCTTCCTCGCGGGGCCGCCCGAACAGCTTCACCAGCATGGCGCCTGCGACGTTGAACCGCTCGGTCATCGTCGAGCCCATCTCGGCGTTGAGCTGCATGCTCTCTCGGGTCAGCCGCTGCATCCGGCGGCCGACCAGCCGGGCGGGCAGGATGAACAACGGGATCATTACTAGGGCAATGACAGTGACCAGCCAAGACAGGTAGAACAGCGCCGCGAGGATGAGGATCAGGCTGAGCAGGTTCGAAAGCACGCCGGACAGCGTGGAGGTGATCGCCTGCTGGGCCCCGACCACGTCGCCGTCGAGGCGGCTGACCAGCGACCCCGTCTGCGCGCGGGTGAAAAAGGCGATCGGCTGCCGCTGCACGTGGTCGAACACCTGGGTGCGCAGGTCGTAGATGAGGCCCTCGCCGATCCGGGCGGAGAACCAGCGGATCACGAAGCCGAGCGCCGCGTCGAAGATCGCGACGGCCGCGACCACGCAGGCGAGCACGATCACGACTTGTTGGTTGCGGGTCAGGATGCCGTTGTCGATGAGCTCCCGCAGAAGCAGGGGGTTGATGACGGTGATCACGGCGTCGACCGCGGTGGCGAGGAGGAATACCGCCAGGTGCACCCGGTAAGGCCGCGCGTAGGCGGCGATCCTGCGGATTGTGCCCGGCTTGAGCTTCTGCTTGGTGATAGAGGGGTCCATCCGGAAGCCCCGCATCATTACCATGTTCGCCCGCCCGTACATGACCAGGGAAACCTCCTGGGGGCGGCAATTAGTTCCCGTACCGGGCAGGATTGCAATCAGCTAGCAGCGAACTCCAGGGGGCTATCCGGGCGGGGTCCCGGCGGCGGCGTCGCCGGGCCGGTGCCACCTGGGGCGTGGACCCGGAAGTCCTTAGCGCTTCACCTTGGTCTTGCTACTGCGGGTCGCGCCACCACGTCCGCGCAACGTCACGCCCGTCTCGGTCAGGATCCGGTGGACGAATCCGTAGGACCTTCCCGTTGAGGCTGCCAGTGATCGGATGCTTTCGCCCGAGTCATACCTCTTGCCAAGGGTGGTCGCCAGCTTGCTGCGATCCACCCCGGTCACCCGCGTGCCTTTCTTGAGGGTCTCGGTCACATGTACCTCCCGTTAGCTGCGGTCACCATTGAGTTAAACGTCCCCCTGGTAATGATCAGGCATGACCGCAGGATTGGCCACCCACATGACGGGAAATGATCGCCATATTTTATGGGCCTATGGCGGAATCGTGGCCTTAGCCCGAACGCGTCAACTGACAACAGTCTTACGCAAGGGCGACAAGATCTGCGAAATCCTCGCTCCAGGCGTCTTCCACGCCGTCAGGCAAGACGATAACGCGTTCGGGCGAAAGCGCTTCAACCGCACCTTCATCATGAGTCACAAGCACTATCGCGCCACGGAAGCCCCGGAGCGCGCCGAGAACCTCTTCCCGGCTAGCCGGATCGAGGTTGTTCGTCGGCTCATCGAGCAACAGCACGTTCGCACCTGATACAACAAGAAGAGCGAGGGCTAGCCTCGTCTTTTCTCCGCCGGAAAGCACGCCAGCGGGCTTTTCCACATCATCGCCGGAGAACAGGAATGACCCGAGAACCTTACGCTGCTCCGATTCGGCAAGGTCCGGGGCGGCGGAGCGCATGTGCGATAGGACCGTTCGGTCGGTTTCCAGCGTCTCATGCTCCTGGGCGTAATATCCAAGGCTAAGGCCGTGTCCTGGCGTGACTTTTCCTGTGTCCGGAGTCTCCAGGCCGGCCAGCAACCGGAGCAGCGTGGTCTTCCCCGCCCCGTTCAGTCCGAGCACCACTACCCGGCTGCCCCGGTCGACGGCAACGTCCACCCCGGTGAACACCTCGGCCGACCCGTAGGACTTGGACAGGCCGACGGCAGACAGCGGGGTCCGGCCGCACGGCGCGGGAACCGGGAAACGGAGCCTGGCCACCCGGTCCGCGGCGCGCTCGGCCTCGACCCCGGCCAGCATCCGCTCGGCGCGACGCTGCATGTTCTGCGCCGCCCTGGCCTTCGTCGCCTTGGCCCGCATCTTGTCCGCCTGGGCCATCAGCGCACCAGCCTGGCGGCCCGCGTTCACCCGCTCTCGCCTGCGCCGCCGCTCGTCGGTCTCACGCTGCTGCAGGTAGGCGCGCCAGCCCAGGTTGTAGGTGTCGAGGCAGGCCCGCTGCGCATCGAGGTAGAAGACCTTGTTCACCACGTCGGCGAGCAGCGCCGCGTCGTGGCTGATCACCACCAGGCCGCCGCGGTAGCTCTTGAGGTGATCGCGCAGCCAGGCCACGGAGTCGGCGTCCAGGTGGTTGGTCGGCTCGTCGAGCAGCATGGTCTCTGAGCCGGAGAACAGGATCCTGGCTAGCTCGACCCGGCGCCGCTGGCCGCCGGACAAGGTGTGCAGCGGCTGGTGCAGCACCCGGTCGGGCAGCCCCAGGCTGGCGGTGATCGAGGCCGCCTGCGATTCGGCTGCGTACCCGCCGAGTACCGCGAGCCGCTCTTCGAGCCTGCCGTACCTGCGGATGGCGTCGGCCGCCGCTGCGGAGTCGGGGGCGGCCATCTCGGCTTCTGCCGCGCGCAGATCGGCGCGGATCTGGTCGAGACCGCGGGCCGACAGCACCCGGTCAATGGCCAGCATGTCCAGGTTCCCGGTCCGCGGGTCCTGCGGCAGGTACCCGACCGTGCCTGAGCTCCGGACCGAGCCAGCGGCCGGCTGAGCCTGCCCCGCCAGCACCTTGGCCAGCGTGGTTTTCCCCGCGCCGTTCCGGCCGACCAGGCCGATCCGGTCTCCGGCGGACACCTGGAACGACGCGCCTTCAAGCAGCAGGCGCGCGCCTGCCCGCAGTTCGATTTCGCCGGCCACGATCATTGACTTACTGCTCCTGAGAACGGACGGAAATGGACGGACCTCTCCCCTTAGGCGTGTCCCTAGTCCGAGGTGAGCAGCATGGCGTCCATTCTACTGGTTCAGCGCGGAGCCGGGCCATCTGATTCCGGCTCGGTCAGCCGGATGCGGATGGCCTGGAAGGCGCGTGGGATGTCCCTGAGCACGGCCAGCCGGGGATCCGGCACGGTAAGAAAACGCATCGTGGCGCGATCCAGGTAGGGAACCAGCCGGGCGTCGCCGCGCAGCCCGGCGGCGGACCGCTTGTCCCCGCCCAGCACTACGGCGTCGAGCCCGTCGGGACCATACTGGCCGAACACCTCGGCCGCGGCGCCGGCCGCGGCACGCAGGGCCGTGGCGGCCTGATTCTCCCGGCGCCTGGCGAAGCGGTGCTGCGACCAGCCGCCTGCCGCGCTCCGGCCGTGAACGAGCCGACTGCCTGTCTTCGAGCTCACCAGCCGGGGAGGCGAGCCCGCGAAGACGCCGACCGCGTAGCCTCCCAGGCGCACCAGCAGCACGCCGACCGTGCGATCGGCGGCCGCGTGCGCCGCGAGTCCCTCGGCGGCCGCGCGCACCTCGCCCTCCGCCGGGTGGGTGCTGAGGGGAGGAAACGGCGGATGACACTCGGCGGTGGCCCCGTCCACGGCCGTGAATGTGACGGCCGCACCGGCCGCGTCGTTTGTCACCGATGCCGCTCCGTCGTGACGCTGCGCGAACGCGACAATCCATGACACCAGGCGCTCTGGCGGAACTTCCACCCAGCGACCGCCGCCTGCGGCAGGATTCTTCACCGACTCGACGCCTCGATCGCGGCCCACGCCGAGCCCTTCTACATCCGGCCCTGAGGACTCTAGATGTTGAAGCCGAGGGCGCGAAGCTGCTCACGTCCGTCGTCGGTGATGCTCTCCGGACCCCACGGCGGCATCCACACCCAGTTGATGCGGAAGTCCGTCACCACGCCGTCGAGCGCCTCCCGGGCCTGATCTTCGATCACGTCCGTCAGCGGGCAGGCGGCGCTGGTCAGCGTCATGTCGATGGTGGCGATCCGCTCGGCGTCCACGTCGACGCCGTAGACCAGGCCGAGATCCACCACGTTGATCCCGAGTTCGGGGTCCACCACGTCACGCAGCGCCTCGATCACGTCCTCCTGCTCCGCAGTGAGCTCCGTGACCCCATCCGTCGCGTTCTCCGTCATTGCGTTCCCTCCATGGCCCGCGCGGTCGCGTCCTTCCATGCCATCCAGCCGAGCAGGGCGCACTTGATCCGGGCTGGATACTTCGACACGCCCGCGAACGCCACCGCGTCCTCGAGCACGTCCTCGTCGGGCTCCACCTGACGACCCTCGCCCTTGGACTGCATGAGCTCGAGGAAGGCCTGGCTGATGGTCATGGCCTCGCCCACCGGCTTGCCGATGACTAGGTCGCTCATCACCGAGGCACTCGCCTGGCTGATCGAGCAGCCCAGCGAGTCGTAGGACACGTCCTCGACCACCGCCTCGCCGCCGACGTCCTTGAGGGTGACCCGCAGGGTCACCTCGTCTCCGCAGACCGGGTTGACGTGGTGCACTTCGGCATCGAAAGGATCCCGCAGGCCCTTGTGATGGGGGTTGCGGTAGTGGTCCAGGATGATGTCCTGGTACATCGACTCGAGCTGCATCACGTCTCTCCGGGGGGCTCCGGGGGGCGTCCCCCCCGGGTTAGCAGAGTTAACACGGAAAGCTAGCGTCGTCATCCCGCGCCGAAGAAGCGCTGGGCGTAGCGGATCCCGTCGGCCAGGGCGTCTACCTCGTCGTGGGTGTTGTACACGTAGAAGCTGGCCCGGGTGCTGGCCTGCACGCCCAGCGCCCGGTGCAGCGGCCAGGCGCAGTGGTGGCCGGTACGCACCGCGATGCCGAGTTCGTCGAGCACCTGGCCCACGTCGTGCGGGTGGACGCCCTCGACCTCGAAGGACACCGCGCCGCCGCGGTCCTTAGTGGTGTCCGGGCCGAGGATGCGCACCCCGTTGATCTCGCGCAGCCCGTCAAGGGCGTGCGCGGTCAGCGACTCCTCGTGCGCCGCCACGTTGCCCATGCCCAGGGCGTTCAGGTAGTCGATGGCGGCGGCCAGGCCCGCGGCCTGGGCCACGGCGGGCACGCCAGGCTCGAACCGCTGCGGCGGCGGCAGGAACGTGCTGCCCTCCATCCGCACCACCTCGATCATCGACCCGCCGGTCAGGAACGGCGGCATGGCCTCGAGCAGTTCGGCGCGGCCGAACAGCACGCCGATGCCGTACGGGCCGAGCATCTTGTGGGCCGAGAAAGCCAGGAAGTCCACGCCGAGGGCGGTCACGTCAACCGGCTGGTGCGGCACCGACTGGGCCGCGTCGGCCAGCACGAGCGCACCCTTCTCGTGCGCTGCCCGGGCGATCTCGGCCACTGGCGGGATCGTCCCGGTGACGTTCGACTGGTGGGTCACCGCGACGATCCTGGTCCGCCCGGTGATCATGCCGTCCAGGTGGTCCAGGTCGAGCCGGCCCTCGGGGGTGACGGTCAGCCAGCGCAGGGTGGCGCCGGTCCGCTCGCACAGCTGCTGCCAGGGAACGAGGTTGGCGTGGTGCTCCATCTCGGTGATCAGGATCTCGTCACCGGGCCGCACCTGGAGCCGCCCGGCACCGCTCAGCGCGTAGGCGACCAGGTTGATCGCCTCGGTGGCGTTCTTGGTGAACACGACCTCGCCGGCATCTGCGCCCAGGAACGCGGCGACCTTGGCCCGGGCGCCCTCGTAGACGTCGGTGGCCTCCTCGCCGAGCAGGTGGGTGCCGCGGTGCGCGGCGCCGTTGTGGAGCTCGTAGCACGAGCGCTCGGCGTCCAGCACCTGGACGGGCTTCTGCGAGGTCGCGCCGGAGTCCAGGTAGACCAGCGGCTTGTCGTTGCGCACCGTCCTGGCCAGCGCGGGGAAGTCGGCCCGGACCGCCCCGACGTCGAGGTGCTCCGGATAGGCGCTCACGCCGGCACCCCCCCAAGAACGATGAACTTCTCGTAGCCCTCGTTCTCCAGCAGGTCGGCCAGCTCGGGGCCGCCCTCCTCGACGATGCGCCCGGCGACGAACACGTGCACGAAGTCGGGCTTCACGTACCGCAGGATCCGGGTGTAGTGCGTGATCAGCAGCACCCCGTGGCCGGGCTGCTCGCGGAACCGGTTGACGCCCTCGGACACCACCTTGAGCGCGTCGATGTCCAGGCCCGAGTCCGTCTCGTCCAGGATCGCGATCTTCGGGTTGAGCAGCTCGAGCTGCAGGATCTCGTGCCGCTTCTTCTCCCCGCCGGAGAAGCCCTCGTTCAGGTTCCGGTTGGCGAAGGCCGGGTCCATGGACAGCGCGGACATCGCGGCGCGCAGTTCCTTGACGAAGTCGCGCAGCTTCGGCGCCTCGCCCCGGACCGCGGTGACCGCGGTCCGCAGGAAGTTCGACACCGACACGCCGGGCACCTCGACCGGGTACTGCATGGCCAGGAACAGGCCGGCCCGGGCGCGGGCGTCTACGCTCATGGCCAGCACGTCCTCGCCGTCAAGCGTGACGCTGCCCCGGGTGACCAGGTACTTGGGGTGGCCCGCGATCGCGTAGGCCAGGGTGGACTTGCCGGAGCCGTTCGGGCCCATGATGGCGTGCGTCTCGCCTTCGCGGACGGTCAGGTTCACGCCGCGCAGGATCTCCCGGTGGACGCCTACGCTCTCTTCCACGCTGACGTGCAGATCGCGGATCTCGAGGGTGGCCACTTTATGACTCCTTGTTCATGGTGAGCGCGACGTAGACGTCGTCGCCTTCGATCTTGACGGGGTAGACGGGCACCGGCTCGGTGGCCGGCAGCCCGGTGGGCTGCCCGGTGCGCAGGTCGAAGCAGGACCCGTGCAGCCAGCACTCCACCGTATGGTCGTAAATCTCGCCCTCGGACAGCGGCACCTCGGCGTGCGAGCACACGTCCCGCAGGGCGAAGACCTCGCCGCCGGTGCGGGCCACGGCGACTGGCTCGCCGGCCACCTCGACGCCGATGACGCCCTCGGCCGGAAGCTCGGACAGCGCGCAGACCCTGGTGAAGACGGGAGTCTCGGTCATCGCGCCGCCCCCGTCAGCTCCGCCTCGATGGCCTCGGTGATCCTGTTCCGCAGCTCGGGCACTTCGATGGTGTCGATCAGCTGGCCGAAGAACCCGCGGATGACCAGCCTGCGGGCCTCGGCGAACGGGATGCCGCGGGCCATCAGGTAGAACAGGTGATGGTCCTCGAGCCTGCCGCTGGCGCTCGCGTGCCCGGCCCCGACGATCTCCCCGGTCAGGATCTCCAGGTTCGGCACCGAATCCACCCGGGTGCCGTCGGTCAGTACCAGGTTCCTGTTGTACTCGTAGGTATCGGTGCCGACCGCCTCCGGCCTGATCAGCACGTCACCGATCCAGACCGCGTGCGCGTCCTCGCCCTGCAGGGCGCCCTTGTAGGTGACCCTGCTGCGGCAGCGCGGCACATCATGGTCAACGAACAGCCTGTGTTCCAGGTGCTGGCCCGCATCGGCGAAGTAGAGCCCGGTCAGCTCGGCGTCGCCGCCGGGACCGTCGTAGCGGACCGAGGGGGCCAGCCGGACCACGGATCCGCCCAGCGTGACCGCCGCGTGCCGCAGCCTGGCGTCCCGCCCCAGCGTGGCGTAGTGCTGTGACAGGTGAACCGTGTCGTTGTCCCAGTCCTGCAGGCTGACCACGGACAGCGAGGCGCCGTCGGCCAGCACGAGCTCGACGTTGTCCGCGTAGGTGGCGCTGCCGCGGTAGTCGAGCACCACCACCGCCCGGGAGAACGGCTCGGCGTGCACCAGCAGGTGGCCGAACGCCGCACTCCCGGCGTCAGAGCCGGTCACCGTGACGACGGTGGGCCGGGAGGCGTCCGCTTCGGCCGGGACCGTGATCACGGTCGCCTCGCCGAAAGACGCATAGGCCCGCGCGCTCACCCGGTCGGCCGGGACGAAGCTGCGGCCAAGCAAGTGGCCACCCCGTTCGGCCGAAAAGGTCTTGACCTCGGGCGCGGGGTCCACTTCCACGGTCACCTTCGCGGCGGGATCCACCGGGGAATCGGTGTGCAGCCCGCGCAGCCGGCGCAGCGGGGTGAACCGCCACTCCTCCTCGCGGCCGTCGGGCACGGCGAAGTCCGCCGGGTCATAGGACCGGTGCTCGTGCAGCCTTGTCACGGGAGCGGATTCAATCGCCCCCTGAAGTCCAGCCGACATCAGCCGACCGCCCCCTCCATCTGCAGTTCGATCAGGCGGTTCAGCTCGAGCGCGTACTCCATCGGGAGCTCGCGGGCGATCGGCTCGACGAACCCGCGGACGATCGTGGCCATCGCCTCGTCCTCGGTCATGCCGCGGCTCATCAGGTAGAACAGCTGGTCTTCGGAGATCTTGGAAACCGTGGCCTCGTGGGCCATCTCCACGTCGTCCTCGCGGATGTCCACGTACGGGTAGGTGTCGCTGCGGCTCACCGTGTCCACCAGCAGCGCGTCGCACTTCACGTTGGACTTGGAGTGCTCGGCGCCTTCCTGCACGTTGACCAGGCCGCGGTAGGAGGTCCGCCCGCCGGCCCTGGCCACCGACTTGGAGACGATGGTAGAGGACGTGTTCGGCGCGCAGTGCACCATCTTCGCGCCCGCGTCCTGGTGCTGGCCCTCGCCGGCGAACGCGACGGAGAGCGTCTCGCCCCTGGCGTGCTCGCCCATCAGGTAGACCGCCGGGTACTTCATCGTCACCTTGGAGCCGATGTTGCCGTCGATCCACTCCATCGTGGCGCCCTGCTGGGCGATGGCGCGCTTGGTCACCAGGTTGTACACGTTGTTCGACCAGTTCTGGATCGTGGTGTACCGGCAGCGCGCGTCCTTCTTCACGATGATCTCGACCACCGCGGAGTGCAGCGAGTCGGACTTGTAGATGGGCGCGGTACAGCCTTCCACGTAATGGACGTAGGCGCCTTCGTCCACGATGATCAGGGTCCGCTCGAACTGGCCCATGTTCTCGGTGTTGATGCGGAAATAGGCCTGCAGCGGGATTTCCACTTTTACGTTCTTCGGCACGTAAATGAACGAGCCGCCGGACCACACCGCCGTGTTCAGCGCGGCGAACTTGTTGTCGCCCGGCGGAATCACGGTGCCGAAGTACTCCCGGAACAGATCCGGCTGCTCCCGCAGCGCAGTGTCCGTGTCAAGGAAAAGGACGCCCTTTTCCTCGAGGTCTTCCCTGATCTTGTGGTAGACGACCTCGGACTCATACTGGGCGGCAACGCCCGCGATGAGCCGCTGCTTTTCCGCTTCCGGGATGCCGAGCTTGTCGTAGGTGTTCTTGATGTCGGCCGGCAGCTCGTCCCAGCTCGCCGCCTGCTTCTCGGTGGAGCGGACGAAATACTTAATGTTGTCGAAGTCAATGCCGGACAAGTCGGCACCCCAGTTGGGCATCGGCTTGCGGCCGAAGTACTTCAGGCCCTTGAGCCGCATGTCGAGCATCCACTCCGGCTCGTTCTTCCGCGCCGAAATGTCGCGGACCACCTCTTCGGACAGGCCGCGGCGCGCGGACGCACCCGCCACGTCGGAGTCGGCCCAGCCGAATTTATACGTGCCCAGCCCTTCGAGCTGGTCTTGCGTGGTGGTCGTCATATCAAGAGCCCTCCGGACTCTATGCTGATTTCAGTGGTTACGGGTTCTACAACAGTCCCCGTCGTGCCTGGCGTCCCCGCCGGCACCGGCTTCCCGACGCAGGTGACGTGCGTGGTGCAGATGCCGTCGCCGTGCGCGATCGTAGCGAGCCGCTGCACCGGCGTGCCGAGCAGCCTGCCGAACGCCTCGGTTTCCGCCTCGCACAACTGCGGGAACTCGGCCGCCACGTGCGCGACCGGGCAGTGGTGCTGGCAGAGCTGCTCGCCGCCTTCGGCCTGGACCCATCCACCGATCGCGGGCGCCGGGCCCGCGGAGGCGGCGTAGCCGTCGGCGGACAGCGCCTCGGCCAGCGCCTGGACCCGGCTGGCCAGGTCGCCCCTGGCCACCGCAGGCGCGTACCTGCGCTCCAAGTCGGACACCTGCCTGCGGGCGAACTCGGCGATCGCCTCAGGGCCCGCCGTCTCGGCCAGGAAGCGCAGCGCGTTGGCGGCCAGGTCGTCGTAGGCGTGCTCGAACGCGCTGCGGCCCGCGTCGGTGATGACGAAGACCTTGGCCGGGCGGCCGCGGCCCCGGTTCCCGTAAGTCCTCGCCGTCCTGGTCTCGATGAGGCCCTCGGCCAGCAGGTTGTCAAGATGGCGCCGGATGGCGGCAGGCGTAAGCCCGAGCCGGCCGCCAAGCGTCGCGGCGGTGGACGGCCCGAGCTCGAGGATCAGCCGCGCGACCTGGCCCCGCGTGGGCCCCTCGGCTGCTCCAACGTTTTTCACAACATCATTGTGCCGTAAATAGCTTGCCTGATGCAAAACTTTTTTACAACATCGTCGTGACTTAAATCACGCTCGACTGGTCCCCCAGGCGCACCTGCCTCCCCAGGCGCACCTGGTCTCCGAGGCCAGGCGAGGCCAGGCTGGTCCCCGAGGCCCAGTACCTGCTCGGCGTTGCCGCCGGCGATCTTGGCCTTGTCTGCCGGGGCGAGCGGCAATGCGTCGAGCATGGCCCGGCCCGCCGCGTTGTCGCCGAACGGGTAGTCGACACTGAACATCACCCGGTCCACCCCGAGCACCTGCACGGTGCACAGCACCGGCGGCAGGCTGAACAGCCCGCTGGTGGTGACCCAGATGTTCCGCAGGAAATACCCGGACGGGGCCAGGGCCAGCTTGTCCTGGGGCAGCATGGCGTCGATCCTGGCCAGCATGAACGGCAGCATCTCGCCGCAGTGCCCCACGATCAGGCGGAGCCCGGGATGACGGTCGAACACCCCGGTGGCGACCATCCGCAGCACGTGCAGGCCGGCTTCGGCGTGCCAGCCCCAGGCGCCGGTGGCCAGCCTGCCCGCCACGGCCGGCGGCAGCCCGTGGTAGAGCGCCTCGCGCAAGGCCGCCGACGGCGGCGCGGGGTGCAGGTACAGCGGTACGTCGAGTTGCTCGAAACGCTCGAGCAGCGGCGCAAAGCTGGCGTCGTCCAGGAAGATGCCGTTGGAGCCGAGGGTGCTGTTGACCAGGGCGCCGATCAGGCCGAGATCGCGTACGGCCCGCTGGAGCTCGTCGGCCGCGGCCCGCGGATCGGCGGTGGGCAGCGTGGCGAAGCCGGCGAACCGCTGCGGATGCGCGCGCACGGCCGCGGCCAGCCGGTCGTTGGCCTCACGGGCCCGGGTGATGCCTTCGGCCCCGGCGAGCCCCTGCGCGGCCGGTGCCACATGCGAGATGACCTGAAGGTCGATGCCGTTGGCGTCCATGTCGGCCAGTCGCGCCTGGCCGAGATCGCGCAGCTGGTCATCGACCCGCTGGCCCCACATGGCGAGCGGTCCGGTCCCGGGAGGCGCCGCGAGTTCGGGCGTCCAGAAGTGCTCTTCCAGCGCAATCGTTCTCACCCCAGCCATTGTGCCAGCCGGCCTGACTGGTACCCGTTCCTCGCCCTTAGACGGCGATGCCGACCGTGATCCCATCGATGCCACTGGGCTGCTGGGCCGGGCCGCGGACCACGGCGTCGGCCCGGGCCGCGATGCGGAGCGATTCGGCGATCTGGTCGAGCAGCGCCTGGGCCCGGGCGTCGTGCGCCTGCACGATCAGCTGGCTGAGCCGGGCCGAGTTGCCGAGCCGCTGGCCGCTGCGCAGCACCCGGGTGGCGTCCAGGATCACCGCGAGCTGGTCGACCGCCTCGACCGCGGCACGGTCCCCGCGCCAGCGCTCGTCCGCCACGGGCCAGTGAGTCAGGTGCAGCGACACCTCGTCTTCGTGCGCGCGGTAGAACTGCTGGTACATGTGTTCGGTCACGAACGGCGCGAAGGGTGCGAACAGCCCGAGCAGCACCCGGAACGACTCCCACAGGGTCCACCGCGCGCTGTGACCGTCCCGGCCCTCGCCGAGGCCGTCCGAGGCCGTGAGCCGGTCCTTGATCATCTCGAGGTAGCGGTCGCAGTAGACGGACCAGAACATCCGCGAGGCGGCCTGGTGGGCCTGCATGTAATCGTGTGCCTCGAACGCCGCCGTGGTCTCGGTCACCGCGTCGGCCAGGTGCGAGAGCAGCCACCGATCCACGATGTCCCGCTCCTGCGGCGCCGGGGCGGGCCCCGAGTGATCCCCGAGGTTCAGGGACAGGAACCGGCCGACGTTCCACAGCTTGACCGCGAACTTACGGCCCGTCCTGATGTCCTTCTCGTTATACCGCAGGTCGGTGCCGATGCGGCCCTTGGTGGCCCACAGTCGCAGCGCGTCCGCGCCGTACTTGGCCATCACGTCGTCCGGCACGTACCGGTTGTAGCCGTCCGCCCCCGTCGACTTATCGAGATCGCGCTTGGACAGCTTCTTGCCCTGCTCGCTCAGCCCCCAGCCGGAGATCAGCGCGGTGCGCCACGGCACCCGGCCGAAGTGCAGCTCGGACTGCACCACCGAGTAGAACAGCCAGGTCCTGATGATCTCGAACGCCTGCACGCGCATGGACATCGGCGTCAGCGCCGGATCGCTCCCCCCGATCGCCCAGCCGTCGTTGATCTGCGGCGTCAGCGATGACGTCATCCAGGTGTCCATCACGTCCGGGTCCGGTTCCAGCGCCGAACCACAGGACGGGCACGCGGCCACCGGCGGCTTGTCCGCCAGCGGGTCTACCGGCAGGTCCTCCAGCCGGGCTAGCACCGGCGCCGCGCAGGCAGTGCAGAACCAGACCGGGAACGGCACGCCGTAACGCCGCTGCCTGGTGATGTTCCAGTCCCACTTGAGCCCGTCGATCCAGTCCTCGAGCCGACGCCGCATGAACGACGGGATCCACTCGAGCTCGGCCGCGCGCGCCCGGAACCGGTCCGCGTGCTCCCGCACCGCGATGAACCACTGCGGCCTGATCTGGAACTCGACCGGGGTCTGGCACCGCTCGTGCACCCCGACGACCTGCCGCACCGGCACGCTGTCCGCCAGCAGCCCGGCCTCGGCGAGCGCCTTCACCATGGCCGAACGCGCCTGCGTCAGCGGCAGACCGGCGAACTCCCCGGCCAGCGGCCCGAGCCGCCCGTCCGGCTCGACGACCAGGCGCAGCGCGAGCCCGTCTCGGCGCCACTTCAGCACATCCTCGCTGTCACCGAACGTGCACACCATCATCAGCCCGGTCCCGTACTCGGGGTCCACCGACTCGTCGGTCAGCACCGGCACCTCGTAGCCGAACAGCGGCACGATGGCTCGCTCGATCCCGGAGTAGCGGGCGTCGGCGGGGTGGTGGTACAGCGCCACGCAGGCCGGCAGCAGCTCCGGCCGGGTGGTGGCGATCAGCAGCTCGTCCGAGAACCTGATCGTGTGCAGCCTGCTGGTCCGCTCCAGGTCCTCCACGTCCGCCTGGGCCAGCGAGGTGCGGTCTTCCGGGCACCACAGGATGGGATCCTCGGCCCGCCGCAGGTAGCCCGCCTGGTGCAGCCTGATGAAGCTGGTCTGGGCGGTCCGCTGGCAGCGGGCGTCGATGGTCGAATAGCGCAGCGCCCAGTCGAGCGACAGACCGAGCCGCCGCCACAGGTCCTCGTACCGTTCGGCCGTGCGCCGGGTCTCGGCCAGGCACAGCGCGACGAACTCGGCCCGCGGCATGTCCGCGGCCCGGACCCCGTAGGCCTGCTCCACGTACCGCTCGGTCGGCAGCCCGTTGTCGTCGAACCCGATCGGGTAGAACACCCGCTCGCCGCGCATCCGCCGGAAGCGGACGATGAAATCTGGCTGGGAATAGCTCATCGCGTGACCCACGTGCAGGTGCGCCGCCGATACGTAGGGCGGCGGCGTGTCCACGCTGAACACGGCCCCCTGCCCGCCGGAGTCGTAGGCGTAGATGTCGTGTGACTCCCACAACTCCCGGGCGGCGGCCTCGACTGCCCGGTGGTCGTACTCGCCGAGTTCCATACGAAGGGAAGGTATCCGCTCCGCCAGCTGCTGCTTAAATTCTTTTTGCCGAACGTGCCCTGGTTCCCGCCCACCCAGCTCCCAACCGCCTCGCAGCCTGCCGCATCCTTACTGATAGCGCCACCGACAGCGCGTGGCGCCGCACGCTAGCCGTCCCTGTCTAGGGCATCATTGCTAGGTGCTGAGGGAAAGAACCCGGTAGAAACCGGCCAGAAGGAAACCAAACCGCCCATGCCCGCGCCGCGACCTGAGATCCCCGACCTGCTCGAGGTGGCCGTCCCGCCCGGCGGGAAGGTGATCACCGTCAGCGATCTGCACCTGCCGCCCGTCCGCACCGACGTGTCCGGGCGGTCCTGCGCCACGCTGGCGCGGCACCTGGCCGAGGAGCCCGGCGCGCTCACGGTCGTGCTGGCTGGCGACGTGGTCGAACTGCTCGGTTTCCCCGAGGCGACGGCCACGGACATCATGCGCGCGCACGAGGACCTGTGCGCGGCGCTCCTGGCGGTAACCGCGCGCGGCGGGCAGGTCATCTACGCGATCGGCAACCACGACGGCGACCTGGCCTGGGACGTCAAGACCGCGGACGCGGTGCGGGAGATGACCGGGGCCAGGCTGTGCCTGTCCGCGGACCTGATCCTGGACGACGGCCGCAAGGTCCGGGTGGAGCACGGTCACCAGCTTGACCCGTACAACTGCTTTCACGACGCGCGCAACGCGCTGGACACCCCGATCGGCCATCATGTCGTCCGGGAGGTCATCCCCCGGATCGAATGGCTGGGCCGCGGCTGGGTCGACGGCGCGCACGAGATGGCGGACCCGACCGACTTCCCTTCGTTCATCGCTTCCCGGCTGGTCTATCGCAAGCTCGGCCGCAGGCTGTGGTGGCTGATCGCGATCCCGCTGGCCATCCTGGTCCTGGTCCGGATACCCGAGTTCACCTCGTTCCGGTCGCGTTACCCGGACACGGACGTGTGGGTGCACCGGGGCGAGATGCTGGGTTACGGCGCGATCGCCGACCTCGTCGTGCTCGCCGCCGTGATCGTCATCCTGGCCCGGCGAGCCTGGCTGTCGATCAGCGCGCTGGCCCTTGACGAACGGGGCTACGGGCAGAACCACGCCGCCCGCCAGCGGGCCGCCGACCTGGTCGCGGATGGCTACTACGGGTTCATCTCGGGCCATACGCACCATCCGGAGCTGGCCGCCACCGCGGCCGGCTTCTACGCCAACTCCGGGTCGTGCACCTCGGTCGTGGAGGGGATCGGCGGGCGGTTCGGCCTGCCCCCGTCGTACGTGCGGAACCAGCAGATCTGCTGGGTGGAGCTCACCGCGGGGAAGGCTGAGCTGGTATCGGCCCGGGTCGAGCTGCCGGGCGCGACGAAGATGGAGCGGTTCGTCGCCCGGGGCCGCAACCCGCATTCCGACAGCCCGGTTCGGGTAGCCTCCTGGCCGGACGGCCCCGACTGGCCGCCCGCGGAGTCCAAGGACGACCGCAAGAAACCCGTCCAGCGTGACCAGCCGCAGGCGCCCCGCGGTCTGCGGGGACCTGGGGGTCTCTACGGGCCCCGCGATCCCCAGGGTCCTTCCGCGGCGTAGCCCTCAGCCCGGTCCGCGCGGCGGGATACGCGCTTAGCCGCGTTCGGCGGCCCTGGCTTCCTGGACGGTGAGTTCCGCGGCGGGGTCGGCTTCCAGGCGCTCGTCGGGGATCGGCTCGCCGCTGCGGACGGACCGGCCGTAGGTGCCGTCGTCGAGCCGTTGCAGGGCCCGCTCGATGGCGTCCAGCCGGCTGCGCAGGCTTTCCGCGATGGCGTCATCCATACCCTCGGCGGTGAGCGGCTGCGCGGCGTCGGCGATGTCTCCCGCCTCGCTGTCCACCTCCGCCACGCGGTCTTGGCGGCCCGCTGTCTCGGCGTCCTTCAGCAGGCCCTGTACCTCGTCGCGCTCGGCGATGAGCAGGCTGCGTGCGCGGTCCTGGTCCATCGGGCCGTCCTCCCTAGTGGGACGCCTGGGCGTCCATGTGATCGTGTTCGTGACTGTCGGGCGAGCCGCCCATCATGCGCAGCATAGCGAGCCCGCCGGTGCGGAAGAATCGCGTGATCAGGGCGGCGGCGAGGACCAGGAAGGCGATGTTCAGCCAGGTGGTGTAGTTCCAGGACACGCCCTGGTCGGGGATCTTCGCCTGGGCCCGGCTCGGGATCAGGCCGAGACCACCGAAAACCAACTCGACGACGTATCCCGCCGCGGCCATCGTCAGGTAGAAGGTGCCGAGCAGGAACAGGGCCATCGGCGGTCCGTAGTACTTCCGGTAGATGTTCAGGATCGGCGCGATGATCAGGTCGGCGAAGATGAAGGCCACCACGCCGCCGAAGCTGATGCCGCCCTTCCACAGCACGACCGCCAGCGGCACGTTCCCGATCGAGCAGACGAACGAGATGATGGCCACAACGGGCCCGATGAGCGGTCCCCAGACCTTCGCGGCCAGCGGATGGCCGGTGATGAAGAACGACTGCCAGAACCGGTCGGGAACCCAGGCCGCGATCGCCCCGGCGACGAATAGGCCGATGACCAGGTCACGAATGATCGCGGCCCACTCCATCACGAACACGTGCGAGACGGAGGTATAGCCCTCACGGGAGAACAGCCGGCCCGCGAAGGAGCCCGGCCGCTGCACGGACATGTCCATGGCGGCGTGGCCCTCCATCGAGCCCGCGATCCCGCGGTCGGCCTGCGCCCGCGCCTCGCGCAGGAGGCCTTCCCGCAGGAACAGCCGGAACAGCACCGCGAGCAGGACGATCATCACCGGGCCGCCGACGAACTCGGCCAGGGTGAACTGCCAGCCCATCAGCAGCGCCAGGATCACCCCGAGCTCGATCACCAGGTTCGTGGAGGCGATCTCGAACGCCATCGCGGCCGTGAAGCTGGCTCCCTTGCGGAACAGCGACCTGGCCAGCGCGACCGCGGCGTACGAGCACGACGAGGACGCGGCCCCGAAACCCGTGGCCAGCCCCAGCGTCCGCGGCCGGTCGTCGCCGAGAAGCCGCACGATGGTGGATTTCCTGACGACGGCCTGGATGACCGCCGACAGCCCGAACCCGAGGATCAGCGCCCAGGTGATCGCCCAGGTCATCGACCCGGTGATGGACAGCGCATGCACGATGGCGTGCACAGCCTCACCTCCCTAGGCCCCCGAGCGCGCATGTTACTGCTGGCTCCTCGAGCATGCAGCCCCGAGGCCGCCGCGGCCTGCCCACGTGCTCGTCTCCTACACCGTGCTCGAGCAGGAAGCGGGCGCCAAGGTGACCGGTGTCGCACGGGGCGGATTCTGATCCCCGTAGACTCGCGTCCGTGAGCACGGTCCCGCAGATGCCCGCCGTCGAGATCGGCGGCTTGGTCAAGCGGTACGGCCAGACGGCGGCGGTCGACGGGCTGACGCTGAGCGCGGCGCGCGGCGCGGTCACCGGCATTTTGGGGCCGAACGGCGCGGGCAAGACCACGACCATCGAGATCTGCGAGGGCTACCGGCGGCCCGACCAGGGCACGGTGCGCGTCCTCGGCCTGGACCCGGTGCGCGACGCCAGGGAGCTGCGGCCACGGGTCGGGGTGATGCTCCAGTCGGGCGGCATTCCCCCGTCGGTGCCCGCGGCGGACTACCTGAACCTGCTGAGCCGGTTCCACGTCCGCCCCGTCGAGGTCCCGGCGCTGCTCGACCTCGTCGGCCTGACCGCGGTGGCGCGAACCCCGTACAAGCGGCTGTCCGGCGGGCAGCAGCAGCGGCTGTCGCTCGCCGCGGCCGTCATCGGCCGTCCGGAGCTCGTGTTCCTCGACGAACCCACGGCTGGCATGGACCCGCAGGCCAGGCACGCGACCTGGGAGCTGGTCGGGGAGCTGCGCGAGGCCGGGGTGAGCATCATCTTGACCACGCACTTCATGGAGGAAGCCGAACGGCTCTGCGATCACGTGGCTATCATCGATCACGGCCAGCTGGTGGCCGCGGGCACGCCCGGCCAGCTCACCGGCACGGTGGGCCAGCTCAGGTTCCGCGCGGAAGCCGACCTGGACATCGACAGCCTGCTCGCCGCGCTTCCGCCGGCCAGCCTGGCGAAGGAGTCGCCGGCCGGGCACTACGTGATCGAGGTACCCGGCGCCGTGGATCCCCTGCTGCTGGCCGCGGTGACCGCGTGGTGCGCGGAACGCGGCGTGCTGGCTAACAGCCTGCGGATCGAGAGCCGCTCGCTGGAGGACGTGTTCCTTGAGCTGACCGGAAAGGAACTCCGCCCTTGACGTCGGCCCAGAAGGTGAGCGCGGCGGCGATGTTCGCGCCCGCGCCGGGAGCGGCGCCGCTGCGCCGTATGATCGCCGCGCAGGCCAGGCTGGAGACCCGGACGCTGCTACGCAACGGCGAGCAGCTGCTGCTCACCCTGATCATCCCGTTGCTGCTGCTGGCCGCGTTCGGCCTCGAGCCGCTGGTGAACTTCGGCACCGGCATGAGCCGGATCGACTTCCTGACCCCGGGGATCGTGGCGCTGGCCGTGATGTCGACCGCGTTCACCAGCCAGG
>Ga0208044_1000632_pt1 | contig 24058 bp, 23 predicted proteins | sample Sb_taG_8_FD_187712 | JGI IMG/M metagenome (GOLD analysis project Ga0208044, IMG submission 187712) | Peat soil microbial communities from Weissenstadt, Germany - Sb_50d_c_BC metaG (SPAdes) (version 2) | ecosystem: Environmental > Terrestrial > Soil > Wetlands > Peat | place: Germany...
GTTGCCGGGGACGCCCGCTGGGGTAGCAGACCGATGGCGGAACATCGGGTAATGTCGGAAGACCATCTTGGCCTAACGCATTACAGGTCGAGAAGATGCTACGAATCACAGCCGAATTGCCAAAGACCCTCTGCACGATCCCGACATACTGAGTCTACGACAGAATCGCCCGACTCTTGCGAGTGTCTCCGGATGAGTGAAATGGAGACGAGCTTGGAATCCAGCCTTCGGGGCGGCGTCATCGCGCCGCGCAGCCGCCCAGGTTCGCCAGGTGGTGCACGCCCAGACGCTCGGCGACTTCCCGCAATCGGGCACGGCTGGCGGCGAAGAAACGGCCCAGCAACCGGCCTGCGGCCAGCTTCTGCAACCGCGCCTGCCAGTTCTCGGCGTTACTCCCCAGCCGCTCGAAGACCCCGGCCAGCTCACCGGAGATTACGGCTTTGCCCTCGCGGAACAACCGCCCGGTGTACTCCACCAGGAGCACGTAATTGCCCAGCGAGAATCCTGCGAGCATCCGACCAGCCCCGGGCCATGTCCGGATCCAGCCGGACCAGCAGGTGCAAATGATTGTCCAGGATTGCAAACCCCGCGACGGCCACCGAAAAGATTTCAGCAAGTTCCTCGAGCCGATGTTCGATCCAGCTTTTCCGGTTGTGCATCCCTTCCCCAAGCAGGAAGGCCCGTCGCACGCAGCGCGTCACACAGTGATACCAGCGGGTCACGGAAGGATCAACCAGATGGGCACGCGCAATCGTCATGGGCGGATCTGCTGGGATGATCCGCACAAACCACTGAATCCAACCCGCTGAGTCAATACTGCTATGCATGCCCTTGATCTTGGTTTTCGGAAGAGCCTTTTCATCCCCGATCACCCGGTCCCTTAGTGCTCATCGCGTAGGATCGTCTCGGCGATCTGCTGAACCCGCTCCCACGTGATCCCATCTCGCTGTTCAACAGCGAGCGGATGGTCGGTCGGTTCGAGTTCGATGAGTGGTCGGACACCGACCGGGCGGGTGTGGATCATTGTCTTGAGGCTTAGCGTCTCGGGATACCCCGGCACGCTGCTGCTGAGCCAGCCGAAGTAGGGCGGCTCCGACTCCCGCCCCGGCTGTACCCAGAGCTTGAAGGCTCGGGCGAAATTGTCGGCGCTCAGGGAGACCCACAAGTCCCATGAGAAGCGATCCTCGGAACCGATGATCGGTAACTCCAGGTTGCCGACGATGAAGAAGTGCTCCTCGTCGATGACGCACTGGTTGGAAGAGAGGAGGCAGCGGCGGGAGCGTTCGTCCTCCGGTACGCCGTACCAGTAGGCAGGTGCGTGAAAGCCATAATGAAGCGGCAGATCGCCGTGATGCTGACCGCAGCGGTGGCAGTGGTATCCGGGCATGGTGAGAGGTCTCGTGGTCAACGCAGTATCCAAGCGAGAGGGGAGGCACGAATCCCTGTATCATAGCCCATTTTCCCTGACCGATAGACTCGCTTGTGTATTCAAATCAAGTTCTTCTTCTGGTCTACTGTGAGCGTGTCGTTAAGATTCTGTAACCAGGGAGACTACAGCATGGCAACAGCAACCAAGAGTCAGGGCAAAACCAGCTTCGTGAAGGACTTCCTCAACGCCAATCCCCAAGCTAACACCAAAACCGTGAACGAGGCTTGGCAGGCGGCCGGGTTCGACGGGACGATCAGTCACCCCGTCATCAGCGAGGTGCGGAAGCAACTGGGGCTGACCGGCAATCTGCCTGGGAAGACCAGGAAAGCCGCCAAGGGAAAGGCAGCCCCCAACATGCCCAAGACGGCAACCGTTACTCCAGGTAAGACCAGCTTCGTCAAGGAGTTTCTCCAAGGCAATCCCCAAGCCAACACCAAAGCCGTGAACGAGGCGTGGCAGGCTGCCGGATACGAGGGCACAATTAGCCCTACGTTGGTCAACAAGACAAAAGTAAAGATGAATCTGACCGGCAATCTGCGTGGGAACTCCAAAACAGCCGCCAAGGGGAAGTCAGCCCCCAGAATGCCCAAAACAGCAACCGCCACACCAGGCAAAACGAGCTTCTTGAAAGAGTTCCTCCACGGCAATCCCCAAGGCAACGTCAAAGCCGTGAATGAGGCGTGGACGGCTGCCGGATTCGACGGGACCATCAGCGAAGGCCTTGTCTACAAGGCGAGAGCATCCTTGGGTCTGACGGGCAACCTTCATGGAAAGACCAAGAAGGAGGCGAAGACAACCTCCACCGGCAAGAAACTGGGAAGACCTCGTAAGGAGACCACGGCTGCGGGCAAAGGGCAACCACGAGGCAGGAAGAGCAACCGTTCCTTGGCCCTGAATGAACTCGAAGCCGACATCGATCGGCTGATTTTCAAGGTGATGGGAATCGGTGATCTGACCCAGATCGAGGATTCGTTGAGACAAGCAAGAAGGCTGCTCTACGTGAGCGCCAACGGACGGTGATCCCTTTCGATTCCGGAACCTGACGCCAACCACGCCGGGGCTATCTCCCCGGCGTTTCTATTCAGGAGAGGGATGGTGAGAGGGATTGAGAGGGATGGTGTCAGACTTGAGAGGGATGGTGTCAGACTTTGTTCTTGGTTCTTACGCGCTGGCCTCGAAACCAAAAACAAAGCCTGACCCCACACTCCTTGACCCCACACTCCTCTCACACTCCTCTATGACCCCACACTCCTCTGTCGAGCGTCCAGGCCTGGAAGGCGGCAACGAGCTGTCCCTGGTTGATGATGCCGTTCTGAAGGGCGAGCAGGCCGAAGAGGAGGTCATGGTCAGAGGTTGACCTGGACACGGCTCGAGCTCCTTTATCGTCGGGCCGGTCGGGCAGGATCGACCGGCCCGGCCAGAGTGTTCGAAGTTGGATCTGTAAGGTCATCGCGAGGACGTCGCCGCTCGTCCTTCGACGACGCGGCGAGAGCATCTTACCACGGGCAGACCCAGAGAGCTTTGGCAGCACCCGTGTGGTGGCGAGCGGGCCGACGTGTTACTCTGGTTGGGAAATGGATTTCCGGGGGCCGACGATGGAGGTTCGCTACTACGTCAATCCCGACACCGGCCTTCCTCATATCTACGACCACGGTGTGACCGAGGCAGAGGTCGAGCGGGTTCTGAACCGCCCCGGCGAGGACGGGCCTTCGTCCGACGGCTCCCGACAGGCTCTCGGTCAGTCGGAAGGCGGACGCTACCTCCGCGTGGTATACGTCCTCGACGAGGACGGAGAAGGTGTTTTCGTGGTCACAGCTTATCGCCTGGCGGGGCGGGAACTCAAGGCCTACCGCAGGCGGAAGAGGAGACGAGGGCGATGAACGAGCAGCGGTTCCCGGCCGGCTGGGACCAGCAGCGAGTGCAACGCTTGCTGGCGGAACTTGACGCGCGAAGCGAGGAGGAGTGGGTGGCGGCGGACGAAGCGGCGGCTGCGGAGGGAGACGATCAAGCCGTGATCACAGTGCCAACCGTCCTATTGCCAGAGATCCGGCGGCTACTGGCAACACACAAGACTGCCTAAGCTGGTCATGGATCTGGAAACCAGGTTGGTGACCAGGCCGTGAGATTAGGCCCGGTGCTTTCCGGTTCGAAGAACGGAACAGGGGCATCTCAACGTCTCTCCCCCGTTTGACCCCTTGGCTGACTCGGGCCCCGTTTGGTACGATGACAGGTGGCACTTCCGCGGAGTTAGGCCATGCCACTGCTGGACCACTTCCATCCGCCACTGAGCCGGACCCACCCGTGGCGCGGGTTCCACGGGGCCTGGGCCGCGGCGATGGCTCGACTGCTCAATGGGGGCGTGCTGCCGCCGGGATATTACGCGGTCCCGTTTCTCGACCGCGACGGCCCGGTGGAGATCGACATGGCGGCCTTGCGGGAGTTCGAGGTTGCGTGGTCGGCGGGTGCACCGGGCGGGCCCCAACTGTGGACCCCGGCTGCCCCCGGGTTGGCGGTCGCCGTCGAGTGGCCGAGCGTCGACGACGTGCGGGTGGAGGTGCTCACCGACGACGGGGACCCGCGTGTGGCGGCGGCGATCGAGCTGGTCAGCCCGCGAAACAAGGACCGGCCGAGGGCGAGGGAGGCCTTCGCGGCCAAGTGCGCCGACTACCTGGGGCGTGGGTGCGGCGTGGTGGTGGTCGACGTGGTCACGACCCGGCGGGCGGACCTCAAGGCCGACCTGCTCGCCATGCTGGGGGCCGATCCGGCCGATCCGGCCGTCGAGGCGTCGGGGGCATTGTCCGCCGTGTCGTATCGGCCGGTCCTCCGGGATGGCGACGGCCAGCTCCTCGCGTGGCCAGCCGCGCTGGAGCTTGGCCGACCCCTGCCGACGGTGCCCCTGTGGCTCGGGGCGGACCTGGCGGTGCGGCTGGACCTGGAAGCCAGCCACTCCGCGGCGTGCGTCGATCTCCGCATCCGTCAAGCGGGGTAGTGGAGCGAAACAGAGACAAGGCGGAAGTCTGCGCGGTCGCGAAGCGGGTCGAGCGCGACCTCTTTCGCCATGGCGACGGCGTTTCGATAGTCCTGGGCAACAGCCTTGCGGAGCAGGGTCATCGCCTTGCCAGCATCGGCCTCGCCGTCGCCGGCCGAGGTCCCTGACCCCTCTCGCCCGGCGGCGACGGCCTTGCGCGTCGCGCGGGGAAGCGTAGCGGCGAATCGGGGAGCTTCCCGCCCGTCAGCGGCAAACCGACGCCTGCTGCGTCAGCACGCAAGGTCGCACAACATATCGCCAATCCCACTCCAAGAATGAAAACGGCCCTGACGCCCGGGCGAACCGGGATTGACGATTCTGGCGGGGATATCTTGGATCTTGATTGTGGCGGATGATAGACTGAGCCATGAGGGAGACTTGGCGATGGGCCCGGCTGTCGGCTGTTGCGATCCGGGTTCCCTCCACAGTTGCCTGCACCCCAGGCCTGCCGACCCGCACATGCCGAGCGGCGGCGGCGTCTCACCCTTGTGGCGCTCTGCCGTCGGATCGGCAACGACGTGTAAGACAGTCCTGTACCCACCGCCCTGTCCCACCAGAGATGCGCTCCTGCTTGCTTGGACCACGCGGGCAATCCGGCCCGAAGGCTAGGGGCACGAGCCTGCGAGGCCCCGAGGTCATTCCGAGGCGACGTCGAGAGGAGATCGAACGATGCCGGCTTCCTCGAGAGCGCGGTTGCGAGGCTCGGACGGTCTTCCGCCGTCCTTCCCGGTGTTGCTGGTGTTCGCGGCCGGTGTGCTGCTGGGCGCGCTCTTACCGTCTGAAATCCGCGCTGGCGCCTCGGCCCTGGCCGAGATGCAGCGACAAGGAATGGGAGGCTCCAGCATGTGGGAATCTCAGACCGGATCGTTGTTGGTGGATTACTACGAGGCCTTTCTCCGTGAGCGGGATCTGGATCAGTTCCGCGAGCAGGTCACGGCGCGTTACACGGAAGGGACACTGGGACGTGTCCTGACCTCGTCCCCCAGCGTTGCGGCGCGCAGAGCCGCGGTTCTGGCCCTGGGGGTCACCGGCAGCTTCAAGCAGAGCAACACGGCCCTGGGTAGGGCCCTACGCGACAATGACCCGGTCGTGCGAACCATGGCGGAAAGCGCTTTGTGGGCCATCTGGTTCCGTGCCGACTCGCCGGAGAATAATCAGAATCTGGACGAGGTTCGGCTGCTCATCGGCCATCACCGCGTGGACGCGGCCGTGAACTCGGCCTCCCGCTTGATCGCCCGGGCTCCGAAGTACGCGGAAGCCTACAACCAGCGGGCGATCGCCCTGTTCATTCAGGGCCGGTTCGCCGAGAGCGCCGAGGATTGCCAGCGCGTGCTCAAGCTCAACCCATACCACGTCGGCGCAATCTCGGGACTGGCCCAATGCCAGATCCAGCTCAATCAACTCCACGAGGCACTGCGAACCCTGCGCCGTGCCGCGAAGCTGCAACCGCACAGCCAGTCGATTCGCGAGAATATCCAGGTTCTGGAAGCACAGATCGAATCGGACGAAGCGCGGTAGGTCACGTGACTTGATCGTCGTCTTGATGCGTGTCGGCCGCGGCGGGTCTCAGGACGGGTCCGCCAGACCGTGCACGGATGGTCGCTTGAGCGAGGGCCGATGGGGGCTGGCGAAGGCAGCAACAAACTCGGGCAGTGCGCCGAGATGAAGATGAATCATGCTGCCGACGGCATGATGATGGTAGAAGAGATCGCCGTCGACGGTGAGTGACCCGAAGCAAGCCGGACACTCGAGCGGCTCGAAGCTGGCATGGAGACGCCAGCGGCAGCTTCTGTAACCCCGGACGACCGTTCCCTTTGCGCCCAGCCAGCAGTCATGCAGGAGCGTCCTCGTGACCGGAACCGGAGGCACGGGACGAGCCAGCAGCTCGGCGCTAAATGGCAGGATTCCGGCCCCCCGGACAGGTTGCCCGTCGATGATCATCCAGCGACCCAGGTAGGCGGTTCCTCCGCCTTCGGAGTAGATTCGCCGGCCCCGGCAAACGTGCTGACGGAGGGCGGCCGTCATGCTCAGGTTGGATGCCAGCTTGTCAGCATGGAGATCGGGCGTGCCGCAGCCAATCATGACCAGGTCCACGCCTTCAGGCAAGGCCTCGTCACGCAGCGGCGAGAACTCGACAAGTTCGGCCCCGAGGGCCTCGAGCGCTTCGAGAGTGTCAGGAAAATAACGGCCAAAGGCCTCATCCTGCGCATAGGCGACCCGGAAGCACCGGCAGCATTCCGAGAGGCCGCAGGCACACGAAGCGCCGATGGACGCGGGGAACGAGCGGCTCCGGGCCAAGTTGCCGATGGCGTCCAGGTCGCAGTGGCGAAGAAAATTGGCCGCAAGGCCGGCAAACAGTTCCTCGGAAAGCATCTCGTCGCGGTTTGCTCCCTCCAGCCCTTTACGAATTGCAGGCATCGCCTCCAGGGCCCCAAGTACCGGAACTGAAAAGGCCAGGCGAATCAGTCGACTCAGCCGGGGCAGATCCGCGGGGTCGGCAAGCCGATCGATGAGCACGCCGTCAACGCCATCGGGTAATCGGGGCAAGTGAAAGACGGCTCCCGGTTGATCCGGCACAGAGACGACCGCAAGAACTGGGAGATCAAGGGTCTGCGCGATGGACCTCAAGTCGCCGGGCAGGTCGCTCTGAGTGCAGGACCGGACCTCCAGCGGAGTCGCAAGTGTTCCCTCAACGACGGCTAGCTCGGCGGCCTGGGTGCCGCGGACGAACAAAGAGCGGCAAACGGATTCAGGCATCAACCAAGAATCGAGGTGCCGGCCGGGCAAGCCCGTGACCCGGCCCACCAGCTCCGTGGCCGTGGGACAGGCCCGGGTGCGAAAGTGCTGAACCCGCCAGCGCTTCTCTGTCAGCCCTGCCAGCATGGCCAGCGCCATCACGGAAGGTTCTGGTCCAGTCGCCGCGGTCGCAAGTGCCAGACGAGGAACTTCCATCATCGCAGTTCCGAAAGACGCAAAACCAATCTCATCGTCCCATCAGGCGACCGTTTCCAATCCCAGGCATTTTCGGATTGGGCCATCCCACCTGCCGCGAGACAAGACTTGTCTCCCTCGCAAATTTGCTCTGTCTTACCAGAACCCGAAACATCAACACCATGTTCCTGGGCCAAAAGATACCACACAATCATGAAATAAAGCAGGTGGGCCCAGGCGCAGCAGCTAACTTATGCGTCAGCATTTCGAATCAGCGGTCGCGTCGTTACTCATTGAGTTACCAAATGATAGCGCCAGCGAGATGGAGGTCAAGGCTGAACCGAAGTGCATGCCGGGCAGAACTATAAGGCACAAGCAATCAACGTACCATACCTGATTTCATGAATCGATCATGGCGGTTGTCTAACCCTGCTGGTGTGGGTGCGGCCCGATGGCCGGCGTTTCGCCTTGCCGCTCGGCGCTACGCGGGCTAAGGTACCGGCCTCCAGACAGGGACGTGGCGGAAGCGGCCTGGGTGCCGAGCTCGGCAAAGGAAAATTGCGCGATGCCAGGATCAAGGATGGATCGGGCTGCAAGGGACGGGGATGCGCACGGGTCTTCCCTGGCGTTCTCGCAGGAACACATAAGCCATCGACCCAGAGCATCGATCAGGAACTCACGGACACTCTCCGGGGCGATGGTTCCACTCTTTGTGCTGGGGATGATCTGTGTCGTTCACGGTCAGGAAGAGCAATCGCGGCAACCGCCCGTACGGCTGCCTGCTCAAGTGGCCGTGGAGACGTTTCCGCTGGAGCCGGCGCCGCAGTTGCCGAACGCAGACAACGCCGCGGCGCGCACGGGCGACGAAACGAAAACACGGAAAACCGAGTCGCCCTCGAGCACGTCAGCCGTCAGGGTGCGGATTCCTGGATCTCCAGGAGCATCCAAAGCTGCGCAGGAGGAAGGCAATCCGACAATTCTCGAGCTTCCGGCCGACCTGAGCGCTCTCCGCGGCGAGACGATCGAAAGGCTCAAGCAATATGGCGCGCCCCCAGCAGGTCTGGCGACAAACAACCCGGTCAGTGAGCCACTCGATAGTCTCGTGAAATCCCAATCCGATTCGACTGCCGGGAAGGCGACAGGCTCGGCGAGCAGCACGACGCAGGCAGCCGATGCAAGGCCGGTCCCGAGCGCGCAGTCGCCCGCAACGCCGGCCGGATCGAAGACCGGCAATCAGGTGCTCCGAGCGGTGCTGCTGGAACGACAGGCGCTCCTCGATGAGCACGACCAAGGGGTCAAGGAACTTCAGGAACTGGCTCACCCCAGGCTCAGTCGAGAACGACAGTCCGCTGCTGCCCGATCCGAGCTGGAACGCCTGCAGGCTCAGCTTGCCCAGCCTCCTCAGAGTCTTCTGCCACCAGTGTTTCTGGGCTCGGCGACAGAGACCTCGAAAACCGCGCTGGAGGAGATGAAGGATGCCATCGAGACCGCCCAGGGCGATCTCAACGAATGGCAAGCGAAATTCGAGAGCGCTCGTGCCGAGCTGGCCAAAGCCGGCAGCAAGCAAAATGCGCTCCGCACGCAACGCGACCAAATGTATCAGCAAGTCGCGACGCTCAAAGCACCGCATCAGGAGCGGGAGACCGCAACCAGCGTCGCGAAAAATCCGCAGCTCCGGCTGCTCGCGCAGGAACGCCTCACCAATACCAAGCTGGCGGCCCGAGTCGCGGCGCTCCGGCTCAAGATCGCGGAGACCAAGCTCGCCCTAGAACTGGCGCTGGCGGACGTTCGCGAGCTGAGCCAGCACGTTCTCGAGGCGCACATGCAGGTCTCACGCAAGGTGCTGGACCAGATGCAGCTCCGGTACCGTGAGGCGGCCGAGCTGCAACAGCGCGCTCTCAAGCAGGCCGCGGCCACCCAGGAGAGCATGGCGCGGCAAGCCGGCGATCCGCTGGAACAATATCGGGCCCGTCGCCGGGCCGAGATCCTCGAGCTGGAGGCAAGGGTCGTCAAGAATGAACAGGCTCTGGCCGCTGGCACTGACCTCGCACTGGAGGAGCAGCATGCCCTGGCCGACCGTGCAGCGGCCGACTTTGTCCAGATCAAGCAACTTCTCGATGATGGGAACGTCAGCCGGCTCGATGCTCTCCGGCTGAATAACGACTTCCGCCGCATCGGTCCGGAGCGCGACCGTATCCTGCGGAACGAGCTCACCAGCATCGAGACTCAGTTGCAATACTATGAGAATACACTGACCAGTGTCGAGCTCGAGCTCATCGAGGACTCGCTGGCGGTCCAGGTCGAACACGACGCCGTGCTGGAACGGCTGGCGCCGCAGCGGCACAGCCAGGCGCAAAGCGATTTCGCGGAACTGGAGCGCGACTATAAGGCCGCGCTGGCGCGGCAAAGGGTCATCCTGACCAAGCTGGTCGCCCGCGCCTCGGAGACGCTGGAACAGGTGACACGCCGGCTGCGCGTGCTCGATGAAGAGTACGGCTTCATCCGTACCCACATCTTCTGGGTTCGCGATCAGGAACCGCTCGGGCCGGCCACGGTACAGCGTCTCGGACGCGAGCTGAAGCGTCTGGTGAAGGGTCTGCTCACACTGGCCGAGGAAGCGACCGACCGCAGGTCCTGGGCACATCCCTCGAGCGAGTTTCTGACGGCGGCGGTGGCTGCGGTCATCCTCCCCCTGGGCTTGTTTCGACTCCGCCGACTGCTCCGGCGCAGGATTACCCGGGCGCTGCCCCCAAGCCATCTTCACGGCAATCAGGTCAAGCCCATAAGAGTCGAAATGTCTCATGCGATCAAACGAACTTGAATCGCTGGCTACGGGGGCGCAATGAGCCAAAATACGGGAAAACGCGCGGCTGAACGATCTGTCGTGATGCGAGGGCCAGAGACGTGAGACGAGCCATTCGATCCTTGCTGCTGGGGCTGGCCTGGGCGTCGATCTGGCCCGCCTATCTCGTGCTGGTGGCGCAGGTTGCACGTCTTGGGCCATGGCCGCGAGACCTCGGTATCCTGGCCTCGACCGCGCTGCATGGCCTGGCCATCGGCGGTTTCGTTCCGGGGGTCCTGGCATGGATGACCCGGCGGGACGGTTGGACCGAGCGGTTTCTCGGCGTTCCCGAGGGTGTCGGTCGCCAGCTTTGCGGCACGGGCCGGTTGCTGGCGGCCGCGGCCGTGATCTTTCTGGTTCCTGCGTACCTTCTCTCCAGCGGTGAGTTTGCCCCGGGGGGGCGACCCATCAAGGCTGCGGCGTTCTGCCGGCTATTCATCCTGGGATTCGAATTCGCGGTCTGGGCAGCCCTGGTCCCGCTCGCGCGCCGGGGCTCGGCGATCCTGGACTGGTGCAATCTCGAGCCCTCACCGGCCACCGGCGAGAACCCGGGACCGAATCCGAATTCTTCCGCCTCGGTGGTCGCATCCATCTCGGACCCTGGATTCATGGCCGCGGAACACGGGGCCTCCGGCTGGCTGGCCTGGATCAGCCGGCGCCGCCGGGTGGTGGCCTGGACCGTCCTGGCGCTTGCCGGCGGCATCGTTGCACTCGACGTGCGCGGATACAGTTTCACAGCCAGGCGGCTGGCCATCGGTGGAACCGAGACCCTGGCGCTTTGCCTGATCTGCTGGACCTTCCATCGCGGTGCGAGTCGGATCATCACCCAACACGCCAAAAGGTGGGTACGCCCGCGAGGCTCCTGGACGCTCGTTCTGAGCACTGCGGTCGCGACCCGCGCGACGACACGGCCCCATGACCCGGCGGCGGCGGCCATGCCGTCCGAGGGTGGTCTCGCGACCGATCCCGTTCAGCAGGAGGACCTGGCTGGGCGGCTCCGTCAACTCGTCTCTTTTCTCGCGATTCTGCTCGGCGGATTCGGGTTTGCCTGGGTGTGGGAGCTCGACCTGGCGCTGATCCGGTTTCTCGCCAGCCAGCCCCTCCTGTCTCTATCCGACACACCCGTCACTCTTGGCGATCTGGCCAATTCGGCCATCTTGATCCTGCTGGGAAGCCTGGCCTGGCGATCCATGAGCACCCTGTTCGCCCTGACCTTGTTTCCCCGGATCGCCGACGACCCGGGTGTCCGGTTCGCGGTTGTGACCCTTTGCCGATACGTCGTGCTGGGGGTGACGTCCATCGCCGCGCTGGGGGCGATCCACGTCGGCACAGCGCAGATCGGCATGGTCCTGGCCGCCCTGGGCGTGGGCCTGGGGTTCGGTCTTCAAGAGATCGTTTCCAACTTCGTCTGCGGGATCATCATGCTCCTGGAACGGCCGATCCGGATCGGCGACGTCGTGACCGTGGCGGGGACGACGGGCAAGGTCGATCGCATCAACATCCGCGCCACCACGATCATCAACGGCGACAACCAGAGCATGATCGTGCCGAACCGAGAGTTCATCACCGGCAACCTGGTGAACTGGACGCACAAGGATAAGATCCTGCGGGTCTCGATCCGGGTGGGGGTGGCGTACGGCTCCGTGCCCGAGCAGATCGTCGATCTCCTGCTGGCGATCGCTCACGACGACCCGGACGTGCTCGACGATCCGCCTCCCTCGGCCTTGCTGGAAGAGCTGGGCGATTCGGCACTCAAGTTCGTCCTCTACGCCTTCGTTCCCGAGCCCAGCCTCGTCGGCCGCGTGAAGCATCGGCTCTCCGCCGAGGTCCAGCGCCGGTTTGCTGAGGCGAATATCGGCATTCCTTATCCGACGCACGAAGTTCACCTGTGCCGCGTGTCCGACGACCTCACGCGAGTGATCGAACAGCCGCCTGGGGTCGCCAGTTCGGGAGCCTCCCGCTCCGACCAGGCTGCCGTGGTCCCTCCTGCCCCGCACCTGGCCGAATCCTCGATGCCGGCTCGCAAGTTCATCTCTGTCGCGGGTCCCGACGAGGAAGTCAGTCGGGCGATGGATCGGTAGCTGATCCGGCGATGTTCAACGCCGCGGTGCGGTGCTGGATTTCGCATGACCCGCCTGGCTCGGAGCCGAGTTGTGTGGGGGAGTTCCCTCCCCATCGCTGGCGTAAAACACCTCGCAGAGCTTGCCAAGCAGTTTTCCGGCTTCCGCGGTCTCTTCCGAGATAGTGCGTTTTGGTGTGGGGGCGTCGAGCATCACGTTGTTCACGAAGATGGCGAGGACGAGCGGACGGCCCGAGGCGGTCTCGAGATAGCCGGCCAGTGCCTTGCTGGTCATGACGGCTTTCCCGTTGAGCTCATTATCCACCCAGTACGTCCCCGTCTTGGCGTGAGCGTGGCCGCGGGCCGGGCTCTCCGCGGCGACGGCGCGCGCCAGCGTGCCATCGCGGCCGAGAATCGGCAGCGCGGCCTCGTAGGCGGGAAAGTCCGGGCGGGTGGCCATGGCCTTGAGCAACGCGACCGTGGCGCGCGGTGTAACCAGGTCGGACCGCGCGCCGCCGGCTCCTCCCCCAAACGAGACGGTCGTCGGCTCGATTCCCAGGTTCTTGAGCATTTCACCCTGCCTTCGCAAACCGGCCTCGAGGGTTCGCTCGCCGTGTCGAGCCGCCAGCAGCAAGGGCAGCGTGCTGGCGTGCAGGTTGTGACTGACCTTGAGGATGACCTTGATGAACTCGCGAAAGGGAGGGGAAGTGTACTGCGCGACCTTGGGCAGCCGCGCGACCTCAGGCCGGGCGGCCAGGCTGGCCGTCGTGTTGATACCCAGGAAAGTGGCGTCGATCCGTACATTCCGATGGCGCAGGGCTTCGATAAAAAGGGCCCGCGCGAAAGACGCAGGATCGTCAACTTCGTGAATCAGCACCAGCCGGTGATGGCCAGCAGGGATTCTTCCCCGAACGGTAAACCGGCGCGAGTCGATGCCCTGGACCTTCAGGTCCGCCGACTGATCGGAGGCAACAGTCTCGACCTGCGCGTCCATGGTTACAAACTGGGTCGCAGGTAGGAATGACACCGAGGCCGGCTCTCCGACGGCCTTGCCCGGCTGGACAAGCACGTCCACCACATTGTCGTTGATCATGATCGGGCTGACCCGGTGCGGGCCGCTTCCCGTGCTCTCGGTGGTGTCGAAGAGCCGGTCATCAATGATCACGTCGCCGGTCACCGCTTTGATTCCTGCCGCGCGGACTTCTCGCGCCAGGTGGTCCAGTCCGGCCAGGGGATCGGCCGTCACGATGTCACCGCGCGGATTGACTCCCGCATAGGTGTGATCATCATCCTTGAACAGGAGGGTCCCGTCGGCTCCGGCCCGACCGCCCATGCCCAGGTCTCCCTGGGCAATCAAGACGAGGTCCCCGTGCAGCGTTCCCTGCGCATCAATCTCCCCGCGGCGCACGACCGGAGTCTCAAACCGGTAGTCAGCCCCAAGTTCGATCAGGGCCGCTGCGACGCTGAAGAGCTTGGTCACGGACGCGGGCACAAAGAGTTGGTTACTGTTCTGCTCGTAGACCGTAAGTCCGGTCCGGGCGTCAACCACGAAAAGACCCCAGTGGCCATTCTGGTAACCCGGAGTTTGGAGAACCGCCGTGACCTGGCGCTCCAGCGCTTCAGGCTGTGACCTGGCGGCAGGTGTGTCGTCACCGTGCGTGGCCGCGCCGCTCGCAAGACAAGAGGCGACGACCGCGGGAATGAGCAAATCCCACCGAGTTCTTCCACGGAACGCAGGCCGCACTTCGACCGTAACCTGATGGCAGGGCTCTCGCACGATGCAACTCCTTTCTCTCGGAAAGGCCGCAGCGAAGAGACACCTAGTCTGGAGTCCTGGGTGGCGGGGGCTCTTCCTGAGCTGCGCGATCCGTCGAGATTTATGTGCCAGGTCTACACTTCGGGCACGGGCAGTATAACACGAGGGTACAAATGGTGGGAAATCAGAGGTTCCAGCCTCGAACGATGATCGAGCGGGCCGGGGGTCAGCGGCCGCGCCGATCGTTCCTGGAGTGTGCGGTGGGGATCATGCCTGCTTCATCACGATCCGGAATGGATCGCGAACAAAGAGGACATGCGAACATATGATGCTCAACGAGGCTGCTGCGGTTGCAATGTCGTCGTGCGACAATGACGCTGCAGCCAGCGGAGAACGAAAGGAATTCGTCCACCAGTACGTGTCATGGAGCGGAGCGGGAATGCTCGCGGCTCATTTCTGGCGGACGCTGGAAACCATTTGGGTGCTTTTCCGGTCCGAGTGTCCCTGTAATCAACGGACGAGTTGCAGACAACTCGCGGCGAGAAAGCCGTTGATCATCCTACGACCAATCGCGTAGACGGGACTGCCGTGACAAAGGTTCTCGCCGAGATCCTCGAGCCAGCCCCGGTCCGGGACCAGGGACGCTTCGGCCTCAACGATTACCATGTCCCTTGGCCGCCCCTTGGGAGCGACCTGAAGCACCAGGCGCGAAATATCGTCACTTACCCCGGAAGTTTCAACCCAGGAGTCAATGATCGCACCGCTCACAACCATTTCCGATTCCATCCTCAAGCCCTCCTCAGTGAGACTCCTGTCGAGAGAAGACCGTGGATCCAACCGCTATCTAATCTCATGATTGATCGTGCGGGATGAGTGTCTACATCCATCCTAGCAGATCAATCAAGCTCGTCAAGCGGAATTTTCAACTTCCCTTGAGCTTCCCAGATCGCATCATCCAGTCTCAAGCAGACCACAGAAATCCGTTCTCACGAACTACTATTAATAAATTCGAGGTAACCGTTTCACTGGCGACGTCAGCCGACCATGTCTTCCAAGTCAACGTAAAGTTTTGTCCAAGCAAACTTCCAAACAGGCGAGTAGTCGAGGAGAGCGACATTCATCGTCGTAGTTGATAGGGTCTCTTTTCAAGCTTTTCTAGCAACTTTAGATGGCCTCTCCGTGCATGATAAGATCAGTTTAGCGAGATCGGCAATCTCACGCAAGCACTCAGCGAGAAATTTGGGAAACTTTTTTCATGGCATTTTGGACCTCCGTCACGAGCGAATCGTGCACCGACTTTGGCGGCTTTGTCCGGCATGGCGGTCTGGACTTTTCGCGGCTTTGTCCGGCATGGCGGTCTGCTTAATTGAGAGTCCAGCGGTTCTCCACTCCGCTAATGGGTGGTTCAATTCGACCTGACAGTCGGGCTTGGTATTTGCAAGTTTGGGGCCTTCCTGGTGGAATCATCGGGCGTGAGTCAAATCCGGGGCCTTTCGATCCGTGCCCCGGGGGTTCAAGGAAGAATCGACCATTCCGAAATTCTGTCCTGATCGCATCGGGGAAGAGAGAACCATGGGCCACCGCATCGGCACCGAGACGCGAGGGCGGCAGACGATCCATACGTTGCATGATGATGAGAGTGGAGCATCCGCCGCGGTCTTACCATCCTATGGATTCAATCTGTTTGATCTTCGTCTGCCGCTCGCAGGCGAAGCACGGCCCGTCCTCGTCGCTGCGACTGACTTCGCCGACAGTCCTCAGAGCGCAGCGGGCAACGGAATCCCGATCTTGTTTCCTTATCCCAACCGTATCCGGGGCGGCACGTATTCCTTCCACGGCCGCACGTTCAAGTTGCCGCTCAACAACGGCCCGAATGCGATTCACGGTTTTGCCGTCGATGCGCCCTGGGAGGTTATCGAGCACAGGGCTGATTCCGGTTCGGCCTTCATCGTGGGCCGCTATCAAATCTCGCGCTGCTCTCCGAAAATGCTGTCAAACTGGCCAACCGACGCAGTCCTCCAGGTGCGGTACGCACTGACGGGCCGACGCTTGACGATGACTGTCACCGTGTCGAACCCGACCGCGGCGGAACTGCCCTACGGATTCGGCATTCATCCTTACTTCAGGCTGCCCTTCGCTCCGGGCGGCCGGCCCGACCGCACCAGAGTGGTTCTGCCTGCCGCCAAGTTCTGGGTTCTGGAAAACTTCCTGCCGACCGGTGAGATCCGACCCGTCGCTGGCCGCCTTGATTTCCGCAAGGGCCAATCCATGGTCGGGCTGAAGCTCGACGACGTACTGACAGACCTCGAATTCACAACTGATCAAGGCATCTGCCTGCTCATCGACGAGCAGAAGAATGCCGAGTTCCTGCTCGGCTTTGACCGTGCTGTCCGTGAACTCGTCGTTTACACACCGCCCGGGCGAGCCGATGTGATTTCCCTCGAACCCTATACCCAGACAACCGATGCGATCAATCTGCAAGCGCGGGGTGTGGCGGCAGGGTTGCGAATTCTTGGACACGGCGCTCAAGATACATTCGTCATTACCATGGAAACCCGTGGCTGATTGAGGAGAATTGGTCAAGAGCCTCTGGACGGAGAGATTTCTGGACCGTCGTGCAAAGCTCGATTGGGGCGAATCAGGGCGGCGTGATCAAGATCCCAGGTGAAGTCGGAAATCGTGAGGATTCACTCATGGAGCCCCCCCCCAGATCGGGCCCCGACGGAATGGGCGGATTAAGATTCGACTTGCTGAGAACCGCAGTCGCGACCTATCTCAAGATCGCCTATCCTTCGGGAGCGATTCCTGAAGTTGTTCGGCGCCGGTTGGTGTGGCCGGAAGGACCGGTCGCCGACAGCATTCTGACCAAGCCGCCGTTCGAGCGAGCCGGGAAGATGCCCGGACACCACACACTTATCTACGCGTTGCGGCTGGGAAATTGCCGGTACCCGCACATGAAGCTGCAAATCCAGCCGTGGGAGAACGATGCTGGCTTCATGCTCTCCGTCAACACCCATGATCAGGTTGCCGGTCTCGACGTGGGGGCCGCGGATGCACAGGCTTTTCGCGAGCTACAGGCGGAGAACCAGCGCCTCAAAGAGGCCATCGAACAGGCCTGGGATGATGCAGGGTTACCCACCTTCTTGCGCTATCTGAGGGAGTACATCCGGAGCCAATCTCGGGATGTTGCTGATCCGAGCGGCCAGTCGCCGAGTGCCGGGGACCCGACTGACCGACCTCCCCACGCCTGACCGGTTCAGTCCGCCGATCAGGTGATCGCCAGAGATGCGTCTGCGGACGCGGTCTCGATGAGTTTGCTGGCTGTCTTGGCCTTGACTGCCAGGGGCTGACGACGAGGCAAGAGGAAACCGAAAGACGAGCCGCGGCCGGGAGTGCTTTGAACCTCGACCCGACCTCCATGGAGCTCGACGAAGGTCTTGACCAGGCACAATCCCAGGCCGATTCCCCGCTTACCGAACTGGTACTCTCCCGAGGAGTGATGGAGCGTATCGAAACCGGTGAAGAAGGGCTCGAACAGGTACTGCTGCTCGCTGGGGTGAACACCGGCTCCTTCGTCCTTGATCGCCACGCGGACCCACCCCGGGTTTCCTTCGAGACTCTGTGCCTGCACCCGGATCGTGCCGCGGTCGGGAGTGAACTTGATGGCATTGGCCAGCAGGTTGATCAGAATATCCATGATCTTGGAAGAATCCGCGTCAATCGAACCGAACTGGGGCTCGATTTCTACCTCCACACGCTGCTCACGGGCTTCCAGGTACGGGGTTAACTCCTCGATGGCCTCGCGGACAAGGGGCTCGAATTCGACGGGTTCGAGATCGAGGGTCTGACCGAATTCCTTGTTTTCGACCAGCTTGAACATTCGTTGGACGGTCTTGGCCAGGCGCCGAGCCGCAGCGTTGATGCGTTCGACCCACTGCCGCTCCGGCCCGGTGGCATCATCCGCCAGCGAGAGTTTCCAGAGATCCGTCAGTCCGAGCACGACCGTCACGGGCGTGTTCAGCTCGTGGCTGGCGACTTCCAGAAAGATTCCTTTGAGCCGGTTGGCTTCGGTCAGCTTGGCATTGGCGGTTTGCAGCTCGGCCAGAAGCTGGTTTTTCTCGACGATCATGCCGTGCCGCTCGACGGCTTGACGGATCACGGATTCCAGCTCTGCGGCTTCCCAGGGCTTGGTGATGCAACGAAATACCTGTCCCTGATTAATTGCATCGATGACGGTATGAATGTCGGCGCATGCCGTGAACAGCAGGCGCGTGGTCTCGGGTCGGATTAACCGGGCTTGCTGGAGGAGTTCAACACCGGTCATTCCGGGCATTCTCTCGTCCGACAAGATCACGGCGACGTCGGTGGCGGCCTTGAGGTGGTCGAGTGCCTCGGACGCTTGCTGGCAGGTCACGACCTCGTAATCGATGCGCAGCAGGTCGTGGACTGAACGGAGAACATCAGGCTCATCATCGACCACTAACACCTTGCGGTAGAACCGCGTGCGTTCCATGAACGAGCTCTCCTGATGATTCGAGAGCCCCCGTGTCAAGATGCCAGAGACAAGATCTTGACGGGAACTGCTGGTGACGCGGGCGATTCGGTTTCCCGAACCCCGCCGCGCTTGGAGTTTACCTTATTTGCCGGTTCGGCGGCAGGCCGTGATCCGTTCGTGGACCGGTGTCATCAAGGTGTTCTGGCTTCGGCGAAGCGCTTGATGAGCGTGACCTCATTGCCGAGGTCGTTGTAACGCATCCCATCGACCATTCCCTGACAGATCAGGAGACCGAAGCCTCCGGCTCGAAGCCCCAGCTGCTCGCGGACGTCCAGATGGGTGAACGGGTCGTCTGGAATTGCGGCGTGGGGCAGGTCTCTGCGGTCAAAGCCTGATCCTTGATCGCGAACGACGATCTCCAGATGGTCTTCATGGATGCGATAAGTGATTTTGACCGGGCGTTCGGACTGATGCTTGTTGCCCCACTCGATGGCGTTGTGTGCCATCTCCATGACGGCTTGTCGAAGCTGCATGACTTGCTCGTTCGACAACGGCGTTGTCTGGCAAACGTTCATCAGAAAATTACTGAGATCCTTCAGCAGCGTGATCTCGCTGTTCAGTTCGACGCTGACCTCACCCTGGAGCAGCCTCTGCTCCAGGCTGACGCGCCAGGAGCGAGCCGCGGATATGGCCTCGAACAAATCATCCAGGCCAAAAGGCTTGGCGACGTAGGCATTGGCGCCGACCCGGAACCCATGGACGCGATGTTGCATGTCGCTGAGCGCCGTCAGCATCACCACGGGAATGAGCATGGTCGAGCGGTCCTGGCGAAGCTGGCGGCAGACATCAAAGCCGTTGATGTCCGGAAGCATCAGGTCCAGGAGCAGAACGTCCGGAAGGTGCTGGCGGGCCAAACGAAGTCCGGTCTTGCCATCCTCGGCGATGATCGACTCGAAATCGCGCGTCCGGAGAATCCGAGCGACAAGTGATGCTTGATCCGGATAGTCTTCCACGATCAGAGCCGTTGCCATCGTTCTGTCCCCTGTGAGGCGATTCCTTGCCTCAACCCGTCCTGGTCCTCGCGCGGAGCCTTCTTCCTGGTACCCAGCGAACCGAATCGAACTCGCGCTGAGTTGACTCACGAGACATGCAATTCGACGACATCGGAATCATGCAACTCGTGATCCCTCTTGACTGTCTGGCCGTCAAACACACCCTGGCCCCAGATGCGGGCGAATTTCAGCGTGTCCTGGAACTCCCTGTGAACGTCCCTGGCGAGATCCAGAACGCTACTACCGATGGGCAAGGTGAAGGGTCGAGACCGGTCCACCGGTTTGCCAGGAACTTTCGTGTAGACGCGAAGCACACCCAACAAATGGTATGCGGCCTCGCGCAGCGTTTCCAGTCCTTGCCGCTCCTGGACCGAGATGGGGAGAATCGGCAACCTGAGCCCCAGCCAATCCCGGATCACCTCGAGCCGCTCGCTGGCCCCATCGGCGTCCATCTTGTTGGCGACCATGAGCGTCTTGACGTGCCGGATCGCCTCATCGTCGACGTCAAACGGGAGCGTTCCGACCAGCTCGGTGTGGGTCGCCGCCAGCCGCTCTAGCACCGCCTCGATTGCCTCGGCCACGTCATCGCTGCCCATATCGGCCACCAGCAGGGCGGCATCCGTCGAGCGAATGATGCTCGGAACCCAGGGTTCAAGGAACTCAAGGGAAATCGGCGGCAGATCGACAAGCTGGACGGGCACATCCTGCCACATCATGATCCCCGGTTGAGGCGTTCTGGTCGTGAACGGATAAGCAGCGACCTCGGGATGCGCATGCGTCAGACTCGCCAGGAGTGCACTCTTTCCCGCGTTGGGCGATCCGACCAGCGAGATCTGGCCGGCACCCTCATGAGGCACCCGATAGCTCACTCCCACCTTCTTGCCGCTTCCCTTGGCGACCTCCAGCTCGTCCTTGAGCCGGCTGATCTTCTGCTTCAGATCGGACTGGAGCTTCTCGGTGCCCTTGTGTTTGGGGAGCAGCCGATACATCTCGCGGAGCTTTTCGAGACGTTCACCGGGTGTCGAGGCGTCCCGGAACTCATACTCGGCCTTGTGATACTGTGGCGGCAGATTGGCCGGCATCGTGGGAACTCTCCACGGCGCTTTCTGACGGTGGTCTAAAGAACCGTAGCGAGTTAGAAATCTCTTTGCAAGGGCCTGGCGTGATTCATTGCAACCGGGGCTCTCCTGTCCAGGGGACGCACCTCTAACGGATCGATCATTGCCGAAGTGAGTGGAAGAGGTGTTACGTTCAGAAAGTGAGCCTCGCGAAACTCGATTCGCAGGGGCCAGGTCGGCCAGGCGAGCCGAGCACGCGTGTGCCACGCGACCTGGGATGACACGCCGCAGAGCTTGATCTGCAAGCCGTGGGAATGGCTGGTCACAACCCTGCGCAGGGTCCATCTCACGGCCATGCCTGGAGGCACCCTCCACCGGTCAGACGCGGGAGCGCTTCAGCAGCCGGCGCTTCGTTACTCGTCGAGGTAGTTCCAAGGCCGTGCGGCACTGGTGGAAACAGCTCAGACCTTACCATCGAGGCGCGTCACACACGGGCGGCTCAGGCCGCCTCTTCCCTGCCTTCGAGAATCCGGATCCCCTTTTGTCGCTCCTCGACGAAACCGGGGATGGCGGCCAGTAGATTGACAAACGCGGGACGGAGCGAGGGCCAGACGTCGGCCAGACTGCCGGCCGATTCCTCGTCCACTCACTGAGACCCTTTCTTCTTCGCCGTGTACTGAATCTTGGACGCAACTCCGTCCTCATGGGTGATCTTGGCAGAGATCCCCTTCTTCCCGGCGTCAATGGCTTCCTCGACCTTTTTCGTGAGCTTCGCCAGGTCGAGTTTTTGGGTTCCTTTCCTGGTGACCAGTTCGGTCTTGTCGTTCACCTTGACCTTGATCTCCTTGTCGGAGTCTTTCGGAACCACGACGATCACTTTCGCATCAGCATCGACCTTGATGATCGTGCCCAGTAGTTCGTCGGCAAGCACGGAACCGACCACCAGGACGAGAGCGACCAGGCCGGTGGTCAGCGACAGCACGAATCCACGGCGGTTCATCATGGGACATTCTCCAACTTCGCCAGGACAAGCGTCACCCAGCCGCGGGCCGCGTGCATGCTCGGAACGAAATGCACTCGGGAACGACCCCACATCCGGCTGCAGTAGTAGCCAATCGTAGGAGGAGTGAGAAAATACGGGGGAAGGCTCAGGCTTGGATCCCCGGATGGGATCCTCTTCGTAAACTATAAGGGACGAGCCGACGGAAGAAAAGCGGTGAGTGTTCTTGGCCGGTCACCGGGCCGGTTGCAGGACGGTCCGGGCCAGAGCCGTGATCAGCGCCTTGCCAAAGTCGAGTCGGTCCGTCACGGTGAGCCGTCGGCCCAGCTTCTTGCTTGTGCCGATGCGCTGCTCCATCAGGACGACCGGAATCCCCCGCTGGCGGTAAAGGGAGCTGGCCGAGTGGTCAACCTGGTCCGCCGCGGCCAGTTGCATTTTCCACCAGCCTGGCGATAAACGCCGAATGGGCGGGGGTTTCAAGACCTTGCTGAAGGACGTGGAGAACGCGAACCAGATCGAGCTTGATGAGGGCTTGGGGATCGAGCCAGAGGCCTGGGAAGACGTCGCTTTGAATGATGCCAGCGGGGTCAGGCTCGATGCGCTCGAACCGACCGTGGCGCTGGATGAACCAGTCGATCGCTTCATCCTCGACGCGCCAGACGATGTACTCCTGAACACGGTTCCGCAAGTAGAGCCTGAGCTTTGAGTTCAGATCGATGCTCTTGCTGCTCGCAGAGATCTCGCCAACCAGCTCAGGGGCTCCGGCGATGTAACAATCGTCGTCGATCTCGGCCTGACCACCGTGCGAGGGCAGCACGATCAGGGCGAGGTCGGGTTGGGGAACATTTTCGAGGTCGAGCCGGAGGGTTCCGTTGTCGCCGGCCTGAGTTCCCGGCGTGTTCGCCCAGAAGTTACCCAACCAGGTCGACATCGCCTGGTGTGGAACGGCGTGAAGATTCCATCGCGTTGGTGAAGGCACGTAGACGACTCCGTCGATGAGCTCAGCTTTCTTGAGGCCGGGCATGGCCTCATAGCGCTCCATGAATTCGCCCGCGGAGAGGTGATCGCCGTTTTCGAGGCGCGGTATCCGCTGTGTTTTGGTGGGGTTTGGGATCGCCATGGAGGCAGTTCCCTTTCTAAGTCGAGACGTTGTCGCCCTGGTCCGCCCAGGTCTTCCTGCCTGGCTTTCACTTCTCTTCAGTGTGACCAGGTTTCGTTCCCAAGGCAACCGGACCTGCCCGGGCCGGCCAGCAGACAGCGCCGGGACTGGCCGATTTGTGTAGAATAGGGTCAGTTGATCGAGCGACGTTGCCAAGGTCAGGCTGCTGACCAGGTGATTCGCCCTCGAATGATCGCAGATCAAGGACGTGCCGATGGGTGAGGAATATTCCAGGATCGAAGACGCGCTTCAGGCACTGCGGGACGGCCGTGTCATCATCGTCGTGGACGATGAAGATCGCGAGGACGAGGGAGACTTCATCGCGGCCGCGGAGAAGATTACCCCCGAGATCATCGCATTCATGATCACGCATGGGCGCGGGCTGCTCTGCATGCCGATCCTGCCCGAGGTGGCCAGCCGGCTCCATCTGCATCCGATGGTCGATCACAACACGGCGCCGCACCAGACGCCGTACACGATACCGGTGGACCATGTCTCGTGCCGAACAGGCATCAGCGCCGAGGAGCGGGCGCGAACGGTCCGGGCGATCCTCGATCCAGCGACCAGGCCGGCCGATCTGGTGCGTCCCGGCCACCTGTTTCCGCTCGTCGCCAAGGAAGGGGGCGTGCTCCGCCGCGCGGGCCATACCGAGGCGGCGGTGGACCTGGCCCGGCTGGCGGGATTGACTCCTGCCGGCGTGATCTGCGAGATCACCGACGGCATCCGCATGGCGGGACGAGAGAAATTGCACGCCATCGCCCGGGAGCACGGGCTGCCCATCGTCTCGATCGAGGCCTTGATCAAGTATCGCCGCCTGCGCGAAAAGCTCGTGCATCGCGCGACCGAGGCAGACCTGCCCACCCGGTATGGCCAGGGTCGGATCATCGCCTACAGGGTCCAGCACGAGCCCGGCAACGAGCCGATCGCGCTGGTCATGGGCGACCTGAGCAAGGTCGAGGCACCCCTGGTCCGGCTGCACTCCTCGTGTTTCACGGGAGACCTCCTCGATTCCCTGAGGTGCGACTGCGGCGACCAGCTTCACATGGCCCTGGAGATGATCGGGGCCGAGGGCGCGGGGGCCCTGATCTACCTTCCGCAGGAGGGCCGGGGCATCGGCCTTATCGAAAAGATTCGCGCATACAACCTGCAGGACAAGGGGCTTGATACCGTGCAGGCCAACATCGCGCTGGGCTATCAAGCCGACCTGCGCGACTACGGCATTGGCCTGCAAATCCTTAAAGACCTGGGA
>Ga0208044_1000650_pt1 | contig 23620 bp, 19 predicted proteins | sample Sb_taG_8_FD_187712 | JGI IMG/M metagenome (GOLD analysis project Ga0208044, IMG submission 187712) | Peat soil microbial communities from Weissenstadt, Germany - Sb_50d_c_BC metaG (SPAdes) (version 2) | ecosystem: Environmental > Terrestrial > Soil > Wetlands > Peat | place: Germany...
TTGATGCATCCATGCGCAACTCCGTTTGCATGCCTTGGGCGTGGACCTCCAGTCCGCCAGCGCAACAAAACCGAAGAAAACGAGCAAGCCCAAAACGTCAAAACCGTCAATGGCTTTCATCAGTCCACCCCCGGCCCCTCTCCCTTGAGTACAAGGGAGAGGGGAGAATGCAGGCTCGTTACATTGGTTGCGCAGTCCTCAATAAGCAAGCATGCACCATATCGCGCTTGCTCTACCAGCGCTTTCGAGTATCTTTTTACTAACCCCCGACTTGCGCAAAAACAGGGCGCGACAAGCCGGAATGTTTCGCGGCGTCCAAGCTCGACCGTGTCGAGCTACGCACTGGCGTGGCATCAATTGAGGAATCATCACATGCGAATTCATCGGATGCTCCCCCTTCCGATCTGCGTGGCAGCGCTCGGAATGCTGACAGCGATAGGGTGCGGGAATGGTTCGTCTGGAAACGGCTCCACAGGAAACCCGGTAGCGCAAGGCGGAGACGGTCAAAGGCGAATCATCATTCTTATCAATGGAGACTCACCCTTCTGGGATGCCTGTCGCGTCGGAGTCAAGGAGGCGGACGCAAAACTCGACCTGGGCAAGTCAGGCTTGCAGGCCGTGCTGGAGGTCAATGACGGCACGCCCGAAGGCCAGATCGACAAGTTAAAGCAATTCGCCAGCCAGAGCGATATCGCCGCTCTGGGGATCTCTGCTTGCGATGCGGGCAATGAGGCAGTTGCCGAGGAATTGCGGAAGCTGAAAGCCAAGGGCGTGCACATCGTGACGATTGATTCCGATATTGATCGCAGCCGGATGCGCGATCTTCGCGTCGCATTTATCGGTACGGATAACCTGGGGGGCGGTCGCGAACTCGGCAAATGCGCCAGGAACTTGCGCCCCGACGGCGGCGCCTACGTTACTTTCGTAGGCCGACTCGGCGCCCAGAACGCAATCGACCGCATCGACGGCGTCCGGCAAGGCGCCGGCGACAAGCTCAAGGAGCTGGACAAGATGGGCGACGACATCGACCGCGAGCGCGCCCGCAAGAACGTGCGCGACGCGATCGCCAACCACCCGGACCTGAATACGCTCGTCGGCATTTGGTCCTACAACGCTCCCGCCATTGTCGACGTTGTGAAGGAAAAGGACCGCCGCAAGGATTTCACTGTCGTCGCGTTTGATGCCGAACCGCTGGCCATCAATTCGATGAGTGAAGGGCAGATCGACGCCATGGTGGTGCAAAATCCGTTCGAAATGGGCTATCAAGGCGTACGCCTGATGAAGGCCCTCGTGCAAAAAGACCAGGCTACCATCAAAGAAATCCTGCCCAATCTCGGCAAGCCCGAGGGAGACATCTACGACACCGGCATCAAGGTTGTCGTGCCCGACACCGGTTCACCGCTAAAGCCGGAGATGTTCGACAAGAAAACCAAGTTCCTCAAGCTAAGCGACTTGAAGGAATGGCTCGCGAAGTACAACCTCACCGGATCGTAAGAACGAATCAGGAATCAGTGATCACCAAACGGCAGTCGCCAGGGCATTCCCCGCGATCTGCAACCAGGATTTCCAGTTCACTGATAACTGCTGACTCATCACTGATAACTGAAAAGCATGGACCTCTCCTCCTCCTGGCTTTCTCGACTTCCGGATCCCCTCCGTCGGGGCTTGCAGCGCACGGAACTGGGGCTAGCGCTGGCCCTGGCAGCCGTGATCGTGCTGGCAATGATCCTCGATACACAGCACAACTACTGGCACAACCCGCGCGACAGCGGCGTCGAGATCCTGCGCCAGACGGCAATGCTGGGGATTTTCGCGCTTGGGGCAGCCATCGTCATCATTGCCGGCGGCATCGACCTGTCGAGCGGCTCGGTCATTTCACTTAGCGGCAGCGTCTGTGCAACCCTGATGCTCCTCCTGGCGCCGCAGGAAATGCGTTTCAATAAACCCCTCGGCCTGGGTGTAATCACGCTGGCGATCTTCGGCACGCTCATCGTCGGCTTGTTGGTTGGCAGCTTGCATGCCTGGCTGATTACCGTGGTCGAACTGCCGCCGTTCGTGGCGACACTGGCCAGCCTGGTGGGTCTGCGCAGCCTGGCCCGCGCCCTGGTGGGATATTTCAACGAGGGCAGAAGTCAGATTTCCATCTTCGACGAACGGTTTCGCTATCTGGCCACCTCCGTGTGGATTCCGGTGATTCTCTTGATCGTTTTGTCGCTGCTTGCCTGGCTCACGCTGAGTCGGACTGTCACAGGCCGACATCTGTATGCCCTGGGAGGCAACGAGAACGCTGCCAGGCTCAGCGGCATTCAAACCAACCGGCTGAAATGGCTGGCCTACTGCATCAGCGCTCTTTTGTCTTCGGTCGCCGGCGTCCTCTACGCAGGCGCAGGGGCCGCAGCTTCGCCGGAAACTGTAGGAAAGGGTTACGAATTGAACGCCATCGCGGCTGCCGTCGTAGGCGGCTGCAGCCTGCAAGGCGGCGTCGGCACCATTCCTGGCACGGTGTTGGGTTGTTTATTCTTGCGATGTGTGATCGATGGCGTTGCCAAGATTATCAAGACCAGCGCGGATATTTACGAGGGAGTGATCGTCGGCGGCGTGGTGGTGGTAGCCGTGGCGTTCACGCAGTTGCGGCGGGCTCGACGCCGCGGCAAGCGCTTCTTTCCAGGCAGCCTAGGGATCGTTTCCATTCTCGCGCTCTCAATGCTCATCGGGGTGCTCGCCATGCTCTTCGGGCAAAAATTGGCGTGGGGCGGCAATGCCGTGGGTGGAATTGCCGGACTGGCAGCACTGCTATTCCTCAGCCTGGCTTGGTTCTTCGAACAAAGACGCGAGCGACAGCAGGGCGTACGCGCCTCGGCTGCCCTGCCGGCGCGGAAGCAAGACAATTGATGCAGCCATGACACCTGGCCATCCCATCATTGAGATCGAACACGTCACGAAGCGGTTCCCAGGCGTCGTCGCTCTGAACGACGTCTCCTTTACGATTCTTGCCGGCGAGCTGCATGCCATTGTCGGCGAGAACGGCGCGGGTAAGAGCACGCTCATGAAGATTCTGTCCGGCGTGCTCCAGGACTACGAGGGGCGGCTGCTTCTTCGCGGAGCGCCCGTCCATTTCCAAGGCACCCGCGACGCCGAACTGGCTGGAATTTCGATCATCCACCAGGAACTCAACCTGGTGGAACAGCTTTCTGCCGCGGCGAACATCTTCCTTGGCCGCGAGAGGCGGACGCGCCTGGGACTGCTGAACGATCGACTCATGGAACAAGAAGCCGGGCAATTGCTCGAACGGCTGGAATGTCAGATCGATCCCAGCCGGCCGGTCAGCGAGCTGCGCGTGGGCGATCAGCAACTGGTCGAGATTGCCAAGGCACTTGGCATGGAAACCGAAATCCTCATCATGGACGAGCCGACCAGCGCTTTGACCGAGTCTGAGGCGGCCCGGCTTTTTCGCGTCATCGACCGGCTCCGCTCGCGGGGCGTGACGATCCTCTACATCTCGCACAAGTTGGACGAAGTGTTCCGGCTGGCTGACCGGATTACCGTGCTCCGCGACGGCCGGCGCGTCAAGACGTTGGCACGCTCCGAGACCGATGCACGCGAAGTCACGCACCTGATGGTCGGCCGGGAAATCGAAGCCGTGAGGGTCGGAGCCGCCAGACATGCCGGCGAAGTCGTGCTCGAAGTGCGGGATTTGTCGTTGCCGTGGACGGGGCACGCCCGTGGCTGGCGGCTGCGCGGGATCAATTTCAGCCTGCGGCGTGGCGAGATCCTGGGCATTGCCGGGCTGATGGGCGCCGGCCGCACGGAGCTGATGGAGTGCCTCTTCGGTTCAAGTCCCGAACCGCCGCAGGGACGCATTCTGCTGGAAGGTCGTGAATTCCGGTTCGCTCACCCCGCCGAGGCCCGCAACGCCGGGATCGCCTTGATCACCGAAGACCGCAAGCGGCTGGGCTTGTTCGCTCACATGACAGTGTGTGAAAACATCACCATGTGCACACTCAAGGAAGCAGTCACGGCCGGGCTCGTGAGCGGCCGGCGTGAGCGGCGCATCGCCGTGGACTGCGCGAAGCAACTCGGCATCAAAACGGCAAATGTCGACAGCGCCGTTACCACCCTGAGCGGCGGCAATCAACAAAAAGCAATCATCGGCCGCTGGCTGCTGACCAAGCCGAAAGTACTACTCATGGACGACCCAACCCGCGGCGTAGACGTGGGCGCCAAAGCTGAACTCTATCGCTTGATGGACCAGCTCTGCCGCGAGGGCCTGGGAATCATCGTCACTTCAAGTGAATTGCCGGAGCTACTGACGCTGTGTGACCGGATTCTGGTGCTGTGCGAAGGCCGCCTGACGGGCGAATTCTCTCGCCAAGCAGCAACCGAGCATGCGATCATGGAGGCGGCCACGTTGCGGGGATAGTCTGCGAATAATCGTTTAACCGCGACCCAACGGGGAGCGCGTGAACCGTCGGCGACGTGTCCTTCTGTGGTCGCCGCGCTCGCCGCTGGCTCGCGGTTAAACAATTTGTCTGGCAAGATTCGACCTGCCGCTCATTCAAACAACTTGCTTACGGACTCATCAAAATGAATCCGCTTGATGGCGTCCGCCAGTAGCGGTGCCACGCTCAACACCTTGATATTGGGTAGTTGCTTATTCGGCGGTAGCGGGATGCTGTCGGTGACCACGATTTGTTTGAGAGGAGCATCGCGCAGGCGTTCGACCGCCGGGCCGCAGAGCACGGCATGGGTCGCGCACGCGTAAACTTCGCGGGCACCATTGTGCCGGGCGACGTTGGCGGCCCCAACCACGCTGCCGGCCGTCGTGATCATATCGTCGAAAATCACGGCCACTTTGTTGTCCAGCGAGCTGCCGATCAAGTTGGCCTGCTTTGTTTCCGTAGCGCTCGAGCGGCGCTTGTCCACGATCGCGATGGCGCCGCCTATCTTTTTCTGGTGCAACAGCGCCCGCTTGATACTTCCCTCGTCCGGGCTGAGCACGACCAGGTCGCGCGCGGGAATCCCAAGGCTGCGTATATATTCATTGATCACCGGCCCAGCGTGGAGATGATCCACAGGGAGGTCGAAGAAACCCTGAATCTGGGCTGCGTGCAAGTCAAGGGCGAGCACACGATTGGCCCCCGCTACGGTAAAGAGGTTGGCGACAAGCTTGGCAGTGATGGGCACCCGGCCGACGTCTTTGCGGTCCTGGCGCGCATAGCCGTAGTAGGGTAGCACGGCGGTGATCCTGGAGGCGCTGGCTCGACGGAAGCTGTCGATCATGATCAACAGCTCCATCAGGTTTTCATTCACCGGCGGGCAAGTCGGCTGCACCAAGAAAATATCCCGGCCGCGCACGTCTTCCTCGATGCGCACGGAGATCTCGCCGTCCGGGAAATTGGACAAATTGACTTTGCCGGTCGTGTCGCCAAGAACGGTGGCTATGCGTTCGGCAAGGGGACGGTTGGCCCTGCCGCTGAAGACTTTCAGCTTGTTGTAGTGCATGATCCCGCCAAGAATGGTACCCGGGTCCGCCCAGCCAAAGCCTAGGATGTACAGAAGAATGCCACAACGCAAATCACGCCGACTTCGACAAGGTCCGGGAAAGGCATTATGAAGGAAGAGTGAAGGCTCTGTCAACGTCCAAGGGCGAGAGGCCCCGAAGTTTCTCCTGTCCCGACAAGAACATCTGCGCGATCAGCCCATCACGCCATACGCATAAGGGGTCCTTACAAAGTCATTCTCGGCAAACCTGGCCAGACGGAGTGGAGCGATGTCCAGCGTTTTGGTCTGTCCGTCGACAATCAGTTCCGCCATGAGCTGCCCCACAATCGGCGACATCTTGAAACCGTGCCCGCTGAAACCGACCGCGCAGTAAGCGCCCTCCATGCCTGGAAAACGATCAAGAATGGGATGCCAATCGGGAGTAATCGCGTAGAGGGCGCCGTAGCCGCCTCGGCCAAAACCACGGTGCATGGCGGGATAACGCCGACTCAGGCGCTGGCGAACATTGGGCAGCCAGGAGCTATCGGCTGCCTCATTGTAGTCATCCGGGTTCACAGGGTTGTTGATTTCCTCGCCGGCAATACTTCCCGCATGGATGAGTTCGCCATGCGTTGGCTTGAAATACAAGCCTTGCGCGAAATCGCCGTAGACCGGTCCCCGTCGGGCGCACTCGACAGGCTTGCGAAAGAGGGCGACTTGCGTTCTGCAAGCCTGCACGGGCAGCCGCACGCCCGCGTCCTGAGCCAAGGCCGACGCCCAGGGCCCTGTCGCCAACACGACCGTGTTGCAATAGTAGCGGCCTTCATTCGTATCGACACCGGTGACGCGCCCGCCGTCGAGGACCAACCCCGTGACCTCGACGCCTTCATGCACATCCGCACGCTCCCGCCTCGCCGCCTCGGCAAAAGAAGCGACAACCTGCGCTGCCTCGACGTAGCCGGCTTCCGATTCGAAAGCAGCCAGCTCATCTTCCGCCAGGTCGGCGCTGGGATCGATATCTGTTAACTCCTGAGCGCTGACGGGCCGAACGTCGATGCCAAGTTCGCGTTGCATGGCGATATTGGCTTCGAGGCCGGCGCGATCGCGCTGGTTGACCACCAGTACCATTCCCGTGCGCGTGAATACGGGTGGGCCGCCGACGGTGTCGCCGAAATGTTCGAATACGCCCAGGCTTCTGCGAGCCATGCTCGCGGTGAGTTTGTTCGAATAGTGCTGACGGATGATCGCTCCAGATTTGCCGCTCGAGCCTGCACCGAGAAATCTCTTCTCCAGCACAATCACGCGCCCGACGCGCCGCACCGCGAGCGCATGGGCGATGCTGACCCCCATCACGCCGCCGCCCACGACAAGCATGTCGCAAGATTGCATGGATTGTCTCTTGCTCAGAAGGGCAACAATGGTGCTGTAGAAGGAGGTGGTTCGCAACCCCTCCAGACCATTGACCTCTCCGCAGAAACAGTTTAACCATTTCTTCGGGGCAAGGCAGTTCCGTTGCAATTTTTCTTGGATTCCCTTTTGCAAAAATCGTCTCGGCTCGCGAACATGGTGGCACCGGCAAAATCGCTGTGCTATGGTAAACGTTTTGAGTCCACCCCACGCCCACTGTCTTGCCGAAGGAATCGAGTGGATGACCACAATTAAGTTTTGGATGCTGGCACTGGGCCTCGTGCTGTTGCTCGGGCCCCAGCGAGCTAGCCGAGGTGCAGAACACGGTTTTCTTTCGCGCGTGTTCAAGGACCCGGACGGCAAAGGGGCTAAGTACGTCCTCTTCATCCCTCACGGTTACAAGGGTGATGAACCCTATCCTTTGATTCTCTTTCTTCACGGTCTTGGCGAAAGTGGATCGGACGGACGCATGCAGGCCCAGGTGGGCCTAGGACCGGTGATCAAGCGCCAAGAAAAGAAGTTCCCCTTCATTGCTGTCTTCCCCCAATCTCAGAAGAAGAGCTGGCAAGCTGCCAGCCCCGACGCCCAGCGAGCCTTGAGCATTCTCGCCGAGGTGGAAAAAGAGTACCGAGTCGATCCCAAGCGCATCTATCTGACCGGCCTTTCCATGGGCGGTTTCGGTACGTGGAGCCTGGCCGCAGTTCAACCAGACCGCTGGGCTGCGATCGCACCGATTTGCGGCGGCGGTAATCCCAAGAACGCGGAGAGGATCAAGGACATCCCTTGCTGGTGTTTCCATGGGGCCGCCGACAAGACCGTCAGCGCCGAGAATTCACGTACGATGATCAACGCCCTCAAGGCCGCCGGTGGCAATCCGAAATACACGGAGTATCCGGGCGTGGGTCACAATAGCTGGGACAAAGCCTACGCGACGCCGGAGTTGTACAAGTGGTTCTTGGAGCAAAAGCTCAAATAATAGTACGCGACTTCGGACAGAACTTGTAAAAAGACTGTATCGCCGGCGGCTCAGCTCCCCGGCCAATCCTTCCTGCAGAGAGACTTATTTCCAAGAGAGGTATTGTTATGCCGCAATCAAACGTAAACCGCCGCGATTTCTTGAAATCCACGGCCGTCGGGGCCACGGCTCTTTCCTTGACCGCCGCCAGCGCCAAGCGCGTGTTCGGTGCCAACGAGCGGATCGGCATCGCCTTCCTGGGTACGGGCGGCCGCTGCCAGGAGCACATCCGCATCATCACAAAGATGCAAAAGGCGAATAAGGGCGTGGCAGCGGTGGCTGTCTGCGACGTGTGGGACGGCAACAAGAAGGTAGGCCGAGGACTCTATCCTTCGGCTGAGAAATGTGGCTTGAACCACGACGATAAAGAACATGTCTCCAAGGATTATCGGCGCGTGCTCGATCTCAAGGACGTCGACGTCGTCTGCATCGCCGCTCCCGATCATTGGCACGCCAAGTTATCGATCGATGCCGCCGCCGCCGGCAAAGACGTGTATTGCGAAAAGCCGATGACTAAAACTATCGACGAGGCCCAGGCAGTCGTCGACGCCATGCAAAAACACAACCGGGTGATGACGGTCGGCGTGCAATCGATGGCCGACCCCACCTGGCACAAGGCTAATGAACTCATCCGTAGCGGCCGCATCGGCCACGTTGCCCAGGCCCAAACCAGCTACTACCGCAATTCCGCGATGGGGCAGTGGCGTTACTATCCACTTACGAAGGACATGAATCCTCAGACCGTGGATTGGGACATGTTCCTGGGCCATCAATTCAACGTCCTGCCGGGCGTTCCGCTCGGCCCGCAGATTCCGTTCGACCGCGCAGTGTACGGGCAATGGCGCTGCTATTGGCCCTTCGGCGGCGGCATGTTCACGGACCTCTTCGTGCACCAAACGACACACATGATCGCGGCAATGGGCGTTCGCTATCCCGCCCGCGTGGTTGGCGGCGGCGGCATCTACGTCGAATACGACGAACGCGACGTGCCGGATGTGGCCACAGTAGTTGCAGACTACAACGAAGGTTGCCAGCTCATCATCACGGCCACGATGATCAACGATCATCCGATTGAGGAATGCATCCGTGGCAAGTTAGGCACCATTCGCTTCATCACCCGAAACAAAGAAGCTGGTTTCGAAATCCTTCCGCAGAACGTGAGAGATGCGCCCGGCACGCCTGTACGACTGGACAACAAAGAAGGCGAATTCATCCCAGGCGGCTTAGTTGGGGAAGATACTGCGGCACTGTGGACCGACTTCCTCGATCACGTCCGCAGTCACAACCGCGAGACGTTGAGCACGCCAGAATTGGGTGCTGCCGCCTTCACGACCGTGAACATGGGTGTCCTCAGCTACCGGAAAGGCAACGTCCTGTTCTGGGACAAGGAGCAGCGTAAGCCGGTGGTCGCCGACTCTAGCTGGGCGGACAACTGGGAAAAACGCAGCAAGGAACACGGCAAACCCAATCAAATCATGGGCTGGAACGGCGGCGTGATCGGCAGCTTGCTTACACCGCCGAGCTATCAAAAACTGGGCGGTCCCTGGGTCAACGGCAAGGACCCGGCCGAGGGAGCCGCAGGCTGATCCGAGAACTCGCCGCGGAGAGCGCAGAGAAAGAATAGAGAACTTCTCTGCGCTCTCGGCGTTTACTACGGCCGTTTTTCGGCGTGGTTCAAAGCAGGCTCACAGTTTCCGTGGTGGCAAGTTTTTAACTTGCCGGATTTTTTCGGCAAATTAAAAATTTGCCGCCACACCACCGCGCCACCCGAAAAGACTCCTCCATGAACCAGGTCGGTTTTTCATTCATCCCTCCCGCGCGCATGTCGCCATAACCGGTCACCAAGGATGGCTAGTAAAAGGAGAGCACCGACGATGGAACGCTGCCAGTAGCTTGAAATGTGCAGATGCACCCATCCCTTCTCCAGCACCCGGAATAGCAGCGCCGCCGCCCAGATCCCCCAGACCGAGCCACGGCCGCCTGTGATCGCGACGCCTCCCACGACTGCAACGCCAATCGCTTCCAGGGTCTTTTCATCGTGATCGGTCCCTTGCAGGATTCCAGTCATTCCCAGCGACAGGAGTCCGGCAAGACCTGCCAGTAGTCCTTGCAACGTAAAAACCGTCAACCAGACGCGCCAACGACGAATGCCGGTGCGTTCGGCGGCGGCCGGATTGCTGCCGAAGGCAATCGCTTGCCGTCCGGATACGGTCCAACCAAGCAGAATCCAGGCGAGGAGTGCCACGCTCAGTGCTACCCAGGCCAGGGCAGGCACACCCAAAGGGGCAGCTTGGACCAGAGATCGAAATCCATCGGGCACGTAACGGATATCTTCGCTGCCGATGAGCAGGAGCGTGAGCCCGCGATAGATGCTCATGGTTCCCAGGGTCACGACAATGGGATGGACCCGGCCCAGAAGGCTCAAGGAGGCATTCAGCGCACCGGCCGCGGCGGCTACGCTGAGTCCGGCCGGCACCGCGACAAAAGGCGACCGCCCCGTCTGCATCAAATAGCCCGCGGTGGCTGCACCCAGCGCCATGATCGAGCCGAAAGAAATGTCGATTGCGCCCGTCAGGATGACCAAAGCTGCCCCTAGTCCGCACAACAGGAGGAGCGATGCATTCTCAGCCAAATCGCGCAACGTACCTGACTGCCAAAACGTGCTCGTCCGCCAGGACAGCAAAAGCATCAAGAAGACGACTGCGGCGAGCAGACCGGCCTCGCGGAACCAGAGGGCGGTCGCCCCGCGCGCTTGCGTGGGGCGCGGGGCGGCCACGCGACTTTCCGTTCCATGCGAGTGTTCCTCGCGGGCAGAGTCTCTCGCCCCCGGGGACGCGGGCAGCGCCGCCGCAGCAACCTGCTCCGCCGTTGCCGTGTCACCTTCGAACGTGGCCACAACCTTTCCGGCGCGAAAGACGCCGACCCGGTCGCTCTGCGCAAGCACCTCCGGCAGATCCGAACTGATCAAAATCACGGCGCGGCCGCTATCCGCCAAGCGGCGCACCAAGCGATGGATCTCGGCCTTGGCAGCCACGTCCACGCCCCTTGTCGGCTCATCGAGGATCAGCACTTGTGGATTGCAGGCCAGCCAGCGCCCAATGATGACCTTTTGCTGGTTGCCGCCGGACAGAGTGCCCGCCGGCTGCAGCAACGATCGCAATCGAACCGACAACTGTTTCGTCAGAGCGGCAGCTTGCCGAGTTTCCCTGCCGCCCAAGAGAAACGGGCCGATTGCCAGGCGACGCAGCACCGCCAACACGGCATTCGCGCGCACGGAGAGGCTGGCGCATAGCCCATAGCGCAGGCGATCTTCCGGAAGATAAGCCAATCCATGTCTGGCGGCATCCCCTGCGCTGTGCGGGGTCCAAAGCTGTCCGTCCAGAAAGATGTGGCCCGCCGCGATGGAGCGCAGTCCAAACACGGCCTGAGCCCATTCGCTACGGCCGGCGCCAATCAATCCGTACAGCCCGAGCACTTCTCCCGCTCGGACCTCCAGGGTTATCTCCGAGAAAGCGCCGTCGCGGGCGCTGAGCGCCTTGCACGAAAAACGAACAGCTTGCGGAGAGATGCGGGAGCGCTCCCCTGCTGCCGCCGCGCGCCCACCGGCCTCGGTTTCCCGTCCAACCATCCAGGCGATCAGGCGCGCGGCATTGGTTTCAGCGATTGGGCCATTCCAGACCCGCTGTCCGTCGCGCAGCACGGTGACTTCGTCCGCCAGTTGGAAGATTTCTTCCAGTCGATGACTGACATAGAGAATGGCGCCGCCCTGAGAACGGAACTGCCGAAGCCGTGCGAAGAGTGTGCGCGTCTCACCCTCGGAGAGACTGCTCGTCGGCTCGTCGAGAATGAGCACACTGGCAGCCTGGGAGAGTGCGGCGGCGATGCCGACGAGCTGCCGTTCGGCCGACGACAAGGTTGCTGCTTGCCTGGCTGGATCGAGGTCGCGTCCAAGCGTTACGAGCGCGCTCTGCGTGTTCTTGCGCAATGCCGGCCAGGAAATCAGGCCATGCGACCGTGGCCAGCCGTGCTCCAGGGCGACATTCTCCGCCACGCTCAGATCCGGAAAGAGGTCTGCTTCCTGATGGACGGCGGCAATCCCCCACCGTCTGGCCGCCCGAGCGTCGGCGAACTGAACACGCTGATCACGCACGAAAATTTCACCCTGATCCGGTTGCAGAACCCCGCTGAGAATGTTGATGAGCGTACTCTTACCCGCGCCGTTTTCGCCCAGAAGCGCATGGATGGCTCCAGGACGCAGATCGAGGCTGACGCCTTTCAGGGCCGTGACACCCGGAAAAGTCTTTGATACCCCTCGAAGTTGGACAACAGCAGGTTTGGTCATGCCCGGGTCTCTGTCTGCGAGTTCTCCACCTGCATTGTATCGTTGTTATGATTACGTTTAGCCGGTCCCTTCGGAGGAGCGCCCAAACTCCAGATGACTCCGTCTTGACCGTTCCCACCAAGACGGTAAAGTACATGGTTCATCGATTCCGCGAAACTTTCGCGAGCCTTCCCGAGTAGTTCCTTGCAACCATGCGCATTCCCATAAAAACCATAGCGGCCGTTGCGATTGCCGCAGGAACCATCGCGGCCACTTACAGACCTCTGGAAAACTACTGGAAAGAGCGGAACAAGACGCAGTTCCAGGAAGAAGAAATCGCCAGGGGGCGGATCGTCTTCGAGGTGAATTCCACGGGCACTGTGCAGCCGGTGCTGAGCGTCCACATCGGCTCATACGCTTCGGGTCCCATAACGGAACTGCACGTCGAATTCAATCAGCAGATCCGCAAAGGCGAATTGCTCGCCAAGATCGACCAGCGAATTTACCTGGCCAACGTACAGCGCGACGAGGCCACGCTGGCGACCAGACGCGCGGATGTCGAACGGGTCAAGGCCCTGTTACAACAGGCCGCCAACGACTTGAAGCGAGCGGAGGCTTTGCACGAAACGAACAAAGATTACGTTTCCGATACCGAAATGGACCAATTCCGGTTCAACCGGCTCTCGTTGCAAGCTCAGCTCAAGGTGTCGGAGGCTTCGATTAAGGAAGCTCTGGCAAATCTTGCGAACTCGAAGGCCAATTTGGAATACACCGAAATCCGCGCGCCAGTAGACGGCGTGGTCATCGATCGCAAAATCGATCCGGGTCAAACCGTGGCGTCTCAGTTTCAGACGCCGGAGCTTTTTATCGTCGCACCGGACATCAAGAAAGAAATGTACGTGATGGCGTCCGTGGACGAGGCGGACATCGGCTTGCTGCGCCAGGCCAAGGAAGCAGGGCGGCCGGTGCATTTCACTGTCGATGCCTACCCGGATGATCTGTTCGTGGGCACAATCTTTCAGATCCGAATGAACTCGACCACAACGCAAAACGTGGTGACTTACCCGGTCGTCGTTTCCTCGCCTAACCCGGACATGAAGCTTCTGCCAGGGATGACGGCCAATATCTCGTTTGAAATCAGCCAGAAAGACAACGTTGGCAAGATCCCCAATTCCGCATTGCGCTTCTATCCCAAGCCGGAACAAGTGCGGCCCGAGGACCGGGCCATTCTTGAAGGTCTTGCCCCGCAGACGGACAAGGATAAGGACAAACAAGACGTTGAACCGCCGCCCTCAGCGCGAGAGAAGGCTGCCGCCAACCGCCGCCGCAACCACCGGCACGTGTGGGTGCTGGAAGGCGATTTCCTACGGGCCATCGAAGTCGTGACCGGGATCAGCGACAGCAAGCACACCGAGCTGGTATCGGGGGAATTGCCGATCGGCAGTAAAGTCGTGACCGGCATCAAGACCAAGCCGTAGCCGCCGAGTCGCACGCCAGAGGCATACCGTGGATCTCTTCATCACCATACGAATTGCTCTGCGAGCGCTCGCCAAGAACAAGATGCGCGCTGGGCTGACGGTGCTGGGCGTGGTCATCGGCATCGCGGCTGTCACGACGATGGTGTCGATCGGCCAAAGCGCGAGTGCTTTGGTCCAGGGCCAGTTTCAAAACTTGGGCACCAATGTCATCGTGATTCTCCCCGGCAGCCAGCGCAACGGCGGCGTTCGCCAGGGCGTGATTCCTTCCCTCACTGCCGCGGACTCGGAGGCGATCGCCAAGGAATGCCCCACGATCCTGGCGACTACGCCCATCGTGATCACGTCGGGGCAGATCATTTACGGCAACTCGAACTGGCCGCCGAAGCAGATTTCTGGCGTCGGGGCGGACTACATTACCGTGCGGAATTGGCCGCTCCGTCACGGGGGCTTCTTCACCGAGCGCGATATTTCCTCGGCTGCCAAGGTCTGCGTCATCGGCCATACCCTCGTGGCGAAGCTCTTTCAAACAACGAATCCGCTGGGTGAATCGATCCGCATCAAGCGGATCCCTTTTCGCATCGTCGGCGTCCTCGACAAGAAAGGGGCGGATCTCGTCGGCAATGACCAGGATGACATCGTCCTGATCCCCTACACGACCGTGCAGAAACGGCTGCAGGGATCCAGTTTCCTGGACGTGGGCGCGATCCTCGCTTCGGCGACGTCGAACAAACACATGTCGGAGGCGCAGGACGAAATCAACAGACTTCTGCTCGAACGGCATCGCATCAAGCCGGGGCAGATTGCCGATTTCAACGTGCAGAACACCGACGAGATCGCCAACATGCTCGGCATCGTCACCGGCACCATGACGCTGATGCTATCGTCCATTGCCGGCATTTCGCTGATCGTGGGTGGTGTGGGCATCATGAATATCATGTTGGTTTCCGTAACGGAACGCACGCGCGAAATCGGCACGCGCATGGCGGTGGGCGCGCGCTCGCGGGACATCCTGCGGCAATTCCTGGTCGAGTCGGTCTTGCTTTCGTGTATCGGCGGGACGATTGGCTTCGGCCTGGGGGTGGCAGCGTCCGTGGGCGTGACCAAGCTTATCAATTCTCTGTCAAGCGGCGCTGAATGGCCCGTGGTGATTTCCCTCCCGGCCGCCGTAGCCGCACTTCTCTTTTCGGGCGCGGTGGGCGTTTTTTTCGGTTTCTATCCGGCCCGCAAGGCCAGCCGGCTCGACCCAATCGAAGCGCTACGCTACGAGTAGCGGCCTACGAAATATCGCTCAGCCGCGGCTAAATGACCGTGCGTGATCTTGCAGCAGACTCTTGTTGGGTGCCATGCTTTCGGGCCCTATCTGCTACCGGAGACTTCAAGGCGCCAAGGCCCGAAAGCATGGAGCAGTCGGCGAACTGCTACCTGGCGTTGGGGCGGGACATGCTTTCGCGTCCCCGGCAGGTCGGCATCGATGGCTTCGGTCCCGGCTTGGGCCGCGAAAACATGGCACCCAAGTTCAATTGACTGCTGCTGATTCGTGCACGCTGATTTAGCTTCCTGGCGGAACCGCATCAGCGCGGGTTGGGAGGGGGCATGCCCTCAGGCGCTGGTTTGGTTTTCAGGGGATCCTGCAGATCAAAGAACTGTTCAGCAGGTTTGTTGCCCGTCGGATACTGGTCCTGGTTGGGACCGGGCGGCAAGGCGTCGGGGTATGGCTTCTTGTGGCCGAGGCCGCCAAGGGGCCCTAGGGAAGCGTAGCGCTCCTCGGCAAAGCGGATGCCATGCGTCTCGAGAATCGTGCCGGTCTCAGCCTCTAGATTGGCCAACTCCGTGTCGTACTGCGTCAGCGTCTGGCTCTCCGAGCTGACCGCATTGCCCCAGTCCGTGATCGCTTGAAGGACGTTTAGCAGGATTGTCCGGCCACGACGATAGCTTTCGACCTGGCGGTCCAGGTTGATTCGAGCGGCGAGGCGTGCTTCCTTGTAGGCCTTGTACTCGTCATAGTACTGTGCCAGGTTGCGCACCCGAAGGGCCAGCAGGTGCGTCGCATTGAGGACGCCCTGGTCCAGGTTAGCTTGATCGCGGAACAGGATGACCTCCTGCTGCCGCAATGCCGCGCGACCCTGTCGCAGGCCCAAGGGAACAGCGAAATTGACGCCCAGGCTCCAGTTCGTAAACGAGCCTCCGAATGTCGACAGTTCGCCTCCGTTGGGCATTGTGCCTTCCAGGCCGTTCCAAGTGTATTGCAAGGTTGCGTCCATCTTGGGCCTCGCCTGGTTTCTGGCCTGAATGAGCATCTGTCGATCCGCCTCCAAGATCAACTCAAGCTCGATCAAGTCGGGGCGGTATTGTTGCGCCACGCGGAGGACCTCGTGCCAGTCGACCTTGATGAGGTTGGGCGAAGGCGGGGATAGAGGTACCAAGTGGATTGTTGGAGGCAGGCGCATGAGGTTTGCCAGAGCAGCTTCCGAGTTGAGCAGGGTCGCTTCCGAGACGATCAGGGTCGCCTTGAAGTTCGCCAAAGACGTACGGGCTTGCGCTACTTCACTGACGTCGGCCAGCCCGGCTCGGAATCGACCTTCCGCGCGGCGCAAGGCTTCGCCGCCTTGCTCTACTTGTTGCCGCCGCGCCCAAACGTCGGTCCGCGCGAATACCACCGCCCAGTAGGCCTGGATCACGCTCCGCACCGATTGTTGCACGTTGTCCTTGAACTGAAAAAACGATCTCTCGGTGTTGAGTCGAGCGATGATGATGGGCGCAAGGTTGGCCTGCACTCCGCCTCCCTGCAGCAATGGCTGTGTATAACCAAGCGTGACGGAGGTGGGCGTCTGCGGATTGAGGGGTAGGGAGAATGGCGACACTGTTCCCGGAGGCACCGCAATCATGAACGGGATGTTGATCCTTGTCAGCGTCGGATTGACGTTCACCCCCAAACTGGTCGTGCCGCCAAAGCTATTGATTTTCGACAGCCCCAGGTTCATGTCGTAACCGGATACGGGGATGCTCGGGATGAATGCCTGTGACGGATCCAGGGGATCTATTTGGCCGCTGGGAGTATCCGTGCGTGTAAAGGTGTTTTGTACGCTTACCGTGGGATCGAAACGTGCTTTGGCGGTGTCGATGCTCGTATCCACAATTGCGGTGTCGTAGATGGTTGCGCCGCTCGAAGCGGCCGTTACGCCCGACAGTACACGGATGACCTGAGAGTTGGCAAGCGTGACGCGAATGGCTTCATCCAAGCCGAGAGTCTGAACAGAAGTATCCCATTGAGGGTTGGAAACCGTGGGCGGATCGGCAGTATCGGGAATCCGGACGTGCGGTATCGATTCCGGCTCGCGGACCTTGATCGTTTTCTCATCCGGGGGCAAGATGCGGATGATCTTTTCCTGCGCGCAGACGCTGTTCACGGCCGCAGCCGTACTGAGGACAAAAACGGCGACGGCCAGCGCAGCCTGCCGACATCGCATCCCGCGGCAAACCAATCCTGGTTCCATTTAGACGGATCCTTGCGCAGGGGAAGGGCGTAGCGGTTCTGCAATAGATTCGGCCCGCAGGGCGCGCCAACATCATGCGTTTTCACCCAGCTGCACTTCCAGAACTTCGGATTCTGCCGGATCTTCCGAATGCAAGGATTGGATGGCCAGCCGGAAGTCCGTTGTATCCTGCACAATGAGACCGTCGCGCAGGACGACGACGCGTCGGGCATTGCGGGCAATGACCTGGTCATGCGTAACAAGAATCACGGTTATGCCGCTCTTTTCATTGAGTTCCCGGAATAATTCCATGATTTCTCTGCTAGTCCGGGTGTCCAGGTTGCCGGTAGGCTCATCTGCCAGGAGGATGGAGGGTCCGGTGACGAAGGCTCGCGCGATGGCCACGCGCTGCTGCTGGCCGCCGGAGAGCTGGTTGGGGAAATGGTGCAGCCGCGAACCAAGCCCCACCATTTTCAACTTGTCGATCGCGCGCTCGCGTCTTTGGCGCATGGACATGCGCGTAGCGTACAGGAGAGGCAGCTCGACGTTCTCGATGGCCGAGGTCCGCGAGAGTAGATTAAAGCTTTGAAAAACAAAGCCGATGTGTCGATTGCGAATCCGCGCGCGTTCGTCACTGGACATGGAGGCGATCTCTTCGCCTGCCAGCCTGTAGCTGCCGCTTGTCGGGCGATCCAGGCATCCTAGCGTATTCATCAGAGTGGACTTGCCCGATCCCGACGGTCCCATCAGCGCGACGTACTCTCCTTTTTCAATCGTCAGGGAGACGCCGCACAAGGCCTCGACCTTCACTTCGCCCAGGTCGTAGATCTTGCGAATGGCGTGCAACTCGATCAAAGCCATCAGAGCCTCCGTCGTGGTTCCGGCGCGTATTTTGGCATCCAGGAGTTAATTCGTTGTCGAACTAACTAGCTTAGCGGAAAATGGAAGGGAATGGACTGGCAAACCGGAATGGCTGGCTAGCGCAATGTGCGGCCGAGATTTTCAGGAACCCCAGCTCGCCTGCGCGCGGGAAGGTGGAGAGAAGGCGGGACGAAGATTTTGCTGCCGGCGTCTTTGCCGCTTCCGCCTCCCCGCCTTACGTGACGAACGGGACATCGGGAAGGAGCAAGACGCCGGCAGGAACAAAGCCCCCGTCAGCGAATGGGGGTGGGCTGGGGAGGGAGACAAAGGAAGTTTGGCCTATAAGCAAGAGGAATACTCTCGGGCCATCTGTCCCAGGGTTTCTTCGCTCACGCAAACGGCTTCGCGGCAGTCCGGGCAACAGATCCTTCCGCGCGCGGTTAGCGCGGCGAAAATCATGTCCTCGAATGTATCCCCTTCTCCCAGAGCAAACCACGGGCCTTCATCGATCATCCGGTCGAGGATCTCCGACCCGGGGGTGTCCGGCGGAGCAGTAAAGTGACAGGCGCATCTGGGGCAATGCAACTCGATTTGCATGGTCTTCTCCAATTCATCCAGCCGCGTTTGGACGCATGGTACCCCTGGTCCTGTCAACGCAACTCCGATGCCGCGCGAGGCGGACGGCCGCGTCCCATGAGGAGTTGGTTCTTAAAGGTTTGATCCAATTGGAGATTAGGCTAGACCGCGCGGCAGGCGAGATGTAGATAGCGCGCTAAATACCGGAGTTCCGTAGTGCACTTTGTTCAATTGAGTGATCGGGGATTGTACGGCCTACAAGAAGGGCGGCGGCGCACGTCTGCGCAGATTGTCGCATTCATGCTTGCTTGCCCTGTCGCTCCTCGAGCACCTGAAACATGCAGCTTCCCAAAGGACGCACAAGGGGCGTTCTAAAAAAGTCCTAGGATGCCTCGGCCAGCAGAGTGATCGATTCAGGGCTGTGATTGAAGATGTCAAGGAACTTGGTTGCTTCCAGTCCTTCCAGCTTGAGCGTTGGCGCACCTGACAGGTGGATCATAACAAAGGGAGCGGCGCCCTCTCCTTCCCGCGCGACGTGGACGCTGCAGATGTTCTCGACGGAAATGAACTCCTCGTTCGAACCGTGCCGTTTGATCTGGATGAAGCTGGCCACGCCGTTTTCCCCCTTTAGAGCTGTAGCGAGAGTACAACCGCCAGTGGACAATGCAAAAGAACCATTCGTTCAGAGGTATCTTCGAAGCTTAAGCAATTCCCAGGTAAATTGCAAATGCCTGGCAAAACCTTACATTTACCGGCAGCGGATTCCTCCGGCCACCCTCGTGGATGTCGATCACGTCGATTTCCCGGCGGCCGGGCTCAGCCACGCCACGATCCGGCTAAACAGCTGGCTTCGCACGCCGGTGTAGGCATGGTCGGCATCCGGTATGACCTCGACGTGCAAGGACTGCTGCCGGCGGCATAGAGCTTCCAGGTCTTCCGGCAAGCGCTGGAACGCCATGTTGCTTGCCGCTTCCCGACTGCCAATAGTAACCAGTGTCGGGCAGTTCACGCCTGGCAGGGAGCGCAAGAGATTATACCTTTCATCCGGCCCGTACTTCTCCACGTACCCTGCAGCAGTCGTGACGTAAGGCAAGGGAGTCTGGACTTCCATCAGGGCCGTCGGCTGTCCGCTCGCCACCAGCTGCTCCGCTCTAGAGTATGAGTCGAGGAATTGGGTGGCCCCGGAGCCGGCACAGAATGCCAGGTACGAGAGCCGGGGTGGCGACAGGGCGACCAGGCAGACCGGGCTTAACTGTGGCTCTCTGGCCAGGGAATAAATGGCCTTAACGGCGCCCATGCTGTGTCCCATCACTCCGATGCGCTGGCTTCCCTGTTGTTTCAACCACTCCATCCACGCGGCCAGGTCATGGCGCGCGTCATCGATCGTTTCATACGCTGCTCCTAAACGTTTACCGCCGCGCGCGGTGGCAGCCGTGCTGATGCCGTCGTGGCCGCGAGTGTTCACGCGCAGAACCGCGCAACCGATCCCTAGCAATTGCTCGGCAAGTTCGCCAAAGAGCGCGGAACTGTAAAAATTCCCTCCCGTGCCATGAAGGAGGCAGAAGACTTCAACCTCGAGAAGAACCCCGCCTGAGGCCGCGCCCGGAGATTGAAAAATGCCATCGAGCTGCAGTCCATCCCGAGTGGTGGTCTGTACCAAATCTACGAGCAAGCGGCCCTCCCTCCTGGCCAATGGGCCCAGAGGCAACGTCTTCGTCCCAGGATTGTACCAAGGTGAGCGGTACGCTTTCCAAGCAGGCAACTTCCAATTTACCGCCCGGATCGCTATATCCATGCCGCCGCGAAAGGGAGCGGATGAAGCGCACTCACTATGCATGAAGATCAGAGGTACGGACCGCCGATGAATTGACGCCGAGCCGAGGAAACCTCTAGAGCGTGTTGAAAAAGGGGTCAGACCCCTTGAGTTCTGCAGAGCCTGGTGCCTCAGAAATGGGCGGATTGCCTCGATTCTCCAGGGGGTCTGACCCCTTTTTCAACACGCTCTTAGGTCAGGCAGATCCGGCTCCGATCGAAGAAGCGACACCCTTGCGAGAGACACCCTTGATCCTAACTTCCATCTCGTTCGCGGCGAATACTGCGCTTAACGCAGCTACAACCCTTGAATCGATGTATCAAAGCAAGCGGGCTGCCAAGGGCAAGGCCAGTCGTTCCGCGGCACCCGCGGGCCAGGGCACGACCTGGGCCCAGGCTAGCGCCCTCGCCGGTCTCGACACTTTGCTGGCTCAGGTTCAGCCGGCAGGTAACTCCAACGGCTCGCATGGTTAGCGAGAAGACCGACGTCAGCGTCCGCCTCGACGCGCATCCTCGCGATTCCGTCTCCCACGGCGATCTCATCAGATCCTTGCGATTACCTCCGCAGAAGCATAGAATCGAGACCCGAGAGTCAAACTCCAGGCCAACATACTGGCAGTCTACCCGGGATCACCGGTCTTCTCGAATGAGGAATGCATATGCTCAAGCGGACAGTACCATCCTTGCTGGTCATCGCCGCGCTTGCTTTGGCTGGTGTGACAGCCAGGCCGGCCTTCGCGCAACAAGCTGCGTCAATCCCCGTCATCAAGCGCGACATCGTCAAGAAAATTGAAGCAGCCTTGCCCGACAAGGCGCCCGCCCAGCCGAAGCAGCCGCGAAAAATCTTGATCTTCAGCAAGACGAACGGCTACCGCCACGCTTCGATCCCCGTGGGTGTTTTCTCGCTCACCGTCATGGGCCGAAAGACCGGGGCCTACGAAGTGGTTTACAGTGAAGACGACGCCTGGTTCGAGCCGGAATCGCTCAAGCAGTTCGACGCGGTGATCATGCTCAATACCACGGGCGATATCTTCCATCCAAAGGAAATGCCGAAGGACCCGCAACAGAAACAAGCTGCCCAGGAGCGTGAAGCGCGTCTCAAACAAAGTCTTGTCGATTTTGTGAAAGGCGGCAAGGGGCTCGCAGGCATGCACTCCGCCACGGATACCTACCATAACTGGGGCGAATATAACGCGATGATGGGCGGAGCCTTTGCCGGTCATCCCTGGCACCAGGCCGTTCCGGTGAAGAACCTGAGCCCCAACAATCCCCTCAACGAATCGTTCCCGAGCGATGGCTTCGAAGTGACTGACGAAATCTATCAGTTCCGCAACGACACCGCGCTGCCGGCGGATCGCAAGATGCTCCTGAGCCTGGACACTGCCAGAATGAACGTGTCGAAAGGAAGCCGCAAGGACGGCCTTTACGCAATTAGCTGGATCAGCCGCTACGGCAAGGGGAAAACCTTCTACTGTTCCCTCGGCCACCGCGATGAGATTTACTTCAATCCCCAAGTGCTGAAGCACTACCTGGCCGGCATCCAGTACGTACTCGGCGACCTGGAAGCGGACGCGACGCCGACAGCCACGAACAATAAGTGAAGGTTGAAGACTAGCGAGGCTTCGCCGCAGAGCAACTAGTCATGGGAAATGAAGAGAAAGATCAAGATGTGAACCGTCTCAATTGTACCTCTTAATCTTCTTCTTAATCTTGCTCCTACTCTTCTTCCTGATCCTACTCTTCATCTTACTCTCGCCTCGGCCCTTCCCAAAAACTTGACTCGACCGTTATGAGTTTTCATAAGCAAGTAACCTAGAATGGCCTTACGGCGTCGTAAGGCCGCGCATTCTAGGCTCCCAGGGCATACCAAGCAAACCTGGGAAGTCCTCCTGGTAATGCATCCAGGCAACTTTTCACACCTGCTGCGGGCATTACTTGGTGATTGCATCGGCCAGGCGGTGTCGTTCGCTTCGCCGCGGCGGCGCGCAACGCCTCCTTTACGGGCTCACCAAAGGGTGAGGGCGTGTACTTCCAATCCTTGATCAAGCAAGGTCTGGCGCCGGGATGCATGCACCAGGCGGTCCAGTGCAAATGATGCTGGTCGACGTATTGCAGGATCTGGTTAGCGAAGGCCTTCGGATCGCTCCGGTCAGGGCCAAACTCGCCGACCAGGACTGCGTATTTGTCAGCCACGGCGGTCACTGAAGTGTCTCGATTCTTCTTCACGGGATAGATGTGCGAATCGTAGAGCACTCCATTCCCTTTCGGGTCGGAAAGGGCAAATCCCTTGGCCACGCCCGATAGGTCATAGCCCCAATCGAGGCCGCCGGCCAAAACGATGTTCTTGGCTCCTTGTGCTCGGCAGACTTCAAGAAGCTTTTGCAGCCCGGGGCTGTGATATTCCAGCTTACCGCCAGGTGCCCTCGTATTCTTTTCCACCACGTTACCGCCGTCACGCCAGACTTGCCACGTGACGTGATGCGGCTCGTTATAGAGACCGAACAGGACCACTGGATCGTTGGCATAGGCTGCGGCCACGTCGCTCCAGAAGGTGGCGCTATTGTCGTCGGGCATCTGGTGCTGACCAATATTTTCGCCCCACTTGCCGGCATTGGACCAATGCAGGTCGAGAATCACGTAACAGCGCTTATCCGCGGCTTGCCGAACAAACTCGCGCACTGTATTGCGGTAATAAACGCCGCCGTCCTGTTTCTCTTTCGTGTGCCCGAACCAGCGGTCTTGCGACAAGGGCAGGCGGATGACATTCACGCCCCAGTCGTCGCTGGCCGCAGCCAAGGATTGAAATAGGTGTTCCCCCTGGCTCCATTCCAGGCTGGGGATATTGACCCCTTGTAACCTCACTACTGTCCCTTGTGCCGTTTTGAGCTGCTTGCCTTCGACTTTCAAAAGTGGCGGCCGGGCAGACTCCGCGGCCGAACATGCAGGCCAACGGCATGCCAGGAGAACGCTCGCTGCCAGGACGAGAGTGACGATACGCATGGTTGACTTTCTTTCACGCCGAGGATGATTCGCTGCGGCATCTGATGACTGTGATTGTATCGAGAGAAGTGGCTCATCCGACTAATGCGTATTTTGTTTCATGGAGGCCCAGGATTTTGAGCTTCAAGAACTCGTGATCGCGATAGCCATAGGCCTGGCGCTTCATGAGCTGGATCTTGGTGTTCGTGCCTTCCAA
>Ga0208044_1000651_pt1 | contig 23601 bp, 25 predicted proteins | sample Sb_taG_8_FD_187712 | JGI IMG/M metagenome (GOLD analysis project Ga0208044, IMG submission 187712) | Peat soil microbial communities from Weissenstadt, Germany - Sb_50d_c_BC metaG (SPAdes) (version 2) | ecosystem: Environmental > Terrestrial > Soil > Wetlands > Peat | place: Germany...
CGACGTCGACGCCTGGTACGCCGGCAGGCTTCCCTGCTCAGGCGGGGAACGCAGGATGCTCCGCCTCGCCGTCGCCTTGCTGACCGGCCCGGCCCCGCTGATGCTGTGCGGCACGAGGCTGCGCCACACCTGGCCCGGCGCACCGGGCCAGCCAGTGTCGGAGTTCCCTGACGAGAACCTGTGCCGGGCCTGCGTCCGCGCACTCGGCGACCAGTCCGTCCGTCCGGGCATTCGAGCACCCGCAGTTCTTCCCGAACGCTTAGGCCCCAAGATCATCCCGGTTGCGGCTTTTGGCCTCACCTTGGCTGGACCCCCTATACGCGACAGTTGAATCCGCGAGGTCACCAGGTCCCACCTCCCGATCAGGCACTAGGGCGTGTCCCGTAGATCATGTATGCGTTGACCGGGCCAGTTTCAGGTAGTCCGTGAAGCTGATGTCCTGGATCGTGTCGCCACCGAGCTCGATGGCTTTCTCGGAGGGTTCATCGTCTGATCACCTTCAATGGTCACCTTGAGTGGGTGCCGGGCGTGGTCGGCGAGCATTTTCCACAAGACCGCGTTGAGTTCGTCCCGCGCCCAGTTGGGCGGGGCATCGGCGGGACCAATGTGGCAAGAGCGCGTCCGTGAACTTGTCAGCCCGACGTGGTCCGTGCAGGCTCGGCCGAGGACACCCCCTGCCGCGATGAGTTCCGGCCGGGTCGCGCGTCTGTTCTGGTGACCGCCGTAGGACGTCGTACGACGCTGCCCGGCACGAGACACCACGGAGGACACCATGACGACCACGCCGGACGACCCGACCACCGCGCTGCCCGGCCGCCCGCCCGTGGTCGACCTGGCCACCTGGCAGGCCGCCCGTGACGAGCTTCTGGTCCGCGAGAAGGCCCACACCCGCGAGGGCGACGCCCTCGCGGCGGCCCGCCGCCGACTGCCGATGGTGGAGCTCGACGGGACGGTCGAGGTCGTCGGACCCGACGGCCCGGTCCCGTTCCTGGACCTGTTCCAGGGCCGCGACGAGCTCGTGGTCTACAAGCACATGTGGTACGACGGCGCGCCGCACCAGGGGCAGTGCGAGGGCTGCACCACCACGGCCTGGCACCTGAAGGACGCCGTCTACCTCAACGCCCGCGGCGTCTCGTTCGCCATCCTGACCACGGGCCGTTGGGACGAGGTGGCCTCCTACGTCGAGTTCATGGGCTACACCCAGCCCTGGTACTCGGTGCGCGACGTGGACGCGCCGGTCGGCGGCAGCATGGGTTCCGTCACCTGCTTCCTGCGCGACGGCGACCGTGTGTTCCTCACCTACTCCACGACGGGCCGTGGCAACGAGCCGGTCAACGGGTCCTTCGGCCTGCTCGACATGACGCCCTACGGCCGCGGCGAGGCGTGGGAGGACAACCCCGAGGGCTGGCCCGAGGGGCGCAGCTCGTGCTGGTTCTGGCGCTCGGACGCGGACGGGAACGCCACCTGGGGCCCGACCAGCCGCCCCATGCCGCAGTGGACCCGCCCCGGCGCGACCCCCGTGGAGACCCTCGGCCGGCACGGCCACCACCACTGACGCGCCTTCGTCGACGGCGTCGGCAAAAGGTGTTAGGTGCCGGGCGGAACCTCCGGACGATCACCAGCGCGCGTCAAGCCGGAAACGCCGCCAGCGCGGCCCGTCCGTGGCCGTCCGAGACGGATGGCGGCGGCGCGGCGCAGCATCTGTTCCTGGGCCAGGCCGGCGAACCGGGCGAGGTGCTGATCGTGCCATCCGGCGGGAATGTAGGCGGGGATGTTGGTGATGCTGTAGCGGACGCCCGGCCGGGGCGGGGGGTGGAGTCTGCTCCGGACGCCGCCGGCGGCGGTCCGCCGGATGATGTGCAGGGCGCCGACCGCGGGTCCTGTTGCGGCGTGCAGGGCCGGTGAGCAGTAGCCGTCCCCGGCCAGGAACCATTTGACCCATCGTTTGAAGGCCGGGACAGTGCCGGGCGCGGCGGCGGGGTCGGCGAGGTGGGCGATGACCTGGCTGAGGGAGTCCGGCGCGGCCAGGAAGGCGCCTGCGAGGGTGAGCAGGGCAGCGCAGGCGGCCGCGACGCGCCGGAGGTCGCGCACGGTGGACCACCGCCCGTCGCGGCTGCGTGGACCGTGGGGACGTGAGCGGCGAGGAGCCCGGCGACGTAGCGGCTCTCCCCCGCTGGCGCACACGTGGACGACCCGGGTGCCGGCGTCGCTATAAATTAGCCAGATGGCTCGTAACTCGACTCCCGCCGCTCCCCCGCGTAGGCGCCGCACCCAGGAGGAACGCCGCGCGGAGACACGCGCGCGGGTCCTCGACGCGACAATCGCGTGCCTGCTCGAGCTCGGCTACGGCGCGACCACGCAGCGCGCTGTCGCGGATCGGTCGGGGGTCACCCGCGGCGCGCAGCTGCACCACTTCCCGACGCGAGCCCAGCTCGTCGCCGAGGCGACGACGCTCCTCGCGATCCAGCTGACCAGCCGGCTCGAGCGCCAGATCAGCGAGCTCCCACGCGGCAAGAAGCGAACCGAGGCGGCGCTCGACCTGTTGTGGGCAAGTTTCTCCGACGGGCTCTTCATCGTCGCGCTGGAGCTGTGGCTCGCCTCCCGCACCGACGCCGAGCTCGCGCAGGCGCTCGGTGAGGCAGAGGATCAGATCGCCGTGGCGATCATGAACTTCGGGCACGAGATCTTCGGGCCCGATGTCTCGGCGCGCCCGCAGTTCGAGCAGCGCCTGCTGTTCGCGCTCACCGTCATGCGCGGGCTCGCGACGTCACGGCCGTTTCAGCCGGGTGACCGCGGGCTGGCGCCGCGCTGGAAGTTCGCGCGGCGCCAGCTACTCGACCTGTTCAACGAGGCGTAGGCCCGCCCAGCACCTCGACAACCCAGTCGCAGACCTCCTGCATCATGCGCGTGGGGTTGTTGATCTGACAGTGCGCGTCCGCGCCGCTGGCCGCGTCGAACACGATCAGGTCCTTGCGGGGCACGTCGAGCGCCGCGTGCCAGCGCTCCGCCTGGCGCATCAGCACCGGCGGTTCGGCAGTCCCGGCGATCGACAGGAACGGGCAGTGCACGTCGGCCGGATCGGCGACCCAGGTGTCCATCCGCGCCGCCAGTTCGGGCACGCTAGCGGCGCCGCCCTTCCACAGCAGCACAGCCGTGTTGCTGCGCGACGAGCCGCGCTTGGCCGCCGCCGCGACGGCGGCGCTGCCGAACAGCTCGCGTGGCTCGGGGAACGGCGTGCTGGCAACGCAGGCGGCGAGCCGCGGCTCGCGTCCGGCGGCGCGCACGGCCCAGTAGCCGCCGAGGCTGAAGCCGACGAGCGCGAGCTTCGCCGGGTCGACCCCGCGCTCCAGCAGGCAGTCGATCGCCGCGCCGATCGGTCGCTCCGACTCGCCCGTCCAGTGCAGCCCGTCGAGCGCGGTCGCGTTCGACCCGGGCAGATCGACGATCGCCACGTTCAGGCCGCGCTCCCAGGCGCCGCGGCCGATCGTGAAGAAGATGTTCTCGAGCGCCGAGTCCGCCCCGCCGACGACGAGCAGCGTCGGCGCCGAGGGATCGCTCGCGCGGAGCAGCATCGCCGGCAGCTGCGCACCCTCGTAGGGCACGCCGAAGAACTCGGCGGGCAGCCCGAGCAGGTCGATCGCTTCGCGGAAGGTTGCCTGCGTCTCGCGCAGCAGCTGCGTCAGCAGCTCGCCAGGATCGCAGAACTGCCACGCGGAGCGTGCGCTGGCGGCCGCCTTCAGCAACGCCCCGCCGCGGTGCGCCGCCGCCCTCGCGCGAGCGCGTCGGCCGCGAGCGAGCGCTGCAGCTCGGCGTGCGCACGGAACTGCCGCGTCCAGCTCTCGGGATCGCCGTCCTCGATCCCGCGCGCGAGGGCGAACAGCTCACCGACGTCGAGCGCGCCCGCCTTCGACCAGCCCATCGCCGCGACGAAGAACGTGTCCATGTCCGGATCCTCGAAGCGATAGCGCATCGAGGTGCGCTGGAACTCCTCAGCCGTCCGCCTCATGTCGTGCTGCCTCCTGTCCACGTCTCAGGCAATCTGCCCACTGCCGCAAGCGACGATATCACAAACAAGCCAGATGGCTGGTTTGTGTGTTACGATGCGCGGCACGATGACCGACGTGACCCGCGATCCCCGAGACCGCAGCTCTACCGACTGCGCCCGCACCCGCCGCACAGATCGACCCTCTGCCGATGGCCTGGGCGGGAGCCCCTCATGAGGCGCCACGGACGCCACGATTCGACATGAGCTCTGCGTCCTGCACCCGCTCCTCGCCCACGACGCCCGATCGATCCTCCTGGTCGGGATTTGCCATCGCCGCCTCGACGGTGTTCGTGCTCGCCCTGTCGGTGACCCTGCCGACGGCGCTCTACTCCAGCTACGCGACCCGATATGGCTTCGGCTCTGGTGTGCTGACGCTGATCTTCGCCGCCTACGTCGTCGGGAACTTGGCCGTGCTGCTGGGCCTCGGAGGCCTTGGCGACCATGTGGGGCGGCGGCCGGTCCTGTTCGCCGCGGTGCTCACGGCAATGGCCGGCACGGTGCTGTTCATCCTCGCCGACAGCGTCGCGTTGCTGTTTGTCGCACGGTTTGTTCAGGGCGCAGCGCTCGGGCTCGTGTTCGAGGCCTCCACCGCAGCGCTGGTCGACCTGCACCCCACCCATGACCATGACCGGGCGGCCTTGGCCTCGACCGTGGCCATCGTCTCGGGGCAGGGGGTGGGGGCGCTCATGGGCGGGGTGTTCGGCGAATGGCTTCCGGAGCCGCTTCGATTGGTGTGGCTCGTGTACCTCGCAGCACTGATCGTCGTCTTCGTCCTGCTCCTGCTCGTTCCGAACGACGCAAGGCTCGGATCGGGGTGGCTCCGCCCGACGCGACTCGCCGTGCCTTCTTCGATGCGAGCGCTCTTTATTGCCTACGCCGTCGGCGTATTCGCCATGAGCGCCGTCGTCGGGCTGTACAGCTCGCTGACCCCGTCGTTCCTTCATACGCTGCTCGGCCTGTCGAGCCTCGTCCTCGCCGGAACGGTGACGTTCGTGCTGATGCTTGCCTCCGTGCTGACCCAGCTCGTGTGTCGTTCGTTGAACTCGCGCAAGGCCGGGATGAGCGGTCTTCTGATCGTCACGGCAGGGCTCATCGTGGTGACGGCCGCGGCGGCGATCTCGTCTCTGGCATTGCTGCTGGCCGGCAGCGCAGTCGCCGGGATCGGCCAGGGCCTCGCGTTCATGGGTCTGCTCGCCGGGGTCAGCGATGCTGCTCCTGACGACCAGCGTGGCGAGGTCGTGAGCACCTTCTACGTTGCCAGCTGGCTGGGAGCTGCGCTCCCGGTACTCGCCGTCGGATTCGCGGCTCCGGCGATTGGGCTGCTCCGATCCGCGTGGATCTTCACGGCCGTGATCGCCGTCATCTCACTCGGGGCAATGGTCGGCTTGCTCAAACTCAAGCACACCACGGCCGGCGGATAGGTCCCGGCCGACGCACCCTCGCAAAGGTGGAGGGTGCTGAGATGACGACCTTCGGTTTGCGATTGGGGACTAGTGCCCCTGCCGCGGTTTCGGCCGGCCTGCGAGGCTGGTGGGGTCAGGTCCAGTGCGTCTCTCCGGAGGTGAGGCAGCGATGCATGTCTACTTCAACGATGCCCAGTTCGGCTTCCAGACGCTCCGGCTGCTCGGCTCGGCCGCCTCGGGTGACGCTGAGGCTGGCGAGGTTTTGTCGACCGCGTATCGCATCCGGGAGGGCGACTTCGAGAGCTGGACTGCCGAGTGGCTGAAGACCGCTCAGCGGGTGCACGAGATTGCCGAGCGAAGTCGGGAGCGCGGCCACAGGGTCAGCGCCCGGGAGGCCTATTTTCGGGCTTCCAACTACTACCGCGCCGCCGAGTTCTACCTCCACGGCGACCCGAGCGACCCTCGCATCATCGACTTTTCCCGCAGGGCGCGGGCCTGTTTCGAGCAGGCACTCGAACTCAGCACCCTGGCCGTCGACTGCGTCGCGATCCCCTACCAGGGCATCGCGCTTCCCGGCTACTTCTACCGTGCAGACGAGGCCGAGGGGAGGGCTCCCACGCTCATCGTGCACACCGGGTATGACGGTACCCAAGAGGAGCTCCGTGCCCACGCGATGGCCGCCACCGCCCGCGGCATCAACTGCCTCACGTTCGAGGGACCGGGGCAGGGAGCGGTGATCCGCGAGCAGGGCCCCGGCTTTCGGCCGGACTGGGAGGCGGTGGTCACGCCGGTCGTCGACTACGTGCTGGACCTTCCGACGGTCGATCCGGAGCGCATCGCCCTCTTGGGCATCAGTTTCGGCGGTTACCTGGCACCTCGGGCCGCGGCGTTCGAGCACCGGCTCGCGGCGTGCATCGCCAACGGAGGCGTCTTTGACTTCATGGCGAATCGGTTGCCGAGCGGCATGTCGCGCCAAGCCGCCATCGACTGGGTGCGCAGCGATCCGAGCGGGTGCGACGAGGTGATGCGAGCGATGATGGATGCGAGTACCGACTCCAGGTGGGGCATAGAGAACGGGATGTTTACCTTCGGGGCCTCTTCCCCGGCCGGATATTTCCTCAAGGCCCTTGACTACACGCTGGAGGGGATCGCCGAGAAGATCACCTGTCCGACGCTCGTGATCGACTCTGAGGGCGACCTGTGGTATTCGGGGCAGGCAAGGCAGCTGTTCGACGCGCTTACTTGCGACAAGACCTTCCAGCTCTTTACCGCCGAGGAAGGCGCGGAGGACCATTGCCAGGTCGGCTCTCCGCTGCTGTCCGCGCAGCGCATGTTCGACTGGCTGGAGGAAACGCTCGGCCGCGTGGGGTCCCTCACGTAGGTCGGAGCCGCCATCCATGACCAGCCTCGCGTCGCCGCCTCCAGGTAGCGCGACGCTGAGCAGGTCGAAATTAGTCGGGACTGCTGGGCCAACCTGCAGCATCGAACACTGCTAGCGGGTCAAGGTAGTCCCGCCACCACGTCACTTTGCTGTTCTTGATCGTGACGATGGAGACGAAGCGATTGTTGTACGGACGGCCCGTCTGCACTGATTCGCCGTGTGTCGGCGCTACGCACGGTCATATAGCGGCGGCGATGGCACTTGGCGCTCAAGGCGTGTGGACGGGATCGATCTGGCTGACGGTTGCGGAGGCAGCCACAGAGCCCTGGGTGGTGGAGAACCTTCTGACCAGGACGAGCTCAGGGTCAAAGTGAGCCTCGTCATAGAGGACGGCCGTGCCACCCATGAAGAACGCGTTCCACATTGCCCACTGGGCATTTCCGTGCATTAGAGGAGCAACCGCCATCACGACCACCCGTGCCGGCTCATCGATCGAGATCCGATCGGCCAGCTCCGTTGCATCCGAGATCGGCGGGCCGCCCCATCCTCCACCTCCCAAAGCCGCAAAAAAGATGTCTTCGTGACGCCAGATGACCCCTTTCGGCATGCCAGTGGTGCCGCCCGCGTAGAGGATGTAGAGATCATCTGCAGTGCGGAGGTCGATTCGGACAACAGCTGCCGCGTATTGATCCTGACCGGCTCGATTTTGAGCCAGGATCCCCACGCGCTCACCCGCTCTGATCCCCGTCGAGCGAAGGTGATCGGCGAATCGGTTGGCCCTCTCGTCAAGTTGACGGCAGGTGAGGCCCGACGATCCAGCCACCACAAGTGCCAGACGGTGAGGAACGGTATCGACGACGATCTCGAAGAGGTCGGCCAAGTTGAACTGTCGCTGCTTCAAGGCGTGCCCTCTCCGCCCACTAGTACGGCAGCAGCCAATCGGGTCCTGAGCTGCGGGGACGCGCGAGGCTGTAGAAACTCGTGACGTGAGCGCAGCCGCCTCTGAATCATGTGTTTGTGCTGACAAATGAATCTAAGGCGGCTGCTGCTGCCAGGATAGGGGCAGGGCGGGCGCTGCGGGAGAGGTCTGCCCTGATGGGGCTGCTGCGGTCGTGCTTCGCCCGGACGCAGACCTGGCTGCAGGCGGGGAAATACATGTCCGCGCTGGCTGGCGAGCTCCCGTCGCGGAACTGCTGGTCGGTCGCGGAACACGTCGGGGACCGGACGCCGGACAGGTCGCAGCGGTTGCTGAGCCGCGCCTCGTGGGACGAGCAGGCGGCGATGAGCCAGGTCAGGAAGTACGCGGCGGTCGGCCTGGACGATGCGGCCCGCCGCTCCCGCCTGGCCAGGCAGCCGACGCCGACGACCTGCGCCGCAGCGGGCAGGCATCGGCCCCCTCGCACAGACGAGGTACACGCCAGGTCAATGCCAGGTCCATCGCCGGGCGGAGAAATCAGCCGTGCGACAGCTCGAACCAGGTCACCGCCCGCCGCGCCGCCGCCACCCCCACCGCGCCGCGAGGCCCGCAACGAGCTGAAGCCCGCGACCGCCTTCCGCATCCCGGCCAGCAGGACCCAGTTCCGGCACCCCAGGCCCGCCCCGGTCACTGACCTCGACTCGGACCATGCCGTCCCCCGCCCTGACCGCGACAGTGACCGTGACCGTCTCCCCGGGAGCGCCCGAGCCGCTGTGCCGGACACTATTACCGAAGAGCTCGCTCACCAGCAAGACGGCCGCATCCCCGCACGGGTGACCGGGGCCGAGCACCCCGCCTACGAACGTACGGGCGACCCGCGCCCGCTCCGCCCGCCCGCCCGGCAAGCGTCACGCTCTCCCGGACCGCCAGCCCAGCCATCAAGGCACCCGCCTTCCCGGCCGCCCTCGTCCCCGGGAAATCACGCGGGCCGGGCGGACACACGGGGATGCACGCCCGACTCGGCGGCGCACGTCAAGCCCGAACACGCCCCCGGGCCGGGCACCCGCACCCCATCAAGCGGCTACGCACACCGCTCCCTGGCCCCCGTCCCCGTCCGTATGTGTCCGTGGACCCCGCAACACAGCGGTCTACAGCGCGACAAGGTGACACGCGCCGGGACAGAGAAGAAACGGCCCGCATAGCCGCGTTTCCGCAGCCAGCGGGCCGTTTTCGCAGGTGGTGGCAGGTGTTGGGTTCGAACCAACGTAGGCTGAGCCGACGGTTTTACAGTACGCTCCTGCCTTCACCTCCACACTGCCACTGACCTGCGCAAACGATGCTGGATGATGCTCATGCCAGGCGCGCTGTACACCATATGTACGCATGCCGGCGCTCCCGCAGGGCCGATCCTACGGACAGCCACGTACAGGCCCCTGCAGGAGCCGGGGAACTCCCAAATCCGCAGGCAGAAGCACTGGCCGCAAGGCACCCGTCCAGCGAGGGCGCCTTCGCGTGGACTCAGCTGCCAACGACGCCGCGCAACCCAGGACATCTGGACACACCGCATATCTACCAGCCCTCATCCACCTGCCGTCTACCTCTGATGCACCTTCCATGTGTTCTTCACGGAGTCCGTACCATTCCGCAGCATGGGCGAGCCCACCCGAATCACGCTGCGGTGAGCGCCCGCCGCTAGCCAGTCACTGTCAACACCGTTTGAATCTGCCCCCCGTGCATCACGCGATGGCCGCTCGCGCCAGCGGGTTCGGCGTCTAAAATGACCTGGTGATCGCGATCGCCTGGCAGTTGAGACAAGGCACCGAGAGCGCCGCCGAGGTGGACATCGACGTGCACCACGGCGACGTGGCGCAGGCCGCGTTCTATGACGATCCGCGGGTGCTCACGATCAGCCTGCACCAGCATCCGGCGATGCTGTTTTCCTGCACCGGCCTGCCCGCCGGTACCGGCGGGCCCGGCGCCGAGGGATCAGCGGTCAACGTTGCGCTGCCCGGCAGGGTCAGGGATACCAGCTGGCTGCGCGCCTTCCATGCGATCATCCCGTCGCTGCCGTGGCAGTTCCGGCAGCATGCGCTTGTCAGCGAGCACGGCTGCGATACGCAGCGGCTAGCCGCTTGAGGTTCCATGATCTCCAAAAGTTTGGTTTTTAGGGAGGTTATGCCGCGGCTGAGCCGGGCTGGATGCCCAGGTGGCTGAACAGCTTGGCCATGTCGGTCCGGAGATGTTCGTAGTCCTGGTCGATGGGGGTCAGCCTGGCCGGGACGTGGTCGTGCCGGCGGATCTGGACGCCGGCCAGGATCGGGGCGATGACGTGGTCCCGGAGGGTGAGCAGTGCCGATATGGTCCGGGCGGCCGGGCCGGGCAGATAGTAGCGGCGGGTGCGCGGGGGTTTGGCGATGAGCTGCTTGCCGCGGAGTTTGCGCAGGTCGTAGGCGGCCTGGCGGGTGTTGTAGGTGGCGTGGGTCTGCCCGGTCATGGCGTGGACTTTGGCGGTCATGTCGGCCACGGTGAACCCGTCGGGAGATGCGGCGAGGGCGAGCACGGCGGCCAGGGCGGCGCGGGATCCGGGGCTGGCCGGGACCAGGACGGCGGGTGTGCCGGGTCCGAGGGCCGGCGGGCTGGTAGGGACGACCAGTGATTACCGGGCGTGATACGCCGATCGTGCGCTGATGATCCGGCGCGGTGGTGCTGACCGCGCAGTGGTTTGGCCCGTCAGCTCACTGGGGACCGTACGTTGCTCGAGTCAATGGCTGGCGGGCGCGGGCGCCGGGACGGGACTGGGTAGAAGTCCTCGGTTGGCGGGTCACAGCGGACACGAGCCGGCGGGTCCCCGACCGCCAGCCTCTCTACGGCGCTGAGGAGCCGGGCCACGTCGCGTTCGGAGGTAAGCGGCGTGCCCGGACAGGCGTCATGCGCTCAAGGGGGGTACCCGGTGATCAAGCACACCGGCAGGCAGACCAGGGAATCCCAGGCCGCGGGTGAAGAGCGCGTGCACGCGTTTGAGGGCCGTGTGACAGCGCTGGCTGAGACGGTCCGCGTCCTGGCACACGGCCTAGAGGACCTTCCCACCACTGAGCCAGGAGGAACCGGCGTCAACGGCCAGATCGGACAGGCGGTTGCGCGGCTGGTGTCAGGTGACGTTCGGCCTGCCTGACCGGGACTTCAGGCTCTAGGCGGCCTTGTCCCTGCCGGGCATATTCAAGAAGTCTGCGAGGCGAGAGAGGGAGCTGGACACCGTGAACCGCCTAGGGAAACCGGGTTCACGGCGGGAAGGCTGAGGAGCCTGACGGCCAGGAAGCTGGACGGCGACCCCTAGGACCTGATCCGGACAATGTCGGCGAAGGGAGATCGCCTCGCGGGCCGTTTTCTTGACCGGCTGCAGGGGCGGCGTCGGCCGCCAAGTTCTTCCCCCTACCGCGTCAGGCCGTTTCCGGGAAGTTACTTGCACGGTTTGCCCGCGGCAGAGCTGGGGGAGCCCGTGGAACGTAATCGCCTAGACACCGGTCCGGACAATCTAGTCGTGGCAGCCCAGGCGGTAGGCGTCACTGATCCTCGCGTGCTGGAGGTGATCCGGTGCACGCCCCGGGCGGCGTTCGTGCCGACCGCCTACGTCACCAGGGCCTATGACGATGCGCCCATCCCCATCCCGCACCGTCAGGTGACGACCCAGCCGTCGTTGTCGGCTGCGATCATCGCGGCGCTCGGCCTGACGGGCGCGGAAGAGGTATTCGAGGTCGGCACCGGCTATGGTTACCAGACCGCGCTGCTGGCCCGGCTCGCCGCCCGCGTGGTCAGCATGGACATCTGGCCGGATCTGGCCGAGCAGGCGCGCCGCAACCTGGCCGCGCAGGGCATCGGCAACGTGGTGGTCCTGACAGGGGACGGAACCGAGGGAGCCCCGGATCTCGCCCCGTTCGACGCGATCGTGGTTTCCGCCGCCTATCCAAGTGTGCCGTCGCCGCTGGCCGCCCAGCTCAGGACGGGGGGGCGCCTGGTCCAGCCGGTCGGCCCCGGGGGCGGGGAAGATGTCGTCCTGTATCAGAAGGAGCAGGACGGCCTGCGGCGGATGCGGGTCGTCACCGCGGCCAGCTTCGTCCGGCTCCACGGCCGACACGGCTTCCCCCTGCCAGAGCCATGACAGCAGCGTGCCGGATGCGGCGCCAGAGGTCGCGGTAAGGATCGGAAGCGAGACCTGGTCAGGGTCAGCCGACAGGGCCTATGAGACCGTAATGGCCGTCGTAGCGGTGGTAGATCAGGTTGCCGCGACCTGTTTCGGCGTTGACGAAGAACAAGAAGGGCTGGCCCTCGGCCTCCAGCCGTGCTGCCGCCTCGGCCACTGGCAGGCGCGGTGCCGGCATCTTGCGGACGGTGATCGACGGGTCGACCGGGCCCAGCTGCCGGGTCCGCGGGTGAGCCAGCGCTAGCCGGTAGCCGTCTGCGGTCCGCCAGATCACGCTGTCCTCGCCGGTGGACTTCTCGGTGAACAGGTGGAAGTCGTAGTCCAGCAGCTCGGCCTCGGCGGCGGCCTCATCCGGTGTCTGGCGGGCCAGCGCGTAGGACTTGTGCCGCACAATGGTCCGCTCCCCTGGCGGGCGGGGGAAGTAAGGCAGCCGCGGCGCCGGCAGGCTCTGGTGCCGCCATTCGCCGGGCCCGGCTACCGGCCGGCCGCCACGGACCGCTTCCCAGTTCGGCGCGGCGCGCTCCAGCCGGATCCGCAGCCGGTCGCAGGCGTGCTCCACCGCTTCGCGCATTGTCCCGCCCGCTGCCTGGGCCCGGACCAGCCGCCCGTTCAGGTCGACGCTCACCTGGGCGATCGCCGGGCGCTCCACCGCCGGATCCGCGGCCATGGTCAGCTTGACTCGGGCGAACAGCACCGGCTCGGACGCCGCCCGCACCAGCGAGCTGACCCGGTGCGCGGCGAAGCCTGCCATGTCTTCGGGCACCGCGCCCCGCGTCTCGGCCTGTACCTGCACTGTCTGCGCATCTGCCATGATGACAATCGCTCCCTTCACTGTCCCCGGACCGCTGCCCAGGCCTAGAGCGCCGTGCGGCACGGCTGCCAGGGCTGGCCCGGATCCTGCCTGCGGGCGTTGATGTCAGCGCCCTCCGGCAGTGGCCGACCCGGCGGCGGAAGGCCCGGCAGCGGCCGGCTCGGCCCCGGTCGGCTCAAGCAGTTCCCGCAGATCGGCGGGGAGCAGCCCGAACGCATGCGCCACCACCCCGGCCGACATGTGCCGCCGGGCCACGGCAGTGACAATCCTGGCCGCTTTGGCCACGTCGGAGTCATGGACCCGGGCCTCGCGGGCGAACCGCCTTATGTACTCGGCGCGGTCATACTTCTGCGGAACCCGGCCCGGGTTCCAGCCATCAAAAAACACCCCGCGCAGCAGCTCGGGCAGCTGCGCGGCGAAGTGCGCGGCGACCTCCACGCTGAGACGGTCCCGCAGGTTGTGCAGCCATGCCCGCAGCACCCGGTAGGCCAGGCGGCGGTCGCTGGTGCCGAACCCGGCGTCGATATCCGCGAGCCACGCGTTGGCCTTGTCGATGCTGCGGTCCAGGCTGTCCACTCCGGTAAACGACATCACGGCCCCCTCTCACTTGTCACGTACCTCGCCGCGGCCCGCTTCCCTAGAGGCGAAGGTCCCCGGCCCGCCACGGCCGCGCCGCGCCCACGTCTCGGTCACGCGCTCCAGGGAGCAGGACAGCGACCGGTAGCGCAGCTCCTGGCGCACGTAGCCCCTCTCCGCCCGAGACGGTCAGCTCGACATGCTTGTCCGGGTCGATACACGGTCACCAGCCGGGCGGCCCTGCAGGTCTGCGACGAGCACCGCGCCGCCAACGCCCACGCTGCCGTCGCGCACAGAACCGGACACCCCCATGGCCGCGTGCACGCCACCTGCCCGGACGCGGCCGCTGCGCGGATAGTTACCGCGCGGCCGGGAAGTATCCCAAGGTGGCAGCAGATCTCTCCCGCGCTCCCGCAGTTCATGCGGGCGACGTACCCGACGATCCCAGCCAGCCGGAGCCGGCATGGCAGGAACCGGCACGCCCCGAACCAGCAGAGCCGCCGCCGGTCCCGCAGCCGCAACGGCCGCCAATGCCGCGGCCGCCGCACCCGGAACCGCCGCCGTGGCCGCCGCCCAGACCATGGCCGGAGCCGCCGGAACCCCGGCCGCGGCCGGCGCCCCCGCCGGAACCTGAGCCACAGCCAGAACCCGTACCGCCTGAGCCGCCCCCGGAACCCCGGCCCCGGCCGCGACCGCTGCCCAAGCCGGAACCTGAGCCAGAGCCGGAGCCCGTACCGCCGCTTGAACCGCCCCCGGAACCGCTTCGGGGAGGTGTTGCAGAGGGAACTCCCGGCCCATTGCCTGAGCTTTCCCGGCACCGGCCACGCGTACGGCCACATCCAGGTGCCTGCTCGCTGGCCGCAGCCGGATCTATCGCATCGCCTGCCAGCCGCCAGGCGGCCGCACGTGTTCCTGGGCTGGCACCGGAGCGGGCAGGGTGATCGTCATGATCCGCGTTAAGATCACCGCCAGCGTGATCGCCGGCGGGCTCCTGCTCGGCCCACGGAGCGTCGACGCCACCGCGGTCCGGCATCGTGACGTTCACTGGCCAGGCCGAAGCCGCACCGAACTGCTCGGGATGGCCCGCCTGCGGGTAACTATGCGGTCGCATGCGATCATTAGCCCTGGGTTGCCGCACAAGCCATCGCGCTGTCACGAAGGAGGCGGGGGAGGACTTCCGCTACATGCGGATCACCCTAGCGCGGTGCACGGAACTGCTGGTTCCGCTTCCCCGCGTCTTTACAGGGGTTTCAGTCCCTCCCCGTCATTCTGTTCAACGTCACGCACGCTGGGATAATGCCCGGGCAGCGCGGCGGCGGGACCTGCTTTCCGGGTGATCGCGATACTCATCTGGTCCGCCCGGGCGTGAACATGCTAGTGGCTTGACCCATGGCGTCGGGAATGGGTGCTGGAGGAACGCCCTCCAACGCTTCGCAGGTCACAGCTGCGGACGCCCGCTAGCCCGGTCAGAACATAGTGACGGGGGACCTTCGGCCCTGCCCGCGGACTAGCGCGCGGGGGGTAATGGAGAAAAACGCGCGAGAGCCAGCTGGGTAGCGGCGTGCCTGCGCCGCTCACCCCGGGCGTGAAGTCCGGGCCCGCGGCACTGACATGAGCAGCGTCCGGCTCACCGATGCTGCACGCCAGTGGCGGCAGCCGCCGCCTTGTGTACCAGGTAGCGCTCGGCCGTTGCCGGAAACTGCGGTAACGCACCCTTCTGGAGGGGCGATGATCAGCCGTGCAGAAGTGGACAAGCTGCTGGACATGCGGGCGGCAGGGCCGTCGCTGCTGTCGCTGTATGTGCAGGTGCCGCTGGATCCGGCCGAGCTGCGCGGCTTGCCAGCCCACGCCGGCGAGCTATTCGCGCTCGCCGCCCGCGACGGCCCCGGCATCCCTGCTGCCGTCCGGGTCGGGGCTGCCGACGCGCGGGCCGTCCGCGAGCTGCTGGCCTCCCGCGCCCGCGACTGGCTCGGCCACACGGTGGCGGTCTTCGCCTGCGCCGAGCTCGGCCTGGCCGAGGCGATCCCGCTGCCGTGCCAGCTGCAGGAGCGGGCCGTGCTCGCCACCCGGCCGCACGTGCGGCCGCTGCTGCTGGCCATCCGGCGCTGTCCCGCCTACCGGGTCGCGGTGGTCGACCGCCGCCACGCCTGGTTGTTCAGCATCGCCGGCACCGAGATCAGCACCGCTGTGCTGCCGCCGGCCGAGGGTATGCGCAGCCACGGCTTCAGCGGGTGGTACGGCCTGGAGGCGCACCGGGTCAACGAGCGCATCATCCAGCTCGCCCGCCACCACTACCACGACACCGCCACGCTGCTCGAACAGACCGCCCGCGCCAGCGGGGCAGAACCGCTCATCATCGCCGGCCACCAGGACACGATCCCGCAGTTCCTCGCCATCCTCCCGGCCGGGCTGCGTGACCACTTCGCCGGCAGTTTCGTCGCCGACCCGCACACCCTGACCCCGGCGAAGGTCCGCGACCTCGCCGACCGCGTCATCCAGGACTGGGGGAATCTGCAAGACCAGCGCGCAGCAGCCGAGTTCCTGCGGGAGCCGCCGGACGGGCGGGCCGTGACCGGCCTGAGCGCCTGCCTGGCCGCGGCCGGGCAGCACGCCATCCAGCTGCTGCTGGTGCCCGCAGGCGGCCTTGTTCCCGGGTACGCCTGCCAGCGCTGCGGCGCGCTCACCAGCACCGGCGACGGCTGCCCGCACGGGGCCCCCGAATCGCTGGCCGTCCCCGATCTCATCGAGGAACTAGCCGTCGCCACTCTCGGCGACGGCGGCCAGGTCGAGACGCTCTGTGACCCTCCGGGTGGCATCGCGGCACGCCTCCGGTACGCCCAGCCATTGCCGTTATGGGTTACACGTTCCTTCGGTCTCGATGGTGCTGCCTGGCCTGCGGCCTGCACCTGCTGCGCTGCCGATGTCCCGCACCGATGCGTTCGCGTGGCTGCCGCGGGTGACGTCCCGGGCTTGCCTCCCCGATGGCGTCCCCGCAGCCGTCCGGGGTCAGAATTCGCAGGCGTGCCGCCGCAGCTGTCCGTCACCGCAGAGCCTGACGCAACGGCGCCGCCCCTGGCTTCGGGGCAAAGGTCCCGGCTGCATGGGAGCATCGTCTCTTGGCCACGGGCACCAGGACGGCGATCGTGGCGGTGAAGGGAAGCCAGGATGACGTGGCGGCCGGCGGTAGTTGTAGTGCGGGCCGCGAGGGCGGTCCGCGGGCTCTGGCCTGACCGCAACCCGCTCCGGCGCACCATAGACCGGGTGGAGGCCGTGGTGGCCGGCGGGCTGGCTGCTGCCTTCATGGCCGGAGCTCCGCTGGCCGCGGTTGCCGCCGGGCACGCCGCCTACAGCATCGGCTCCCGCACCGCCTACGCTCAGCAGGCCGCCTGGCGCCAGGTGCCGGCGGTGCTGCTCGCCACCGCCCCCGCTGCGGGGTACCGCCAGTATCAGGTAACCGTGCAAGCCTGGTGGACAGCCCCGGACGGGACGCGGCATACCGGCACGGTTCTCGCACCCCCGGGCACCAAGGCCGGCTGTACGGTGATGGTGTGGGCCGATACGGCTGGCCGGCTAACCGGCGGCCCGCCGCTCCAGCTTTCGCAGGTGCGGGGCCAGGCGGCGCTGGTCACCATGCTCACCCCCCTTGCTCTCGGCTTCATCTTGCTATGCACGGGCCTCATGGCCCATGCCGTGCTGGGACGGCGGCGGCTGGCCGCCTGGGACGGGGGCTGGCAGGCAACCGAACCGCAGTGGACCAAGGGCCACTGAGTCCCTGCTCACGCGGTAATGCTCTGGCGGGCTAGCGTGCCGGCGCTCCCCCGCTTTTGCCGCCAGCGCCCAGGTGAGTCCATGGGGTGAAGCCGGGGACTGCGGCGTCGACCAGGTGCACGCCGGGTCGCCGGGTGAGCCCTACGTGATCGCCCCCAGGGTCGAGGATGAGGACGGCGTACCCTGCGTCGATCCACCGTTCGGCCAGCAGCCCGGCCAGGTAGCTCTTGCCGGCCCCGCTGTCGCCCGCGATCAGCACGCTTCCCTGGGAACCGGGCACCAGCACCGGCTGCCCGTCGTCGAAGGTCCCGATCTGCACCCATCGCCGCCTGGAGCATAGTCGTTGCTGGCCGTCTGCCAGCGCGGGCGGGCACCCCACGGTCAGCCAGCTCGCGCCGCACGGCGGGGTCGACCGGGCTGGCCAGCGGCCGCGTGCCGGTTCGGTGTGCAGCACGGCGCCGTTTTCGGTGACAAGCGCGTCGAACTCGGGCCAGAGCCCGGGAAATGAGGCTTCCAGGTCGTCAAAGATCCGGCCTGTCACCAAGATCATCCGCCGCTCGGCGCGGCTAGCCATGCGCGCTCGCAACTGGGGTCCCTTATGACGGCGCCGCAGGTGTGGCCTGGCTGGTCGGCATCGCGAACGCTTAGGCCGCCGCACCTTCGGCTCGCGCGGCCCTCGACTAGGTGACATCGGAGAGTGGCGGCAGGGTCCTAGGTCCCTACCAGGACGGCTCGCGGCTGCGGAGGCTGCTTGTCATGAGGCGGTAACGCCTCAGAGGCTGCTGATCGGGTCTGTGAGGCAAGGAGTCGGTGATGAAGGCGCAGGTGGGCGATGAGCTGGTCGTGAAGGGACGTCACGTCGGCGACCACGACCGCGAGGGCGTGATCATCGAGGTCCGCGGCGAGGCCGGCGGCCCGCCGTACCTGGTGCGGTGGAGCGACGGCCATGAGAGCTCGTTCTACCCCACGACCGGGACCGTGGCGGAGCATATCTCCCTGCCCGCCCGCGGGCGGTCCCGGACGCCGTAGGCGGGACCTGGCACGAGGAACCTTCGCGTGAGGAGGGAGCCCTCGGTGGAGATCATCGCGGAGTCTGAGTACCGGTTTGTCATCCCGCGGCACGGGCGGATGCGGGTGCCGGGCGTGGTGTTCGCCACGCGCGCGCTGATCCCGGACCCGGCTGCGGACCGGGCGCTTGAGCAGGTGGTCAACGTCGCGGAACTGCCCGGGATCGTGGAGGCGTCGTATGCGATGCCCGATGTGCACTGGGGGTACGGGTTCCCGATCGGCGGGGTCGCCGCGACCGATGCCGCCCGGGGCGGGGTCATCTCCCCGGGCGGGGTCGGCTTCGACATCGCCTGCGGGGTCCGGCTGCTCGCCTCCGACCTCAGCCGAGGCGAGCTGCTCCCGGTCCTTGGCCGGGTGATGGACCGGCTCGCCGCGGTGATCCCGTGCGGGGCCGGGCCCGGCGGCCTCTGGGCGCTGCGCGGCCGGGCGGAGCTGGAAAAGCTGCTGGCCGGCGGGGCCGGCTACGCGGTCGAACGCGGTCACGGCGGCCAGCGGGACCTGGACCGGTGCGAGGACCGCGGCGTCGCGGATGACGCCGACCTGGCGCAGGTCAGCAGCCGCGCCGTGGACCGCGGGCTGCACCAGGTGGGCAGCCTGGGGTCGGGGAACCACTTCCTGGAGGTCCAGGCGGTGCAGGAGGTGTTCGACCCGGTGGCGGCGCGGGCGTTCGGGCTGGCCGAGGGCCAGGTCTGCGTAATGATCCACTGCGGATCCCGCGGGCTCGGGCACCAGGTCTGCACCGACCACGTGCAGATCATGGACAAGGCGATGGCCCGCTATGGCATCACCATGCCCGACCGGCAGCTGGCCTGCGCCCCGGTCTCCTCTCCGGAGGGCCAGCGGTACCTGGGCGCCATGGCCGCTGCCGCGAACTACGCACGGGCCAACCGCCAGTTGCTCGCCGAGGCCGCCAGCCGCGTCCTGTCCACGGCAACATGCACGCCGCTGCACCTGGTCTATGACGTGGCACACAACCTGGCCACGCTGGAAACCCACGAGGTCGGCGGGGTACCGGTCCGGCTGTGCGTCCACCGCAAGGGAGCAACCAGGGCGTTGCCGCCCGGGCATCCCGGCCTGCCCGCTGACCTGCGCGATGCCGGGCAGCCGGTCCTCATTCCTGGCTCGATGGGGACCGCGTCCTATGTCCTGGCCGGGGTGACGCCCGGCGGCGCGTTCGCGTCGGCCTGCCACGGCGCGGGCAGGCGGATGAGCCGTCACCAGGCCGCCCGCTCCATCACCGGCCCGGAGCTGCGGCGGCGGCTCGAGCGCCAGGGCATCGCCGTGCGCGGCGCCTCGGCCCGCGGCCTGGCCGAAGAGACCCCGCAGGCTTACAAGGACATCACCCAGGTGGTCGAGGCGGCCGAAGGTGCGGGGCTGTGCCGGAAGGTGGCCCGGCTCGTCCCGCTCGGCGTCATCAAGGGCTAACCGGCACGGGGCGGCTATACGTCGACCGTGATCGCGCATGACCACCGGCCCGCCGGGTCCGGCGCGCAGCGCGGGTGGTGCGGTGACGCTGCCTTCGGCACCGCACCGAAGATCTCCGCATCGGCCGCGCGGGCAGGCACCAAGAACAGGACGACTCCGCCATCCGGTGCCGGCCGTACCACTACCGGGAGGGGGATCTCGCCGTAGGCATCCAGCCAGTAGATGACCTCATCGATCACGGCGGCGAGCAGGTCCTCGTCGGAGCGGGCTGTCATGTGCCGCTCGGCCCGGGCGCATGGCGGCCGGGCCGCGACGACGGCGAAACTGTCGACCATGCCGCGCGCTGCCTCAGCGATGCATTCTTCCCGGGTCGGCCCCCATGCCTCGATATGCAGGTCAGCGGGGTGCAGTGCCTTGCGGTGCCGGCGATCAGCCTCCTCCTCCTCCTCCTCCTGCGGCCTGGCGGTCCGGCGCGTGATGGCCACCGGGTTCCTCCATACGGCGCCAGCCGGGACGCGGAGCCACTGCTGTCCCGGCACGCCGCTCACGGTCCTGCCGTCACCATCGCTGGCGCCGGACCAGAGCACCAGGGCCTTTGGTCCCGGCCGCTGCCTGCTGTCGCAGCGGCCTTCGGCTTGTCCCGGCTGGCATGCGAAGCGGTGTGATAACGGGTGGATCGGCCGGGATAGCCGCTGGTAGTCGGGCGAAAAGTCCCTTGACAGATGCCCGATAGGCCGCTGCGCTGGCTGTCAGCCGCCGCGATGGTCAAGGTATGAGCAGAGCAGTCACTACGCATGCCGTGCCAGCTGGGCAGACGGCTCGCCCAGGTGCGCGCGCGGGAACCATCAGCAGCGAGTACCCGCTCGGCGAGATGCCGGTAGCTCACAGTGTCGTGGCGGTGCTGGGCGGCCGTTACTCCGCCGGGCTCGGCATCGACGTGGACGCGGGCGAGGCGGAGGTCGAGCGGTGGTTCCTGGCCGCCACCCTCTTCGGCGCCCGGATCCCGGCGCGTGTCGCGGAACGGACGTTCGGCGTGCTTGCGGCGGCCGGGCTGGCCCGGATCTGGCAGCTGCGCCATGTCCCGTCCGCCGACCTGATCGCGATGCTGGATGCGGGCGGCTACGCCCGCTATGACCTGCGCACCGCCACCCGGCTGCTCCACCTGTGCGAGATCATCGATGACCGGTACGACGGCCAGGCCGGCCTGATCGGCCGCAGGTTCGCGGCCTACCCGGAGCTGCGCGCCGCCCTGGACGCGCTGCCCGGGTGGGGGCCGGTGACGGTCCGGCTGTTCCTGCGCGAGCTGCGCGGGGTGTGGCCGGGAGCTGGCCCGCCGCTGGACGCGCGCGCCGCGACGGGGAGGCACACGTGCCGGTGCCGCCCGGAACATAGCCAGGTGACATGCTGCCGGTCAAAGGCAAAGGCCTGCCTCGCTTCCGCGGGCACGGCCGGGACAGCCTGAATGTGACCGTGATCGTGGACATTCCCCGGCGGCTCAGCCCGCGGCAGCGCCAGCTCTACGAGCAGCTCCGCGCCGAGGACGCCGGAGCAGCCGACCAGAGCGGCCCATCCGCGTAACCGGACGGACCGCGGGGCCTGATGGTCGCCGTTCCTGCCTGTCGGCGGGTGAGAGCCGGGCAGAAAGTCCCCGCTGCGCGGGACCGCAGCCTCTCCCCCGCATGACTGAATGAGGCACCGTGAAAGTACCAGGCTGACGGCTACACCAGGGGGCGTGATCGATGACCGGGGCGGATCGGCTGACGCCAGCGCCGCCCGCAGCGGGCGACGCGTACGGCCATGCGTGTGCGGACGCTGGCGAGCCGTTCGCCGCGGTCGCCGAGACCCATTCGGCCGTGGTGTTCTTCGCCGGAGACCGCGCGTACAAGCTGAAGAAGCCGGTCGATCTGGGTTTCCTTGACTTCACATCGCAGCGGGCCCGCGAGGTGGCATGCCGGCGGGAGACCGAGCTGAACCGCCGGTTCGCGCCCGGCGTTTACCTCGGAGTGGCCGAGATCCGCGGTCCGGACGGCCGGGTCTGTGACCACCTGGTGGTGATGCGGCGGATGCCAGCCGGGCGGCGGCTGTCCGCGCTGGTCAAGGCGCGGGCACCGGTGGACGGCGCGCTGCGCCAGGTGGCCCGGGCGCTCGCCGCCTGGCACGCCGCCGCGCCGCGCAGCCCGCAGATCGCCGGGCAGGGCAGCCGGGAGGCGCTGCGGGCGCGGTGGCAGGCGAACATCGGGCAGTCCCGGGATTCCTGCGGGCACCTGCTGGAGGAGGCGGGCCTCGAGGAGATCGAACGGCTTGCGGGACGGTTCACCGCAGGCCGCGCGCCGCTGTTCGACGAACGGATCCGGGCCGGGCGCGTGGTTGACGGCCACGGCGACCTGCTCGCGGACGACATCTTCTGCCTGGACGACGGGGTGCGGATCCTGGACTGCCTGGAGTTCGATGACCGGCTGCGCTGGCTCGACGGGCTGGACGACGCATCCTTCCTGGCGATGGACCTGGAACGGCTCGGCGCCCCCGACCTGGCCAGCCGGTTCACCAGCTGGTACGCGGAGTACTCCGGCGACCCGGCCCCCGCCTCCCTGCGCCACCACTATGTGGCGTACCGGGCCTTCGTCCGCGCCAAGGTGGCCTGCCTGCGGGCACGCGCCGGCGACGGGCAGGCCGCGGCGGAGGCATGGCAGCTGGCCGGGATGACGCTGAATCACCTGCGGGCCGGGGCGGTCACGCTCGTACTGATCGGCGGGCTGCCGGGCACCGGCAAGACCACGCTGGCCGGGGCGCTGGCGGATCGCCTCGGGTTCACCGTGCTCAGCAGCGACCGGATCCGCAAGGAACTGGCCGGCATCCCCGCCGAGCAGAACTGCGCCGCGACCTGGGGCACCGGGATCTACACCGCCGCCCGCACCGAGCGGGTCCACTCTGAGATGCTCGGCCGCGCCGGGCGGCTGCTCGGGCTCGGTGAATCGGTGATCGCGGACGCCTCCTTCACCTCACCCGCCCAGCGGGACGCCGCCGCGACCGCGACAGCCGCCGCCGCGCACGCCGACCTGGTACAGCTGCGGTGCACCGCGCCCACGGAGGTAGCCAGGCAGCGGCTGGCCGCCAGGACCGGTGGCATCTCCGACGCCGACGCGGACATCGCCCGGCGGCTGGCCGCCGTGGAGGCGCCCTGGCCCGAAGCGGTGATGATCGACACCGGCCGGCTCAGCCCGGGCACGGCCCCGGCGGTGCCCGGAGAGCCGCCCGGCGCAGTGGTGCAGCAGGCCATGGAGGCGATACGGCCGCACAGGCCGGAACATGTGTGGCGCCCGATCCGGCCCGTGCTGCTCCCCGACTGAACACCTCCGCAAAGCCCGGTTCTCCGAGTCAGGACACATGGGGTGTCTTCACGGAGCATCTGACAAAGCCATAGTGCCGACTCCTCTCCGCCCACGCGAAGTGTCGCGTAGGTGGTGGGTTCGCATTGGCCGGGCTCGTGATCATCAACGACCGCGGGCACGACACTCACGGAGACGTGATGCGGCTCTTCCCGGGATGCGCAGGCGCCACGTCACGCGACGGTTAGCCGACCCGACGTTACCGGTGCCCTGCTGTCGATGGCAGGGTTCGGCTTGCTGCTGTTCGGTATCATCGAGGCGCCTAACCGGGCCTGGACCTCCCCGATGATCCTCGGGGCCCTGGCCGGAGCCGCCGCGATCATCGCGGCGTTCATCGTGTGGGAACGGCACACCAGCCACCCCATGCTCCCCCTGCACTTCTTCCGCAACCGCCGCTACACCGTCGCCATTTCGGCTCTGGCGATGGTGTTGTTCGCGCTGCTGGGCATGTTCTTCCTGATCACCCAGTACCTGCAGTTCGCCTTGGGCTACAGCCCGCTGCGGACCGGTCTGTCCATCGCGCCTGTCGCCGCGATCCTGCTGGTGATCGCTCCGCTCTCGGCCATCCTGGCCAGGCGGTTCGGTACGAAGCCGCTGGTCGGTGGCGGCCTGCTGACCTTGCTC
>Ga0208044_1000652_pt1 | contig 23584 bp, 19 predicted proteins | sample Sb_taG_8_FD_187712 | JGI IMG/M metagenome (GOLD analysis project Ga0208044, IMG submission 187712) | Peat soil microbial communities from Weissenstadt, Germany - Sb_50d_c_BC metaG (SPAdes) (version 2) | ecosystem: Environmental > Terrestrial > Soil > Wetlands > Peat | place: Germany...
GCTCAAGCAGTTCGGCGAACCGGGCAATTGAGCATCAATGCGGACTACCCATAACCGGCGGATCCGTCCACTTGACCTGGCTAGCGAGACAGTCATCAGCGGAGTACCGAGTCGGCAGGCGCCCCTGCCCGTGCGTTACGTCCCGGCATGGTCACTCTGCGTTGTGATGGGTGCTTTTGCGGGGTCGTGGAGCGGATCCGCGGCGTCGCATGCTGCGCGGTTCGCTGGCAGGTAGGAAAGAAGGACCCGCGGGAGTGCGGGTCCCTTCCGGGTGACTGCCGGGGAGAGCTGGCTGCAGACACGAGCCGCGCCCCGGTAGGCGGCGAGTCCGCTGCGTCTGCCGCCCCGGGCGAGGTGAGCTACGGCGATGCGGACAGCTCTGTCCGGCAGGATCACCGCAAGTCCGCCGCCGGGGTGGCGCGTTACAGAACACCTGCGGTCATCGTGGCGTTGCTCGGTAGGTCCTGGCGTGGCTGCTAGGGTTGCTGTGCAAGTCCGTAACAATCCTTTACGCAGGTGAGGCGGGCTGACGACAGATACGGGGGCCAGTGGGACGCTCTGCCGACGGACCTTTGCCAGCCGGTAAAGGTCCGAGTCCTATCGCGGGAGCCTAGTTTCATTATCTGTGGCGGGCGGGGATGCGTGAACATGACCATGTTCACGCATCCCCGCCGGGCTTGCCTGGTACCCATCAGTCCGTTCTCAGTGCTGGCGATGAGCACTGCGGCGCTGCGCGTGATGCGCTCCTCCTAGCTCAGCGACACGTGCAGGAGCCACGCGTGCCGGACAGACAGGGGCCTTGCAGGCGCTGCGGGACAGTGTGGTGACCCGGACCGGCGACCAGAGATCATCGAAACGGCTACGGCATCGGCCGTCGGCTACTTGAACCGGGGAAGCTGGATCCTGCGGAAAGCGCCCGGCCAGTGCCGGGCAGTGCGCGCTCGTCGCCGGCGGGATAAGGCGCCAGCCATCAGGGAGGCCGCACCAGTTCTGCGACTCGGGTAGGCCTCTCGGACGGCATCTCCGGCCGGCGGCGGCATCAGCGGGTGCCGCCCGCGCCGCCGGGTCGGCTAGGTCCCCCAGGTGGCAGGGGACATCATCTGACCTGCGGTCATCTGGCCCCACAGAAATCCCACAAGTCTGGCTCCGGGCGGGTCGGCCCCCACAGAAACCCCACGGACGAAACGGCATTGCCCGGCACAAGACGGCACGGCTGCTAACATGTTCTTGTTAGCCCTGACAAGCCTTTATGCAGGCAGTGCGGGGCTGACGCCGATAACAGCCCGGGTGGTCCCGGCGACGACAGGCCTTCTGTTAACCGGCAGGTTATAGGTTCGAGTCCTATCGCGGGAGCTTTCTAATCCGGTCTCTGACGAGGGAAGACGCCCGCAACCCGGTGGTCCGGGTGTGACTGGCGGGGCCTGTTAGTTGTGGGGATTTTGTGGGGATCTTGCCTTGGCGGCAGATTCCTTGTCGCGCCGGGGCGTTGCGCACGGCGGAGGAGAGGCCCCTGCGGCTGGCGCACCCGGGGATGCTGTCGGCGTGAAGTGCCTGGTCGCTGCCGTTAACGTCGTCGGCAACGGCGGAGATTGCGGTGCCTGCCGGGCCTGCGGCACGATGACCGGGTCCGCGGCGGTTACCCGCCGGCCGTCAACCGGCAGGTAACAGACCGGTTCCCGATCGCTCCGGGGCGAGAATTTCCCCTGACTTGACCGCATACATGATCGTATCGCCTTCCGCGGTGCTGGCGGGGTCCATGAGGCTCACGTGGCCCGGGGGCGGGGAGCGGTACCTTACCGACTGCGGCGCCCGCCGTGCAGCTTGCGCCGTCCCGCACACGCGCGGCGTCAGCAGTCACACGCTGCTTCACGAACGTGCCCAGCGCGACCGCATGACCGCGGGCGCAGCCGCTGTACTCGGCGCAATCCTCCAGGCAGCCGGGCGGGGACCAGCGTGACCGTCGGCGACTTCGCAGACCTGTGGGTGCCGAAAACCTGTGTCACCTGGGCAGATGCTCTGGAGAGCGCAGTCCCGTGTCCAGTGCCGGGCGAGCCGGTCTCGGGCCGTCCGGACGTGCGATGATCTTCGGCTTGTGGGCTTGAAGCTGATCTTCCTTGCCATATCGAGTGCCATGTCGCTACTCAGGTTGTCGCGCCGGGAGGATTGGTGGAAGGACGCCGAGATCCTGATGCTGCGTCATCAGCTCGCTGTCGCCCTGCGCGAGCGGCCCCGGGCTGCTGCAGGGCTGACATGGCCGGACCGGGCGTGGCTGGCTCTGCTTGCCGGGACGCTGCCCATCGACCGGCTCGGTCGGATACGGCTGATCGTCACCCCGGCAACGATCTTGCGCTGGCATCGTGACATCGTCCGCCGCCGTTGGGCGCGCCGGTCGCGGCGCCGCCGTTCAGGGAGGCCGCCGGTGCGCCGTGACGTCCGGTCGGTGGTGCTGCGGCTGGCCCGGGAAAACGAATCATGGGGATACCGCCGGATCCACGGCGAGCTCGCCGGACTCGGCATCGCCGTGGCGCCGTCCACGGTCTGGCAGATCCTCAAGGACGCTGGCATCAGCCCGGCACGCCGGGACGGCCCGGGCTGGGCCGAATTCCTGCGGTCCCAGGCCCAGGCGATGCTGGCGCTGGACTTCTTCACCGCCGACCTGCTCAACGGCACGAAGGTCTACGTCCTGGCCGCCATCGAGCACGGCACCCGCCGCATCCGGATCCTCGGAGCCACCGAGCATCCGATCCAGTCGTGGGTAGTGCAGCAGGCCAGGAACCTCCTGATGGACCTGGAAGATGCAAAGACGAGCGTGAAGTTCGTCCTGCATGACCGGGACGCCAGCTTCACCACGGCGTTCGACGCCGTCTTCCAGGCCGCTGGCGCCAGGGTCGTCCGCTCCGCTATTCAGGCGCCCCGAATGAACTCGATCATCGAACGCTGGATCGGCAGCTGCCGCCGTGAGCTGCTGGACCGGACCCTGGCCTGGAACCAGCGCCACCTGATGACCGTCCTGCGCGAGTACGAGGACTTCTACAACACGCACCGTCCACACCGCACCCTGAACCAGGCCGCGCCGCTGCGCCCGCTGCCAGATGATGTCACCGACCTGGACCACATCCGCGTCCGGCGGCGCGACCGCGTCGGAGGCGTGATCCATGAGTATCGCCTGGTGGCATAGGTTTTCGGCACCCACGGGTTCGCAGCCCGGCAAGGGCGGCGGCCACGGTTACCGCCGTGGCCTCGGCGGCGGCCGCGCTCATGACAAACATGCCGATCAGGGCCAGCCACAGCCCGCTGGCATCCGCCCAGATCAGAACCTCACCGATGCCGACGGCGATGAGCACCGCGCCGATGGCACGGCCCGCCGCGGCGACCGGGTGCGCGGCGCGCTGCGGCGATCCGCAAGTCGGCCCGGGCGGTCGGCGGCTCGCTGCCGAGCTTGGACACCCCGCCGAGGGCCCACAGCGTGATCGAGGTGACCGGTACTCCGTAGCGGCGGGCCATCAGCGAATGCGCCAGCTCGTGAGCCAGGAGCGCGGCCATGAACGCGGCCGCGTAGGGAACGGCCACCGCCCAGTACGCGACCGCGGGCTGGTGAGGTGTCATCGCCGGCAGGACCTGGGCGCCGAGCAGCCAGCCGATCAGGATGACCATGACCAGGACGCTCCAGTGCATGCCGATCCGGATACCTGCCACCCGGCCCAGCGGCACCGTCTGCCTCATCGATCCCGCCGCCTTTCACCGCACGTGCGGCCAGGCCGCCTGTCCGGGGTCCTGACCGGTCCGGCTCTATTCGTGCGCCCAGCCTGGCCTGCGCCTGGCGGGAGACCTGCTGCTTAGCCGCCGGCCTCATGCGGCCTGACCCCGGCGGGCAGGGCCGTAGGTCACATGCAAGGTGGGAGTTATGCCCTGCTGCATGAAGGGCAGGTGCACGAGCTGCTACACGTCGATGGTGATCCCGCATGACCACCGGCCCGCGGCGTCCGGCGCGCAGTGCAGGTCGTGCAGCGACGCCGCCTTCGGCGCCGCCCCGGTGATCTCCGCCTCGCTCACCTCGGCCAGCGGCAAGACCAGGATGACCGCGCCTTCCGGCGCCGGCCAGACGGTCACGGCGACCGGGATCTCGCCATCGGCGTCCAGCCGGTAGATCACCTCATCGACGATCGCAGGTCAGGAGCTGTGACACAGTTCTGGAATCCTACAGGCCGGGACTAGGTCCCGGATCCGCCGCCGGCTACTTGCTGGGCTGCGGCACGGTGCAGTTGATCTTCGGGTTCACGCCCGTGTAGTTGAGGGGGCCCGCGAGGATCGTCACCGCGATCGTGCCGGCCTTGGTGCAGCTGCCGATGGATCCGCTGTAATAGCCGCTCTGCCCGGCGGCGATAGCGCCGATGATCAGCCATATGGCAAGAAGCACCGATCCGATGTGCATTTGGGTCTCCGGTCTCCTCGGGCTCAAGGTCGCGGTGGAGCTGGCCGTATGCGGCCGCCTGGCCACAGCCTGGGGGGCGGTCGGCTGCGCCGCAGCCATCGGCTGTGCCGAAGCTGAGCCTTCTAATGGTTCCGGCGGGGCGCTGCGCGCTGCTACGGCGGGGCAGGCACTGTTGCGTGGTCAAAGAAATGGGCCTGCGGGGCGATCTCCCTTCGCCGGCATTGCCCGGATCAGGTCCTGGGGGTCGCCGTTCAGCTTCTCAGCTGCCTGGCTTCTCAGCTTTCCGGCGCGACTCCCGGGTCCCCCCGGCAGTTCGTCCGGTCCAGCTCCCTCTCTCGCCTCGCAGACGTTTTTATGCTGCACAGCGTCAAGCAGAGTGCCTAGGGCCGGAAGTCCCGGCTACGGGGGCCGAACGTCGGTTGTCTGCCTCCGCTGCCGCTCTGGCGTGGACAGGAAGGTCCCGGATCGCATCGGCGGTCGTGCGCGGCGGGCACCGGTCAGGCTGCCTTTGGCACTGGGGCCTGCATCCCTGGGGACGACGAGCGCCGGAACTCCGGCAGGTCCTTACCGCCCGGCTGACACTGGGCGCTCCGCGCAGCCGTGGTCTCACTGGCGGCGGCTGGGTCACTGGCCGGAGGGCTCGGCTCCGGTGACACCTTGGACCGTTACGGTTATGCCCAGCAGGCCGGCGCGCCGCTTGCGCTCGCCCAGGGCCCAGAACGCCAGCCCGAGCGCGATCATGACGGCCAGGGAGCCCAGCGTCACCGACTCGAAGAACACCCGGGACACGCCCCAGCTGGACTTGATCGAATACGACTGGCCGAACAGCGCGTTGATCGCTCCCGGCCACAGCAAGGTGATCACGGTGACGACGACGAAGGCCTCGGTGATGATCACCGCGAGCCATGCGCCCGCCTGCCCGCCGGGCACCCGGTACGGCCGTTCGGTGCCGGGGTACTTGCGGCGCAGGATGACAAGCGCCGGGAAGATAAAGAAATAAGCCAGCACCGTAGTGGAGATTGCCAGGGCCAGCATCACCGCGAAGAAGCTGGCCAGGCTGCCCTTCGACAGGACAAAGACGAGCACGCACATCACGGAGCCGATCACCCCGGAGGTGAGGTTTACCGCGATCGGCGTGCCGAAGCTGGCGAACCGCCCCATCCAGGCCGGTGCCGCGCCGTCCAGTGCCGCGATGGCCTGCGTGCGGTCGGCGCCCTCCAGCCACACCGAGCCGCTGCCCACCAGCGTCACGATCACCAGGACCGCGAAGAACACGTCCAGCGGCCGCGAGTGCAGCACCCCGGCCACGGCGCTGTAGGCGTCGGTGAAACCGCTTACCGTAGACAGCCCTGATCTCGGGATCACCAGCACGATGCCCAGGATCACCAGGCCGTACAGCACGGCTCCGATGACGCCGGAGCCGGCAATCATGAAGGGCACGTCCCGCCGCGGGTTGCGCATCTCCTCCGACGCGCCGCTGGACACCTCGAACCCGACCCACAAGAACACCAAGATCCCGATCGCGGTCAGGAAACCAGTCACCGACGGTTTCAGGTCGGCGGCCGTCGAGGCCCCCGCCGGGCGGCCGTGCTGGACCAGGAACACGATGAACAGCACGGCGAACAGGCCCACCACCGCGATCTTGACGAAGGTGCCGATGTTGGGACCCCACTTGCCGATCCGGAACGCCATGATCGCGATCCCGACCGTCACCCAGGTGAACACCAGGCCGACCGCGATCTCCCAGCCGGTCCCCAGCGGCTTGTGCAGGATGAAGCTGTCCAGGGCGGCGATCGTCGTGGCCGTCAGCGTGCCGCCTACCCATATCGGATTCGACAGCCAGTACAGGACGGCGGTCACCGCGCCGGCGGCCCGGCCGAAGGACATGCGCGCCCACTCATACGGGCCGCCCTCCACCGGGAAGGCCGAGCCAAGCTCGGCGACCAGCATCCCGTACGGGATCAGGAAGATCACCATCGAGATAGCCAGCCAGGTGACGGCCTGCGCGCCCGCCTGCGATACGGCGGCGACACTGTCCAGGCCAACGATCGCGCAGGCGGTGAACAGCACCAGGTCAAACCGGCGCAGCACCTTGCGGAGCTTGGACTTCTCCTGCGCGACCAGCCTTCCCTGGGTCGGCTGAGTGAAGTCTGAAGCAGCCATCTGCTCCCACCTCCCGTCCACATGGGCGGCTTACGCCAGGGCCTGATCCCTGAATGACCCGGGCAGTGCTCAGCCGCATCGCCGGAGCCGCACCCGGGCCGGACAATCGCGCCGGCCGCCTTCCGCTGGCGATCTCTGCCCGCCCGGGCACCCTCCGAGCCGAGGCACCTAGCAAACTGCCCGCCCGGCCCCACTGATAGGGCTGTTCGTCCCTTCCGGCGTGCCGACCGGACATGCCGAACGGCCCGCGAACAGGCAGCGTTCCCGACAGGGCGTCGTGCTCGGGCCGGGCGTGGTTCATCCGGGCCCACGGCACCTGCCGCATGCGGGTCATTGCATCGGCCGGGCGGGGTTGCCGCCCCAGCGTGCGTGCGGTGGCACCTTTTCGCCCTTCATCAGGAAGGAGTCGGGCTGGAGCTGGGCGCCCTGGCCGATGGTCACGCCGTAGTGGACGAGGGCTCCGGTGCCGAGGGTGCAGCCGTCCTCCAGGACGGTGTAGTCGGCCTTGAAGATGCCGTCCTCCATCGAGTGGCACTGGATGACCGAGCCTGCGTTGAGCGTGCACTCGTCGCCGATCGTCACCAGCGTCCGCTCGGGGATGGCGCAGCCGTCGTCGAAGACCCGCCGGCCGATCCGGACGCCGACCAGGCGCCAGACCGGGCTCTTGAACGGGGTGCCGTTGAGCATGCCGAGGAGGGGCGCCAGCAGCTTCCAGTAGCGCTCGTGCCACCAGAAGTACGGGTCGTAGATGGAGCAGTACCGCGGCCGCAGGGATCCGAACCGCATCAGCGCCCGCTCGACCGTGATGAAGTACGCGAGGCTGAACAGCAGCGTCACGACGGTCAGCCCGGCGAGCGCAAGTACCCCGTTGCCGCGGTAGAGTTCCCACGCCGCCATGGCCAACAAGGTGATGACGAAGACCTCCACCCAGCGCACGGCCAGGAACAGCCCCATCGTGCCGAGGTTGTGCCGGTTCTTGGCGCGGAGCCGGCGGCGGAACTCCTCCCCGGTCCTGAGGTGGTCGAAGCGCGGATCGCTGGTGACCGACCGGGGGATCTCGAAGCAGGGTGAGCCGAGCAGCCCGGTGTTGGCCCGGACCGGCCCGTCCAGGGGCACCATGGCCTTGGTGGCGATCATGCAGTTCTCGCCGGTCCGGCCTCCGGCCGGGTAGGCGACCGCGTTTCCGAGGAAGTTGCGGGGCCCGATCGACAGCGGCGTCACGCGGAACGACGTGCTGGAGTAGCCGGCGTCGATGAGGGTGGCGCCGTCGGCGATCATCGTGCCCCGTCCGATGTCGATTCCGAACGGGGTCTCGTGCTCCAGGTCCGCGCCGAAGTTCGAGCCGGTCTGCTCGAAGTCGGGCAGCCGGTAGCCCACGGCGCGCAGGTAGTGCACGACGTAGGAGCTGTCGCCGGTGAGCTCGAGGTAGAAGCCGATGTTGGTGAGCCGCCGGATCGCGCGGTGCACCGAGTGGTGCAGGCCGTAGAGCGGGTAGGTGCGGCCGGGCGTGATGAACCGGCGCAGGATGCGCGGAACCGTCACCACGACGGCGGCCCCGAGGAGGATCACGCCGCCGGACAGAGCGGTGGACAAGATCAGCCCGTCCTGGTAGAAGCCCGCCATGGTGAGCCCCCCCGTGCCCAGGGCAGCGAACGAGACGACCGCCGGCAGCCTGGTGAGCACCGCCACGGCGGCGCCGATCGCCAGCGGCATGGTCACGAAGATCAGGCTGAGCACCTGCAGGGTGCCGTAGGCTGTCCGGCGCAGCGGGCCGGAGGGGACGGGCTCGGCGGAGCGGTAGTCCACGTCGGTGCGCTGGGCGGGGGATCCGTGCCAGCGCTGACCGTCGGGAACGGCCTGGGATTCGTACAGGCATGAGGTGTGCCCGAGCTGCGACCCGTCTCCCACGCGGGTGCCGATGTCCAGCAGGGTGTGCTCGCCGATCAGCGCGTCCTTTCCGATGCTGACCGGGCCGGTCTGGATGACGCCGGCCACGGCCCGGTAGCCGGTGAACGACGATTCCCTCCGGATCACCGTGTCATCGCCGATGGTGAGCATGTCGGTGCAGACCGGCACGGTCCGGGAGAAGATGACGACGCGGCGGCCGATCCTGGCCCCGAGCGCCCGCAGGTACAGCGGGTAGACGGGCGAACCGGCGAACAGGGCCAGCGGATTGGCCTGGACCAGGGTTTTCACCAGCCAGAAACGCAGGTAGGGCAGGCTCCAGACGGTGATCTCCCGGGGCTTCCAGCGGCCCGCCAGGGTCCACTTGGCCAGCATCGGCAGGCCGCAGAGCAGGAAGAACGCCCCGGCGGTGAAGGCCAGCGACCGCAGGTAGAGGTCCGCCCAGCCAGCGCTGCCGGAAACCCAGCTGAAGCCGCCAACCAGGACCCCCGCGGCGAGGAACACCGAGGCCAGGAAGGCCAGCAATTGCAGCACTCCGCACGCCACGTATTGCGCGGTGCCGACCCGTGAGACCTGCATCGGTCCCGGCGCGCTGGCTGTCCTTCCGGGAACTCCAGGTAGCTCGGTGGCCGCGGCGGCCAGGCTCCGGACGGTCGGATGCTGGTAGACGTCCTTGACCGACAGCGGCGGCGAGTCCGCCCGTTCCCTGGCCCGGGCGCAGAAGTGTGCGACCAGCAGGGAGCTCAGGCCCAGGTCGTCGAAGAACTGGCTGTCCACCGACACCTGCTCGAGTCCCAGGAGTTCGGCCAGCGCGTCGGCGAGCGCCTTCTCGCCGGGGGTGGCCGGCGCGACATAGGCCTGGTCGGCCCCGAGGCGGCTCGAGCTGGCCGGCGCCGGCAGGTGCTTGCGGTCGGCCTTGCCGTCGGGCAGCAGCGGCATGACCGGCAGCTCTTCCAGGTAGGCGGGCACCATGTGCCGGGGCAGGTGGTTACGGAGGTAGTCGTGCATGGCCTGCCGGTCCGGGGCCGCGGCCCGGTCCTGGAGGGTGTAGTACCCGGCCAGTTCCACCACGCCCGGCTGGCGCTCGTAAGTGGTGACGGCCGCCAGCCCGATGCCGGGCAGCTGCTCGAGCACAGCTTCGATCTCGCCCGGCTCGATGCGATAACCGCGGATCTTCACCTGCGTGTCGGCCCGGCCCAGGTAGATCAGGCCCTCAGGGTCGGCTCGCACCAGGTCACCGGTGTGGTAGGCGCGCTCCCAGCCCAGGGCCTCCAGCGGCCGGAAGTCCACGGCGTCCCTCTCGGCGTCCAGGTAGCGCGCTACCCCGGCGCCGCCGATGACCAGCTCGCCGGCCTCGCCCCACCGGACCGGCTGCCCGCTCGCGGGGTGGACCACGGCCAGGCGCCATCCGTCCAGCGGCAGCCCGATGCGCACCGGCCCGCCGCCGGACAGTCGCGCGGCGCAGGACACCACCGTGGCCTCGGTCGGACCGTAGGTGTTCCACACCTCCGTGCCTGGCCGGGTCAGCCTGTCGGCCAGCCCGCCCGGGCAGACTTCACCGCCCAGGACCAGCAGGCGGACGCCGGGCGGCGAGCCTCCAGGCCACAGCGACGCCAGCGTCGGCACCGTCGAGACCACCGAGACCCGCCGCTGCGCCAGCCATGTGACCAGGTCAGGCCCCGTCCTGACGACCGATCGGGGGGCCGGCACCAGGCAGGCGCCATGACGCCAGGCCAGCCACATCTCCTCACACGAAGCGTCGAAGGCCACCGACAGGCCGGCCAGAACCCGGTCCCCGGGCCCCAGCGGATCACCGCGCAGGAACAGCCCCGCCTCGGCATCGACGAACGCCGCCGCATTGCGGTGAGTCACGGCCACCCCCTTCGGGGTGCCGGTCGTGCCGGACGTGAAAATGATCCACGCGTCGTCCCCTGGCGCCGGGCGGCGGGCGCCAGCACCGGTCGGCCGCACCTCCCGCCAGATCAGTTCACCGCCGTCGCCGACGACGGCGCAGACACCCGCCGCGGACCACACCAGCTCGGCACGGTCGCCCGGGTCATCCACGTCGACGGGCACGTATACCGCCCCGACCGACAGCACGGCGAGGATGGACAGGTAAAGCTCTGCAGTACCGGAACAGACGCGGATACCGACCCGGTCGCCCCCGCCGATACCCGACGAGGTGAGCCGGTCACCGACTCGCCGCACCTGGCGAAGCAGGCCCAGGTAGTCCAGCACCGACCGGCCATCATCAATCGCGACAGCTCGCGGAAACCTCTCCGCCGTGGCCTCCAGGATCTGCCACAACGTACGCGGCGGCGGCGCCGGAGCCCCGGAGTAGACCGCGCCTGCGCAGGCCCCGCCCGAAGACGCCGCTTGCAAGTCGGCCGCGCCGAGGTCAGCATCAAACTGAGCCATTGCCATTCCATTCCCCCATCAACCCCCACGCCTCGGCAACAGCGCAGCAGAAAAGATTGATCGATCGCCCCACCGGAACCGTAGCCGGGCCGGTCACGGGAAGGTGTGCCCGACCCGGCACAGCTACCACGGGGGGTAGCACTGTCGCGCGGGCCCGGCTAATTCGCATAATTCACCATTACTGTTGCGTTCCGAAATCCTCTAGGGCACAAGGTCCGACCCGAATCGGAATTCGTCACACATGTAAACGTGGACTCGGAATATGCTCACCGCCGCCTGCCGCACGGTCATCTGCTGCCGACATACCAGCTACGGCGCCTTCGCGCGGGGCATCGCGGTGATCGCCGTCAGCGATGCCACCGCCGTCTACGAGCCTTTCGCGCCGGCCGCCACCAGCAGGCCCAAGACGACGCGCTGAGTTACTTATGCGCCTATTACAGCACCCCAGGTCACCAGCAGGGCTACCCGCTGCGAGACGGGCGTTTTCGCGCTGCCGCAGGATTCCTGACCTTGGTCCCCTTGGTCGCCGGCCGGGGACTCTAGCGCCTGCGCCTTAGACGCAGCCAGGGTTCACCAAGAGAAGGTGGGTCCGATGAGAGCGTCTCATATGATTCGGGCGCGGGCGGGTTCCGCGATTCTTTCCTGCGTGCTGCTGATCGGCTTGGCGCTGTCCGGCTGCGGGTCGTCTCCCCCGCCGGCTGCCGCCCGGACGCCGGCGGCGACACCGACCGTGACACCGTCGGTAACCCCAGGCGGCCCCATGAGCCCGGCGCCGCCGGGCGGGCCGGTCCCGGGCGGGTTCAGGGCGACGTCGGTGACGTTCGTGTCCGCGCAGGAGGCTTTCGTCCTCGGCACGGCGCCGTGCTCGCATGCGCCATGCACGTCGATCGTCCGGACGCTTGACCGTGGCGCTAGCTGGGTGGGGCTCCCGGCGCCCGTGGTGCCGCTCTCCTCACCCGGCGGTGCGGGCGTGTGGGGCATCCGCTTCGCGACGCCGGAGCATGGGTTCGTCTTCGGTGACGGGCTGTGGGAGACCGCCGATGGCGGGCAGCACTGGACCAGCGTTGCCTACCCGGGCGGTTCGGTACTGTCCCTGGCCGTTATCGACGGGCAGGTGCTCACGCTGACCGCCACCTGCTCGGCGCAGGGCGGCTGCGCTCAGACCGGGACGTTGCTGCGCCGGCCGCTGGCCGGAGGGGCATGGACCCAGATCAGTCAGGTGCCTATCTCCGGGACCACCGATCCCACGGACATGATCGCTACCCAGGCAGGCGTGGCGACGGTACTGGACGGCAGCGATGTCGCGGTCACCGGTAACGGCGGCATGACCATCACGCGTCATCCCACTCCGTGCGGGACGACGACCATGATGCGGCAGTCTTCTGTCGCGGTGATCGCGCCGGACGGGCTGGCGCTGCTGTGCACCGGGCAGGGGTACACCGGGCACACCGTCAAGACGGTCTATACCAGTAGCAACCTCGGCGCGACCTGGATCAAGGCGGGCGTGCCGGGCAGCGCGGGTGACGGCGGCACCATCGCGGCGGCTGGCCCCGCCCAGCTGGTGATCGCCACGGCCAGCGCCGCAAGCTGGCTCTACTACTCCGGAGACGGCGCCGCGCAGTGGCAGACCGTGCTCACTGAGCCTGACGGCGGGCAAGGCTGGGCCGACCTCGGGTTCACCACCGCCAGCGACGGAGTGGTCATCCACGGCCCCGCCAGCAAGGGCTTCGCCGGCCAGCTGATGCTCACCCAGGACGCCGGCCTGACCTGGCGGCAGGTCAGCTTCTGAGCGGCACGCCATCTGCTCACCTGCTCCAGGTCCAGACGTGCCAGCATCAGCCCCGGTACCCAGGCGCAATCGCGCCGGATCACCCCGCCGCACGCGTCGTAGCCACCCATCCCGGGCAAGGATGGAGCCTGCTGTGCAACGGTGTCATGTTGTCCGGCGACGCCGCGGATTTGCTGCCTGATGGCCGGGCCGTCTCCCCGGCGGCCGCGTACATCTTGACGGCGGCCAGAGGGGAAAGGAATGGACGGATGCGGGCTCGTGGCCATCACTGACCGGGCGCAAGGAAAGGGAATACGTGCGCACGCTGAGTGGAGGAACACCGCCAGGGCGGGGAGCGGGCACCCGCCCCTCCCGCAATTGCTCTCGCCAGCCTGTCACCCCGCACGCGGCGGAAGTGAACCGGGCGGCCGTTCGCCGCGTTCGGCCTCAACACCGCCTGAGGGGCGCGCTAAGGGCATTTGCTCCTTCTCCGCGGGGCCGAAAGGCACTTCTGCCATGGTCCTGGCCGGAGGTTGCCTGGTATCAGGATCTTTCGGCGCGGAGATGAAACAATGCCGGGAACATGGCACGGGACGTTGCCAGGGCGGGGCGGGGGCGGCATGGCCGCATCACCTGGGCGCCGACGGCTCGTGCTCGTCTCGCTGATTGTCCTCTGCGCCGCGCTCGCGGTGCCGGGAACCATCGGGGCGGCCCGCTACGCGGTGACGTTCTGGCTCTACCGCGGCTTCCCCGCGCCCACCGCGCCGCGGAGCGTGGTGGCGAGCCATGGCGGCAAGCCAGTCCGGGTCAGCGTGGTCCCCACATCGGAACAGACCATCGACGTAGCCAGCCCGGCATTGGGCGGCTACCGGGACACCGTGGACGTCGTCTTGCCGCCCGGGTACGCGAGCCAGCCACGACGGCGGTATCCGGTCCTCTACCTGCTGCACGGCTTCCCCGGGATCCCGTCGAACTTCCTGACCGTCGGCGGTGTCGCCGCCGACGAGGCGGCTCTGGTCGCGGAGGGCCGGATGCAGCCGCTCATCCTGGTCATGCCGACAGGCTCGCGTTCCTTTCTCGCCGATGAGGAATGGGCCAACGGGATGCGCCCGGGCAACGGGTGGGAGACGTTTGTCGCCCGTGACCTCGTCCAAGCGATCGACGCGCGCTACCGCACGATCGCCAGCGGCGCGGCTCGGGGCCTGGCCGGGCTCTCGGAAGGGGGCTACGGCGCGCTTAACATCGGACTGCATCACCCCGGCGAGTTCGACCTGCTGGAAAGCTGGTCCGGCTACATGATCGCGGACAGCATTCCCGCCATCTTCGGCCGCAGCCAGGCTGTGCTGCGCCATAACAGTCCCGCCGACGAACTCGCCGGCGTGGCCCCGCAGCTCACCGCGGCCGGCACCTATATCTGGTTCTACTGCGGGAAATCCGACGATCTTGCCGGGCAGAACCGGGACTTCGACGCCGAGCTCACCTCGGCCGGCATTGCGCATCACTTCTTCGAGTGGCCGGGCACCCACAACTGGGCGCTGTGGCGGGCCCTGATGCCGCAGGCGCTGATCACCGCATCGGAGCACCTGCGCCATGGATAGGCACAGCCTGCTGGCCAGCGTGGCGCGAACGGCGACGCTGGCGCTGGCCATCATACTGGCGACCTCGGTAGCCACCGGATGGCTGTACTGGGTCCGGGCCGGAGTCGCGCACTGGCCGGGGCCTGTCGTCCATGACGCGCTGCCGCTTGACGAGCTTCCCGGTCATGACCGGATCCCGCTGGCCGTCTACGTCGCGGCCTTCGGCGTGGCGGGCCTGGCCCTCGGTCTGGCGGCGAGGGCCCTGCGGCTCGACCGGCTGGCCGCCGGGCTTGGCCTCGCCGCCGGTACCGGAGTCTGGCTGTTCTTCATCGACGCGGTCTGCCTGCTGATCGTCCGGCAGGAGTCGTTCGGGCAGGGGTTGCGTGGCGCGGCGGGTCTGCAGCCCGTCTACCTCGCCGCGGCGCTGAGCGGCGCCGGCGGCGCCCTGCTCGGCAGGAGCAACCGGGCTGACCAGATCGCGCCCAGGCTGCTGGCCTGGCTCGTTGCCGGCGGCGGGCTGATCGGCATCGCATCGGCGGTCATCCCGCGCCCGGGAGCCGCCCTGGGCCTGGTGGAGCGCCTCGGGCCAGGTACCGAGCCGACCGCGCGTGCCCTGCTGGTCCCGGCGGGCATCCTGCTGCTCATCGTGTCGCGCGGACTGGCCCGCCGAAACCGGCGAGCCTGGCGCCTGGCCGTCGCGCTGCTTGGATTGTCAGCGGTGCTGCACCTGCTCCGCGGCCCCGACTATGCCGCGGCGATCGTGACCGGGCTTATCGCGGTGGCCCTCATCGCCCGGAGGCAGGACTTCCCTCATCGCGGCGACCCGGCCGCCGAGCTGTCAGCGCTGGTCCGCCTGACGAGCATGCTCGGCCTCGCGATGGTGTACGGCATCATGGTCTTGTCCCTGTACCGTGCCGTCGCCGGGCTGCCATTCGCCCCGAATTCGGTTTTGCTTGACACCATTCGCGCGCTGGTCGGCCTGCCGCCGCGCGGTAGCCAGTACATTCCAGGGGATTTCCACCAGTGGTTCCCGCCATCGGTCCTGTCGATCGCGGCGATAGGAGTGATCTGGGCGGCCGAGGTGTGGGTCCGCCCCTGGCGGCAGCGCCTGTTCGCTGACGCGGGGAGCGGGGACCGGGCCGCAGAGATCGTGCGCCGCTGGGGTGGTGACACCCTGGCCCCGTTCGCCCTGCGATCGGATAAGCAGTGGTTCTTCACCGGCCAGTCCCTCATCGCCTACCACGTGGTGCGCGGCATCGCGGTCGTCAGCGGAGACCCGGTAGGTCCTCCGGAGGAGTCAGGCCCGGCGCTTGATGACTTCCTCGGCTACGCGCGTTCCCGCGGCTGGCATGTTGCTATCCTCGGCGCGTCCGGGCAGCTCCTGCCGGCCTATATCGACCGGGGGCTGCACCCTCTTTACCACGGCGACGAGGCGGTCATCGACACCGCCAAGTTCTCCCTCGACGGCCGGCCGATGCGTGCCGTACGCCAGGCCGTTCACCGGCTGGACCGCGACATGTACCGGGCCGAGGTCATCATGGCCGGCAACATACCGGAGCAGCTGCACGCGGAACTGGCCGACATCGACCTGGCCTGGCTGCACGGCGGGATCCGCAAGGGCTTCACGATGGAGCTCGATGATCCGTTCAGCCTCGGCGATGACGACGCGCTGTTCGTGATAGGGCGTGATGAGCAGGGCCGGGTGGCGGGGTTCCTCCATCTGGCCGTCTGCCGGGCCAGCCAGTCGCTATCGCTATCCTCCATGCCCAGGCGGCGGGACCTGCCCAACGGATTCAATGCGTGGCTCATCGTCAACGCGGTGTCGTGGGCACGCGACCACAGGTTCAACCGCATCTCGCTGAACTTCTCCCCGTTCGCCGGCCTGCTTGGCAGCGAGGCGGATCCGAATACCCTCACATCACCGCAACGTCTGCAGCGCCGGGCGCTGCTCAGGCTGAAGCGCGTCCTGGCCCTGCAGCTTGACAACCTGCTCCGGTTCAACCGCCAGTTCAGCCCGGGCTGGCTACCGCGTTATATGGTCATCGAGCACCGCGCGGACCTGCCTCGGGTAACCATCGCCGCCATGGCGGCCGAGGGTTACCTGCCCCACGCCGGTCTGGTCCGGGGCCCGGGCTGGTCACGGAGCGCCGGTAGCCCCAGGGCGCAGCGATGAAACTTGCCGCCGGGCTGCTCCTGGCGCTGCTGTCGACCGCGGCGCTCAGCTCGGGCTTCTACGTCCAGCACTCCGCCTCGGGCCAGCTGCCCGCCCTGTCGCTGCGCCATCCGCTGGCCTCGCTGTCCGCCCTGTTCACCGACCGGCGGTGGCTGGCGGGCTTCGTCACCGGCCTTAGCGGATGGGCCCTGTACATCATCGCGCTTGACCTGGCCCCGATCTCGCTCGTGCAGGCCACGTCGGCCGGCGGCGTGGGCCTGATCGCCCTGCTCGTCCGGGCCGGCGGCGTGCGGTTGTCAGGGCGAGAATGGATCGCCGTCGCCGTTTCCGTCTGTGGCCTGCTGCTGCTCGGGCTCTCACTTCCCGGGGGCGCCGCGCACGCGGTGACGCGAAGCTGGAGGCAGCCGCTTAGCTGGATACTGGCTTCCGCGCTGGCCGCGGCCATCGCGGCCTTTCCGGCGGCGCGCGTGCTGCGAGCGGGCGCCGGGCTCGCGATGGCCGCCGGAGTGATGTACTCGGCGGGCGATGTCGCGACCAAGGCGGCCGTCAGCGGCGTCGGCCCGGTGTACGTGTTCGTCCTGCTGCTCGCCGCCTGCCACGGCCTCGGCTTCGTCTGCATCCAGCTGTCGTTCCAGCGCGGCACGGCCCTGGCCACGGTGGGCGTCTCTACGCTGCTGACCAACTTGCTGCCCATCGTGGCCGGCGTGATGATCTTCGGCGAGTACCTGCCGGGCGGCGTGCCGGGCGTTCTGCGCGGGCTCGGCTTCGCCGGAGCGGTGATCGGAGCCGCACTGCTCGGTCGCTGACCCGTGACCATGGCATGCCTTCCTGCCCCAGGGTGGGGACCGTTCTATTACGGAAAGACACGATCTATGTTACGTTCTGTGATCGGAACTGCTTGGGCTTTACGTCCGTATCCGCCTTAGGGGCGGCTGCGAGCTCGCTGCGGACTGGGCTGCCGGCGATCCAGATTGGATATCCGGGCGTCTGGCACATGTGACCGGGCCGCTGAAGGCCGCGCCCTGTATCACCCGCCACCGGCATCGGACCAGCGGTTCGCCACGACCTAGGGGCCACCTGGCCGGGTCACCTGAGCATCATGGTGTGGCCGCGCGCCCAGCTGAGGTTCTATTTTCGGGCTAGTGCACTGAAACGCGCGGCAGGCCCTTAGGGCCAAAAGACCCGCCGAATGACCTGCGCGTCAGTGTTGGCTGGACCGCAGCGGTCCGGTCGCAGTCAATCCCACGCCCCAGGCAGCCAGGCGCCGCCGAATCAGCGGCGCACGGGCCACGATCCCCACGGCCACCAGCACCAACCCGGCGGCAAGCACCGCGGCGATGGCAGCGAGTTCCGCCTGGCCGACGACCTGGAAGTGCTGCAACGGCGAGGCGGTCAGCCGCCCGGCCGAGGTAACCCAGACCGGCACCGTCGCGCCGGCCCGCGCCCCAGCAGGGGCGTACACCATGCCGGTACGCACCGCGCCATCGGGGGCCGTCCACCTGGCCCGCACCGGCGACCCGATGCCGGTGCCCCGGACCGTCCGCGCCTCGGGGACCCGCGCGAGCAGAACGGCAGTCACCCGATGCCGCGCCGCCTGCTCGGCACGCTGGCTGGCCAGTCCCGCAGCATAAGCCCACCGCCCGGCGAGCACGGCGGCCAGCGGAACGCCGGCGAGGAACGCTGCCAGCAGGCAGGCCACAATTCCGGCCTCGACCCGGCCGGTGCGGCGCCGCAACGAGTCATGGTCCGGCCACATCCCGCGAGCCCAGCGGGCGAACCGCAGCGAAAGCGCTCTCATTGCAAGCTTCCTTACTCTCCTTCACTATCGGTGCGCAATCGGCGGCGGCCAAGTGTCCAACTGCCTGCTTTGCCGGGACGTTGGCCATTTGCCGGATGGGCCGGGCGGCGCGCGCCTGGACCGGACGCACCGCTGACTTATTGATCATGGCGCCCTACGTCATGGATGGGATAGCAGAGCATCTGGCCATCTGATTAGGGAGTTGCCATGGCCGCACTGGCCCGCCGTCGGTCATCGGCCCGGTTCCCGGACTTATCCGACTGGCTCGATCATTATGGGCGTCGCTGCTGCCGTTCGCCCCGGGAGAACGAGTCGTGGGGATACCGGCGGATCCATGGCGAGCTGGCGGGGCTCGGCATGCCGGCATCGGTAGGCCCCGCCCGCCAGCCGCAGTATGAGGTCGCGGAGCTCCTGGCTGGTGCGCGGTCGGCCTGGCCGGTTCGGGTACGTCCACTTGCGGGTGATCAGCCGGCGGTGCCAGGCCAGCAGCGTGCCCGGTCTGACGAGCCGATGGGCACGTAGCACGGCTGGCAGCAGCCGGGCCAGCGCTGCCAGGACCGCCCGATCGGCCCAGTCCGGCTTCGGGCGGGCGACCTGTCGCCGCAGCACCGCGACCTCATGACGGAGCATCATGATCTCCGCATCCTTGGACGCCTCGCTGCGGCCCAGCAGCACCAGCCAGCCGAAGACCCGGATCGTGATCAGGTAGAGCAGTCGAAGGGACACAGACCGCGATCTTGCCGTAGCCAGCTCATCCGGCCAAGTCGCAGGTCACAGTACCTGCGGCGAGTTCTGAAGCGGTACACGTGGCCGCGTGTCCCGTCTTGCCCCCGGCGGGGGCAAGACGGGCCGGCGCGGGCGCGGCCAGGCCCGTGTCAGCGGGGATACCCGCGAGTCCGTCCGTGATTCCGCCCGTGTGGTGGTGGAGGTGGAGTGCGGGATCACGGTGTACCCGCCGGAGGACGCGGGGGAGCCGTGGCGGGCGGTGTTCACCGAGCACGGGCGGCGGCGGTACCGGCAGGCCATGACCGAGGCGGAGCTGGCCGCCAAGCTGGAGAAGGTCACCGAGCGGCTGCGGGCCGGGGCGCCGGACATGGAACGGCCCGGCGCGGACCTGATCGCGCACTACCTGGCCCCCGGCCGGCTCCCGGTCGCCAAGCGGTGGTCCCGGCGGCACGCTGATACCCAGCGGCGGCTGTGCCGGCGGTTCGCGGCCCCGGTCATCGCGGCGGTCAGCTGCCAGGACATCACCGCCGGTCACATGCAGCGGGTCGTCAGCGCCGCGCCCACCGCGAGTGAGGGCGAGCGGCTGCACAGGTGCCTGTCGGCCATGGTCATCGCGGGCATCAAGGGCGGGTACCTGGCCAGCCCGCGGCTGCGGGAGGTGCACTGGCAGGCCGCCGGCCGGCCCGTGCCCGAGCCGGAGCCCGGCACGTCCGGGGAATCGGTGCTGTGGGTCGACCCGGCCGAGGTCCCGGCCGCCGCTGACATCGCCAGGCTCGGCCAGTCCCTGGCCGCCGGGCGGCGGGGTGAGCTGGATGAGCTGATGGCCAATGTCGCGGCCTACGCCGGGCTGCGGCAGGGCGAGCTGTTCGCCCTGACCACCGGCCAGGTCGCCGCAGCGGCCCGGGTCATCACCGTGGACCGCAAGCTCATCGAGGTCGCCGGGCAGCTGTACGTCGAGGCACCCAAGTGCCGCAGCACCATCTACCCCGTCCGCACCCCGCACGGGTACCCGCTGGCGGACAGGCTCACCGCCCGGGCCGAGTAGGCCCGCGCCGAGCAGCAGGCCGGGATCAACCCGCTCGGGCTGATCTTCCCCAGCCCGCGCGGCAGGCACTGGCGGTTCTCCAACTTCGACCGCTGGCCCATTGGTAATTCCAGGGCGTTATCCCGTCGGGTCCGCAGCTAGAAATTCCTGGACCACTGGTGCCAGCTCAGCTGCCTCGGCGACCAGGCCGAGATGGCCGCCCTGGAAAATGTGCAAGCGCGAACCGCGGATTAGCCGGTGCATCATCCTGGCATTAGCCAGCGGGATTATGGGGTCGTCGTCACCGGACATGATGAGGGTTGGCTGCCGCAGCCGCGGCAGGAACGGCACGCTCGACCAGGCAAACGATGCCGCGAGCTGATAGGCATAGCCGCGAGGGGGCCCGAGGTGGTTGTTGCCGTGCATAGCCTGGCTTACCCGCTCGGGCTCGGCTCGCGCTGATCCGCCGTACAGGTCGGGGGCGACGCTGGCAAGATGCCCGCTGTCCACGTAACGCTGCCGTCCGGCCATCTGCCGCAGCACACTGAGCTTGGGCGGCACCATGGTCGCACCGGTTGCCGTGCTGACGAGCACCAGACGGCGGCAGCGCGACCGCTGGGACAGCGCGAATTGCTGCGCGACCCCGCCGCCCCAGGAGATGCCGAGCACGTCGACCTGGCCGTATCCGAGCGCGGACAGCATCTTGGCGATCAGCCTGCACAGCCCGCTGAAGCGGTACGGGCGGCTGGGCAGGGGCGACCAGCCGACGCCGGGGACGTCGAACCTGATCACGTCCCCTGACTTATCAGGCTCGAGCGCATCGACGAACGGCTGCAGCAGTTCCAGGCTGGCGCCGATTCCGTTGATGATCAGCAGCGGGGTAGCCCCGGCCTGGCCGGAGCGGACGGCCACGCGCAGGTCCTGGCCGTCAACAGTGACTACCTGCTCGGTCGGCGCGGTAGTCATCGTACGTCCCGCGGCGACTGCACCTCGCGGCGCAAGATCTTGCCGGTCGGCCCCTTGGGCAGGCCTGGCACCATCCAGATATGCCGCGGGTACTTGTATGGCGCTATCCGGTCTCTGGCAAAAGCGATCAGTTCCTCGGCCGTGACGGTCTCGCCCGGCTTGAGCTTGACGGCCGCGCCGATCTCCTCGCCGAGCTCGTCATGCGGGATCCCGACGACGGCTGCCTCCGCCACGGCCGGGTGCTCGTACAGGACCTCTTCGACCTCGCGCGGATAGACGTTGTAACCACCGCGGATGATCATGTCCTTCTTCCTGTCCACGATGTAGAAGTAGCCATCCTCGTCGACCCTGGCCAGGTCACCCGTCCGGAACCAGCCGTCGGTTATCGCCTCGGCGGTGGCCTCCGGCTTGTGCCAGTACCCCTTCATGATGTTGTGACCGGCGATGACGATCTCGCCGACCTCGCCTACAGGCACGTCATTGCCGTCGGCGTCGACCACGCGCATGTGCACGCCAGCGATCGGCGTGCCGATCGAGCCGGGCTTACACACCTTGTCCGGGTGGTTGAAGGACGCTACCGGCGATGTCTCAGACAGCCCGTAGCCCTCGAGGATCATGCAATGGAAGGCTTCCTCAAACCCGCGCAGGATCTCCACCGGCAGGGCCGCGCCGCCTGAGACGCACAGCCGCAGGGACGAGACGTCCGCCTGCGCGCTGTCTAGATGGTGCAGCATCGCCGCGTACATGGTCGGCACACCCTCGAAGATCGTCACCTTGTCCCGGCCGATGATCTGCAGGGCCTGGCCCGGGTCAAACCTGGGCAGCAGTGTCAGGCTCGAGCCGCCGAACAGCGCCGCATTCAGCCCGCAGGTCAGCCCGAAAACGTGGAAGAGCGGCAGACAGCCCATCACGACGTCATCGGGACCGTTCTGCAGCAGGGTGACCGCAGTCAGCTCGGCATTCCGGTATAGGTTCGCATGGGTCAGCTGGGCGCCCTTGGGCTTGCCGGTGGTGCCGGAGGTGTAAAGGATCACGGCGTCGTCCCCGGCCGCCGGTTCTGCCCACTGCGCCGCCGCCACCTGGCCGGCCAGCAGCGTGGCCAGGGCCGGCTCGGGCACCTCGATGACCTGCACGCCGGTCTCCGCAGCTCCCTTCGCAGCTTCGTCGGCCGCAGAGGACCAGGCAAAGAGGACCTTGGCGCCAGAATCGCCGAGATAGTAGGCGATCTCACGGCTCTTGAGCAGTGGGTTCATCGGCACCACGACCGCCCCGGCACCGAGAGCGCCGAAGAACACGATCGGGAAGGCCGGCACGTTGGGCAGCATGACAGCCACCCGGTCGCCCGCCGATACGCCAAGGGATTTCAGCATCGATGTCAGGCGGGCCGCCGCGTCGTGCAGCTGCGCGTAGGACAGTACGAGGCCGTCCAGGCGGATGGCCGGACGCTCGCCGTGATCCGCTACCGTTCGAGCAAGCATGGAGTTCAGATCGACCATTGTGCCCTCCAAGGTGAGCGCATCGATACTCCTATCCACACTCGCAGCACTACTGATCCCGATAGATCGAGAGTGCTGCACCGAATCCGGGCGTCGACGCGGGCCTAGTTACACGCTCGGGCACCGATACGCCGTTCACAACGGCAGAAGGCCCGCAATCGCCGTGACGAATGACCTGTATTGGCCGCGATTTTCGCGATCTTGATGTGGTGGCCTCCAGCTGCCGCAGGACTGCTGTGTAGTTGTTCAGGGCGGCCTTGCTGGCTGAGGCTGACCGAGGTGCGGGCGGTGACGCCGCTGCCTGTCTTGACCGTCGTCACGTAACCCGCGTCCTCGAGCTTGCGCAAGTGGATGATGAGATTGCCGGGCGTCAGGCCGAGCAGTTCTTGCAGCCTGGTGAAGGAGAGGCTGTCGCCGTCCCGGAGGGTGGCCAGTGTCACTAGGACACGTAGCCGCGCGGGCGCGTGAATGACGGGGTCAAGCTCGGTCTCAGCTGCCATGTGCGCGGCGCCTGGTCCCGATGACCGCTATGAGCAGGAACGCCCCGCCGTCGGCCAGCGCGCAGGGGTGCTTGAACCTTTGGCAGCGGGTGAGCATGCTCGGCGTTTGTGTCCGATGAGCCTGGTGTGCCTGCCGGCAGCGGGGATCAGCGTGAGCTGGTCGCCCGGCTGCGGGCCGTGATCGAGGGCCAAGGACACCGAGAACGCGATGCTGCGCGCTCAGCTGGAGCGGTACCGGCGGCTGGAGCTGAGGGTCGCGGAACTGGAGCGGCGGCTGGGGTCGGAGAGCACGACCTCGGGAATGCCGCCGTCGAAGGACCCGATCGGGGCGCGTGAGCGACGCAAGGCTGAGCGGAAGGCCCGCCAGTCCTCGGAAAGGGAACGGCGCAAGGACCGCAAGCGCGGCCGGCAGCCGGGGCATCCCGGGACGGGGCTGTCGCGGGCCCCGGACCCGGACGAGCGGGAGGAAGTGCCGCCGCCGACGGAATGCTCGCGGTGCGGGACCTGCCTGGACCCGGCGCGGCGGGCGGGACATGGTGCATGCGAGATCCAGACCACCGGCCGGACCGGGCACAACTCATCAACGATCTCCGCGATCCGCAGCCTGCGCCCGAACTCCGCGACCACCGGCAGCGCCC
>Ga0208044_1000653_pt1 | contig 23572 bp, 17 predicted proteins | sample Sb_taG_8_FD_187712 | JGI IMG/M metagenome (GOLD analysis project Ga0208044, IMG submission 187712) | Peat soil microbial communities from Weissenstadt, Germany - Sb_50d_c_BC metaG (SPAdes) (version 2) | ecosystem: Environmental > Terrestrial > Soil > Wetlands > Peat | place: Germany...
GCCGATGGGGGCGTTGGCGTAGGTGATGGTGTAGTTGGACAGGCCCGAGCCGCTGGCGGCGCTCGGGGTGATAGTCCAGGTGCCGGCATTGTAGTTGGACGAGCCACTGAGCGTGGCGTTAGTGGCGAGCGTCACCGAGGAGACCGAATCGCTGCCGACCAGCCCGGAATCGGTGAAGGCGCTGGTGCCGAGCGCAGCGCTGGTGCCGCCAAAGCCGTAGGTCTCGTTCTGGTTGCTGGCGGTGATCGTCAGCGGCGCTGGCAAGACGTTGATCGTCGTGGTTGCGGTGGCACTGGTGTAGTCGGTTGTGTCGGCCGGCGTGAAGGTGACCGTGAGCGTCTGGTTGTTGCCAGCGCCCAGGACCGTCCCAGCGGCCGGCGTGTAGATGAACGTCCCCGGCACGCTGGCCGTGGCGTCGAGCTGCGTTCCGCTCAGTGCGGTGCCGTAGGTGATGTCGTCGGGATCCCAGGTTAGCACCGGCGTGGTCTTTTGCACGTACGTATTACCGGTGCCGCCGCCGGTGACGACGGAGTTGTTGCCAAGGAAAGAACCGAACACGACGGTAGTGTTCGTGGCCGAGACATAGCCGCCACCACCGGCGCCGGTGTAGATGTCGAGGTAGCCGGTCTCGAAGTCAGGCATCCCGGTGGCGCTGAAGTAACCCGAACCACCCAGATAGACGCTGTTGTCTTGGCCGCCCTGGTAGACGAGCGTCTCGTCGCCCACGTAGCCCTGGCCAAGACCTGGCGTGGTTGCGATCGACACGACGTTGTTGCCGAGGCCAAGAGGGTCGTCGCTGGTGGGGAAGGCTGTAGCACCAGCAGGGAGGATCGATGCGTCCGTCGATGTCACCGATGTCGCAGTCAGTGCCCCCGACTCTCCAGCAAAGTAGGCGTTCTGGAAGATCAGGAGGTTGCTGTTGATCGTGGTCCCGTCGATGGTGACCCAGTCACCCGTGGGCTGCGTGCAACCCGCCGGGACAAGGCTCTCGCCCTGCCAGATCAACACGTTGTTGAAGACGTTCTGGGCGGTGTACCTCTCTGGGCTCACGGGGGTAATTGTAACACCATCTTCGTAGCCGTTGCCTTGGACGATTGCCAACAGGCCGCCCTGGTCGGAGAGGACCGGCCCGTTGTCAGTCGTGTACCCAGCCGTGGTGGCGGAGATTGTGACGGTATCGCCAGTGGTGCCAAACCCATTGCTGTCGAATGGGGCAGATAGAGGACCGCTGTTTTGGGCACCGGCATCGCCCTGGAAGATTAAGATGCAGCCAGTGACTACGTCGGTGCTATCGACGGCGACGGAATTTGGATTGGTATTCGTCGCCACGTCGCACTGTGTGATCACCAGGTTGTTGAAGTAGTTGTCGCCCGTGGACGATGAGCCCACGCTGCCGAGTGTAACAGAATCACCCCCGGTCAGCACTAGCGACCCGTCCGCCACGGCGCCGGTGCCTTGGCTGACTGTCACACAGCCGTACTCTCCTAAAAGGTAACCACCTAATTCCGGCCCACCTGCTACCGGCACCGTGTACCCAGCCGAGTCGGCTGCCAGTAAGACGGAATCGTTAGCGCCATTGCCCTGGGATACCGAGATGTTGCCCCAGACTGAGGAGCTATCGATGATGGTCGAATCACCGCTGTCATCGCCCTGAGTTGTGATGATGCTGGGCGGGCCCCCCGGGCCGAAGCTGCTGGTCGAATGGCCATAAACAGTGATCGATTCGATATCGATCACATCGTTATTTCCGTCGCTCTGCGAGGCCGTCACTCCGAAGCCGATCAGGGCGACCTCGACCGGGCTGGTCACGCCAATTGTGATCTGCTGGTTGTCGCCGGTGCCCGCCTGGACGACGGACACGCTCAATATCTGAGAGTCCTCGACGTCGACGGTGTTACCTGTGCCAACGCAGCCTGCCACCGCCGGGCCATAGCCCTGGAGGATCGACGTCGCCCCGAACGTGTCGTCAGCAGCGGAGACCCCGTCGCCGTTGGCTACCCCCTCCACCACTGTCACGGTGCCGGGGACGGTATCGCTACCCAACGTAACATCGGCCGGGCAGCAGCCGTCCTGCTCGACCAAAAGGTAGCTGAAGTAGCTGCCGGTAATTTCGGCATTGAGCATGCCACCGAGGTTGTTGGAGGCCACGGGACCACTCGTTGAGGGGACCGTTGGGAACACGTAGCCGGCGGGAGCATAAGGCGTCTGGCCGGTTGGCAAGGCAGGGGTGGCGCCAGTGGCCGTCGTCGTCGGAGCGTCATACAGGTCAAACGGGCCGGAGACAGGAAGGCCGGTCACGGTGAGGTTGAGGTTCAAGCCTTCAACAGTGGGGACGCCGGGCGCAATAATGGTGACGCTCTGGAGCGTCCCCGTGCCCGTGCCCGTAGTTCCCATGGAAACATAGTCGGTGTTGTCGAAGTTGCCCGGGAGGGTGATATACAACGACAAGACCGCTTGGCTGGTCGTGTACGCCAAGCCGACGGGGAGACCGTTGATCTGGGTCGTATTCGACGCAGGCGCATGAGGATTCGACGAGGGGGCGGTGGTGCCCACGACGGTAACAAAGCCGGTGTCGGGGCCGGTGAGGGTCTCCGTGATACTGAACGAGTCGTTGTAAGTGTCACCGGTGATGTAGAGTTCGTTGGCGACGATCGCGGTGGTCACGTTGCTGAGAAGCGTGCGGTCCTCGAGGGTTTCCAGGGTGGCCAGCCGGCGGCGTCGCTGGCCCTGCCGGGTCCGGTGGTTGTGGCCGGCGACGCGCTGAAGCCTGGGGCTCTGCGGGAGGAGGCGTGAAAACCAGGTCATGAACGGAACTCCTGAATCTTGGTGCTTGGGCATGTTAACCACACGTCGATGCAAGTTCTCGAGAAACTCTCACTGAGGTCATCCGGCCAAGTTCGGATCTGGACCAGGGACGCTTCAGCCCTGATGGATTCGATAGCGCCAGCGATCGCTCATGAGATACCCGCACTCCTATAAGCAGGGAATCGTTAGTGTCCGGCCGCCGCCACGACTCGCTTGCCCGCCCCTCTTTAGATCGGGGTAAGTGCTGGTGCTATAGCTCAGGCCGGTTACTTGATTGATGGTGTAAGTCTGTCCCAAGTTGTTGTCGTGCGAGAGGTCCACAAAAGTAGACCGGGTCGGTCGTGCCGGAGCCGATCTGAGCATCGGCACGCACGTGAATCGATCGTGACCGTTGGCGACCAGGTAGTCCCATCAAAAAAGCCGAACGCTGGTCAGCTCTCCGGCCCGTGCCACATTCGCCGTGGATAGCGCTGCGGCCAACGCAGTAAGTTACCCCACGGCTAAAGCCGGGGGCTTTCCGGCTCATGTTGCCCAGCGAAGGGCTGGCCCGATCCATCATCGAGCCCATGTCCAGTACAGGCACGACTTACTTGCGACCTGTGCCCTGTTGCCAGGGCGGGAGCCCGATTGCTCGGGCGTGCGTCAAAGTGCCCTCGCGAAGGGTGAAGCGGCATGCGTCTTCGACCCCGACCTTCAACCCGCATGGCTGGGGCTCCCTCGCGGGAGTGTCTGCGGATTTGCTGCTTCAACTCTGCGATCGTACCGGGTTGGTTCCCGGTCATCGAGGATTGTCGATTTTTTTCAACATTTGAGGGCGGCCGTTCTTCCCCATGGCTGGAGCCAGGGGCTTCCCGGCCGATCATTCGGTGATCATTCACCCTGTTACAACAAAGACAACGCGCCACGAAAGAGAGTCGGATCGACCAGCATCTCCGGCGTCGCCTGCTGCAAATTGCTCACTCTGGGGGCCCTTTCTGATGTGTCCCGAGCGGAGATCACGACCTACAGCGTGAGTATTATGCCCGCTCGTAGCAGTAACAAGCGATGGTGACTTAATTAAACGAATCACGGACGATTTATCGACGCAGAGACGAATCGCGGCAACGGGCGTGTCGCAAGGGCGAGTTGTGGGCGTATGGGCCTTCGCGCAGCGGGCGAGGAGGCGTACGCGGCTTGGCCGCCTCGTCGGTGAGGAATGTGCGATCCAGTAAGAGGAACTCCTGGATGGGATCTATGTGATCCGGACCAGCGAGCCGGCCAGGCGGCCGAAAGCCGCTGACGGGATGAGGAACTGGCCGTGGACCGCAACCGGCGCGACCCGGCGGCGCCCGCTCGAGCATCGGAGCCGGTGCGCCTCGAGAAGCAGACGCACCTGACACGGTATCGTCTGCCGGTTCAGAGGTTGCGAACGTTGCTGGCTCACCTGGGAACGCGCTGCCGCAACACGTGTGGAGTGACCGGCGCTCCCAAGGTGGCGACGTTTCACCAGGTGAAGGACGCCGATGCGTGGCATGCAGAGGCGCTGCGGCTGATCGAGATGGAGCCGGAAACGAAAACTGGACATTGACATAAAACGAGTATTAACAAAGGGATTCCCGTTGTTACCCTCGGGAGCTTCGGACCAAGCCGTCCCAGTCCCGGCGGAAACATGGAAGGACGGACTGTCGATCTTGACCAGCCTCGGAAGACCCCGCGCGGCGGGGTTAAGCACAATCACGCCAGATCTGGTTTAATAAACGAACACAGTGTTGACATTTTTCCCCCAGGATTCCCTTTTTCGAAAAACATGACTGGTCATTGGGTGATGGAGTGGTATCCGCAAATCGCCCCTGTTATATCGGTGGGTAGAAGCCGCGCCTCAGCAGGATTGGGGAGGCAGTGTGATCCGTACGGCGGCGGAACGGGGCGGGATGCGGCGGAGTGGCTCTGTGGAGTGCTCTGCCACACGGAGCCCCGAGCCTCGCCCAGCGAACGGCACGGACCGAGACTGCGGGACGGAGGAAGACGTTCGAGGAGCGATCACCAGCAAAGATTTTCGCGCGCGATGGACGGCTGATCCGTTACGGCTGACCTGTCGAGCCCCTGGTCACTGTTCTGTAGAGGAAACCATGAACTGGTCCAGCCTTTCCCGGGACGAGGAAGAACGATTGGTCGCGCGGTGCCTGCGAGGCGAGAACGCCGCGTGGGAGATGATGTTCCATCTCTATCATCCCCGGTTACTGTCGATCATCATGGCCTTGATGCACGGCGAGGGCGCCATGGAGCAGGCCGAGGAGATTGCGGCCGCGGTTTGGTCCTCCCTTTGCAGCGAGGCGTTCACTCGCCTCCGGCAGTACGACCCGCGGGCCGTCCGGTTCATGGACTACCTTGCGAGCTTGGCCCGCAGCGAGATCCGCAGGGGGAGGCGCTCGAAGCGGACCCGCTATTCTCGCGAATGCATGGCTGCTCGCAAGGAGGCAACCTCGGACGAGCTCGGCCGAGGGCTCGTCATTCAGGAATTCCTGGCCACCCTGACCCGCCGGGAACGCGAGTTCTGCACGTCTGATCTCATGAAACAATCAAAGCTTACGGTCCGATCGCAGGTCTCCTTGGCCAACGGCTGGCAGCTCCGCAGCCGGGTCCTGAAAAAGTTCCGAACATTCTTCCTCCAGGAAAATTGAGGTAAGTGAGATACCGATTTGTCAGGAAACGTTCTTTTGTGGCCCTTACTATTATGGGTAGTGGGAAAGGTCGTTGGGATCGACCGAACGACAACACAGTTACCCGGGTCGTCGCGGATATCATGTTCTTCGATTTTCTTGCACGGGTCGAGTGAGTATCCCGTTTCAGTGACCTCCCGATCGAAGCCGAGTTCCTCGACGGCATGTGTCGACGTGCGTTCACTTTGGCAAAGCACCTAGATTCAGGAGTTCCGAACCATGACATGGCTTTCACGCCTCCTTCCGCAGAGCCCCAGTCTTTCGCTGCTCACCAAGCCCAACAACCGGACCCGGCAGGCCCAGCGCCGCCGCCGGCAGGCCACCCTGGAAGCCCTCGAGGGCCGCACGCTTCTCAGCAACGTGAGCGTGTCGGTCGTCGCCCACGAACTCGTCATCATCGGTGACACTCAAAACGACTCGTTCACTGTCACAGAGAACAATACCACCGGCGCGTTTACCGTCGTGGGCGTCCCCGCCCCGGCGCCCCCTCATACGCCTCCGGGACAGAACCCCAATCTTACCCAGATCAACAAGTCCGCTCCTGGTCAGCCGTACACGACCACGACCGCCCAAGACGTCACGTCGATTGATATCTTGCTCCCGGGCACCAGCGCTAACACCGACTATGTTTCCATTTCGAGCACGGGCGCTGGCGCGGGGTTCATCACGGGGGGCATCACCATTATTGCGCCCGGCGCCCCCACGCCTCTTGGTACAACACCGTCGGTTCAAGGCTTGGACCTCAACCTCACCGTGTCCCACATTACTGTCAGTGGCGGGTTCTCGCTGTATGACGCTCCGACCGCGGGGTCGAGTACCACATTCCTGGGCAACCCGCCTGTCCCTGCCTTGCCAGCCGGCCAGGCGCCTAATGCTCCCCCCGGCTACTTCAATCCCATCACCGGCCCAACGGTCGGCTCTCTCACCCCCGTCACCGCCCCAACAAAAGCATATTCCAACAACCTCGGTGGCATTCTCAATGTCAGCATTACCAACAGCACCCTCAGCTCAGTTTACATCGAGCAGGACGGCTGCTGCCCGGCCTCTGTTGTGTTGGATCACGATGCCATCTCCAGCTATCTGACAGTGGAGGAGGGGGTATCCAACGGCGACTACATCCAATTGACTAACAGCACGGCCGGGGCGACAACGTTGATCCAGGGCTATGGCCCGACCATGACCGACCCAAATAATGCGCTATGGACGGGCGCTGGTGACGTGATCACCGTCCAGGACGATTTCAAGATAGTGGGTGGGGTCGAAGTTGGCGGCATTCTTGACCTGTGCATCGCCCAGTTGGGCACCGGCGGCAGCGGCAGGCTCGCCGGCCCCAACAACATCCCGCCGGCGATTGCCGGCGGCGGCCAGCAGATTCTCGTGGGCAATGTGAGCCCGGTCGAGGTCGGCCTGTTCGGTTTCGGGATTAAGGCCGTGCAGCACGACTCACCGTTCCCGATCCCGGTCACCCTAGGCGTCGTAGGCACTGCAGTCCCAGTCATACTTCCCAATGTGATCCATATCGAATCGATCACTGTTTATGGCCATTCTTCCAGCAGCCTCCAGAACGGCCCGCCCAGCATCTGCACATCTCAGGGCGATGACAGCGGTGATTCGACCATCATCGATAGCTCCACTGTCTGGGGCAACATCTCGGCATACCAGGGCAATGGCGCTAACGATTCCGTCTTACTGGCAGCCGATGTGGCTGGGTGGACGACGCCGGTAGCAGGTGGGCCGGCACTAGGTGGTTACCTCTATGGAAATTACGGCTGTGTGACAGTCCACCAAGGGACCGCCGCCGTGGCGGACCAGCCGTCAGTGCTGACCGGGGGTGATACTGTTACACTCAACAGCGCCGGCTCAGAGTACGAGGCCACCAACGTCTTCAACAACCTGGTGATCACACAGTGCGACGTGACCGGTAATACCAATCCAAATTCCATCCTCGTCGATAGCACCGACGTAGTCACTGGCAACATCTTAATCTTCCAGGGCAATGCCGGTGGCCAAAACAACGGTCCTCTATCTGACCCTGACGTCAATGGGTTTGGCACCACTGGCGATACCGTCACAATCTCCGCCACCACGGCTGGGTACGTGACTTCTAACGGGCCGACGGTCTGCGACCACGGCGGCCTGTTGGCAATCGTCCAAGGCAACGGCTACGAAGATGGTATTACGATTACCCCCGTGGGCACGGAGTACACCCTCCAGAACCAGTTCAACTACGTGTTGATCTGGCAGGGCGAGAGCAGTCCCATACCGGTGGGTTGTGTGGAGCCAACGGGTGACTGGTTCTTCATCGACGGGACCACGATCAACGACGACCTCCTGGTCTTCCAGAACGCCTACAGTGGTTCGCAGACGGGGGTAGCGGCTGCGACATCGATGGCATCAGCGGCATCGGCGGGCACGAACGCGGCCACATCGTTCCTCGCTCCTGGTGCTACAGCCTTGCCCACCTCCTTGGGTGACGACACTCTTGGCCTCGGCAACAACATCGTGGCGATCGCAACCACGCCAGGTCTTGGCGAGGTCTACGTGGGCGAGGCGACGCTCGTCTACCAGGGCGGCAAAGACAACAGCGTCTATCTGGGTGGCTCAGATTTCGGCGGCCCCTACATCAACGCCCCAGCCGACTTCGAGACCGGCACCCTCGACATCTTCACCGGCTTCGGTGGTGGCGGCTATGTCTCGGCCCAGAACACCGTCGAACTGTTCGGTTCTTACTTCGGCTTCCCCTGGGTCATCAACGGTGGCGGCCACGGTAATGTTTACTTCGAGCCTGTGGTGGGCAGCAACACCCCTGACCCCCTCCCCACCGGCCCCGGCTACTAACAGCGGTTTAACTCCTCGCCCTCTACCGAGGGGAGGGTCGCCTTGTGGCGGACAGGCCGGGTACAACCCGGCCTGTTCGCTTTTTTCAGGTTCACTACGGACCTCTAGAGCAACGAGAGTGGTGGCGCCGTCAGCTCTCTCGACGGCAGTCCGCAAATCTGTCCGTCACCGAGTTCTGCCGGCAGCTCGGTGTCAGCGTCACGACGTTCTACTACTGGAAGAAAGAGACTTCTCGCTGAACTCCACCGTGATTCGTTGTATCCCATCATCGATGGGGAAAGACGCTTGGGTGGCTGGGGCTAACCGTAGGGAAGCCCCAGGGCCGAAGCCTGTGCGTCTGGGGCATCGCCTCCGGCTCCGCCGCCAGCCACCCGGATCCTGGCAGCTCGGGAATGGTGGAGTTCAGTGAGGAGTCTCTTTTTCGGCGGTGACCGGGGCAGATCGCCTCCTGAGTCGCGCCGCCCCTCTTGGCACTCCCACATGAGAGGACAAAAGATGATCATCGGGTTCCTGAAGTACCGCACACCCCGCCCCCCGAGACGGCAGCCCCGCCGCGCTTTCATGGCGGTGACGCAGTTGGAAATGCGCCTGGCTCCGGCGACCCTGGTCAGCCCTACGGACGTGACCTATCTGGATGTGCACAACCAACAGGTCGACGTCCATATCTCCCAGTCGGTGTTCGACGCTTCGACCATCAACCAGGTGTTCAGGTTCAGCTCCGGCAACGTCAACACCAGCAACCCCGCCCCCCCCAACACCGTGAAGCAGCAGTTGCAAGAGATCGACCTCACCCAGTTGACGACCCCCAGTGACGCCAGCGGCGCCTCGCTGACGATCACGATATCAGGGAGCCCCGACGTCGAGGTCGGCTTCATCAACGCCACCGGGATCGCCCTGGGCGCGGTGAAGGTGCAGGGCGACCTGGGCGGGATCGACGCGGGCGACGGGGTGACGACCCCGGGGTTGGCGTCGCTGTCGGTGCAATCGATGGGCCAGTACGGTACCACCACCCAGCCGCCCGGGGGCAGCCTGGAGAGCGACATCCAGGGGCCGCTGGGCGCGCTGACGGTCGTTGGGGACATCGACGGGGCGTTCATCAACGTGTCAGGTGGCATCGATGGCAGCGATGGGACAATCGGGCAGGTCACTGTGGGCGGTTCGCTCCGCGGCGGCGCGGGGAATGACAGCGGAGAAATCTCCGCTTCCGGCAACGTGGCCGGCGTGACGGTGAAGGGCTCGCTCGACGGCGGCGCGGGGTTTGGCACCGGAGAAATCTACACCGGCGGCAACCTGGGTCCGGTGCAGATCGGCGGCAGTGTCCAGGGGTCGGGGGGCAACACTTCTGGATCGATCATCGCCGTCGGCGACCTGGCCGGCGTGACGGTGAAGGGCTCGCTCGTCGGCGGCGCGGGGGATTACAGCGGAGAAATCGGCAGCGACGTCTGGACGACCGGTAGCGTGGGGCCGGTGCAGATCGGCGGCAATGTCACGGGGTCGGGGGGCACCTTTTCTGGAACCATCTTCGCCGGCGGCGACCTGGCCGGCGTGACGGTGGGCGGCTCGCTCGGCGGCGGCGCGGGTAGTCTCAGCGGAGCGATCTTCGCCATCGGTAACATGGGCCAGGTGCAGATCGGCAAGGGTGTCCAGGGGACGGCGGGCCAGTATTCTGGAAGTATCCTCGCCAACGGCACCCTGGCCGGCGTGACGGTGGGCGGCTCGCTCAGCGGCGGCGCGGGTAGTCCCAGCGGAGTAATCATCGCCGACGGTGACCTGGGCCCGGTGCAGATCGGCGGCGGCGTCCTGGGGTCGGGGGGCGTGGGTTCTGGAGAAGTCGGCAGCTTCCGCGGCAACCTGGCCGGCGTGACGTTGGGCGGCTCGCTCGTCGGCGGCGCGGGGGGTAGCAGCGGAGGAATCTTCGCCAACAGCGGTACCCTGGGCCCGGTGCAGATCACCGGCAATCTACAGGGGGGCAGCGTCTCCGGCTCCGGCTTCATCTTCGGTGAGCGGATCACGAGCGTCTCCATCACCGGTTCCGTGATCGCCGGCCAGATCACCGGCTCGGGCAGGTTGACCAACAGCGGGGCCATCCGCGCCACCTATGACATCGGCGCCGTCAAGGTCGGCAGCCTGGTAGGCAACAGTAAGAACCCCGTGGTGATCTCCGCTGGCGGCGTGGCTTCCCCGGGCGCCACCGACCTGGCCATCGCCTCAATCACTGTCGGGAGCTCGAAGGTCTCGGGCAGCGTGTCCTTCACCAATATCCTGGCCGGATATAACCCCGCCGGCACCGTGTTCAACGCCGCCGCCCAGATCGGGGCGGTCACCGTGTACGGGAATTGGACCGCCAGCAACCTGGTTGCCGGCGCGGGCCCCGGCCCCGACGGCCAGTTCGGCACGTCGGATGATGTCGTGCTGGGGCACAGTGACTATGCTGCGATCTCCTCCCAGATCGGCCCGATCGTCATCAAGGGCACGGTGGTTGACGTGAACAACGCAGTCCATTACGGCTTCGTGGCCCAGAAGGTGACGTCGCTATCGGTCGACGGCAAGCCGATCACGCTGACGCCGGGGGTGCTCGTGCCGGTGGACACAAGCGGCAAGGTTAACGTCTACGAGTTGTAGGACAGATTCCTCCTCGACTTTAATCGAACCGACCCGGGCCGACGGGCGGCGCTCCGCCGATCCGCCCCGCGCCCCGGGCCGGGCGTGATCTCCATCGTCGAGCACCCCGGCGCGGTCACGTGCGTCCTCAACCTCGGCTCCCGATCTCATGTCGTCCCACAAGCAGAGGATGGACAAAAACGTTTTGGGTGCTCACTGCACGGGCAGCGAAGCTGTCTGCGGGCTCCGTCAGCGCCTCGGCATGGATCGAAAGTCGCGCGCCGTGGGCGCGGTGTTCAACCTCCAGACGGGGCTCGAACCAGGCCGGAATGCTCAGTAGAAACGTGCCGGCCCGGCCTGAGGATCGAGGAGCCATTCGGCCGATCAAGGCCGTCCTGCCGCCAACGCCTGAGTACTGGCCTGGCCGATTCGGTTTCGATGCCGGTCACAGTCGAACTGAAGGCCTTTGGGATCAAAACGACTCGACTGGCCGAATGTCGATTGAAATCACCACTCCTTCCTGGAATGATGGACGGCATGTATGGTGGTTTAGAATGATTCTCCGGATTCCGGGTCTCAGCTCCCTCGATTTGCTTGCTCCAGGAAGAACAACCATGGTCGAGACACCGTCTAAGTTTATCGTGGTCTGTCCCAACTGCCTGATCAGCTTGAGGGTCAAGTATGCCTGGAGCGGCCGCCACGTCCGCTGCAAGCACTGCAATCACAAGTTCCAAGCCCTCGCGCCGGATTTTCCGCTGACTCCGAGTCTCGACGAATCCGCGGCCGCCGTCTTGACCGTGAACTCGATCAGTTCCGAGGTGGATCGTATGTCCGTGGTTTGTCCGAGCTGTTCGGCCTCCCTGAGGGTGCGGTCCATTCATGCAGGTCGATATGTCCGGTGCGGCCAGTGCGAAGAAAAGTTCGTGGTCCCAAGCGTGGTGCAAGCGCCAGGACAAGCGAACCTGACGAGTATTGACGCCAATCTCTTGAACCAGCTTAACGGGAAGCTCGAACACCCTCATGCCGATCCGCAGCCCCGCGAGGCCGCACGGGCTGTCCCCGAGAGTGAACTCGAGACGGTCCGTGGGGTGCTCGGCCGGTTTATCGCCGAATTCGGCACTCTCCAGCAAGACCGCGTTCGGATCCGGATGGAACGCAACACGATCCGTGACAGGTTCAAGAGGCTTCGGGGCAAGTATGAGCTGCTCAAGTCGGAACGTGACAATGACCGGTCGGAGCACCAACGGCTCGGTGCCGAGTACGCGACGATCAGTGAAGCTCTGGGGGCATTGACCCCCGACGATATTGGCATCTTGAAAGCAGAACAGGAGTCGCTGCGTCGGGAGCGCGATCGGATCGTCGCGGAGCTGGGCACGCTGCGGGAAGACCGCAACGCCATTCAATCGGAGCGCGACTCGATCCAGGCCCTGCTCGAACAGCTTGGCGGCGAACTCGACCGGCTCAGATCGGAACAGGATCGGGAACGGCAACAGCACCATCGGCGGGATGCCGAGCTGGCGACAATCAGAGAAGCCCTGGGGGCTTCGACCCCCGACGATATTGGCATCTTGAAAGGTGATCACGAGTCGCTCCGTCGGGAGCGCGATCGGATCGTCGCGGAGCTGGGCACGTTGCGGGAAGACCGCAACGCCATGCAATCGGAGCGCGACTCGATCCAGGCCCAGCTCGAACAGCTTGGCGGCGAACTCGACCGGCTCAGATCGGAACAGGATCAGGAACGGCAAGAGCACCATCGTCGGGGAGCCGAGCTGGCGACAATCAGAGAAGCCCTGGGGGCTTCCACCCCCGAGGATATTGGCATATTGAAAGCAGAACAGGAGTCGCTCCATCGGGAGCGCGATCGGATCGTCGCGGAGCTGGGCACGCTCCGGGAAGATCGCAACGCCATGCAATCGGAGCGCGACTCGACCCAGGCCCTGCTCGAACAGCTTGGCGGCGAACTCGACCGGCTCAGATCGGAACAGGATCAGGAAGGGCAAGAGCACCATCGTCGGGGTGCCGAGCTGGCGACAATCAGAGAGGCGCTGGAACCCTTCACTCCCGGTGAAATCAGCAGCTTGAAAGCAGAACGAGAGTCTTTCAAGACGGAAACGGACCGCTTGCGCGAACAGGTCCAGACCCTCCGCGGCGAGCTGTCCGCCCGAGGCAACCCTGCCGAGCTTCTTGCTCAGCGGGACGCCGAGATCCAATCGGCCCGCGTGCTAGGCGACCAGCTCAAAGAGCAGATTCGGCACCTCGAAGCGGCCCTCGAGGGCGCTCAGGCGGATCGAGATCAGTGGAACCAAGAGGTGCGGGATCAGCACGATCAACTCGAGGCAGCCCGCGCCCAGTGCGACCGGCTCAGTGAGCGAATTCACGAGCGTGACGAAGCCCTCGAGTCCTCGCACGCGAAACTCGAGGAGATCGCACACCAACTTCGCGGGCGCGACGATGAGCTAAGCGGGAAGCAGGCCGAGCAGGAGCGGCTGGCCGAGCAACTCCAGGCGGCCTTGAACGACGCCAAGCTGCTTCTTACCACCTTGGCCCAGCGCGAGCAGGAAGTTCGTCTTGAGAGTCACCAGCGTCATGCCCAGGTCGACGATCTGCACCGGACCCTGGATGAGGCCGTAAAGAATCACCTTCACGAGCGAGACCGGCTCGCTGAGCAACTTCGCCTCACACGGGAACAGCTCGAGTCCGAAGTGTCGCAACGGACGGCACTTCAGGCCCGAATCGGCGAGCTGCAAGATGCGCTGCAGAAGCTCAAGATCGATCGTGGCACCGTTCTTGGGTCTGAGCGTCCCCGGCTTACAGCCGAATTCCATTCGACGACGGGCGCCAAGCGCTCCGTGCCCACGGAGGCGCTCGCGGAGGTTCAGCTCAGCGCTCAGGAGAATGCGCGGCCTGTCGATCGTCTGAATGCCAGTATCGTCGCGCTCGCCCAATCGCTAATCACACCCGACGCCGACGATTCGCCGGCCCAGTCGCGAGTCGCACCCGACGCCGGCCTCGAGGTGGCCCGGCAGGAAATCGAAGTTCTGCGCAAGAAGATTGCCGAATTGGAAAAATCAAAGCAATCGTTATCCTCCATGCTCGACAACATGGGGATAAAAGTGCGCTAAGTCCAATACCATTTGCCAGGTTTACTCAAAAATGCGCGCCGCCGGCCCCGTGTTCCAGCTCCTCGGCAAGAAGGACCTCGGAACCTCGGAGTTCCCCCCGGTCGAGACCGGCCTGATCGACGGCGACCCCGCCTTCCGTCAGCATCGCGGTGGGCACACCACCGGCCCGAACTGGCCGACATTCCTGGCGTTCGCCAGTCGTTACATCCAGGCTCCGCCCGCCCCGGCGGCGCGAGCGGCGGCAAACGCGCGATAAAGACGGCTAGCGCGTTTTACCGTTGAGTTGCAGACGCGGCGGGACGTCCTCTCCTTCTCCCGCGGGGAGCGGGGGGAACCCCGCTTGCGGGGTCGGGCCGGAACGGCCGGATGAGGGGAATTTGCGGACCAAGGCTAGCATCTCATCCCTCATCCGCCCCTGCGGGGCACCTTCTCCCGGGGGGAGAAGGTAGGATCGCCAAGGCCTTTCTTGATCGCTGTATGCAACGCGCGAGCAAACCGCGCTAAATCACAGCGGAAAGGGGTCGGGAGCCGATTTTGTGATGGATCAGCGATATCGGTTCCCGCCCCTTTTCCGGCGGCATCCTACCGCCGCAACCAGTTTTCGCAGCGAAGTTCGGGTACCAGGGAATAGTCGCGTAGGTTGGCGGTGACGAGTAGCGCATCGTTAACCAGGGCGATGGACGCGATCTTGAGGTCCATGGTGCCGATGCGGATGCCCTGGCGGCGTAGGCCTGCGAACTGGTCCGCCGCACGCTCGTCGAATGGCACGATCTCCCAATCGCTCAGGGCGTTGAACAACTGCCCCAGGCGGACATAGGCTGGAGGCTGCCGATGCACGTCGCGCAGCCGATGGATGAGGGCCAACCACCCGCGGAGCACTTCTTCCACGTTCACAATGGTGCAAGCGACCTGCTTCGTGGCCGCTTCCATGCGCGAATTCAGAAGCTCATGCCGCGGGTCGCGTTCATCTGTGAAAACAGAAAGATGGTCGGTGTCGAGCAGGATCACGACTGGGCTTGCGGCTTTTTCCGGCTCCGAGTCTGGGCGCGCTTCCTTTCCGCGACGCGAAGCTTACGGCCTTCCTCGAAGACCTGCTTCATGAGATCGTCTCCGGTAAAGACCCCGCGCGTGCGCCGCCAGTCCTTCGCACGTCCCCTACCAGCAGGATTGGCAAGTAGAGCACTAACCTGCCTCTCCAGTGCTGCCACTCGTTCTTCGAGCGTCGCTCGGGACATGACCGGACTCCTCGATCGCAGTTGACGGCAATCTGGTTATCTTCGCGGCTGCGCCCACGTGACGCAAGAGAAACTGCCCCGGGCTTGACCGGCAATGACTTGCGGCGTATCGTACGGCCGGAATTGCTTCTGGATGGAAGTTCGGCTCGAGACGGAGGCCGGGAAAGCCACGCGCCGGGTATTGCAACGCCAGCACCGGCAATCGCTTGAGAGCCACACGACGATCCCGGTCGAGCGCCCGGTCGCTGAGTCGAATGTCGTCGCCAGTCCGAGGGATGGAACCCTTGACGATCGACCGCACCCACATCCTGGTGCTCAACTACAACGGCCGGGACCTCCTTACCGAGTGTCTGCCCTCGATCACCCTTGCGGCCGCGCGATCCGCGGTGCCATGCGGCGTGACCGTGGTCGATAACGAGTCGACGGACGGCTCCGCCGAGCTGGTGTCGCAACGCTGGCCCGGGGTACGGGTCGTGCGCGAGCAGAACCGCGGACTGGCCTCCTTCAACCGGGTCTTGACGGCGTTCGACGAGCCGGTCGTTCTGCTCTTGAACAATGACGTGAAGCTGGCCCCCAGCGCGGTGGGTCCCCTGCTCAGGGTGTTCGAGAACCACGACGACGCGTTGTTCTCGGCACCGCTTTGCTGGTCGTTCGACGGCCGTGAGTACGAGGGGATGAGAACCAGGGTGCGGTCGAAATTCGGGCTGGTCCAGGGGATGTGCCGGGTTCCTGGCCACGAGCGCGTGCTGGACCGGGCCGACCTGACGGCGTCCGCGGGTCCCGTGCTTGCCGTCGACCGCCGCAAGTTCCTCGCGCTTGGCGGGTACGATCCCGTCTACTTCCCGGGACGGATCGAGGATCTCGACCTGGGCTTTCGCGGCTGGATGGCCGGCCTCAAAGGGTATTACGAGCCCAGATCCGTCGCCTACCATCGGGGCTTTGGCACCTTCGGGCCGGAAATGGGAATCGCCCGCTGCGACGCGCTGGCGATCCGCAACAGCTTCCTGTTCGCGTGGAAGAACCTGAGGGGATTCCGGCTGGTCGCACACCTCTTCTGGGTGCCCGTGCGGCTGGGATACTGGCTGCTGCGTGGGCGGATCGATCTGGCTGTCAGCCTGGCTGCCGCGGTGCGGCGGTTTGCCGCGGTCGGCCCGGCGTGGCAGCCGCCGACAGTGGGCGAGGGATCCTGGACCGCGCGGCAGGAAGCGTTCTTTCGCAGGTTTCAATGGTAGTAAAAAGCCTTGCGGCGCCGCGTTGCGAAGGAGTCGCTCGCGGCCGTCGCTCTTGCTGAGAGTTCGGAACCCGCGGGGAGGCGATCCATGTCTTCGCCGGCTCTCCACCTGGTGATCGACGCCCGGCCCCGCGGACCGCGAGGCCTGCTGGCGACCGAGATCCTGCTGGGTCGTCCCGTGCTGAGCCACCTGGTCGAGCAGGCACTCACGGTGGGATCTCCGGGCGGTCCGATCGCAGTTCATGCCCGGGAGGGCGAGCATGCCCTGCTCCAGGGGCTGATGGCCGATCACGTCTCGAACCGGGTCATGTTCTTCACGGGGCCGCCCCAGGCCGGAGCCGCCATCATGCGGACCGACCGGCTTTATGATCTGCGCCGCCTGCGTCGGGCCGTTCGCAGTGGGGGCGACCCCGAGACCGCTGTGATCTGGAGGCTCGATCGAGCAAGTTCGCTAGCGACGGCCGAGGACGAGCTGAAGCGGCGCCTGACTTATCAGCCCCTGGGGCGGTTTTGGGCATTCTCTCTTGCCGAGAGGCTGGCCGCGACGCTCGAGGGCACCGGCGTGCGTCCCAACCAGCTCACCCTCGCGGCCGCCGCACTCATGCTCACTGCCTCGGCAATCGTGGCTTGCGGCGGCCCGGGATACCTGCCATCGATCGCGGCCGCGCTGGCCCTGGCCGCGGCCCTGGTGCTCGACACCGCCGATGGCCGCCTGGCCAGGCTGCAGGGGACGAGCTCGGCCTTCGGCCGCTGGCTGGACCACGTGCTCGACGAGCTCGCCGACGTGGCTCTGCACGCTGCGATCGCCTGGTCGGTCTTCCAGTCCAGCCGGCAGCCTTACTGGCTGGCCATCGGCATGCTTTATCTCGGCGGCAAATACGTGTTCATGATCCAGTCGCTCACCGGCCTTGAGTTTGCAGGAGATAAGCAATGGGTGGGGAAGGCGAAGAGTGAGGGCGAAGCTGCTCTCCAGCCTGACGCAGGACGGGCCCGATCTGAGCGACGCCCTGCTCTCCTGTCCGCCGTGGCCAGAGCGCCGAGGAAGCTCGTCGCTGCCGTCGGTCACGCCGACCTGCGCTGGCATCTCTGGATCGTGCTTGCGCTCCTCGGCCGGCTTGACCTGGCCCTGGCGGTCTATGCCGTTTACTTTCCGCTGCGAGCGATCGCGGGCGTGGTGAGGAAGGCGGTGGCCTATGCTTGAGCCTCGCCTGTCGGTCCTGGTCGTGGCCCGCAACGAGGAGAAGAACCTCGCGGCCTGCCTGAATTCCGCCCGGTTCGCCGCTGAACGGGTCGTCGTGGTGGATGATTCCAGTGAGGACGCCACGCTCGAGATCGCCCGGCGTCTGGCCGACGTGGTCTCGGTTCGGGCATTCGACAATTTCGCGAATCAGCGTAACGCCGCGCTGGCCCTGGCCTCGGCCGACTGGGTGCTCTCGATTGATGCCGATGAACGCGTCACGCCGGAGCTGGCCGCCGAAATTCGCCAGCGGCTCGCCGCTTCCTCGAACACCTGCGCCGGCTTCCGCGTGCCGATCAAGAGCGAGATCCTGGGCCGGCCGTTCGGCTTTTCGGGAACGCAGCAGGACCTCCCGCTGCGGCTCTTCCGGCGTGATCGCGGCCGCTGGACCGGCCTGGTGCACGAGACCGTGGCGATCGCAGGCCCACTCGGCCGGCTGGAACAGTTTCTCGAGCATCGCACGTTGCCGAACATCCGCATCTTTCTGGGCAAGATCGACCATTACACGACGCTCGAGGCCTGCGATCTGCACCAATCGGGACGGCGGTTTCGAACCAGCGACGTGGCCCTGCGGCCGATCTGGACATTTCTCAAGCTCTACCTCGGGAAGCAAGGGTTTCGCGACGGCCTCGAGGGCTTGATGTTCTGCGCCCTGTCGGCAGTTTCCGTCGCCGTGCGGAGCTGGAAGCTGCGCGAGCTCTGGCTGGCGAGGAGGGCATCATGATCGCGACTCATGAATCCGAAGTGGCGTTCCGGTTCGATTCTCTCCATCGGCGGTTCAAGCCGTCGCTGGCCGGGGCCGACTACCGCCTGCGGGGAATCGTGGACGCACTGGAGCCCATCCTGGGCAAGCGGATTCTCGACCTTGGTTGCGGCAAAGGGCGGTTCGCACGGGCCCTGCAGGCTCTGGGAGCCCAGGTGGTGGGGCTCGACCTCTCGGCGGCGATGCTGGCCGAGGCGACGGGGGTGCCGCGAGTGCGGGCGACGGCCCGCAGGCTTCCCTTCGGCCCGCGGACATTCGACGCCATCATCGCGATCGAGGTCTTCGAGCATCTGGATCCGCGGTCGCGAGACCTCGTTTGCGACGAGGCGCGGCGGGTGCTCCGCCGCGGCGGGGTCCTGGCGATCGTGGACAAGAACATCGCCGCGCTCGACGCGCAGCGGCCCTGGCTGCCCAGCGCCCTGGTGAAGCGGATTGACGAATATCGCGGCCGCTGGATGTATCCTGCCCGGGGCTTGGTGCGCGAGCGCTGGTTCTGGCCCTCCGGGTTCCAGGCCGAGCTGGCACGCAGGTTCAAGGACGTCCGGATCGTTCGACTGCTCGCGCCGGCCGAGGAAAGGACATGGCTCTTCCGCCGGCTGCCGGCGGCACGGCTGATGACCCTCTGGTCGGCTCGGGTTCCGGGAGGTGACCATGTCTGATCTCTATCGCCCGGTTCTGGCTCCTCTGCCTCTCTTGCTCTGGCGAACACCTCCGGGCCTGGAGCTGATACTGACCCAGGAAGGCATCGCTCACGAGGCAGTCCGCGATGCGCATCCATTTGCTTTCCGCAGAGGCCGTTTTGTCCTCTACGACGGCCGGCAGGTCGCGGCAAGCAGCCTGAAGAGGCTGCTGACCGGCGAGCATGTCGCCATCGACATCGACCTGCTGCGGCGCGACGAGCCCGTCGATCTGTTCCAGGCACTCATCGATCACCAGAATGCCCGGGCGATCTGGAGGGTCCGAAGGTGGAACCTGAGCGAGCGCGTGTCGCGCCAGCCCAAGGCCTGGATCCGCCGCCGCCTGATGGGCGCTCTGCGCCAGCAGGTGCTCGCCGCCGGGGGAATCTGGATCAGGCTGGCCCCGTTCCCCTACCCCTTTCGTTCGGCCTTCAACTTCCGGGTCGATCACGATGAGCCGGTCCCCGAGGATTACCACCGGTTCGCCCTGACAGGGAACCTGCTGGCAGACTGCTGCACTCATTTCGTCAGCACTCACGCCTACGAGCACGAAGCCGAGGTTCTGAGCGACCTGCGCCGCCACGACACCCAATCGCACGCTCATTTTCACCACGTTTATCGCGATCCCGAGGCTAATTTTCGCAACCTGGAACGTGCGGATCGGGTGCTTCGCGACGCGGGCTTCGCGCCGGCAGGCTTCGCCGCGCCCCATGGGCGCTGGAACCCCGGCCTGGATGACGCCGTCGAGGCGCTGGGCTACGAATACTCGTCGGATTTTCAGCTCGACTACGACGACTTTCCGTTCTTCCCGTGGAAAGGCGATCGGTTCTCCCGGGTCTTGCAACTTCCGGTGCACCCGGTCTGCGAGGGGCTTTTTCTCGACGCCGGAGTGCAGGACAGCGGGGTCGTCGCGGACTACTTGAGCAGAATCGTTGAGGCGAAGATCGCCTGCGGCGAGCCGGCCCTGGTGTACGGCCATCCCGAACGCCGCCTGGGTAAGATGCCCGAGGTCCTGATCGCCCTGCACCGCCTGCTGGGGAGGCAGTCTCTGGTCTGGCGGGCCACCATGACCGAACTGGCCCGGTGGTGGCGCTGGCGTTCCAGCCGCAGGTACATGGTGCTCCCCCGCGAGGGCAACCGCTTCGAGGTCCAGTTCGACGAGTGGGACACGGAATACCCTCTGGCAATGGAGATCCAGCGCGGCTGCTTCTGCTGCTCGCTGCCAGTTTCGAGTTCCCGTACGGTCATCGAGGTTGACGAGCTGGTTTACGAGCGGCGCGAGGCTCCCAGGGACCCGGTTGTCGTGGCTCCCTGGATCGACCATCGCCATCCTGGTTTGAAGGCCGCCGTGCGTCAGGCGCTGGACTGGGAGACGGTGACACCGATTCATGAGCTTTCGGCCGCGTCGCTTGCCGGCAGGCTGAAAAAGGGACTGCGCTGGTGGAAGCTCCAGCAAACGGGGACCGGCTGATGACTGCTCACGCCGTCCCAGCCCGAGGATCCATGGAGACCAGCGCGTCCTGGCTGAGGTCGCGCTGTCAGGGTCCGTGCCGCAAGGGTTCGGTGCTGCTGCACGCCCCTTCGTTTGCGTTCCAGGCTCCCGGCGGGGGAGAGAACCAGCTCATCCAGACGGCCCGTCACCTCGAGGCGATGGGCCTTCCTGTTCGTCCCTTCTGTGCCTGGACCGACCGGTTGGAACGGGCGCGCTTGCTCCATCTCTTCGGGATGTCTCGCGAGGGTCTGGAGCTGGCAAGACGGGCAAAGGCCCGAGGAACACCGGTGGTGCTCTCGCCGATTTGCTGGTTCCAGCCAGGTGCCCTGTGGAGCCTGGAGCGGAGCTGGACGCGCAAGGCCGGTAGCCTGGCGGCCTGGTCGCTCCGCCGGCTCTGCCCCATCCTGCCGGGTTGGAGGCGCGAGCTGCTGGCGCTCTGCGACCGGATCCTGCCCAACTCGCACGCCGAGGCGCGGCAGCTCACCGCCCTCTTCGGCGTGAATCCAGAACGGATCGCGGTTGTTCCCAACGGCGTTCTGAGCACGTTTCGTGGGGCCTGTCCCGCACTCTTTCGCGAGCGGTTCGGCGACGGCGAGTTCGCCCTCTTCGTGGGTCGGGTCGAGCCGCGCAAGAATACACTGGGCGTGATCCGCGCCGTGCGGGCGCTCAAGTTGCGCCTGGTCGTTCTGGGAGCAGCCCCGCCGGAGTGCGGCACCTACCTCGAGCGGTGTCGGGCGGAAGGGGGCGATGCCGTGGCGTGGCTGGCAGCGACAGACCATGAAGATCCGCTCCTGGCATCGGCCTACGCCGCGGCTCGCGTGCTGGCGCTGCCAAGCTGGTTCGAAACGCCCGGACTTGCGGCGCTCGAGGCCGCGCTGGCGGGTACAGCGGTGGTGATCACACCCTTCGGCTCGACGAGGGAGTACTTCGGCGATCGCGTTGTGTACGCACGTCCAGATCGATTGGGTGAGATCAAGAGCGCCCTGGCGCGCGGCTGGTCCGCAGGCCCCGATCCTCGTCTGGCGGGGTTTGTCGCCGCGCACTATCTTTGGCCGCGCGTCGCGTACAGAACGGCGGAGGTGTATGACCAGGTCGCCAGGCAGTCCTAGACCGGTGAGTACGGGACGATACCGCTACAGCAAGCTGCGGTGGCGGGTGATCGTGCACGCGCTGGACGCGGTCGGAACCGTGGCGATGGCGGCCTGGCGCAGGGTCCGGGCAGCTCGCCCCGTCACCGCGCCGCGGCGGATTCTGATCGTGCAACTCGATCACCTGGGCGACTCGGTGCTCACCAGTCCGCTGGTCGCCCGGCTGCGCACGGCCTATCCGGCGGCGACCATCGACGTGCTGGCCTCACCGAGCAATCACGAGGTATTCGAGGCCGACCCTGGCGTGAACCAGGTGCGGATCGCCGACCGGACCTGGTTCGAGCGGCACCCCAACCGCTGGGGTCTGCTCGGCGAGGTCTGGCGGCTGGGTCGGTCGATCCGGAGCGCCAAGTACGACCTTGGAATCGACGTCCGGGGCGATGTGCTGTCCGTTCTGGTCCTGGCCCTGGGGGGAATTCCGAGGCGGGTGGGATGGGCCATGGGCGGTGGCGCGTTCCTGCTCACTGACATCGGGGACTGGGTTCGCGGCCGTCACGAGGTTCGCGCGCGGCTGGCCCTCCTGGACCCGCTGGGCATTGCCCCCGACGATTCGCCGCGGGTCGAGGTCCATGTCAATGATCAGGATCGGGCAACAGTGGCTCGCTGCCTGTCCGAGGCCTGGCCCAGGAAGACGACTCGACGGCACCGGGTCCCCGTCGGTACCGGTTGGCGGCGCGGTCCCGGCGATCGCCGCGAGCTGCGATTCTCCGCCTCCCAGGGACGGCCCCAGGACGCCGATCCTGACCGGCTGCACGCGGGTCGATTCGGCCCTCTTCCCCCTCTTCTGGCGGTCCATCTTGGTGCCGGCACGGCGGCCAAGCGCTGGCCCCACCGGCACTGGAACACGCTCGTCCAGCGATTCCTTCAAGATGGCTGGCGCGTGGTCGTCGTGGGCGGGCCGGAAGACCCGCCCGCTGCCCTTGTGCTCCCACTTCACGAGCGGCTGCGCGACTGGACCGGCCGGCTCACGGTCACTCAGACCACGGCCCTGCTGGAACGGGCCGACCTGTTCATCGGCGCCGATTCCGGGCCGGCCCACCTGGCCGCGTCGGCCGGCACACTGTCGGTGATTCTCTTCAGCGGAACCAACCAGCCACGACAATGGCGGCCCTGGTCCAGGCACTCCCTGATCCTGAGGCACCGCGTTCCCTGCCAGCCCTGCCACCAGAAGGTCTGTCCGCTGGCCGACCATCCCTGCATGTCGGCTCTCGAACCCGATCGCGTCTTCCGCGCGGCCAGGCGTTGCTGGGCCCGCTTCCATCAGTCCGAGTCTCCGCATAACCCGATCTGATCCGGGAGGTCGCTCAAGCGAGGGTCTTCATGATGGCACGTCAGAAGCCGAACACATCAGCCGCTTTGCTCGACTTCCCCTCCAGCCCCAAGGCCACTTCCGCGGGCAAGCATCCCGCGCCGGCTGCGAGCTGTCGGTTACTCGGAGATCTGCGCGACTGGTTGATTGTGGCCTGGGTGCTGTGGTGGTCCTGGGCCTACGTGCAGGGCGCCCTGGCGCAACGCTTTCCGCACTGGCTGGGCTGGACGCGAACGCTATGGTGATCGTGACCCACCCTGGGGTGATGAACGCCGATTTTCGCGGAGGCGCATTTTGCCTTTTTCGCACTCATTTTCTTGGGTGGTCAGGCCGGTTTTTCCACGGTTTTGACGGCCTCCGCCGTCTCTGGCTCGAGTCCCCATAAGCAAGCTCGCCGCAGTTCCTGGCCCCGCCG
>Ga0208044_1000667_pt1 | contig 23081 bp, 19 predicted proteins | sample Sb_taG_8_FD_187712 | JGI IMG/M metagenome (GOLD analysis project Ga0208044, IMG submission 187712) | Peat soil microbial communities from Weissenstadt, Germany - Sb_50d_c_BC metaG (SPAdes) (version 2) | ecosystem: Environmental > Terrestrial > Soil > Wetlands > Peat | place: Germany...
GGGCCGCGACGGAACGCCCCTTGTCCCTGCCCGGATTGAAGGGCTGCGTCGTGTGACACCGTGTTCACGGTCACGGTTGATCGATAGTCGTTGCCCGATCGTAGGTTTACCACGACAGACTGTCAATTCCAGGACGTTGCGTGCGTTTGATCCACCAGCTTCGTTCGGAGAACCTTTGTTTTCTCAACGCCGACGTTTATACTGCCTGTTCACTTGCATTTCCCCCGGCATGACGGTCGCCGTCACGATGGCTCGAGTATACACATGGCCACACCAAACGATTCTCCCGGGACGGATCAAGACGAAATCCAGTTCGAGCAGGCTGAGTTCTTGGCCGAGACCAGCGCGGTCCAGGAACACGTCACACGCTGTAACGCCTGCGCGGCAGCCATTCCGGACGTCTATTTCGAGGCTGGGGGCAAGATCGTCTGTGCGCCGTGTCGCGACAAGATCGAGGCGATGTTTCACCAGGGCCAACGATTGGGCCGCGGATTCAAGGCCATCGTCTTCGGCACGATCGGCGCCGCGCTCGGAGCAATCCTATATTACGCGATCATGCGGATCACCGGCTGGAACATCGGCCTCGTGGCGGTCGTCGTGGGGCTGATGGTCGGGGGCGCCGTCAAGGCCGGATCGGGGAACCGCGGCGGCCGGTTCTACCAACTCCTCGCCGTGTTCCTGACGTATTCGGCCATTGCCGCCATGTACATCCCGGACATGTTGGAGGCGTTCCGGAAGGGGCATGACCAGGAAGCCCCAGCCCAGGTGGCCGTCGCCAATGGCAAGCCGGCACCGGCACCGGCGCCGGCACCGCTCGAGCAGGCCAAGCTCGAGGCCGGGAAAAAGGACCATGCGCCGGCCGCTCAACCGGCCGTTCAGCCACCTCGGGCCCAGCAGGAATGGCCCGGCCTGGGCGTCGTGCTGCTTGCCCTTGGCGTCTTGATCGGGTTTGCCTACTCGCTGCCGGTCCTCATCGCGTTTCAAGCACCGATCTCGGGGTTGATCTTCGGCTTCGCGCTCTGGGAGGCCTGGAAGCTCAATCGCAGGGTCCAGCTCGCCTTCAACGGGCCGTTTCGGCTGGGCACTCTCCATGGCGACGAACCGGCGATCCAGCCCGAGGAGGCCGACGATGAGCCTTGAGCCCGCAAGCTCCACGTCCATCCGGGTTCAGACCTGCGCGGCGTGCGGCGCGGAGCTGGCACCCACACTGCTTTCCTGCCCGTCCTGCCTCCGCCTGGTCCATACCGACCGACTCAAGGCGCTGGCCGAGGCCGCCGAGAGCGCCGAGCGAGACAACAATCCGAGCTTGGCCCTGGCTTCCTGGCAGGAGGCGATCGCGCTCTTACCCCGTGGCACTCGCCAGTACGCGATGATCGCCGAGCGAATCGCCAGGCTGGGACGCCAGGTGGAATCGAGCCCGGTGCGCTCCCCCGCTGCCAGGCCAGCTTCGGACGCTCCAACCATTGCGCCCGGCGACGGCCAGAGCGCATCGGGCTGGTCGAAAGGTGCCGTGTCCGGGGTTGCGGGCACGCTCGCCCTGGCAGCCTGGAAATTCAAGTTCCTGGCGTTCATGGTGCTGAGCAAGGGCAAGCTGCTCTTGCTCGGCTTGACCAAGGCCAGCACATTTCTGTCGATGTTCGCCATGGTCGGGGTCTACTGGACGGCGTTCGGGTTCTGGTTTGCGCTGGGGCTGGTGCTGTCGATCTACATCCATGAGATGGGCCACGTGGCCGCGCTGACCCGGTACGGAGTTCCCGCCAGCGCACCGTTATTCATTCCCGGCCTGGGGGCCGTCATTCGCCTGCGGCAGGAATTCACCGATCCCCGCCAGGACGCGCGGGTCGCCCTGGCGGGTCCGACCTGGGGCCTGGGCGCGGCGATCTTTTGCGGCTTGGTATTCACGGCGACCCATGAGAAGATCTGGGCCGCCCTGGCCCAGTTCGGGGCCTTCATCAACCTGTTCAACCTGCTCCCGATCTGGCAGCTTGACGGCGGCCGGGTCTTCCGCACCCTGAACCGTCCCCAGCGCTGGCTGGCCGCAACGGCCCTGGCAACCGCCTGGGCGATCACCGAGGACGGCATGCTCCTGCTGCTCATGCTCGTCGCCGCCGCCCGCGCCCTCTTCGACAAACCCAGCGACCGCCCCGATCGCGGCGCTCTCATCCACTACATCGCCCTGGTCGCGGCCCTTTCGCTCCTCACCTTCGCCCCCGCATTGCGGTTTCGGTGAAGCGACCAATTTCGCGCGAGGCAGCCGATCCTCCAGGTTTGCAAACTCCAGTTCCATCCCGGAATTGGCTTTGTTTACCGGCAAGAAACCGAAGCCATCGGATGCTACTCTTTGTGGGACAATGGCTTAAGCGCCAATACAATTGGCTTTGTTTGGCGCTTTTTCGGCACCCGCCAGGCACAGGCTGCTTTCTTTTCTGCTGATGCGGGATGAGCCCGGCAGCGAGGCCCACGTCAAAGTTACTCCGACCGTTGTCACCCTGCGATTCCGCAAAGTCTGCGTATTCGTGACAATCACATCGAATCGTCTCTGACTTTCAAGCACCACGCGGGCCGCGCGGCTGCACGCCCAACGCCCTCACCATTCGTAGTTCAGGCGCGCGGCTCGGAATCTCTCAGCGGATTGTCAAAGAGCGACCGCCGTGTCCCTACATCATGATTCTACGACAGGATCGGCCGACTCTGTCATCGAAGAAGACCAGGGCTCAGCGAACTTGGCCTGGAGACACACGATCCGCTCGGTCGACCAGGATCGCTCAACGCGCTCCCAGCCGGTTTTCCGCCACCTCAGACTACCGGCGCCCCAGGTCGAGAGTGCATGGCCAAAGACTTGAATCGACGCAACTTCAAGAACCCTTCGCCTCCCGTCGATGAGTAGGGGGAGCGAAGTTGCAGTCGTTTGTCGTTCGCGGAACTGGCAGCCAACCACACCAAGATATACCGCGCAAACCCCCTGGCCAGCCGTCGCAAGGTGGGCCAGGGTGAACGTCAGACCATAAGTCTTCTGTGTCGACTCGTGGAGACGGGGAATGATCGTTCAGAAGTCACGCCTCTTGCTGGATGATCACGAAGTTCGAATCGTCGCTTCCGTACAAAGTGAGGCAGGAAACTTCACACCTTTCGAAATTGTCATAGGTGTACCACGTGCTTATGTCGGCTGGCTCGACCTCACTGGCAACCCGTTCGTGCCGACTCTTCTGCTGCTCGCGGGTGTGTTGGGAGAGAGACTGCGACTGGAAGGCACGGTTTCTCCGCTGCTTCTGGGCAACACGAAAAAAGCGTGCGAGCTCTTCCGGTCGTGGTGGGGAATCGCGCCGGCGGCTGTCGAGGCCGAGCCCCTCGCTGCCGAGCGGCGTCCAGGCAAAGCGACTGCTCTTTTCTTCACCCGCGGGGTCGACTCGTGGTATTCGGCTCTGCGTGACCGGGCTGATGAGCATCCGCGACAGATCACCCACCTTTTGTACTCCCCAGACCTGGATCGCCAGTATTCGCCGGGGACTCGTCGCCGGGCCCTCGAGCTGACCCGTGAAGCCGCCGGCTGCATGGGCCTGCCGCTCATCCCCATTTCACACAACGGTCGAGATCTTCTCGACCGGTTCATCAACTGGGAGCTTGCCCACGGTGGTGTGCTGGCGGGAATCGGTCTCGCCCTCGGCGGCTGGGTCGCTGATGTGCTCACGGCTTCTACCATGGACTCAAACCACTTGATTCCGTGGGGGAGCGACCCCAATCTCGACCCGCTCTGGTCGACCGAGCGGACGACGATTCACGTGGACGGCGTTGAGGTCACCCGTACGAACAAGGTGATCTCAATCGCCCCTTCAGATGTCGCGCTCGCGCGGTTGAAGGTTTGCTGGCGCGAGGACATCGACACCAATTGCGGCCGCTGCGAGAAGTGTCTTCGGACTCAGTGCGCCCTGGCTATCGCTGGGGCACTCGAGCGTGCGCCCGTGTTCCTGGAGCCCCTCACGCTCCAGGCAGTGATGGATCTTCCCAGTCTCGACCAGGTCGACCCAGGGAGTGCTCAGGAAGCACTGTGGAGCGAGTTGTGCGAAAGCTTTCCGGACGAGCCGAGGCTGGCCGAACTGCGCTCCGCCGCCTTCCGACGCTTGCCAGCCAGGCACCCGCTTGCGACCGTGCGCCAGGAACGAGACGCGCGTTTGATCGCGATCGAGGCACCCTCCGGAGCCGCTGTGTCTTTGTTGCCGGCATCGGCCGGCGACTTGCTGCCAGTGCCAGTGACTGCACGCGAAGGGCGGCCGGAAGCCGACACGAGCACGTGCCACGTCGAGATCACCTGGACCGTGCCGGCTCCGGGTCGGATCCCCTTGCCCTTACGCCCCCCTTCATCGCTGGGTTTGGAGATCCTTGACGCGTGCCGGGTCGCAAATGACCGGCCAAACCCCTGGTGCTTGATCGCTTTCGACTCGCGCGAAACGGCTCGTCTGATGGAGCGGCTGACGGAATCTTGGGGACAGGGCGTCACCTGCCTGACACGAAGAAGCCACGCCGAGGGTGATCACGGCATTCCACATGGCGAGGCCACCTTGATCCAGCAGTGCTCCGAGACGCGCGTCTGGTGGGGTGGCGGCGAGTACCTCGATCCATTCCTTGTCCTCGAAGCCCTCCGTCACGGCTGCTTACCCTTGCAGTGCGTACCCCAGGCGAGCTACGACGCATTGGCCGCTTGCCTTCCTCCGGGCCTTTCCCACTTCACGCTAGCCATTCCCGAAGAGGGGCCCGTCCCCCCGATTTCGAGACAAGAACGAGCCGCGAGAATCGACGAAGGGCTGTCGATCATCCTGTCGGGAAACATGGAGCAGGACCTGGCGCAGATCATTCCTTCCCTCAATCGTGAATTGATATGAAACTTATGTCGTTGGTCCGCTTGCCGTGGAAAATGCAGGAAGTGCTCCGCTCCATGCGCCGAGATCTCGCGGACAGCCGGCGGATGATCTCGGTCCTGGAGCTTAGACACGGAGAGATGACCGAGGAAATATCATCGCTTTCCGAAAGGCTGCTGGGAGAGATCCGGGAGCAGGGACTGCTGATGGAAACCGCAGCCCGCTTTGCAACGCGGGCCGCGGCCGAGATGAAGCTCCGGAACCAGCTCACCCCTCCTCCTCCCCGCGCAGCAGGTGTGAGCGTCCTGATCACGTGCTGGAACCATGCCGGCTTCTTGCGTCGCTCGGTTGCGAGTGCCATCGCCACGCTCGAGTCTTTACCCGTCCCTGGAGAGGTGCTCATCCTGGACGACGCCTCGCGCGACGGCAGTCGCGAGGTCGCCCAGGAACTGGCCCGAGCCGATCAGAGAATCCGGCTCATCCAGAGCGACGAAAATCTGGGACTGCCGCGTGCTCGCAACGTGCTGCTCAGCCAGGCTGGTTTCGAACACGCGATGATTCTCGATTCCGACAACCAGCTCGTGCCCTCGGGCATCGCAACCTTGTACGTCTCTGCCCGGCAAACCGGGGCGGTGCTCGCCTATGGGAATGTCCTCAAGGTCGATCAATGCGGCTCGGTCATGGGCGTGATGAGCAACGAACGCGTGACCGCGAATCTCCTGAAAGAGAACTGGATCGACGCCATGGTCCTGGTCCGAACGCACCGCCTCCTGGAGCTGGGTGGGTATGACTGTCAATGGTCTGCTCTGGAAGATTGGGAGCTGAACCAGAGGCTGTTCAGTCTCGGCGAGCCAATGGTGTTCGTCCCGGTCTTGGTGGGGAAGTACACGACATTGCCTCTATCGATGCTCCACGAGGCACCGTTATCGTCGCGCTGCCGACGAGCTTGGCGAATCTTCGGTAGCGTGGACGCGACGGATTCATCGCGATACCGCGCGTGCATTCACCATCCTGCGATCGGCACACTATGGGCCAGTACCGGTTGGTCATCGCCCCCACCGGCCCGGGCAGTTCCACAACGGGCGCCCTCGGGCCTGAAGGTTCTGGTGGTGGCCTCGGGAGGAGTGCGTAACTACGGCGACGATGCCATTCTCCTCTCAACCCTGCAGCGCCTGCGACGCATCCGGCCCAACAGCCTGGCATCGGTCGTCTCCGACGGACCAAGCTGTCCGCCGCTAGGCCGGTTCGGCGTGTGGGCAGGCACCTCTGAGGAGTTTGGCTCCGGCCTCAATCCAGACGACGTCCGTCACGGTTGTCGGAACGATCAGGCGCTAGCTGGGGAGCTCTCAAGCTGGCTCAAGTTCGGCTTCCACACACGAACGGACCTGAAGTCATTCGACGTGGTCGTTATCGCGGGTGGAGGCAACCTGAACAGCTACTGGCCGGAGCTGATCGCTCGGCGAGCGGCCATCGCCGCCGCCGCCAATGCCGCGGGCGTGCCTTACATCCTGAGCGGTCAGGGCGTCGGGCCGGTCTCGGCGGAGATCATCCCCATGCTCTCATTCCTCGTCGGCGGAGCGTCGGCCGTCGCAACTCGCGACCCGCTGTCGTTGCGGTTGTTGAGGCGAATCGTCCCGAATGGCCCTCGGATGAACATGGTTGGGGATGACGCGCTCGGCCTGCGCAGCGACGGGCCCGTGGTCGCTCGGGGTCACCTCGCAGAGATCGGTGTGCCGCTTGATCGCCGCTTATTGGGGTTCCAGGCGCGAGAGGCCTGTTACGTTGGTTTCTCTCGCGACGAGCTCAAGGAGACTGCCCGTCAAGTCGATGAATTCGCGGCGGAAAACGGCTACGTTGTGGTCTCCGTGCCGATCAACATGCAGTCCCATGGGCCCGAGGTGGAGCTGCTCGCCGACCTGGCCTACGGCAGTCGCCGGCGCGCTGAGTGGCACGTCGTGAATCATGCCAGCGACGTGGCGGCGATCGCCGGTGTGATCAAGGTCTGTAGTGCTTTTCTGACGCACAGTTATCATGCGGCGTTATTCGCCCTCGAGAATCGAATACCGACTCTGCTTTTTGCCCGCACTGGGTACTACCACCTCAAGGGAGAAGCCCTCCGCACGGCCTTCGGGATCCCTGTCCCACTTATTGCACTCCCCGATATCGAGGATGCTGCGATCGCTGATAAGCTCGAGAAAATCTCGCAATCAACCTGGTCGCGCGGGATGACGAGTGCGGACGTCGATGCCTGGCTGGACGGCGCCTTGCCGCGAGCCGGGAGTCGCGTGGGCCAAACGTTGCTTGCCAGGTTCGATCGCGCGGCATTGGGAATCGCTGGTTAGTCTGCCTGATTCCCGAGAGCGGACACAAGCTCCAGTTCCATCCCGGAATTGGCTTTGTTTACCGGCAGGAAACCGAAGCCATCGGATGCTACTCTTTGTGGGACAATGGCTTAAGCGCCAATACCATTGGCTTTGTTTGGCGCTTTTTCGGCGGCCGCCAGGCACAGGCTGCTTTCTTTTCTGCTGATGCGGGATGAGCCGGGCAGCGAGACCCGCGTCAAAGTTACTCCGACCGTTGTCGCCTTGCGATTCCGCAAAGTCTGCGTATTCGTGACAATCTCATCGAATCGTCCCTGTCTTTCAAGCAACACGCGGGCCGCGCGGCTGCGCCGCGCAACGCCCTCCACATGCGTGGCTCAGGCGCGCGGCCTGGAATCTCTCAGCGGATTGTCAAAGAGCGACTGCCGCGTCCGTACATCCTCATCATACGACAGGATCGGCCGACTCTGTGATTGAAGGAGACCAAGGAGCGGTTGTTGCCGCAGTCGATGGCATGGGAGAGGAAACGGTCATCGACGGGTCTCAGCGATCCTGGCATGGTGACACGCCGTGCCCTTCCGTCCCGAAGGTTCCCGCTTGCGGCCGGACATTCCGACGACCCCGTCCAACCCGCACAGGTGGCCTTTTCCGTCGTGCTAACGAAGTCGCCGAGACGCCCGCAGACACATCAGGCTACCGGCCTTCCTCGGTCGAGAGTGCGCGGCCAGAGATTCAAGGTAAGATGAGATTCAACATTGAGGGCTCGGCTCACCGCGTCATCTAGCCAAGGTTGCTCAGACGGTTGTCCGGGTCGAAGGTCAATCCAGGGACCATGAACGCTGAGAAGACTCGGGCCTGGAAGATTGGAAGAAGACTTGGCCATTAATCTCGGCCTGCTCTTTCGGGTCCTGGCCCTTGTGCGGAATCTGGACCGAATCCGTCAGGTGGCCGATGGAGTTGCCGAGATGAGCCGTGAAGAAATCGGATACTGGCTCGGAATGGCCATGCACCGGAAACACCCCCGACGGGTGCTGGCGGCATTGCGACTCTTGCTGACGAGCATCTAATGGCCGGAACGCCTTATCGAATCGTCGATGTCAGCAACTGGAGGATCCTTTCCGTCGAAGAGATGGGGAGCAAGCCCAAGTTCTGGGTTCAGGATCCGGACGGTCCCAAGTGGCTTTTCAAGCATCGCCACCGACCGAACGTCGGAGATGACTGGGCCGAAAAGATTGCCGCAGAGGTGGCCGAGAACCTCGCTATCCCCCATGCGACCGTGGAGCTTGCCAGATTCGAAGATAAGATGGGAATCATCTCGCGGGACCTCGTTGGAACAGCCTCGCCTCGTGAGCTCGTGCTTGGGAACAGTCTCCTCGTCGAGGCCGACCCGACCTATCCCCAGACGAATCGTTACCGCGTTGCGGAGCATACGATCGATCGGGTCTTTGCCGCTCTTGGGGCCGAGTTCATCGGTCTGCCAGATGAGAGCCCAAGTGACCCGGCCATCCGGTCGCCTCTCGACCTCTTTGTCGGCTATCTGCTGCTGGACTCCTTGATCGGCAATACCGACCGGCACCACGAGAACTGGGCCATCCTGCAACTCACCCCAACCGATGCCCAACGACGTGCTGTACTGTGCCCAACTTTCGACCATGCGTCTAGCCTCGCCCACGGCCTTACGGACGAGGAACGCGTCAAGCGACTCAACACGAGGGATCAAGGCTACGCGGTGCCTGCGTTTCTCCGGAGGGCACGGTCCGCGTTGTATCGGGTCCAAGGTGATCCGCAGCCCATGAGCCCCATTGACGCGTTCCGGGCAGCCGCAGACCGTCGTCCCGACTCAGGAGGATTCTGGCGGGGGCAGCTTAAGATTCTGGACGCGGGTATACTGGAGGAGACCGTGTTGCGGGTGCCTGACAAGATCATGTCCGAAGCCAGCAAGGAATTTGCTCTGGCACTGCTCGCCTGTAACCGATCCAGTCTACTCGCGGAGACAACGTGATTATGTCCCCACGACCCCCAGTCCTGTTCGTCACCTGGCGAAGTCCCAAGACTCACTCGATTATCCCGGTCGGACGACTGATCTACCGCGATGATAAACTCTATGAGTTTACATATATTAAAAAAGCTCAGGAAGCGATCCAGCAGGGATTTATGGCGTTCCTAGACTTCCCATATTTGGGCCAATTCTACCTGAGCCATCAGCTTTTCCCGCTTTTTTCCAATCGAGTTATGCCTGTCAGCCGTCCCGAGTTCCGCGAGTACATCGGGGCTCTCGGGCTTTCCCAGGAAAACGCCGACCCGATGCACATTCTCGCCCGGACCGGTGGAAGGCGAGAAACTGATCAAATCGAAATGTTCCCACTTCCCTTGTCAGACCCGCAAACAGGTGCCTTTGCCACACATTGCCTGATTCGTGGGATCCGGTACATGCCTCAGCCCGTCGTGGAGGAGCGAATCGCTGACCTCAGACCGCACGAGCCCTTGTTTTTGCTTTGGGACGCACAAAACGAGCTCGATCCAACCTCCCTCGCTGTTCGGACACGGGATTACGTCCTTCTGGGCTATCTTCCGGCCTACCTGAGCAGGGAGATGTGCGAACTTCTCTCCTCGTTGCCGCAGCCCCAAGTCTTTGTCGTGCAAGTGAATCCACCTCCTGCCGGGGTGCACCATCGTCTGCTGTGTCGAGTTGATGGCTGCTGGCCAGAAGGATACATCCCCTTTTCGACGGTGGACTACCAACCCATCAATACAGATGCTACGGACATCAGACAGTGGTTCGAGAGCCGAATGGTTCTCGCCTCCGAGAACAGCTCAAAGGTGACCCCAGGCTCAGTCACCGCATCCAGCAATATCTGACCATCCCCCAGCTCGACTTGACCGAATTCGGATCGGATGAATCGTACCGTGGAACAGGTCAATAACCGTCCCCGTCTGCTTGTCCTTTGTCTCTGTCTTGTCTCTGTGCCGACCGCCGGAGCGTCAAAATCGATCATGGCGAGCTGTCGGCGGCCCTCCCGGCGAATAGCGAGGCGCGGCTGTGCCCCGGGTCAGGTGTCGCCGAACGGTCGCGGACGCCCCTCTCCTGGAAATGAGGCTTGACTCGGCCCGGCATTTGGTATATATATAAACTATATGAGCCAGGCTCCGAAGCCCGAACGCTGGTCGCTGCCGGTCCTGAACGAGGATCCCCGCGGCTGGGAGGCCAAGGTGGTCACCACCTTGCTCCGCTTCCATAACCGTTTGGAGCGGCGTATGGCCGAGGCCCTCGGGGATCATGGCCTGACACTGCCCCAGTTCGACGTCCTGGCGACGCTCTGGCACGGCGAGGGCATCACCCAGCAAGAGCTGGCCGAGCGGCTCCTGGTCACGAAGGGGAACGTGGTCGGGCTCATCGACCGGGTCAGCACGGCTGGATGGGTCGAGCGACGCCCCGACCCGGAGGACCGGCGGGCCAATCGGCTCTACCTGACCGATGCCGGCCGCAAGCTCCTGGCCGAGGCGTGGCCCAGCCAGATCGCTCTCAACCAGAAGATCTTCGGCACATTGACCGAGGGAGAACTCCGGCTGATGCACGAGTTGCTCGTGCGGCTCGAGTATGCGAGTCGGGACTGCGAGTGAGTTTTTTTGGGCTTAAAGTTTATGTGTTAACCGTCTTTCGGTGAACTTTCACGGGACGAACCCTTCCGGTCGGCGGGTCTTTCGAGACGTGGCTGGTGCTGCTCGGGCTGGCGGCAGTTGTCGCCCGGGGCGGCTCTTGCGGACCCGGACCGCGGCGCTGGGCGTCGAGTGACGTCGGACCGAAGGAGACGGCCGACCGGTAGAGAGTTCGTGGTGTTAGCGCGGTTTGCTCGCGCGTTGCATACAGCGATCAAGAAAGGCCGTGGCTATCCTACCTTCTCCCCGCGGGAGAAGGTGCCCCGCAGGGGCGGATGAGGGATGAGATGCTAGCCTTGGCCCGCAAATTCCCCTCATCCGGCCGTTCCGGCCACCTTCTCCCCGCGGGAGAAGGAGAGGACGTCCCGCCGCGTCTGCAACTCAACGGTAAAACGCCCTAAGCGTTTCCATCCAAAGGAGATTCCCATGCCAATCAAAGTCCATATCGTCTTCCACAGCCTGTACACGCACGTCTACCAACTGGCCGAGGCGGTGGCCGCGGGCGCGCGCGAGGTCCCGGACACGGAGGTCGTACTGGCACAGGTCGCCGAGACGCTTCCCCACGAGGTGTTGGAGAAGATGCACGCCGTCGAGGCCAAGAAGTCGTTCGCCCATGTGCCCGTGGCCGACCCGCACGCCCTGGCCGACGCGGACGCCGTGATCCTCGGGACTCCCACGCGCTATGGATCCGCCAGCGCCTCGATGCAGGCGTTCCTCGACGCGACCGGCGGTCTCTGGGTCCAGGGGGCGCTCGTCGGCAAGGTCGGCAGCGCCTTCACCTCCACCGCCAGTCAACACGGCGGCCAGGAGACGACCCTCGTCCACCTGCACACCTTCTTCTACCACCAGGGGATGGTGGTTGCCGGCGTCCCTTACACCGCCCGGGAGTTGCTGAACCTCGACGAGATCTCGGGCGGGACACCCTACGGCGCCACGACCATTGCCGGCCCGAGGGGCGAGCGCTCTCCGACGGCCAACGAGCTCGCCATCGCCCGCTTCCAGGGGCGACACGTCGCCGGGCTCGCCGCCAAGCTGCGTGGCTGAGCAGGACAAAAGGGACGGGCATGGCGTCATTCGTACCGAGCGAACCGACATCACGCCCCGTCGATCGTCGGGATGGAGAGGAGTCCTGCCGATCTCTTCACTTGGGCAAGTCCAAGCAGTTCATTTCCCGAGTAGCAGGCGTAGTCGAAGCCAGTGACGCTCAGGGGGGGAATCTCTCTTTCTCGCCTCGGTTGGGGGAGGACCACGGAGACCTTGGCGCAACACAACAGGCATCTCGGCGGCGCGGCGGCAGGAGCGGTCAAGGCCAACTTTGCAGCATGCCAGCGTCCAGGTCACGTGCCCGTGTTTGTCAAATTCCATGGACCAGCGCTGCCTCTTCGACCACGACGAGCGGCTGATTGTAACTTCCGTCAGGAAGGAACATCGGGTTGTTGTACCGGAGCCGCACTCGGTTCTTGCAGCGCGGACAACGGAACAGGTCGCCGGAGATGCGGATATACGACTGCCTCGAAACCTCTTCGTTGCATAACGGGCACGGGGTTATATCCTGGGGAACTCGGTGGCGAGCTCAAAGTACGCCCGTCCTTCCTCGTCGCGGTGAGTGCCGTGCAGCGGGTGGTCGGGGTCAATTTCGACCGGCGAGTGGGCCCACAAGTCCCGACGGACGTCCGCGGCGGTTCTTAACTCGCTGGCGCGATCATCTTGTGCTTTGATCGTAACTCGCATACGGAGCGACATGAGTGATCTCCTGTTGCTCTCCGCCCGCCTGATGCCGCTCCCCGGCTCGCCAAACATCGCGGAGGACCAGATCGTTTCCCACGCTCGTTACGGCGAGCCAGCTCTTGCCTTCCGTGATCCGGAATAGGAATCAGGACCTGCGCATTATAGAGCGCGGTTGCTCCGCGGAAGAACCCCGACGCCTTCGGCGGATTGTTTGGCCATGCACTCGCGACTCGGATAGATAGGGGAAATGGGACCCCGAAGACGTTAGGTTGCCACACACTCACTCATTCCTTCGGCCTGTTCGATCCACGGCTTGACAGGCCGGATGGTTACGTTAGACTTGTATTTTCGGCTCTGAAGAGACCGCGTGTGTAGTCAATCGGGCCGCGCGAGCGGGAGCGATCAACCCGACCGACCTTGATCGCCGGATAGATGTCGGCGAATCTTAACGCCGCATGCAGCCCGCGGCATCGCCGCGAGGCCCGGTTTCTGGATTGCCTGTAAGCTCAAGCAAAAAATGATGGTTGCCCCGGCCCGGAATGGATGAGGAACAGGAGCCAGGATGTGCCGGCTCTGGGGTAAGGGAAACGACTGACTCATGCCCACGATCAACCAGCTCGTTCGTAAGCCGCGCCGGCCGGTCAAGTACAAGACCAAGGCCCCGGTGCTCGAGTCTTGCCCGTTCAAACGGGGGGTTTGCCTCCAGGTCAAGACAATGACCCCCAAGAAACCGAACTCCGCCCTCCGCAAGGTGGCGAGGGTGCGTCTGTCCAACGGCAAGGAGATTACAGCCTACATCGGTGGCGAGGGGCATAACCTCCAGGAACACTCGATCGTCTTGGTGCGCGGCGGCCGCGTCCGCGACCTGCCCGGTGTGCGCTACCATATTGTCCGGGGCGTGCTCGACTGCCAGGGCGTTGCCGAGCGGAAGCAGGCCCGCTCCAAGTACGGCGCCCAGCGAAAGAAGGCCGCGGCCCCGGCCAAGAAGAAATGAGCTCACACCCATTCGGCGGAGTCACCCCGCAGCCGTACAAACAGCCGATACTCCGGCTCACTGTGTAGGCCGGACACTGCCCGATTTCCACCGGATTGGTAGGCGGTGCTCATCCGCTCTCCTCAGATATCTTACCGAACACCACCGCAGGACCGATTTTCATGGCCCGTAAGTTCACCGCCAGCAAGACGCACCTTCGCCCTGACCCCCGGTTCGGCTCGAAGCTGGCCGGCAAGTTCATCAACTGCGTCATGCACAACGGCAAAAAGAGCGTTGCCCAGCGCATCTTCTACGACGCGATGGAGCTGATTCACAAGCGGCTGCCCAACGAGGAGCCGATCGACGTCTTCACTCGAGCCGTCGAGAACGTCAAGCCGCTGATCGAGGTTCGCTCGAAGCGCGTCGGTGGCGCCACATACCAGGTACCCATGCAGGTCAACAAGACCCGCCAGCAGACCCTCTCGATTCGCTGGCTGCTGATGGCGGCCCGCGAGAAGAAGGGGCGGCCCATGGCCGTCAAGCTTGCCGACGAGTTGATCGCCGCGTTCAACCGCGAAGGCGCCGCGATCACCCGGCGCGAGAACGTGCACCGCATGGCCGACGCCAACAAGGCGTTTGCCCACTTCGCCTGGTGAGATCGGATCACGCGGTGCTCTCCTTGCGACTTGCTCGCTTTCCATGGCCCAAGATCCGCTTCATGTGCTCTGGGTTGAGCCCCACTTTCCCGGCCGGCTCGGGGCCGTTGCCGACTGGCTGGTGCGGCGGCGTGGCTATCGCTGCTGGTTCTATTGCCACACCGCACTGGCCCGCGAGCACTGGCCGGCCTCGGTTGGTCACGGGCTCGAGTTGCAGGTTTTCGGCGTCGGCGGCGCGGCACGCGAGCAGGCCGTGGCCTGGTCGCGGACGCTCGAGCGAAGTCTCTGCTACTCTTACGGCTGCTGGGAAGTCCTGGAGGCGCGCCGGCCCCGGCCGATCGACCTGATCGTCGGCCGCTCCGCCGGGCTCGGTTCCACGCTTTTTGCCCCGGTCTACGCGCCCGCTCCTGCCCGGGTCAACCTCTTCGACTACTACTTCCACCCCCGCCAGAACGATCTCGCCGCCGAGATCGCCGCCGACACTCCGGCCGCGTACGTTCACTGGAGACGCTCGGCCAACTCCATCGAGTTGCTCGATCTCGAGCAGTGCGACCTGGCGTGGACTGCGACCAACTGGCAGCGCCATCTCTTCCCCGTCGAGTATCGCGACGACCTCTGGGTCCAGCACGATGGCATCGCCACGGCCGGCCCGGGTGATGTCACCCCGCGCGATCGGCGGACGGCCCGGCGATCGCTGGCCGGCCGACTCGTGCCCGAGGGGACGCGCGTTGTCAGTTTCGTGGCCCGGTCGCTCGAGCGGTTGCGCGGGTTTGATCGGTTCTGGCACGCGGCCAATGCCTTGCTCCGCGCCCGCGCTGACGTGGTCTGCGTGATCGTGGGCGACCCGGTCGTCCAGAGAGGGCTGGATGTTCAGCACAACAACCGGAATTACCCTGACCAACTTCGCGATGCTGTCCCACCGGTCGATCCCGAGCGCCTCTGGTTCCTGGGGCGGGCGACACCGGGCGCCGTCGCGGAGGTTCTGGCCGCAAGCGACCTGCATCTGGCTCCCGGCCGGCCCTATCCCGTGGCTCGATCACTGCTGGAGGCGATGGCCGCGGGATGCATCGTGCTGGCCTCCGACACGGCGCCTCACCGCGAGGTCATCAGCCACGGCCGGACCGGACTTCTGGCGGACGTCGCCGATCCCGATGCGCTCTATCGCCTGGCGCTTGCGGTGCTGAGCAACCTGGACGAGCACCGCCCTCTGGGTGACGCGGCTGCCGAGCTGGTCCGGTCCCGCTATGCGCAGGAGGTCTGCCTTCCCGTGCTTGCCGAGCGGTTCTCGGCGCTCGCCGCCACGCGGGGAAGGAAGTAGCGGCCATGCACGTGCTTTTCCTCCACGACGCCTTCCCCGCCCAGTTCGGCCGGCTCGGCCTCGAGTTGAAAAGGCGCCACGGCTGGAAGTGCAGCTTCCTGATCCAGAGCCTCTCGAGCTGTCCCACGCCCACGACCGAGATGCTCCAGGAGCTCGACCTGCACCAGCTTCCCCTGACGGCCGAGCACCGGTCGAAGGAAGGGATTCCCTGGCCCCAGATCTTTGGCATGTATCTTGAGCAGTGCCAGAGTGTCTTCAATGCTTTGCGTGCGCGACCCGACCTGAAACCCGACCTGGTTGTCGCCCACGGCGGCCGCGGCGCGCCGACGCTTTTCCTGAAAGACCTGCTCGACTGTCCCATCATCAACTACTGTGAGTACTACTTCGCGACCAGTCATCGCGACATCTCGTACCGGATCGACCTGCCACCTGCCGAGCCTGCGCCTTTCTTCCCCCGGTGCATCAACGCCCCCACGCTGGCCTCACTGGTCGATTGCGACGCCGGCTACTCGGCCACGCACTGGCAGAAGCAATCGTTTCCCGCGCGGTTTCATTCCAAGATCGAGGTTTACTTCGACGGTATCGATACCGAGCTTTACCGCCCCGGTGCCGCGCCCCGACGGATCGGCGAGGTGTCGCTTCCGCAGGGCACGAAGGTTGTCACCTTCGTCGCTCGCGGGCTGGAGTCGATCCGCGGCTTCGACCTGTTCATGCAGGTCGCCGACCGGATCTGCCGCCAGCGCGCGGATGTCCTCTTCGTCGTGGTCGGCGGCGAGGAGATCCATTACGGCTGGGACAAGCTGCATACCGGTTCGCCGAGCTTCAAGCAGTGGGTTCTGAGCCAGGGCGATCACGACCTCTCTCGCTTCCTCTTTCCGGGTCGCATCCTACCCGAGCACCTGGCCGACATCCTCCGGCTGAGCGACCTGCACATCTACCTCTCGGCCCCGTTCGTGGTCTCGTGGTCGCTCTTCAACGCGATGGCCACCGGCGTGCCTGTCCTGGCTTCTGATGTTCCACCCGTGCGCGAGCTCATCGAAGGCGGGGTGAACGGTCTTCTCGAGCCGCTCTTCGACATCGACCGCCTGACCGCAACTGCCCTGAAGGTTCTGGCCGATCCGGCCGGCTTCGCCCCGCTGGGCATTGCCGCGCGCCGCATGATCGAAGAGCGGTACAGCATCGAGAGCTGCATCCCGCCGCTCAGGGAGTTTTTCGAGAGTGTCTCGCTTCGCCAGTCATCCCTCATTACTGGCTGAAGACCCGTTTTGCGCGGTGAGGAGTTGGATCAGCTTGCGGAAGAAACGGTCCCATTCGATGGGCTTGCTGATGTGGTCGTCGCAGCCCAGGCGAAGGCACTCGTCCCGGTCCTTGCTCATCGCGTAGGCGGTGACGGCAATGATGGGGCTCGTGAAACCGCCGGCGCGGAGCTGGCGGACGGCCTCGTAGCCGTCGAGCACCGGCATTTCCATGTCCATGATCACGGCATCAAAAGGCCGGCCCTGCTCGGCCGCGTCGCGAACCCGCTCAAGCGCTTCCTTGCCGTTGCGCGCCGGCACGACCTCGGCGCCGATGCTGTTCAAGCGCAGAGTGATCACCTGCCGGTTGGCGTCGTGATCCTCCGCCAGTAAGATCCGAGCGTGCAAGCGCGGGACCGGCGAAGCGCTCTCCCGCGAGGATGGGGGCTCTTGGTGCTTGCCCGGTGGCTGCGACTGTGCGACCTCATCCGGCTCGGGTATGCCCACGGGAACCATCAGGGTGAACGTCGAGCCGACCGAGGGAATGCTGCGCACCGTCACGTCGCCGCCGAGCTGCCTGGCCAGGCGCTGGCAAATTGCCAGGCCCAGCCCGGTTCCACGGGGTCCGTCCCGCAGCGCGGGTCGGACCCGGTAGAACGGCTGGAACAGGCCGGACATCTCCTCGGCGGTCATGCCGATGCCCGTATCATCGATCTCGAGGACCAGGGCAGCTTCGCCGCCAGGGCGATCCATCATGCGCCCGGTCAGACGGATGCCGCCCCGATCGGTAAACTTGATCGCATTGTCGATCAGATTGACGAGGATCTGGTGGAGCCTCAACCGATCGGTGGCGATGAGCTGGGGCGTTCCGCCAGCGAGCTCCGCTTCCAGCTTCAAGTGCTTGGCTTCCGCCCCGGCCCGGAGCGATTCCACCACATCTGTGACGATCTGCGAAAGCGAGCAAGGCTCCCGCTCGACGCGAAGCTGCCCCGCCTCGATCCGCGCGACGTCGAGCAGGTCATCGATCAGCGCCAGGAGCAGTTGGCCATGTTCCCGGATATTGCCGAGATACTCCTGAATCTCGGCAGGGCCCTGCTGGAGAAAAGGATGTTCAGCGAGCAGCTCGTTGAAGCCGAGCAGCGCGCTGAGCGGGGTCCGGATCTCGTGGCTGACGTTCGAGAGGAACTCGCTCTTGGCTCGGCTGGCCTGCTCGGCGGCATCCCTGGCCTGGCGCATCAGCTCGGCCTGCTCGAGCGTCTTCGCGATGCGTTTTTGTTCGGTGATGTCCCTGCTGATGCCCAGGAGCCACTCCTGGGAGTCTTCGACAATCTTGGTGACCAGCAGGAACTCGCAGACCAGGGGATCCCCGGTCCGGGTGAGGATCCGCAACTCGAAGCGGGGCAATGTCTCGCCCTGCATCGCCTGGTGGTGAAGACGGAGGGCGGCGTCGAGGTCGTCGGGGTGAATCAGCGCGTCGAACCGGCGGCCGATCCAATCGGCTCGCGGCCAGCCCGTGATCGTCTCGAACGCCGGGCTCAGGAAGACCACGACTCCCTTGCCGTCGAGTTCCCAGACGACGACACCGGTGGACTCGACCAGGCTGTTGTACCGAGCCTCCGCCTGCTCGAGGGCCTCGAGGGCCCGCTTGCGGTCGCTGATGTCGCGGGCCACGACCAGTCCGACCGGCTTGGGCTCGGTGTGAATCCGGCTCACACTGATGTTGACCGGCAGGGCCGCGCTTGTTGTCCTGCGCAGATAATACCCCTCGCGAGAGTGAAAGAACCCCGTTCGATTCAGTGCCAGGGCGAGCCGGTCGAGATCGCCGGATCCGCTGCTGAAGAAGAGGTCGCGCAGGCTCATCGTGCAGGCGAGATGTTTCTCCAGTCCGGTCAGCCGCTGTGCCGCGGGGTTGAGATCGACAACGAGCTGAGTCCTCGGATCGAAGAGGAAGAACGCATCGTTCGCCTCGCGGAACAGGCTGCGTGCGATCTCGAACTGGCGTTCTTCGGCGTTCATGACCAGAGCGGGCCTCAGCCAGGGAACGTTCTCGCGGCAGCAACTCGCCGGGGAACTGATCGGAACTGCGTGAGCCTAGTGAATCGGCTTGCGGCGAACTCGTCCTCGGTTTCCTGGAGCAGTTGAATCTCCGCGATGTGGCGGTTCTTCTTGCTGGCAGCCTCGCCTTCGGGGCCTACGGGACGGCCTTGCTGCTCCCAGAACTGGAAAGCCCTGGCCTCAACTTCCGCATTGACCTGCTTCTCGGCCTCCGCCCAGTTCCTCTCCTTGAGCGCCTCGCCCACCTTACCCGTGGGGCGTCCGGTCAGGAGTTCGTAACCAAGCGCCGCCAGGGAGTACTGGTCGGTTCGCTCGTCAATCTTCAGCCCGTACTGCTGCTCGGGCGGGACGTAGCCGGGAGTCCCCAGTCCACGTATCGAACGCGTCAGCAGGCCGGCCTTGTCCTGCATCACCGCGAGCCCGAAGTCGCCCACCTTGCACTCCGCGTCGGTGGGCATGAGAATGTTCTCCGGTTTCAGATCGCGGTGAATGATTTCCTTGCCATGGAGAATCTCCCAGGCTTTTCCCACCTGGGAGAGGATCGACCGCACCCGGTCGATCGGCATCGCATGGCCTTTCGACATCCGCTTGCGCAAGTCTCCTTCCTCGATGTACTCGGTCACCAGAAACGGCAGGTTCAAGTCGGCCGTCGTGCCGAAGTCGAACACCGAGAGGATGTGGGGATGAGAAACGCTCGCCAGCAGCTCGGCCTCACGAGCAAACATGGCGCGGCAAAGATCGGCGTCTTCTCCCTCGGGAATGGACAGAACCTTCACGCAGACAAGTCGTTTCAAAGCCTGCTGCGCCAGGTAGACCTTACCCATTCCCCCTTGCCCGAGAAGCCTGAGCATCTCGTAGCCAGAGACCTTGGGAACATGCCCTCCGGAGGTTCCATGTTCTGATGACATGGCATGCCTCCCTTGCGACACACCGAACGCACCACCGCTCCTGCATCCCGCAGCTTTACCTTATCAGGACGAGAATGATCCAGCAAATGGAACAAGGCCGGGAAGGTCGGGTTTTATAAATCATGAGGGCGGGTTTGCAGGGATGTACAAGCAAAGAGTACGAGCCGGGCGGTGACGAAGCCAGCGGCTCTATTGCCCGCCTCGCTTCTTGTCCCCTGGAAAGCATCATTTCGGCCCCCACGGCGCACGGCTGCCGTCGATCGTGGTCTGGAAATGCAGGGGCTCGATGAGTTGTGGATTGGCCCCATCGATGCCCATGACCCAGACCGGCCGTTTGTCATGGAACCCGCATTTGTACGGTAACGGTCATCCGCTCCTGTCCCTGGCACACGAGCAATTGCCGGGCCTCGTCGCGCTGGAAGGTCAGGCCGAAGGCGGAAGCTTCGATCGTCGAGCCTGGCGGGAAGACGGTGTTCGGAATGAAGATCTCGGTGGCGCCGAGCTCGGGGCGATGGTCCCAGGTGAAGACCAGCGAGGGGCGAGCGCCTGAGGATCGGCCGTCGTCGAAGCCGAACGCGAGCGGCACACCCGCGGTGTGGCGGGGATAAGGGCGGGGGCGGAAGTTGGAGCGGACCGCGCCGTTGGAATCAGCGTTATCCGTCTGCGGCCGCACTTGCCGCCGATCTCGAGCGGTTCCTCCGGGGCGACGAAGTCCACGTCGGTCAGATCAGCCTGGTTACCCGGCTGGGCCGATGGGCGCGGGCTGAGCCCGAGTTCGCCTGCCGGCTGGTGGGGCAAAGCCTGATCCTCGGGCTAACCCAGATCAACTTCCTCATCAATCCCGCACCCGACGTGCCGGTCCATCTCGCCACAACGCTTGTCGAGCTGCTCTGGCTTTCTTCCTCCCTGCTGCTCCGCCGCCTGGGGCGAGGTGAGCACCGCTGGGAGCGCGTGCGGATGGTCTGGATCGCGCTGGACGTCGCCCTGTTGACGGCAATCCTGAAAATCTTGGGAGCCGCCGACAGCTCGCTCATCGTCGGCTTTCCCATGCTGATCGCCTCCTCGGGTCTGTGGAACCGGGTGCGCCTGGTCTGGTTCACCACGACGCTCTCCATCCTGGGTTATACCACCCTGGCCATGGACGCCTGGCTGCGCAACGCTCCCCGCGTCAGCAATCACCATCCCGACATCATCCTCGCGGGCCTTGCCGTCACCGGTCTTGTCATCGCGCAACAGGTGCGCCGCATCCGCGCATTGACCGCGGCCACGGAGCCAGCAGCCGGCCATTGGCAGGACGGTCAAACCAGTACCAGCCTCATGGAGTGACCGGGCGGATCGAGCCCGAAGGTTGCCACGAACCGCAAGGCCACGTCCTTGATGCCTATTGACTGGATGAAGGTCGAGAGTAAGCCGTACCTTGACATGCGACATTCGACTCTCGAAAATAAACTGTTGTATTTGCACGAAATGACTTCGCCACGCCCATTCGCGAAAGCTCGCCCGAGTGAGGCCCGAGACTCGATACACTCAGGCCGATCAGTGTGGACGGGGGCTCTTGCCCACCGCCGTGCTGCTTGTTGCTCTGCTGGCGCCCGATTATGTCTACGCTGCCTCGGTTTCATCAGCTCGGAGCTTCGACGCCGAACCACATACCCTCAACTGCAAATGCGTCCCCAGATGCCGCGGTCCGTCCTGCTGCTGCGGGCCGCATGAATCGAAAGTTCCGCCACCTGCTTCTTCGCCGGTCCCTAAGCAAGCGAGTGCAGATAGAAACTTATGCGTCGAATGCGCCCCATGCAGTGAGCCAGGGCTTCCAACGCCGCCCTCGGTCGGCCCTGTCGAGAAGACCGCCGCACTCGCGACGTGTGATCGCCCGCGGCCCGAAACCGTAGGTCGACAGTTTCCTTTCCCCCCTCGCCTGGTCTTCCCACCGCGACGTGCCTCCCGCCTCGAGAAACCCCCGGAACGCCTCATCCTTGCCTGATTCCAGACCATCGTCATCCAACACTGGAACTTCAGTAGCACGCTCCGCGTGCCTACGAGGATAAGGCAATATCCGTTGCGAGACTTCACCGCGGTCCACGGCATCCGTGGGTCTCGGGTCGTTGGCATCGCGCGGGTCAACACAACGTCCGTCCATTCCTGGGGGATCCAACAATGAATTACCGTCGCGGATTCACGCTCATTGAACTGCTGGTCGTGATCGCCATCATCGCGGTGTTGATCTCGCTCCTGCTGCCCGCCGTCCAGTCCGCCAGGGAGGCGGCTCGGAGGGCCCAGTGTGTCAACAATTTGAAACAGCTCGGACTCGCCCTCAGCAACTACGAGAGCGCAAACCGTGTCTTTCCCTTTGCCCGTGGCGGCTATTACGCCACCGCCCCGTGGTATGGAAGGTGGTCGGCTGCCGCCATGATTCTGTCTCAGATGGAACAGAGCACTGTATTCAACGCAATCAATTTCTCGCTTGCCCCCGCCTTGCCGAACATGGGGCTCGACATGATGGGAAATGTGATCTTGCCCGCGCTCAACGTTCCTGACAACTTGACCGCAACGCAAACCCGAATCGGAATGTTCAGTTGCCCTTCCGATTACACGCTGAACAACTGGCAGGGCACGAACAGCTACGTGGTAAACCAAGGCGGCTGGATGTACAACTCAACCAGCAACACCGGGTCGGTGGGCCCGTTCTCCGACTGCAGCGCCGTGACTGTGGCGGCGATCACGGACGGGATGAGCCAGACCGCGTTCGCGAGCGAGCGGCTCCTGGGGAGTGGAATCATGAACCAGGATCTGTCCGGATGGTACATGTATATGCAATCGCCGATGCCGACGTCCGCGGACCAGACCTACGCAGATTGCCAAGGGCTTGCCCCTCAGATCATCTGGTACAACCAGACGGGTGCGGCGTGGGCCTCGGGAGAGATGCCGAGCACCACGTACAATCACGTCGCGCCGCCAAACGGTCGATCCTGCGCGATCATGAGCGGCGGCCAGATGATGGCACCCTGGTCGGGAGACGCCATGGATCTTCCCTGGTACATGCAGGTGCCACCGTCCAGCGCCCACCCGGGCGGCGTGAATGTTCTGGCCGGGGACGGTTCGGTCCGGTTCGTCAAGAACTCGGTGTCCGTGCCGGTCTGGCGAGCCTTCGGATCCAGAGCTGGCGGCGAAGTCGTCTCGGCGGACGCTTACTGAGCGAGTCAATCATGCGTATCCTTCGTTCCTTGTTCCCGCTGATGTTCATTATGGTAACGCTCGGATCACCGGTTCTTTTGAGCGGGTGCTCGAACAACTCCAGCCCAGGCGGAGTTCAGGTCGACGCGAACAAGCAGGAGCAAGAGCTGTTGCACGACCAGATTCAGAAGGGCATTGCGAAG
>Ga0208044_1000671_pt1 | contig 22942 bp, 23 predicted proteins | sample Sb_taG_8_FD_187712 | JGI IMG/M metagenome (GOLD analysis project Ga0208044, IMG submission 187712) | Peat soil microbial communities from Weissenstadt, Germany - Sb_50d_c_BC metaG (SPAdes) (version 2) | ecosystem: Environmental > Terrestrial > Soil > Wetlands > Peat | place: Germany...
TCGGCACCGCTACTGATATACTGCTGCGCCCCGACGGTGATCGCCCCGGCGTTGATCGTGGTGCCGGCGCCGATGGCACCGACCGAGCGGGCCTTGACCAGGTTCAGCGCGACGGCGGCGCCGACCCCGACCTTGGCCGTGCCCGAGGAGACACCGCTGGCGGTGGCCGTGCCGCCGGTGGTGTTCTCCGCGCTCACCGTCAGCGTGCCCGTGGCGGTGACACTGAGCCCATCGGGGATCGTGGCATCGGCCTCGCTGTCGGCGATGTTCACGCCCACCGCCGCCGCCACGCTCACCTTGCCGTCGGACGTGCTCGCCGAGGGGGTGGCTGCGCCGCTGTCGGAGTCGCCGACCGTGCCTCCTTCGCTGTCCGCGAAGCTCCGCTGCGCCGCGTTCTGGCTGTCGGTGTTGCCGACGGTCTTGCCTCCCTCGGTGCCCCCGCCGGAGCCGTTGTCGGTGGGGCCGCCGGCGGCGCTGGCCATGGCGTTGGCGGCGCTGGAGGACGAGGCATCGGCCATGAACGAGACTCCACCGGCGGTGGCGTCGAGATTCTGCAAGGTCGTCGCGGTGGTCTGATCGCTGGCGATGGTCAGGGCGATGGCCGCGCCCACCGCGGCGCTGGAGCCCGCGGCCGTGCCGCCGGAGGTCGTGGTGGTGGAGCTGGTGTGTGTGGCGGTGGCCGAGAGCGATCCGACGGTGAGGGTGCTGCTGCCGGTGACGCCCTGTCCGACCTGCGCCGTCGTGGTGTTGCTGGCCAGCGACAGGGCCACGGCCGGACTGACCGCGACACCGCCGGTGGAGGCCGCCCCGGCCTCCGCCGTGGTACTCATCGTGTCCAGAGACTTGGCCGCGAGCGTCACCGCGCCGGCGCCGGTCATCACCACGTTGTTGGCCAGCGCCGCCAGCGCCGTGTTGCTGACGATATTCAAGCCCAGGGAGGCGCCGATGCCGACCGAGCTGCCCGAGGCGCCGTCGGTAGTCGAGGGCATGGCGGAGACGGTGGAGTTGCTGTCGTCCTCCGCCGTCAGGCTGACGGCGCCGCCGGCAACCGTCACGGTGGCGCCCGGAGTGGCGGCAGGGCTGGCATAGCTCTGACCGATGGTCGCATCGCTGGCGGCGCTGACCAGGTTGATCGCCACCGCGCCGGCCACCCCGACGTTCGAGGCGCCGGCGCCGGCAGTGGCGGTGGCGCCGAAAGTGTTCGGCCCGCTGTTCATCACCGCCTGCGCCATGATCGCTTGAGCATTGATCGTGGTACCGGCGCCGATGTCGCCGAGGGTCCGCGCCTTGACGAGGTTGAGCGCGACGGCGGCGCCGACACCGACCTTGGCGGTGCCCGAGGAGACGCCGCTGGCAGTGGACGTGGCGCCGGTGGTGTTCTGGGCGCTGACGGTCAGCGTGCCCGTGGCGGTGACGCTGAGCCCATCGGGGATGGTGGCATCGGCCTCGCTGTCGGCGATGTTCACGCCGACGGCGGCGGCGACGCTGACCTTGCCGTCGGAGGTGCTGGCCGAGGGAGTGCCTGCGCCGCTATCGGAGTCGCCGACCGTGCTCGCCTCACTGTCGGCGAAGCTTCGCTGCGCCGCGTTCTGGGTGTCGACGGTCGACCCGCCGGCATTGCTGTTGGTCGTCCCACCCGCGGCGCTGGCCATGGCGTTGGTCGTGCTGGTGGCCGAGGCGTCGGCGACGAACGCGACACCACCGCTGGTGGCGTCGATGTTGCGGAGCGTGGTGGCGATGGTGAGGTCGGTGGCAATGGTCAGTGCGATGGCGGCGCCGACGGCGGCGCCGCTGCCGGCCGCCGTGCCGCCCGAGGCGGTCGTGGTCGAGCCGGTGTGCGTGGCGGTGGCCGAGAGCGAGCCGAGCTTGAGCGTGCCGCTGCCGGTGCCGACCTGCGCCGTGGTGGTGTTGTTGGCGATCGAGAGCGCCACCGCCGGGCTGACCGCCACGCCGCCGCTCGCCCCCGCCGTCGCCGTGGTCGTCATCGAGTCGTTGGAGCTGGCGCCGAGGACCAGATTGTGGGCTCCGGTCAGTTGCGCCGTGTTCTCGAGGTCGGCCAGCGCGGTATTCGTGGCGATGTTCAAGGCGGCCGAGGCCCCAACGCCGACCCTCGCGCCCGTGCCCCCCCCGGTGAAGGGGAGGGCCGACGCCGTCTCGGTGATGTTATTCTGGGCGTTCAGCGTCACGTTGTCGCCGCTGGCGACCGTGGCCGCGGCGCCCGACTTGAGCGCCGCGTCGCTCGTGTTCGAGACGATGTTCAGCGCCAGCGACCCGGCCACCCCGACGCTCGTGCTGCCCGCCCCGGACGTCGCCTGGGCGCTGAAGCCGTTGCTCGTGTTGGGCGCGGTCACCGGCGTCAAGGCCTGGACATTGATCGCCGGCGCCGAGAGGTTTGCGGCCCCCTGGATCGAAGCCTGATTGGTCGCCTTGGCCAGGTCGATGGCGACCGCGACCCCCACGCCGGCAGTGCCGGTCGTCGCATTGCCGCTGGCCGCCGTGGCGTCATTGGTGCTCGAGGACGCGTTGATATTGATCGCGTTCGGCGAGTTGATCAGGCCGGTGGAGGCGATGTACGCCTCGGTGTCCCGCGTCAGGTTAGTCACGGCGAGAGCGCCCACGAGGCCTACCGCCCCGTCGCTGGTCTTCGCGTTGTAAGTGGTCAGATCGGTCTTGGTGGAGGCATCGTTTGTGGTCGCGCCCCTCGCGGTCGACTTGGCGGTGGTGTCAGCGGTGGTGTTCGACGTGGAGGCGACGGTCACCGTGCTCCCGGACGCGGTGGCGCTGCCGCCGATGTAGGCCTGCGTCGTGCTGTTGACCGTCGACACGGCCACCATGCCACCCCCGGCGACTGCGCCCTCGGCCGTGCCGTCCGCGGTCGCCGTGGCGTTGGTGGTGTTGTTCGCGGTCAGCGCCAGGTTCCCCCCCGCCGAGACGGATGCCGTACCCGCGATATCGGCGATGGCCGTCGTGGTGAGCGACGAATTGGCGACCCCCGCGTCGACCCCCGTGCTGCCCGCGGCGTTGGCCGCCGCGTTCTCGGTGATCGTGGCGGTCGAAGTCGCCGCGATGGTCACGTTACCGCCGCCGGAGATCACGGAGCTCCCCGCGATCGCGATCGTCGCGTTCGAGCCGGCATTCACGGTCGCAAGGTTGGCGCCGAGCGCCCCGTTGCCGTTGGTCGTGACGGTCAACGTTCCGTTGGCTGCGATGGTGATGTTGTCGCTCTGAATCGTGGCATTCGTGAGGGTCACCTGGGCGCTGGCCTGGGCCGTGGTGCTGGTCTCGGTGTCGCCGGCGGTGAGCGACACGTTCCCCGCAGGGGAGGCCGTCATCGGCGCGTAGATGCCGCCGCCATTGATCGTGATGGCGTCCGCAGACACGGTCGCCGACGTCACGTGGTAGTTGTCGGTGATGGTCGCGCTGGTGAGCCCGGAGACCGTCAGGGCCTGGCTGAGGGTGAACGAGCTGGTGGATGTGCTGCCGAACGTGATGCTCTGGTTGGCGAGGCTGTTGCCCTGCGCGGTGATGCCCGTGACCGAGGTGAAGGAATGGGTCGTAAAGCTGGTGCCGGTCACCGTGAGACTCGAGGTGCCGGACACCGCGACCGTGGCGGTGTCGCCGGCGGCGCCGAGGGTGATGTTCAGTAATCCCGCCGTCTCACTCGCGCTGACGGCCAGCAGCACGCGGCTCTCCAGTTCCTGGAGCGTCAGCTCCCGCCGCCTCCGCCACAACCGATGGTTTGATCGGGCACATTTCCCCGCCCTCGTCATCCACCGATTGCCAAGCTGACCCCACCAATTGCGAGCCATGGTGCAACTCCTCGATGCAATTCGTCGAGAGATACCGATACCTCGATGAGGAAAGTGGCCATACTAATAACGTCCAGTGGCAATTGAAAGCCTTTTCTTTTCTTTTTTTTTTAAATCGTTTATAGATTACGGTGTGATGGTTCAGCGTGAAATGGAGAAACCGGGGTTGGGAGATAAGGTAGACTGGACGAGCCGGTTGCGTTGTCGTTTTAGTGAATGGCGATGCATGCAATGATTGCGGGGCTCCATGCCTGTGCTGATCGTGCGAGCTCGGCCTGAGAAACGGTTTGACCGTCCCCCGAGCCCTCATATGGATGCCCCGACGCGATCTCGGCGCGTAGCATCGCCTAGGCTGACAACCTGTGAACTCTGGCGGCTAACTCGGGACCACGCCGAGCCGAACTCAAACCGCTTCAGCCTCGCTCACGGAGCTTGATCACCTTGGCGTCGATCTTCTCGGCGATCTTTTGCTGTTCCGGGGGCTTCCCGGGGTCGAGGCCCGTTTTCGGTTTTCGCGAGCGAAAACCGGCTAGCGCGCGGTCTGAAATCCGCCCCGGCCGATCGCGGGTCCGGACGAGGCCGGGAAAACGAGGCGGGAGAGCGGGGACGATCGTATTGGCTTGTGCTCACCAAGCGAGCACGGCTCCAGGCGCCGTCGCCAGGTCCGGTGCCGTCCAGTCGGCCCCCGCGGCCATGAGCGGGTAGGCCGAAAAAGGTGAATAAGGTCCGAGACTACAGCAGGCAGCGTCACCGACGCCCCGCCGGGCTCGACCCGGCCGACTGGTTTCACGAACGGCTGGCCGACCCGAATGAGGACTTCGCCCGCGAGGGGGGATGAAACAGGGACGCAGTTAGTTTTCTGCCTCACTGAAACGCACCAGAATCGGCCTTTTGCGAAAAATGTGGATTTCGACGACCGATCGGTTCAGGACATGATAAATCTGGTTCATCCGGGGCAAGCGTACAGGCCTTGAAAAAAGTGGACATGCTTGCCCAATCTAATGTTGCGTCAATTACCCCTTTCAGATTGGAGACACAGCATGTCCACCAGCTTGTTGTACCATGCGTTCGGGATTCAGGAGCGCGGTGACGCCGGGCCGTAGCAGTGTGCGCCGGACAAAGTCGCGTTGTGCACTCGAAAGGTGGTACGTGTGAAAGAAGATGACGAGCCGGTAGGGCGACGGGTCGAGCCGGTCGAGGTCGTCGACGAGCACCGAGTCGAACGGCGCCCCGATCTTGACGAGGGCTGGCTGCGTCTCCGCGAGCGACCGGGCGTAGGCGCCGTTCTCGAAGGTCAGGTACGCTCCGGTCGTCTCGTCGGCCACGAGGAGGATCTGTGCGGCCGGCGAGCGGTCAAACTGCGCGGACTCGCCCAGGACCCGGTAGAGGCGCGCCAGCTCGGCGAGGATCTGCGGGTCGTAGTAATAGCCGCCGTGGAGGTCAAAGAGGCTGGTGAAGAGCCCGTGGCCGAGTGCGAAGCCGGCGTTGCGCCGGTACATCCAGGCCGTCTCCTGCGTCGTCCTTGTCGCGCCGAGGTTCTCGCCAGTCTGCTGGATCGTGCCGGGGCCGAACCCCTCCTTCAGACCGAGCCGCTTGATCACGTCGGGAAACTTTGAAGAGACGACGTCGTTGTCGTGGTACCAGAGCTTGCCGTGCAGGGCCAGCGAGAGGGCCGGCGAACGCAGGTAATCGGCGCCAAGGCCGAGCTGGCGGTGGCCGTAGCTCGAGGTGACGAGCATGAAATCGAGGTTCGGCGAGCGGGCCAGGCACCCCAGCGCGTTGTGGCCGAACTCGGGGTCGCCGCCGAACTCGAACATGTAACCGTAGAACGCCCCCACGACCTTCGTGCCCTGGGTGACGTCCTTCACCGTCCTGACGAAGTGACCGATCGTCTCGGGGATGATCTCGTTGTAGAAGAGGTAATAGTCGATGACGGGCATCTCTGCCGCCGGATCGCGAAACGTCCGCTCCCTGTGGCGCTGGCGGTCGGTCTTCGAGGGGACAGCCGCCGTGGAGAAATCGACTCGGGGGTCGCACCAGGCCTCTCTCAATGCGGCGACATCGCCGTATCGTCTCTGGAGCCAGGCGCGGAAGGCCGCATGCATCGCGGCAGAGTAATTAGACAGTTCCCCGGCGTGAATGCTCCAGTGGTACCACTCCTCGGTCATCATACCGGTGACCATGTAGCCGAACATGTGCGCGGCGTAATCGGAACGCTGGATGTGTTCGATCAGGCGCTGCAGGCCGCCGGCCATGTCGCGCCGCCACACTGGCGAGGCGATCGAAGGGAACGACCGCCCGGAGCGGCTCTCGGAGCCCGGAGGGTAAGCCCGCCGGCCGTCGTCGAGCACCTGCACTTCCTCAGGGTGCTGCAACAGCCACCAGTCGGGCGTCTCGAGGAAGACCCGCGGCATGATGTAACCGTCAGGCCGCGCGTCGAGCGCGCGGTGGGCCAGGGTATCAAGGTCCGAGAAGTCCCAACGATCGGGGCCGATCCAGGTGGCGGGCCGGGTGCCCACGGCGAGATTCGTGGAGAAGCTGAAGACGCGGCAGCCGACCCGGGCGAGCTGGCGGAAGTAACGCGACTCCGGGACATGAGTCTCGAACACGGGGCTGGTGAACGGCTCACCGTCGAGGAAGAACGTCGGCTTGCCGAGATGAATCGCCACGCTCGTGCGCGGGCCGGGGATAGGGTTGGAGTCGTCAACGATCGCGGAGCCCGGCATGCCCGCCGCAGCGAAGGACATGAGACCGTCTCGCAAGAGCTCCCGCCGGGTTGGGTTGTACGGCATGGTAGTAGTCTTCTCGGAAGAGGGCCCTTGAGCGCACGGGTCAGGCAGCCGAATTGTCAGTTTCACGACTCTCATACTCCCGGGCGCTGTTCCAGGACTGACCCCTTCACGATTGGTTCAAGGCTGAACGGGGATTTCACGAGGGATGGGCTGCTTGTCATGCAACCGGCGTGCGGCGTCTCCGACGAGCCGCAGATACCAATCGCTGGGCAAGCCATCGTAGCCGACAAAGTGCCCTTGCGGGGGGGGAGAACTGGTCACTTTGAAAATGGCCGTGCCTTCGTCCACCTCGTCAAACATTGCCACATACACGGTGTCCACACCCAGCCTGGACAACTCGAAAAACTGCTCCCATAAAAACCGGCCGCCACGACGCGAAATCAAGCTCGTGCCCGGCGATTGGCGTTGGAGATTGTCCCAACTGAAGCCCGGATAGACCCCGGGAATCCAGAGCATCCCCAGGCGTTCGCACTCGCGCTGATCTTCAGCCCAGTAAGACGTGGCCGCGTGCTTCACTTTGGATTGGTCGGGGACATAATTGCCAATATTCCAGGGGCAGTAGGCGCCGAATCGCCGGTAAAACTTCTGCCACGCGGGATCGAGATTGCGCCGCCAGTTCCAGTCGCCGCCACCGACCAGGAAGGCGGAATAACGGCCAGGGCTTGCAAAGAAGTCGATCAGGCGGTTGGCCAGCTCCGCGTTCATCGGATCGTGCTCGTTCCCGAAGTAGAAGTCCCAAATCTGCACAGCCGGATGGCCGCCTTGATGCAAGTAACGCGGATCTTCGACGACTTTTTCATCCACCATTTTCTTCCAATCTGAAGTGAGGACGTCGAAAATGCGTTCCACCGGCATGTCGGCGATATCATAGGAAAGCGCCCAAACCCGGCCAGTCTTCAGTGCCGCAGCTCGGACATGGTTGAGCACTCGCAAACGGGACGAACACCGGGATGGTTGCGGTCCACCGGGCAGATCCACGAGGAAGTGTTGCAGCCAGGCGCCGTCGATACCATAATCGCGCATCCATTCGAAATGGCGGAGCACGGTTGGGGCACTATCGGAGCTGAACAGCTCGGCCTGGCGGCCGCCGGGATAGGTGAAGCCCGGCGCTGGATAACGCTCCGTCGCGGAATAGTCGGCCATGTCAGGCCACATCTCGAACGTCAGGAGGCCGGGCGCGATCCGCCTCGAATCGCGACTCCAATGAATCCAGCCCATCTTGGCAGTATCATCCGGGCAGCGGAACCAGCCTTGGTAACCGCACATTACCTTACCCCGCAAGGACGTTGTGTCCACGGTGCCGGCGCGGCTCACTGGCTTCGTCGAAGCCGTCGACTGTCCATGAGCCGTCAAGCATCCGGCTAGCAGGGCGATGACCAGAATGATTGTGCAATGTGGACGCATGGCGGCCTAATGGTCCTGCTCACCTGCCCGCCCCGCTCGGTGAGCTCATATCCCCGGAAGCGAACGCGCGGGCCGGGTGAGGTGCAGCGCCTGGTCAGGCGTGCCTTGCGAGCCGAGACGCTGACGCTCTCTCCTTATGCAGGCGCTGCCTGCCCAAGCCGCCCGTAGACGGCTGCCCGGGCCAAGTAGTGCTGTACGAACTCGGGCTGCAACACGATGGCTCGCGCGAAGTCCTCGGCGGCCCCCGTAAATTTGCCCGCTTCAAGCCGGGCCTGGGCGCGTGCCCGGCGGGTGTACTGGTCGTCCGGGGCGATGATGGCGCTCATGGTACGCGATTTTCACGATACGGCCCGGGCGTTCTGGTGTCCACCCGAGCAGCGGAACACCGCCGGCCTCGGCGACCCCAGGAGCATTCTACAGCTCCATATTCCGTCCTGCACGCCGGAATCGTGAGACGTTCAGGCCTTGCCGTAGCAAACGAACAAAAAACAAGGCTAAGCTGGATGCTGGCCCCGACATCGAAGCGCCATGATCGCGCCCTCTTCGGAGAGAGAGAATCGCTTCACGCTCGGACAATAGCATTCGGTGATTCGACCCTACAGAAGGCCCCATGAACGCACTGGCGCATCGACCCATTTCGCTCGCGGTCCTGGTCGTCGCGAGTGCCCTCCTCGCCGACTCCGCCGGTCTGGACGGCGACCCATCGCTAAAGGCTGCCGGCGCTCAGGAACGCGAGGGTAAGATCAAGGCGAACGGCATCACGATCGCCTGGGAGTACCAGCGGGCGAAGCACAGGACCATCAAGGTGCCGACCGTCGTCGTTCACGGCACAGAGGTGAGGCTCGGGACGAGCTGGAAAATGGGCTTGGGCATCGACGTTGAGGCGCGGCTTACCGACGAAGAGGACCTCTGGCTCGATTCTGGCATCCACGATCCGAAGCGGCTTGAACCGCTCCTCGTGCCCTTTCCCGCACAGCAGGTGGACGCGTATCCTAGAGGCAGGCTGGTGAACGACCCTGGCCACGATGCGCCGGAATGCATCCAGTCGATCGAGACGGGGGACTGGCTGCCGGGGTTGTCGTCATGGACTGACGCGGCTGAGAAACCCAACTCCTGGTCGGATAACCCATGACAAAGACGGTTTTCATCACCGGGGCGTCCAGCGGCATCGGCCGCTCAACTGCACGATTGTTTCAGGAGCGGGGCTGGAATGTGGCGGCGAGCATGCGCAGCCCCGACCGGGCGGGCGACTGGATCAAGCAGGATCGAACTCTGGGATTACGTCTCGATGTCACGGACGGCGAGAGCATCGGGGTTGCAATGGACCGGGCTGTCACCCATTTCGGTGCGGTCGATGTCCTTGTGAACAATGCAGGCTACGGGACAGTCGGGCCGTTCGAGGCATCCACGCCCGAGCAGGTCGAACGTCAGATTGCCACCAATGTCACCGGGTTGATGAACGTAACCAGGGCTTTTCTGCCTCACTTCCGGGAGCGGCGAAGGGGCGTGATTGTCAACGTCGCTTCGATGGGCGGGCGAATCACATTCCCTCTCTACAGCGTCTACCATGCGACCAAGTGGGCAGTGGAGGGCTTCTCCGAGGCGCTGGTCTACGAACTGGAGCCGTTCGGCATCCGGGTGAAGATCATCGAGCCAGGAGCCATCAAGACCGACTTCTACGACCGGTCGCTGGAAGTGCTGACCAGACCGGGGTTGACGGCCTACGATGGGTTCGTCGCCAGGGCGATGCGCACGATGCAGAAAGCAGGGGCGGACGCACCTGGGCCGGAGATCGTGGCCCGGACCATCTACCGGGCGGCGACGGACGGACGCCATCGCCTGCGATATCCAGCGAACTCGGCCTCTATCCTGTTGCTCCGTCGCCTGCTGCCGACCGGTGTGTTCATGGGACTGGTGAAGAGGCTGGTCCTGAAGTGATTCGGCAGCAGGAGACTCACCGGTCAGACGCAGGACGACCGCACATGGCCAAGAAACAACCACCGAGCGACGTGTCCATCGGCAAGTTCGACATCCTCGCCACCTACGCCTACGCCAAAGCCCTGCTCGACGGGATGGATGACGACGAGGCAAAGCAGCGGGGCATGGTCGCCGCCATCATGGGTGCCCAGGCACGCCTGGGAATTCGCAAGGAACACCACGAGGAGTTCCAAGCCCAGAAGGAAGCCGCCGAGAAGAAGCAAAAGACGACCATCACCGCTGAGTCGTTCGACAGGCAGGTCGCCCACAAGATGGGCAAGTTCTTCGAGGAGGTGTTTCTTCCGGCTCTGAAGAAACTGGTCGAGGCGGGGTTGTCGTATGACGAGGTGAAGCGGCTGGTGAAGATCCCGAGCACCTGGGGGGCCAAGATCCGCGGGGAACAGTACCGGGAACGGGTGAAGGAGTACCTCTCGAACTGAGGAATCCAGCCCAGGAGTGGTCCTTGTTGTTCCTCTGTGGGTCGGTCCATGGCTGGGTGGCGGAAGGGTTTGAATACCGCAGGATGGCTCGATCCTGGAGCAAGTGAAGGATTGCTCGGTAGGATGGGAGCGGTTCATGCGGTGGTGAGAGCGGACTTGGTGTCAGGAGGGGGGCGAAGTCATGGAACCGTTCTTCCCTTTCGTATTGCTCGGGTTTGCCGTTGGGCTATTGATCTGGGGCGTCAACAACTTATCCGTGGAAGGAAGGTACACGAAACTCTTCGCCACCAGTGCCACAGCCGTCGGCGTGGCTGTGCTGGGCTGGTTTTTCACGACCTATGGGAAAGGTGGCCCTCTGTATGCAGTTTTCTCGGTACTTCTTCTCCTCGGACTGCTGGTCTGGGGGCTGATCCATCCCGTCGTTGGGCGGCGACTCGCAAGAACCTTCGCCGTGATAGCGATGGGCCTGGGAATGGGCCTCCTGCTCTGGGGCATCAGCGGGGCAGTGAGTGGAGAACGTCTTCACCCGCCCTTCGGAAGCAACATCATCACGGAAGTCAGCGAAGCGATCGGTTGGGGAGCAGGGTTCCTCACCGGCGGCATCGTCGCCCTTGTACTCTCATTTCTTGGGAAAACCAAGAAAGCCGTTGAGCAGGACGCTCAAGAGTGCGAGCCCACTTCGGAATCACCGCATCACCCCGTGTAACCCTCCTGGGATGATCATTTTCTGTCACCTCCGGGCGGCTCGAATCGTCAGGTGAAGGGCGATCCCTGGAGTGAGATGACGTGAGAGCGATGATTGACACACGCAATTTCAGGAAATGCAAATAATTTTACATTGACGCCTTTAAACACTTGCCTTACCGACACCGGTTATCGGCTTTCCAAGATCTTCAAGGGCATGGTCTGCTGAAGAGTCCCCAAGACCAAGTACCGAGCCACTCGTCGAATCCGAAGGAGCCGTCGGGTGGTTTCATTCTCGGCAGGAATCCGTTCGGCTCGAACACACCCCGCAGCGACCCGGAAAGTCAAGAAAAGCGCGCCTCTTCCGGGCAGTTAGGGAAGTTTTCCATAAAAGTGATTTCTTTTTGCATGAAGGTTGTGTATACTTCAATAGGTTGGTCTGACGACTGAGTGAACACCTTGGGTCCTCACCGAATCACTTTTTGCTTCCCCCTCTCGCCTTTCCCACCTCCAGGGTTCGATTGTGCGCCTCTTTCTCATCGACTCAGAAAGCATTCAACGGGTCGAAAAGCCTTCGCCATAGGGAGATTACAAGTGGGAAAAAAGTTGTATGTTGGAAATTTGACCTATGCAGTGACTCATACCGATTTGGAGGAGTGGTTCACTCAGTACGGGACAGTGCAGAGCGCCCAGGTCATCCAGGACCGTGATATGGACCGCAGCAAGGGGTTCGGTTTTGTCGAGATGGACACCGACGCCCAGGCTGACGCTGCGATCCTGGGACTCAATGACCACGAACACGAGGGGCGGCGGCTCATCGTGAGCGAAGCCAAGCCTCGGGTGGCCCGTGCCGTCGGCTTTGCTGGTGGTAACACTGGTGGTGGTTATGGAGACGGTGGCGGCCGGCGTTATTGATCGTCCACCATCTCGGTGGGTTTCGAGGGGATCACTCGTGCGGTCCGTCGATCCCTCCGGTACCGCCGATGAGTAGGGCCTTTCTGTCGGGTCACCGCCTTCGTGGCTTCTCGCCTGCCGGCCATGCGAATCAGAGGAATCTGAACACTCACCCGGCCCGGACCAGAGCAGGCGGAATGAGTCCTCTGCTATCCCGCCGTCCACTCGTGAGCAAGTCTCCTTCAGGGAACCATCAACGAAGAGTCGACCTAACCACCATCCATGGTTCGGAGCCTCAAGTGAACAGTTACCCCGCCAGCGAACAAAGGATATCGGAGGTTGAGAGAGGTCGAATCTGCAACGCAATTCTTCCGATGCCTCGTGCCAAGACGCTTTCCGCTGGAGATTCCATCATCTTCGCCCTTGCTTACTCAAATGCGGGCCAGGAGACTCGTTACGTCAAGCGTGGGGATTCGGTCTGTGTCTTGCTCACCGAGGTCACTGATCTCGGAGCAACTGATCCCGCCACTGGCCAAGCCCTTTTTCGACTCTCCTGGAACCCGCTTGGTCAAAGCGATTCACCCGGCACTATTGCCAAGCGTGTCGTGAAATCCCGTAGCTCTCATGCGTGGGGCTAGCCGGGCACCCTGCTCGATCCGACCGAGTAGCCAGAGAGGTCCTTTGTCTTCGATCCCTGCCCACGATCCTGGTGAACGGCTAGAATCCCTCTGTCTCCCACCGCCGGTTCCGGGCTACCCATTGCAGCTCCCTCCAGCGTGCTCACACACCAAGAGGCCCTGATGTTTCCCAAGTACCGCCACACGCCGATCTTTGATGCCGAGCGGAAACGCTGTTCAGTCTGCCGTCAAGCCGTTTATTCGCTGGCGGGCATTCATCCTCAGTGTGCGATCAAGCGAGCCATTGCTCTGGAATCAAGGAGCAAGAGGGAGGCGGCATCCAGGGCTGGTCCCGAAGTCGCTGTCGTCGCTCTTCGGACGGACAGCGCTTTCCGAGATTGAGATGCGTGGTCACGTAACAGACAGCAAACGCCAACAACGGCTTTGATTCAAGACCGTGGTCCACTCCCTCGGGATCGGAGTTGACGACGTAGTTCGCCAACGCCGTTTCCCTGACTCGATTCGCCTCTCGACCCAGCAGCTTCCTGCCCCGGAACTTGAGACAAACCAGGGGAGCCAAGTGGAACAGGTTGGCGTCCGTGATCCGCTCACCGGTCAGCGTGCTGAAGGGTTCGGTTTCACGGGCGTCTTTGATGGCCAGCTTGATCTCCAGCAGCCATCCTTCCAGTGTGCGCATGAGCGGCCGTTTCATCGAGAGCCACCTTGCCCGCCTGATGAGTTCTTCGCTTCTTGAAGGTGCAAGAATCGAATCGATTACCCTGGTTCCGCTGATGGCGAACGCTTGATCACTTTCAATTGGTCTGCTTCTTGATTTCACGGAGAAACCCCAGCACCGACCGCTGATAAAGGTCGGGGTAGGTCTCCGGCAAGTTCATGTGTCCGGCATGCTCGAAGAGGACCAGCCTGGCGTGTGATCGAACACGATCAAGGATCGCCTCCGCCTCATCTGGTCGGGCAACAGGGTCCTCGTCCCCCGCCAGGATGAGTACCGGCACGTCGGGAGGAATCGCACCGATCGCCTCGACCGAGGACAACTGCTTCCTGGGCAGCGGCGACGACTTCTTCTTGACCCTGTTCAAGGCCGAGCGACCTGGCTTGAACCACTACTGCTACGCCATCAGGGGCTACGCTGCCGGTCAATCCGAGGAAAAGCTGAAAGCGGCCGGGTTGAAGTCTCGACGTGAAGGGAACCGGGTGTACTTCCCCGACCCCGACGGGATCGAGGTCCAGGTCGCAGGGACGTGACTTGGGCACTCGAAGCTGCTGCAAATCCACTGTGGCAAGCTAATCGTCCCGCAAGTCCAAGGTCAGCATGCCGAAGCCGCCGAGAAGCCCAACCCTCGACTCTTTGAGATATCCAGTGCAGAAGAGCGTGAACGTCCCGTCGTCTTCGGGGATCAACCCCAGCGGTGTCCTCACATCGCTCGTCCAAAGCTTCGACCGATCGAGGACGAGGTATTTCGCTTTTCCCCACTCGACCCCATCTTGGGACAGCGCATACCCAATCTGGTCTGTAGGCCCCAAGCTGTCGAACACGGCAATGTAGTGCCCATTCTTGAGCCGGGTGACGATAGGGTTTTCGACTCCGTACCGCGCATCGAGAGGAACAGGGTTGTGATCCGACAATCGCTTCCACGGACCTGTCAGAGCGGGAGCCGAGACCAGGCCCACTTTCCAATAGAGAACCGGTTTTACCTCGGTCTTGGCGCTGCCATAGAATCCATACCACCGGTCCCCAACCCGGAAGGGATAAAAGGAATCGGTCCCCTGAAGCCCCTCCCAGGATTCCGAGTCTTTTCCGGGTTCAAGGATCACCCCGACATCCCTTGTATGGACCACCGATGCCGTCCGCCCCCCGGTCGTGTCGAAACCGCCCGCCAGATGCGTCCCTCGTAGTTGTTCAACCACTTCTCGGCGGTGTTTGGCTGGCTGCGGTAGGCAACGTAGAACAGCTCCCAGCGATTGTCCTTGTCATTGAAGACAGGCATCGGAGCCCAGAGAGCCGCTCGCGGGTCTGCCCCGTCGAAGTTCCCGCTTGACTCATAGAGGGTCGAGACCCGCTTCCATGTCCTCTTATCAGGGCTGGTCCAGTGGGCGAGCTTCATCTTGACCCACAGGGGATCGCCCACCATCTCAGAGGTGAAGAGGTGGTAGGTACCGTTCAGTTTGACCACGGAGCCACCCTCGAATCCGTGCTTGTTATCTTCCGTGCCGGGATCACCCTTCTTGATGAGGGGGTGATCTGGTTGGTCCAGGATGATCAGGACGCTCCCCGCTCCCGGTTTATCTCCCGCACGGCCGCTGGTCGTCGGACCTGCTGTGACCAGGATCGTCATCACAAGAGACGTCGCCAAGCGCCGGACAAGCTGGCGATTTGTTGTGCACATCGACATTTCTTCAGACTCCAGGACTCTGCTTCAATCAGGAACGGAACCTGTTTCACGCCTCATCGGGCAAAGGAGTGGGTACGGGGCTGTCGGCCATTTTCGGCACGAACTCCTCATAGACCACCAGGGTGCCACGCCAGTCCCCGAACACCGCCTCGACGAACGCCCGGACGTTCTTCCACGACAGTCCGCCGTAACCCACGCCGATGCGAGGCATGGCGATGCGGGTGATCTGCTCAGCGTCTGCCTGCTTCCTCATCGACCGCAGGGCTGTCTCAATCGCCTCGTAACTGGCCCTCGCCCGCCAGTAGCCCTCCTGGGTGCCGAGGTTGAAGACCCAGGGCTGATTGTCAGCTTTCCAGAGCCAGCAGTTCCCCAGGTTGAACTCCCGAGGTTCGGCCTTGCACCGCCTGCGGTATTCCTTGTACATCTCCGAGTAGCGAGCCCGGAAGGTCTTGGCGATCCCCGCCCCCATCGACCCTTGGCAGTTGCAGCCGTGGGCGAACGCTTGGGCTTCGTGGGTGTTGTCGAACAGATCCCCGGAGACGTACTGTGTCGTCATGAGTCGCTGTCCTCGAGGCTACCGTTTGACGAATAGTGTACGTGCGATACGATGGCAAGGCAACTACAAGGCTATGCATTGTACGGGGAAAGGGGAGACCAATGGGGCGAGAACGATTTGAGTCGGCATACCAGGAAACGGCACCGTGGGACATGGCTGGTCCCCAGCCTGCGTTTGTCGGTTTGGAGGAGGCGGGGGAGATCCGGGGATCAGTGCTCGACGCCGGGTGCGGCACCGGAGAGAACGCCCTCTACCTGGCATCCTGTGGGCATGAGGTCTGGGGTCTCGACTTCATCCCCGTCGCCATCGAGCGAGCGAATGTCAAGGCGAAGGAGCGGGGGCTGGGCGTCCATTTTCAGGTCGGCGATGCCTTGAAGCTCGATCAACTGGGTCGCACCTTCGATACGGCGATCGACTGCGGGCTGTTTCACACCTTCGCCGACGAGGAGCGACCGCTGTACGTTTCGGGGCTGGCGACGGTTCTCCGTCCCGGAGGTTCTGTCCACATCCTCTGCTTCAGCGATCAGGAACCGCCCGGTCAGGGACCGAGGCGGGTCACCCAGCGGGAGATCCGTGACGCCTTCGGTGACGGCTGGCGGGTCACCGAGATCCGGGAAGCTCGGTTTCAGACGTCGGACCACCCGGAAGCCAGGACATTCAGCCCCGGAGGACCGAGGGCGTGGCTGGCAACGATCACCCGGACCTCAGCAAGCCGGTGATGGTGGCGGACACCTACTTCTACAGCGCCAGATCGATCGGCGTCGAGAATGCAAACGATGCCGGGGAAGTCGCTTGCAACAAGCCTGAAGCGCAAGCGAAGGACATTGAATGATATGCATTTTCGAACACCCTTCGCTTGCGCTTCAGGCTTGTGAGCCCGGTTCCTGCCGACTCGGATGGGAAGTCAGCAGCTCCGATCCAGCGCTGTGGTACTACATGCCTCCCGATTCTCTCCGGGAGCAGGCGAATATGGCAGTGGAATCAATCGATCGCTGATCACGAGGAGATCCTGTGATGATGGCGAAGCATCCTCCGGCATCCTTGGCATTCCTTCTGCTTTTCTTCGTTTTCTGCGTGCCGAGCTACGGAGACGACGCCAGGCAGCCGTTCGATGATCCGGTCAAATAGTCCCTCGATACCGACTTGAGGTGTCCGGGCTGGCTCTTCCTCGATGGGCTCCGGTATGCTGAGGCCATACCCGTCTTCTGCCCAACCAGGAAAGGGTCTCTCATGGATACCTCTCCATCGGATCGCCTCGCTGATGCCATCGGATCGAGCTCCAGCCGGCGGGATTTCCTGCACCAGACTGCGGGAATCGCTGCCGGCATTGCCACGATGGCCACCTCGGTGTCAGCCAAGGACCAACCTGCCTCAACGTCCTCGCTCTTGCCGGCCATTCAACTGGGTCCACAACGAGTCACTCGGCTGATCATCGGGGGCAATCCCGTCTACTGCTACTCCCACTTCAACAAGCACTTCGACCGCCACATGACCGCCTGGCACACGCCGGAGCGGTTCATGGAATTGCTCAAGCGGTGCGAGGATTGCGGACTCAATACCTTCCAGAACAGCTATTCTGAGCGAACACTCTCCGACCTGGAACGCTACCGTGCTGCGGGCGGCACAATGAATTGGCTCTGCCTGGGCAATCCCGACTGGGATGAGCATCCCGAGTTCATCGACGACGCTGCCAAACACAAACCCATCGGCATCTCCCCCCCACGGGCACTTGAACGAGCGGCTCCATCGCCAGAAGAAATACAACGTACTGACCGGCCTGTTGAACGAATCCGGGACCACGGCATCCTCGTCGGACTCTCGGCCCACGACCCGACCCTGATCGAGACCGCCGAGGAAAAGGGTTGGGATGTCGATTATTATATGTGCGCCCTCTATTTCCTCACTCGGACCAAGGACGAGTACCGGGCGATCCTGGGCAGCGACTTGCCGCTGGGCGAGATTTACCTGTCCTCCGATCCTCCCAGGATGTTCAAGGCGATCAAGGCGACCTCGAAGCCTTGCCTGGCATACAAGCTCCTGGCCGCTGGGCGTCGGATCGGGAGTCCCGCCGAGGTACGGCGCTGCTTCGAGGAGGCATTTGCCAACCTCAAGCCCAAGGATGCGGCGATTGTGGGGATGTACCAGCAGTTCGGCGATCAGGTGGCTGAGAATGCCGCAATCATCCGCGAGGTCGGTTCGAGGGGATGAGGAGATCAATGACCGATCTGGTCTGCGAAACGCTCGGGGGCGCTCGAGTCCGCTCCACTGATCGGACTGTCCGCACGCTCCCGGCGACTACGCCCCCGAGAAACCGCTTCATCCGGTCGGCGAAGAACTGTTCGCAGTCGGTGAGGTGGCAGACCACCTCGAGGGTGCTCCACTTGCCCGGTATCGGGCGGGAGCGAAGCATCTCGCCGGTCATGCCCGAGACGGCAGCCCGGAGATCGGCGACTCCTTGGTCGTAGACCGAGAGGAGGTGTTCGACCGACAGCGACTCGTCGTCCTTCTGGGCATCGACGGCTTCATAGGTTTTGGTCACGTTCGAATCCAGTTCATCCAAGTGATCGACAGTTGCAGGACGGTCGCAATCGAGACCCAGACCAGATACGGCACCTGAGCCACGGCAACCCAGCGATAATGAGGGTCGAGAGCATGGACAGCGAACTCCAGTAATCGAGAGCATCGATAGGACATCTTCCATCGACGACCGCACCTCTGCCATCAAACGGGTCATTCGAGTATCATCGAACGAGATCGGGGAACAAGGAAGACCGACCGGTCGGGACGATTCACGGACGATGTGCTGGAACTTCAGGTCCCCCTGAAGCGGGGCTGCGCGATGGTCCGGCTGACGAAGTCGTGACGGGAGACCGTGTTCCCGGGCCGGGCACGCCGTCAGGGCGCTTTTGAGATAAGACCAGACCGAGTTTGCGACCGTGTCCACGCGGACCGGCACACCCGTTCGATCGCCGTACTTTCCGATTTCTGTCTGAAACTCCGGCGGATGACTATGTACCGGAACTCGATCCTGGAGACGTCGTGGTCTACCACCTCGCCGGAATCGACGCTGTGTCATCGCGTAGTGAATTTGTGCGACCAGGCACTCTGAGTCGGGCCGATTGCGGTACAATGATTTCCGCTGCCGGGGTGTGCTGCTGGGGACGAGTGCGATCGAGCGTACGATCGGAATCGCCCGTCAGGTGCAGCGGCTGCAAGAAACATTCCTCAGGCCAGCCGAATGTCGGCCAGTACGCTCTCAGGCTCGGTGCTCTCGAACGGCGAGCAAGGTCTGAGCGGCAGACTTGTACCGGCTTCCATCGTGCACGTTTGCCAATCGTCACTGAGTCCCGGAGGCATGCGATGCGACGGTTCCTTCTCGCGGTTTTTTGCGGGCTGATGGTGGTAATGCTGGGCTCACGATCGCGTGCGGCCGAAGAGGGCCAGGCGGTCAAGGAAGAGCTGGCGCGGATACAGGGAACCTGGCAGCTCGTCTACGCCGAGACCGATGGGAAGACGGCTCCCGGCGAGCGGATTCAAGCCGTCCGAGTCGAGATCAAGGGCAACAGCCATGCGGTCTACTTCGGCGATAAGCAGGTTGTCCACGACGTCAGCTTCACGCTCGATCCGACCGCGACGCCCAGGACCAGCGACGACACGATCAACGACGGCCCTGATAAGGGAAAGCAGATTGACGGCATCTACGAGCTCGAAGGAGACACGCTGGCCTCCTGCGTTGCCAAGGTTGGTGAGGACCGGCCCAAGAAGTTCGCCACCACGCCCGGGTCGGGGCACACATTTCGCGTCTTCAAGCGCGTCCGGCCCAATGAAGACCCCAAGGAAAAGGCCGTCCGCGACGAGCTGATCCGGTTCGGCGGTACCTGGCTGTTTGCCGAACTGGAGATTGGCGGCAAGAAGGTTCCCGCCGGCGACTTCGCGACGAACCGGCTGATCCTTCAGGGCGATCGGTTCCTCGCGACCGATCCGAATGAGACCGCCGCGGGTTACTACAAGATCGATCCCACCCGGGTTCCCAAGACCATCGACCTCGTGTTCACGTCGGGCTCGCCTAAAGGAACGACGGTGCGTGGAATCTACGAACTGAACGATGACACCTACAAGCAGTGCTTGAGTGTGGACGATACGCCCCGTCCTGAGAAGTTCGAGAGCACGCCCGGCAGCACGTACGCCCTCGAAGTGCTGAAGAAAGAAAAACCCTGAATCCGCCCAGGACCCGTCTTAAGTCGCAATATGCCAATGATTAACACCACGAGCAATTGGCTTTGTTCTGGCGCTTTTCGATCACCGCCAGGTCCAAATCCTTCCGTTTGTCCCCGCTCGCCTCCGCCCGATCGTTAACCACTCTCTCGTGGCCGGAGGCACTCAACGCCAGGGGATCCAGACGTGCCAGCTAGCGGAAGGGGCCATCCACATTCTGGCACCTGAGAAACGTGGGTGGCCCCAACGTCCCCATCACGGCGGGTTCATCGGCGGGGAAGATCTGCGAGCGACGAACCCGAGGCCTGACAGCGCGAACCTTGACCAGCCTGGGTGCGTCTCTCCCTACACGGTATATTGACGGGTGTATAGTATGGGAGAGCACAACGATGTCGATGAAACAGCCGAGAAGGCAGCAGCGTACGGAAGACCAGCACTACGTGCCACAACTCTACCTGCGTGGCTTTACGAACGCATCCGGTCGGATGTTCTGCTATGACAAGGCGACTGGCAAGTCGTACCCAACCTCCACAAAAGCCGCCGCTCAGGAGCCGTACTTCTACGAGATCCCGTCGACCCCCGGTCTGAATGTGGCGGTCAACACTGTCGAGAATGCGCTCGGCGTCGTCGAAACCGCGTGGACCCCCGTGCTAGCCGACCTGATCAAGAACGCCGACGCAGGAGGAATTAGCGCGCGGCAGGTGATCGAGTTTGCCCCGTTCGTCGTGATCCAATGGATGCGGACGCCGACATTCCGCGCGGTCGGGTATGAAATCCTGAAAAAGTTCGGGCAGTCCTTGGTCGATCAACTGGTCGATCTGAACGCCCCCGACATGGCAGGGAAAATCAAATTCTGCCTTGAGCAAGAAGGGATGGCCGGCGTTCATGCCGAGAAGCTTTTCGAGCCTGCCGAGGTAGAGAGGTAGAGAAGATGGCGCGAGACCTCGCACGGCATCTTTGGGTCATCGGAATCAACGAAAGCGAGCATCCGCTCTACACCTCCGACCACCCGGTCGTTCGTCGAGGCAATAAGCATGTAAACGGCAGCCCCCTTACCGGCGCCAACGATCCCGGGATCGAGTTCGCTTTTCCGCTGGATAGCCGCCACATTCTCCTGATCCTGGAACGCACCCACTTTGCGATATGTGCGCAGTTCGACAGGCGGTCAGTTCGGCTGCCTCCGGAGATGATTCGGGATTACAAAGAACTTCAAGTCCTGCGGAGCAACCAGAGAATCTACTGCGCGAACGACGATTTCGACCTAGCGCGCGAGGTCTGTACGGCTCATCCTGAAATATGCGATCCCAAGCGTTCCCGCGTTGTGGTAGAGACCACGCCGATCATCGACATGAGCAGCGAGACGTGGGTTCGGGTCTTGGAGTAGGGTAGCGCGTGTTGCCATTGAGGGCTTTGAGATGATCTTCTTCCCGTCACATGAGATCCACGACCGCTTGCGCGTGGAGCTGGCTGGCGTTTTCATAGACCGCTCGCTGAACCCACCACACCTCTGGTTAGTGGCAAAGCTGCCGACGAACCTGATCCGAGAAATCCGGGCCGGGGCTGGAGTGTCGCTACTCGCTTGGATGGTCGAAATCGATGATAATCTGATCGCTGCATTCGGGCTTCGGGTTTACGACGACCAAGCGGCGCCGCGCACCTTCTTCGGCTCGTGTCGAAGCGACGAGGAGGCCGCGGACCTGCGTGCCGTGCTTGCGGCCGGCAGCGTTCCCCTCCAGATCCACAACGAGAATTTCTTGCCGCTGCTTTCAGTGGAGTGCAAGTTTGACCCCGAACCGGCCCGGCCAGCGCTCGCCCTCGTGCCGTCGGCGCTCTGCCCGGATGAACAGGGGTTTCGCCTTCGGGAGCGGGCGAATGACGTGGTCGAGGAGCTTCTGGCCGGCAACGCTCGACCCCGTATCAAGGCCTTGTCCGACTTGCCTTTGTTCTTCGAGAGGGTGGAGTCGTTGAGGGTACACGTCGCCGGCAGCGGGGAGATCGCTCTCGATGATCCGGACGAAGGCGGCGAGCTTGAGCGCCTCACGTTTCAGGCTTTCGATTCGCTTTTCCCGTTCGGCGCATTCCACAGCCCCCAGGTGGGGGAAGGAAAGAAGAGGCGTGAGCTGTGCGACGTGCTGGCGGTGTCGCGCGTTCGCGAGCTCGAAAACGAAGGCGTCTTCGTCATCCAGAACAAGGTGGCCTCGGCGTTCCCCGAAGGCCTGAAGAGAAAGACCTCGCGGCGGGCGAAGTCGATCCAGAATAACATCACGGACGGGATCAGACAGTTGGAAGGAGCCATCAAGGCCCTCCTCGCTGGCCAAAGGGTCTACCGCGATCCCGCCGGCACGCCTCTCGAAGCCGATCCTCCGGAGGTGGCTGGTCAGGTCAAGCCGCTGAACCTCCGCGAAAGAGCGGCACAAATCGGTCAGGGCATCGTGCTGATCTCCGACATGCACGAAGAGGTGGACTGGGAGGCGGTGTTCTTCGCCCTGGGAAAGGTCTTTCTTTCGACCAGGTACTACTGCCATGTCGTCGACCTCCAGGAACTCGCGCGGCTGATCACGCACTCGAAGGGCCGCCCTGCGCTTCTGGAGAGTTTGCTCCTTCGCCGGGGGAAGGAGATGCTGAAGAATAAGACCGCGCTGGTGCGGTTCCACTTTGTCGGGGGCAAGTATTGAGCAAGGTGTCGGTTACCCGGCAACCTGATCGGTGAAGTCGATCTCCGTGAACCTCGTTGATGGTCTGTGGATCTGAAGAGAGGCACATCCACTCACAAAGGGAACGCCCACCGTAGGCCGTTGGTTTTTGGCATTCAGGGGCCCCACAATTTCCTCTGGCTACTGGACAAACGAATCCGTCTTCGGTACGTTTGACCATCATGACGCAGGCCTGGTCGACGTCCGACCGGGCCAAGGCATCGCGAGCCCATGTGGAGCATCCGAGCATGGCACGGCGGAATCGCGCGGAGGTCGTGGTCGCGGATGAGGTCGGGGTTTATCACTGTGTTCAGCGGGTCGTGCGCAGGGCCTTCCTCTGCGGGGTCGATCCCCTCTCGGGCAACTCCTACGATCATCGCAGAACCTGGATTCGGGACCGCCTGGAGTCGCTGGCCGGGCTCTTCGGCGTGGAGATCGCGGCGTTCG